>Ga0299914_10001627_pt1 | contig 15065 bp, 14 predicted proteins | sample RVTome_10_FD_201361 | JGI IMG/M metagenome (GOLD analysis project Ga0299914, IMG submission 201361) | Soil microbial communities from uranium-contaminated site in the Upper Colorado River Basin, Wyoming, United States - RVT153D57 (version 2) ...
TGGGAAACCGACAGCACACTTACGGAGCAGTCACCCGCGATGCGCGACTTCGCGGAGATCTGGCGCGAGGCGGACAAGGTCGTCTACTCGAGAACGCTGGAGGCGACGGCGACGCGCCGCACGCGCCTCGAGCGCAGCTTCGACCCGGACGCGATCCGGGAGCTCAAGCGCGACGCGACCGACGACATCGGGGTGGCCGGTCCGGAGCTCGCCGGCCACGCGTTCGCCGCCGGCCTCGTCGACGAGTGCCAGATCTTCCTCGCGCCGGTCGTCGTCGGGGCGGGCAAGCGCGGCCTTCCCGACGGCGTGCGACTGGACCTCGAGCTGATCGATGAACGTCGCTTCGCCGACGGGATGATCTTCCTCCGATACGGCGTTGGGCGCTGACGCCTTCGCTCAGCCGCGGCTCAGCTGAACGCGCTCTCGCCCGTCAGCGCCTGCCCGAGCACGAGGGCGTGGATCTCGTGGGTGCCCTCGTAGGTGAGCACCGACTCGAGGTTGTTGGCGTGGCGGAGGACCGGGTACTCGAGCGTGATCCCGTTGGCGCCGAGCACCGTGCGCGCGCTGCGCGCGACGTCGAGCGCGCCGCGGACGTTGTGGTACTTGCCGAACGAGACCTGCTCGGGGCGAAGCTCGCCGGCATCCTTCAGCCGGCCGAGGTGCATCGCCAGCAGCGTCGACTGGCCGACGGTCACCGCCATCTCGGCGAGCTTCGCCTGGGTGAGCTGGAAGCCGGCGATCTTGCGGCCGAACTGCTCGCGCGTGGTTGCGTAGTCGAGCGCCGCCTCGTAGCACGCGCGGGCGGCGCCGGCGGCGCCCCAGACGATCCCGTAGCGGGCTTCGTTGAGGCACGAGAGCGGGCCCCGCAGGCTGTTGGCCTCCGGCAGTCGCGCCTCGGCCGGCACCCGCACCGAGTCGAGGATCAGCTCGCTGGTCACGCTCGCCCGCAGCGAGAGCTTGCCGTGCATCTCGGGGGCGGTGAAGCCGTCGGCGCCGCGCTCGACCAGGAAGCCGCCGATCTCGCCGTCTTCGGTCCGCGCCCAGACGACTGCGACGTCGGCGATCGAGCCGCTCGTGATCCACATCTTCTGCCCGTCGAGCACCCAGCCGTCGCCGTCGCGGCGGGCCCGGGTGCGCATCTCCGCCGGGTTCGAGCCGGCGTCGGGCTCGGTGAGCCCGAAGCAGCCGATCGCCTCGCCCTTCGCCATCGCCGGCAGCCAGCGCTGCTTCTGCTCCTCGGAGCCGAAGCGGTGGATCGCGTACATCGCCAGCGATCCCTGCACCGAGCAGAACGAGCGCAGGCCGCTGTCGCCGGCCTCGAGCTCCATGCAGGTGAGCCCGTAGGCGGTCGCCGACGCGCCGGCGCAGCCGTAGCCGCTCAGGTGCATCCCGAGCAGCTCCAGCTCGCCGAGCTCGCGCGGCACGTCCTCGGGGAACGTCCCGGCCTCGAAGTGCTCGGCGATCCGCGGCAGGAAGCGCTCGCGGACGTAGCGCCGCACCGTGTCGCGGATCAGCCGCTCGGTGTCGGAGAGCTGGGCATCGAGCGCCAGCGGGTCGGTGGGACTGAGCGCTTCGGCCACCGCTGTGACTATCGCAGCGCCCGCCGCAGGAGCGCAAGCGCGAGCAGGACGCCGGCGGCGATCAGCGCCGGGCGGGCGTAGCGCTCGCGGAAGCTGTCGGAGACGAGCGCGCCGAGGTCGAGGGCGTCGGAGTCGCCGTCGGCGCCGCCCGCGGGCGGCGCGCCGGCGCCGGGCCAGGTCGCCTCGCCGGGCTCGTCGCCTTCGGCGGCGGCCGACTCGCCCGAGATCTTGCGCTCGAGGCGGTCGGCGAAGTCGGCCAGCACCCGGCCGCCGACGTCCTCCATCACCCCGCGGCCGAACTGCGCCTGGGGGCCGGTGACCCGGAGGTCGGTCTCGGCGACGACGCGGGTGCCGCCGTCCGCCTCCTCGACCCGGTTTCGGATCGTCGCCATCGCCGTCCCCTGGCCCTTGGCCTCGCGCGCGCGCAGCGAGATCGTCGCCGTGCGGGCGTCCTCGTCGACCTCGGCGAAGGTGGCGCTGCCGCGGTAGTCGACCGTCATCGGCCCGATCCTCACCTTCATCGAGCCGTTGTAGGAGCCGTCGGCGTCGGCGGCCTCGATCGTCGCCCCGGGCAGGCAGCTCGCGACGCCCTCCATGTCGAGCAGCTGGCGCCAGACCGTCTCGGCGTCGGCGCCGACCGTGAACTCGTTGGTGAGGATCAACGCGAGGCGACCTCGACGCCCCGGGCGCCGCCGTTCTCGCCGCTTCGCAGCAGCTCGTGGATCCGCCACCAGGGGTTGTGCGAGTCGGAGACGATCGCGTCGCCGTCGCCGAGCGCGTCCTGGATCGCCGAGCAGATCGTCGACAGCGGCGCGCCGCCGCCCTCGCCCATCCCCTTGGCGCCGTTCGGCGTGAACGGGCTCGGCGACTCGATGTCGGCGTACTTCATCATCGGCATGTCGGGCGCGGTCAGCGCGTGGTACTCGTAGAACGACGACTGCTGGAGCTGGCCGCTGGAGTCGTAGTCGAACGCCTCGTACAGCGCCGCCCCGATCCCGAGCGCGGTCGCGCCGTGGACCTGGCCCTCGACGATCTGCGGGTTGATCACGCGGCCGCAGTCGTCGACGGCGACGTAGTCGAGGATCTCGAGCTTGCCGGTCTCCTCGTCGATCTCGACCACCGCGGCGTGGATCTGGCTCGCGTAGGTGAGCGTGATGTTGCCGGTCTTCGTCTCCGGGTCGGGGACCTCGAACGGCGGCGTGTAGACGTAGCGGCAGTTGAGCGAGATCCGCTCGCGCAGCTCCGGCGTCAGCACCGCGTTGTTCGACAGCACGATGTTCGCCAGGCCGATGAACGGGATCGCCCGCTCGGGGTCGTCGCGGACGTGGCAGGCGCCGTCCTCGACCACGATCTCGTCCTCGTCGGCCTCGAGCGCGTAGGCGGCGAGGGTGACGATCTCCTCGCGCAGCTTCCGCGCCGCGCCCATCACCGCGCCGAGCCCGGTGACCGCGAACTGGCTCGCGTAGGTGCCCGAGAAGGCGACGTAGGTGTTGTGGCGCTGGTCGAAGCCGGCGGTGACGTTGACCTCGCCGTGGTCCATGTTGAGGATGTCGGCGACCACCTGGGCGGCGGTGGTCTCGTGGCTCTGCCCCTGCGGCGTCGTCCCGATGTTGACGTTGACCTCGCCGTAGAGGTCGAGCTTGACGTAGGCGGCCTCGCCGTTGCCCGAGAACGGCAGCTCGGGGTTGAGGATCCGCGCCTGGCCGAAGTTGTTCGTCCCCGAGTCGAGCGTCGAGCCGATGCCGATGCCGATCCGCTTGCCGCTTCCGGTGCCGAGCTCGCGCTGGCGCTGGCGCCACTTCGGCAGGTCGATCGCCTCGAGCGCGAGCTCGAGTGAGCGCGGCAGGTCTCCGGAGTCGTACACGCAGCGGTTCGGCGTCTCGTAGGGGTAGTCGTCGGGCTGGACGTAGTTGCGGCGCCGCAGCTCGACCGGGTCGAAGTCGAGCTCGTGGGCGACGACGTCGACGATCCGCTCGATCATCCACAGGTGCTGGAGCCGCGAGTAGCCGCGGTTCGGGATCGTCGGGCACTTGTTGCTCAGCGTCTGGGTGAAGTCGACGCGGATGTGCTTGAGCCGGTAGCAGCCCGGGGTGACCTGCGACCAGATCACCGCGCCGAGCGGCTCGTAGTGGAGGTAGGCGCCGGCGTCGTCGAACGCCTTGAGCTTGAACCCGAGGATCGTGCCGTCGCTCTGGACCGGGACCTCGATGTCGACGAAGCTGCGCTCGTTGCCGTGGCCGGCCGAGAGCATGTGCTCGGAGCGGCTCTCGGCCCACTTCGCCGGTCGCCCGGCCTTCTTCGACAGCAGCGCCAGCGCCGCGATCTGCGGGTAGCTGCCGATCTTGATCCCGAACGCGCCGCCGATGTCCTGCGAGGAGAAGATCAGCTTGTTCGACGGCACCCCGAGCGTCGGCCCGATCACCATCGAGCCGAACATCGGCATCTGGTTGTTCGAGAACACCTCGACGACGCCGGTGCCGGGGTCCCAGTCGACCACCGCCGCGTTGCACTCGAGCGGCGTCGAGGAGAAGCGATGGAAGTGGAGGCGGTCGATCTTGACCACGTGGTCGGCGTTCTCGAGCGCCCAGTCGATGTCGCCGTAGTCGTAGGTGCCCTGCCAGGCGACGTTCGAGCCGATCTCCTCGTGCAGCATCGGCGCGCCGGGATCGGCCGCGGCGATTCCGTCGACGATCGCCTCGAGCGGCTCGTATTCGACCTCGACCAGCTCGGCGGCGTCGCGGGCGAGCTCGCGGGTCTCGGCGAGCACCACCGCGACGGCGTCGCCGTGGTAGCGGACCTTGTCGACGGCGAGCGGCCACTCCTGGAGCTTTCCGCCGGGCTCGGGGGCGATCTGGAAGAACGGGACCTCGCACATCTCCTTCGCCTCTTCTCCGGTCAGCACGGTGAAGACGCCGTCGAGCGACATCGCCTTCGAGGTGTCGATCGAGACGATCCTCGCGTGCGCATGCGGCGAGCGGACGAACTGGGCGAAGCCCTGGCGGTGAACCCAGTGGTCGTCGGCGAACTTGCCCTGGCCCTTGAGCAGCCGGCCGTCCTCGGTCCGGCGGACGCTCTTGCCCGACCAGCGGCCGAGCTCGTCGGTCGTCTCGGCCGGGGCGGTCACCGTCTCGGCTCTCATCGAGCCGCCTCCTCGCGCTTCCCGCCGCCGGCCGTCGGCTCGCCGCCGGCGGCCACCTGGACCGCGCGGACGACGTTGACGTAGCCGGTGCAGCGGCAGATGTTGCCGCGGACCCCGCGCAGGATCTCCTCTTCGCTGGGGTCGGGGTTCTGGCGCAGCAGGTAGGTGGCGCTCATCAGCAGGCCCGGCGTGCAGTAGCCGCACTGGAGGCCGTGCTCGGCGTGGAAGGCCTGCTGGATCGGATCCAGCTCGCCGTCTGAGGCGAGGCCCTCGACGGTCTCGACCTCGGCTCCGTCGGCCTGTACGGCGAGCATCATGCAGCTCTTGATCAGCCTGCCGTTGACGATGATCGTGCAGGCGCCGCAGTTGCCGGTGTCGCAGCCGATGTGGGTGCCCTTGAGCGCCAGGGTGTCGCGGATGAAGTGCACCAGGAGCTGGCGCGACTCGACCGTGCGCTCGTAGGTCTCGCCGTTGATCGTCACCCGGATCGGGTGCACCGTTCCCGCGTCGCTCACTGGAGCACCTCCCGGCACATGCACATCTCCTGCGGCGCCTTCGGCGCCTCACCTGCTGCTGCCGGGGCAAGCCCAGGCCCAACATCAGTGCATGAATGTCGCTCGCTCACTGGAGCACCTCCCGGCACATGCTGGTCTCGCGACATGAATGTCGCTCGCTCATTCACTTCCTCCTCGTGCGATTGCCTCGGTGACCGCCCGCCGCGCGACCACGCGCGCCACCTGCCGCCGGTACTCCGCGCTGCCGTGGGTGTCCGACATCGGCTCGATGTCGTCGCCGATCGCTGCGGCCGCCTCGCGTGCCGTCTCGGCCGTCGCCGGCGCCCCCCGAAGCGCCGCCTCCATCCCGGCGTGGCGGACCGGGACCGGCCCGACGACGGCGAGGACGACGCGGGCGTCGGCGATCTCGCCGTTGCCCTGGACCATCGCCGCCGAGCGGACGATCGCCTTCGCGTCGTAGGCGACCGCGAGCGTGTTGTAACCGACCCCGGCGTCTCCGGGGAGCGCCGGGATCGAGACGCTGCGCAGGATCTCGCCGGCCTCGACCGCGGTCGTGAAGTAGCCCTTGAAGAACTCGTCGGCCGGGACCTGCCGCACGCCCGCGGCTCCCTCGACGTTCATCGTCGCCCCGAGCGCGATCAGGAGCGGCGGCAGGTTGTTGGTCGGGTCGCTGAGGCAGCAGTTGCCGCCGATCGTGCCGCGGTTGCGGATCTGCTGGTCCTCGATGTGGCCGGCGACGTCGGCGAGCATCGGCTGGGCGGCGCGGACCTCGGGCGAGCGGTCGAGCTCGTCGTAGGTGACGCAGGCGCCGATCTCGAGCGCGCCGCCGTCGACGCCGATCGTCCGCAGCTCGTCGAGCGCGCTGATGTCGACCAGGAGCTCGACCGAGGCGACGCGGTTCTTGAGCACGTTGACGAGGCTCTGGCCGCCGGCGAGGGGGGCGGCCCCCTCCGTCGATCGGAGCGCCTCGAGCGCCTCCTCCACCGTCGCCGGTCGCACGTACTCGACGGACTCAAGCAGCATTCGCCATCACCCTTTCAAACATTTGATCAAACGTCAAGGCTTTGAGGCCGGGCCGGCCTTCGCCGCCGTGTCCGCCCCGGATTCGGCCCGGTCGCGGCGCCGCAGCAGCGCCCTCGGGATTCGCAGCGTCGCCTCGTTGCCGCCGGTGATCCCGCTCGGGCGCAGGATCAGCATCGCCGCCATCACCGCGCCGAGGATCACCAGGCTCGAGCCGGCCGGCAGGTCGATCGTCGCCGGCCCGACCCCGAGCCCGCCCTCGGCGTCGACGAGGACGATGTCGAGGAAGCTGACGACCAGCGCGCCGACGACCGCCCCCCACAGGCTCCGCATCCCGCCGACGACGAGCATCGCCAGGGTGATGAACGTCAGCCGCAGGTAGACCTGCTCGGTCGTGATGCTGCCGATCTGGTGAACGAGCAGGCCGCCGGCGAGGCCGGCGAGCGCGCCGCTGATCGTGAACGCGATCAGGCGCTTGCGATGGATGTCGATCCCGGCCGCCTGGGCCGCGGCCGGGTCCTCGCGCGAGGCGCGCAGCAGACGGCCCGAGCGGCTGCGCGCAAAGGCGAACGCCACCACCGCTGCGAACAGCGCCCCGAGCATCGCCTGGATCGGCTCGATGTCCTCGGGCACGAGCGAGAGCGTCTGCGCGCCGGGGCCGATCTTGGTCCAGAAGCGGAGCACGTTGTGGGTGATCTCGAGCACGGCGAAGGTCGCGATCCCGGCGGCGAGGCCCGACAGCCGCATCAGCGCCAGTCCGACGAGGAAGGCGACGATCGCGCCCATCGCCGCGGCGAGGAGCAGCGACTCGAAGCTCCCGATCGAGTTGTCGGCCAGGAACGGGAACAGGTCTGGCATCACCGTCGGCTTGACCGCCGACGGGATCGTCATCACCCCGGCGGCGAAGGCGCCGATCGCGACGAAGCTGATGTGCCCGAACGAGATCACGCCGGAGTTGCCGACGAAGACGTAGAGCGCGATCACGATCGTCGCCATGATCAGCGCCGAGGTGAAGTCGTCGCGCGTGCCGGCCGAGGTGGTGTCGCCGTAGAGCCCGACCGCGACCAGCAGCAGCAACGGGGGCGCGAGCTGACGGAGCCCGAGGCGGCCGGCGGTCACACGCGCTCCACGGTCGCCGGGCGGCGGGGGGCGAAGAGGCCGCCGGGCCGCAGGACGAGGACGATGATCACGAGCAGGAACACGGCCGAGGGCAGGAAGACGCGCTCGTCGGAAGGCAGGACGTCGCCGAGGACGGCGATCGCGAAGCCGATCGCGAAGCCGCCGCAGGTCGCGCTCCCCAGCCGGTCCATGCCGCCGACGACGACGCCGACGAGGCCGAGGATCACGACCTCGAGCCCGAACGTGGGGGTGACCAGCGGGCGCTGCACGGTGAGCAGCACCGCGACCGCCGCCGCCATCACGCCGGCGATCACGAAGGCGACGCTGATCACCATGTCCGCCTTGACGCCGAGCAGGCGCGCGGCGCGGAAGTCGGCCGCCGCCGCCCGCATCTGGAGGCCGATCGTCGTCCGGTTGAGCAGCAGGACCGTCCCGCCGAGCAGGATCGCCCCGGTGACGAGCATCGCGATCGTGATCCAGCGCAGGCTGAGCTCGCCCGAGATCGCGGTGCGGTTGAGGCTCGAGAGCACGTCGGCGCTCTCGCCCTGCGGCCCGAAGGCGATCAGCCAGACCGCTTGGAGGGTGAACGCGACCGCGAACGTCGCCACCAGCGTCGTCGCCGGGGCCGCGTTGCGGAGGCGCCGGAACGCGACCCGCTCCATCAGCCAGGCGAGGGCGACGCAGACGACGACCGCGAGCGCGATCGCCGCCACGGTCGGGAACGCGCTCGCCAGCGCGAGCGTGTAGCCGCCGGCGGTGATCAGCTCGCCGTGGGCGAAGTTGATCAGCCGCATGACGCCGAAGATCAGCGCCAGCCCGACGGCGACGAGCGCGTAGACGGAGCCGAGGGCGATGCCGTTGATCAGCGTCTGCAGGACGTCCATCGGTCGACCTCAGGCGCCGAAGTACGCGTGGCCGATGCGCTCGGCGTCGTCGGCGTCGTCGGGTCGCAGCACGGTGCGGATCTCGCCGTTGTGCATGACGTAGGTCCGTTCGGCGAGCTCGATCGTGATCTGGGCCCGCTGCTCGACGAGCAGGATCGTGACGCCGCGGCCGCGGATCTCGTCGAGCACCCGCCAGAGGCTGTCGACCACCGACGGCGCGAGCCCGAGCGAGGGCTCGTCGAGCAGCAGCAGGTCGGGGTCGGCGAGCAGGCCGCGGGCGATCGCGAGCTGCTGCTGCTGGCCGCCGGAGAGCGCCCCCGCGTGGCGGGAGCGGAAGTCCCAAACGACCGGGAACAGCTCGTGGATCCAGTCGGTGAGGTCGTCGACTCCGTTGCGGCTCCGCCGCCCGGCGAGGCCGAGGCGGAGGTTCTCGGCGACGGTGAGGTGGCCGAAGATGTGCCGGCCCTCGGGCACCAGGGCGATCCCAGAGCGGACGATGTCCTCGGTTCGTCGGGTCGTCAGCGTCTCGCCGCGGAAGCGGATCGCGCCGCCGCGCGGCCGGTAGGCCCCCATCACCGTCAGCAGCGTCGTGCTCTTGCCGGCGCCGTTGGCCCCGATCAGGCCGACGATCTCTCCGGCGCCGACGTCGAGGCTCGCTCCCCGGACCGCGGGGACCGGGCCATGACGTACCTCGAGATCCTCGATCTCCAGGATCGGCGCGGTCCCCGCGGGCTCCGGGGCGGTCATCCCGTTTCCTCCTTGGTGTCGGCGTCAGTCTTCGGGGCGCCCAGGTAGGCGGCCGCGACCGCCGGGTCGGCGCGGACCTCCCCCGGGTCGCCCTTGGCGATCACGCGGCCGCCGTCGAGGACGACTATCCGGTCGCACGCGGCCATGATCACCGCCATGTTGTGGTCGATCAGCAGCACGCCGGCGCCCTGGTGGTCGCGCACCGAGCGGATCACGTCGACCAGCGCCGGGACCTCGGGCTCCGACAGGCCCGCGGCCGGCTCGTCCATCAGCACGTGGCGGGGGTCGGTCGCCAGCGCCCGGGCGACCCCGAGCTTCGACTCCTCGCCGTGAGGAAGGCTCGCGGCGGGCTCCGAGGCTCGGTGGGCGAGCCCGAGGCGCTCGAGCAGCTCGGCGGCCCGCCGCCGCGCCTCGCGGGCCCGAGCGCCGCAGCCGAGCGCCGCGACCTCGACGTTCTCGCGCACGGTCAGCCCGGCGAACAGGTGGCCGTGCTGGAAGGTCCGCGCCAGCCGCGCCCTGGCGCGATCGATCGCGCTCCAGGCGGTGATCTCGGCATCGCCGAGCTCGACCCGCCCGGAGTCGGGCAGGTCGAAGCCGGTGAGGACGTTGACGAGCGTCGTCTTGCCGGCGCCGTTCGGTCCGATCAGGCCGACGACCTCGCCGCGCTCGAGCTCGAGCTCGACCTCGTCGAGCGCGCGGACACCCTCGAACGAGCGCGAGACGTCGAGGGCCCGGAGGCGATCCCCTCCGGGCCCTCCGCCGCCGGAGCGCTCCCGCCCGCGCCGATCGACGACGTCGTTCGTCACCTTCCCGCTAGCCGCCGAACGTCACCGGCTCCCCCGCCTCGATCAGGCCGGTGAACCTCGGCTTGCCGTTCTTGATCTCGATCACGCGGTATTCGCGGCCGAACGCCGTATGGAGCTCGGGCGAGAAGCTGACCGGACCGGAGACGGTCTCGACGCCGTCGTATCCCTCGATCGTCTCCGCCAGCGCCGCGCCCTCGGTCGAGCCGTCGTTGGCCTCGATCGCCTCGACGATTCCCTGCAGCGCCGCCGCGCCGGTAACGAAGCCGCCCGTCGCCGGGGGCTCGCCGGCCCGCGCCTCCATCTCCTCGATCAGCTCCTGGACGTCGGGGTTCGGGTCGTCGCCGTAGACCGACGCGTAGGTGAGGACGTAGATGTTGTTCGCGACCTGGGGGTCATTCGGGAGCCAGAAGGCTCCGTCGATCGACCACGGCCCGGCGATCGGCGTCTGGTTGCCGTCGCCGCGGACGCCGGAGACGAACGCCGGCAGGTCCTCCTGCGTGGTCGCGCAGATCGCGATCATGTCGGCGTCCGATCCGTTGACGCGGTTGACGACGCTGCCGACCGTGCCATCACCCTCGGTGAACGACTCGTCGGCGACGATCTCGCCGCCGAGCTCCTCGAAGCGGATCTTGAACGCCTCGCAGACGTTCTGGGTGTAGGCGATCGACTCGTCGGTGACGACGTTCGCGGTCGTCCAGCCCTCCTGGTCGGCGAGCTGCGCCAGCGCGGCGCCCTCGTCCTGGGCGACGTTGCCGAAGCTGAACGCCAGCCGGCCGTCGTCGCCGAAGCGCAGCGGGCCCATCTGGTCGGTGCCGATGCACGGCGCGACGGTCAGCAGCCCGGCCGAGATCCCCTGCTGGGTCGAGGGCGTCGCCCAGTCGACGTCGCAGGTCACCCACATGACGTCGGCGCCGCCGTCGATCAGGTCGGTGGCGACAGACCGGGTGCGGGCGGGCTCGAGCCGGGTGTCCTCGACGTCGAACTCGATCTCGCGCCCGTTGATGCCGCCGGCTTCGTTGATCTGGTCGGCCTGGATCTCCGCCGCGGCCAGCGCCGGCCCGTCGAAGAACTGCATCAGGTCGGTCTGATCAACGGCCGCCCCGATCGTGATCGGTCCCTCCTCGGCGGCGGCTCCGTCGTCACCCCCGTTGTCGTCGTCGCCGCCGCAGCCCGCCGCGAGCGCAAGCGCCGCCAGCAGCATCGCCACCGCCCCGGCCCGTGTCACCGAACGTCTCATCTTCATGGCCTCCTCGTGACTCCTCTCTCGGTTCGTACGCCGGCCGTCTCGATTCCTGCGGATGGCCGCGAGCGAACCGCGGGGTCGGCCAACGGACCATATTCAATCATTGATCAAATCGCAAGTCGCACATCGACTGTGGCGTCCGCCGACGCCCTCGACGTCCCTCTAGCCCAGCGATGCCGTGGCCTCGATCTCGATCAGCAGGCCGGGGAGGGCGAGGCCGGTCACGCCGAGGATCGTCTGGGCCGGGTGGTCGGCGCCGCCCGTGACCTCGTCGATCGCCGCCGTGATCGTCTCGAACTCGGTCGGGTGCAGGGTGTAGATCGTCCGCCGGACGATGTCGTCCCAGCTCGCGCCGACCTCGCGCATCGCGAGCTCGAGGTTGCGCATCGCCGCCTTGGTCTGCTCCGCGAGGTCCTCGCCGCCGATGACGTTGAACTCCGGGTCGAGCGCGAGCTGGCCGGCGAAGTGGACCGTCCGGGCTCCGGTTGCGACGCTGACGTGGCTGAAGCCGGGCGCCGGGTGGAGCCCGGAGGGGTTGCGGAGCTCGCGTGGCATCGCCGGCCTACGCCGGGGCGCCGACCGGCTCGGCCTTCGCGCCCGTCGACGCCCGGAAGTGCGGGATCACGGCGTCGGCGAACAGCTCCTGCGCCTTGATCGCCTTCCAGTGCTCGGTGCCGCCGGCGTTGACGGTGATCGAGACCTCGGTCAGGCCCTCGCAGACGTCGCGCACCGCCTCGATCCGCTCGATGATGTCCTCCGGCGTCCCGACCCAGACGACGTCGCCGTCGATCATCTCGTCGTAGGGCATCTGCGACAGCTTCTCCATGATCCCCGAGGCGTAGAAGCCGAACCCGGCGGCCTCCAGGTCCTCGGTCGGGGCGAGCTCGTTCCCGGCGAGCAGGGGGGAGGCGTTGCCGACGAGGAAGCCGCGCATCCCCTCCTCGGCCTCGCGCCGGGCGGTGTCGCGGTCCTCGTCGATGTAGCAGGCGTGGATCCAGACGATGTCGGGCTCGTTGCCGTGCTTGGCGCAGGTCTCCCGGTAGAGGTCGAGCTGTTCGCGGAGCGCCTCGTAGGGGAGCAGCGGCGGAACGGCGATCGTCCAGCCGCGCTGGCCGGCGAGCTCGTAGGTGCGGTCGCTGGTGCCGCCGAGGAAGACGCGGAACTTCCGGTCCCCGGGCGGGCGCGGGACGACGTGGGAGTCGTCGATCTTGAAGTGCTCGCCGTCGTAGGAGAAGCGCTCGTTCTCGAGCGCGAGGAAGAGCACCTCGAGGCCCTCCTCGTACATCGCCCGCGTGTCGCGGATCGGGATGCCGGCCTTCGGCGGCAGCCAGCCGTGACCGCGGACGACGCCGAACTCGTAGCGGTTCGGGACCATGAGCTCGAACTGGGCGATCTGCGACGCGAGCAGGGTCGGGTTGAGGTAGGGGATCGGGTGGCCGAGCGTCCGGAAGCCGATCCGGTCGGTGCGCTCGGAGGCCTTCCCGAACATCAGCCACGGGCTCGCGGCGATCGAGAACTGGGGGAAGAAGAAGTGCTCGATGATCGCGTAGCAGTCGTAGCCCATCCGATCGGCGTGGACGATCTGCTCGAGAACCTCGTCGTAGAGCCGCCGCTCCGGCTTTCCGCCGTGGTACTGGATCTCGCTGTAGATGCTGAACTTCACCTCATCCTCCTCGTCCGTCGCGGTCCGGCGATCCGTCTTCGCGCGCACCCTAACAGGTTTTGATCAAATAACAAGAAGCCGCGGTCGGGGCGCGGCGGATCCTCAGCATTGGCGTTGCCAGAGCCACGCGAACGCTGAAAAGTGGCCTCGGGCAACCCCTGCGGGGCCTAGCCGCGCGGCTCGGCGAGGGCCCAGAAGGTGCGCTCCTGGTAGACGAGCGGCTCGGCCTCGCGGTAGTCGGCGCCGACGACGAGGCCGGTGGCGATCACGTGATCGCCGCCGGGGAGGAGCTCGCCGACCTCGCAGGCGAGCCAGGCCTGGACTCCCGGCAGTCGTGGCAGGCCTCCGTGCTCGGGCTCCCAGTCGACGCCGTCGAACTTGTCGCGGCCCTTGCGGGCGAACCGCTCGGCGAACCGCTCCTGCCCGCGGGCGAGGACGTTGATCCCGTAGCGGCCGCTGCGCTCGATCAGCGCCAGCAGGTCGGAGCTGCGGTCGAGCGCGACGAGCACCATCGACGGTCGCAGCGAGAGCGAGCAGAAGGAGCTCACCGTCGTCCCGTGCGGCCCGTCGTCGCCGTGTGAGGTGACGACGCTGACGGGCGCCGCGACCGTCCCGAGGACGCGGCGGAAGAGCTCCGGGTCGACCGACTCGGACATCGCGGTCAGTCCTCGGGCCGGAGCCTGGCGGCGAGCCGCCGCCGGAGCGGCGGGTTGAGCAGCCGCCGGGCGACGATCCGCCCCGACGCCGCGTTCAGCCCCGGCCCGGGATAGGTGCTGGCGCCGCAGTGGTAGAGCCCGGGGACCGGGGTCTCGTGCGAGCCGAAGCCCGGCAGCGGGCGCCAGAGGTAGGACTGGGAGAGGTCGGTCGCGCCGGAGTAGATGTCGCCGCGGACGAAGTTCGGGTTTCGCTCCTCGAGCGTTCGCGGCGACAGCACCGCCCGGCCGACGATCGCGTCGGGCAGGTTCTCGATCTGGCGCGAGAGCCGGTCGACGATTCGATCAGCGTACGCCGACTCGAGCTCCGCGGTCCAGGTCCCGTCGCCGACGTCGATCTCGCCCGCGGCGTCGCCGGTCGGCCGGTAGGGGACCTCCTGGAGCTGGATCCAGAGGATCGCCTTGCCCTCGGGCGCGCGGCTGGGGTCGATCGCGGTCGGCTGCCCGCAGACGATCGTCGGCTCGGCGGGGAGCAGGCCGGCCTGCGCCTGCGCGCAGGCGAGGCTGACCGCGTCGATGCCGCCGCTCAGGTGGACGATCGCCGCCTCGGCGAGACGCTCGTCGCGGCGCCAGCGCGGCGGCTCGGAGAGCGCGATGTGGATCTGCGTCCCGGCGCGCGGCGCGTAGCGGAACCGCCCCGCCTGTTCGACGGCGGCCGCCGGGGCATCGCCCGGGGCGAGCAGCCGGCCGTAGAGCTGGGTCGGGGTCGTGTTGGCGATCACCGCCCGGCGGGCGAGGACCTCCTCGCCGCCGGCGACGACCCCGGCGGCCCGGCCGTCGCGGACGTTGATCCGCTCGACCTCCGCCGCGGTGCGGATCGAGCCCCCGTGCGACTCGATCAGCGCCGTGAACGCCTCGACGAAGCGCGCCGAACCGCCCTTGACGACAGGCATCCCGACCTCGTGGACGGCGCCGGCGAGGGCGAGGAGCTGGAAGCCGCCGCCCGCCTGGTCGGGCGTCAGCCCGAGGTGGAGGACCCACGGCCCGAAGAGGTCGGACAGCCCGCGCCCCTCGAACCGCCCGGTGAGCCAGCCGCGGGCGCTGCTCGCGACCTGGGAGACGAACCCGACGCCGTCACGGCGGCCGAGGCGGCGGGCGAGGCGCGCCCCGAGCCGCGCGGCGTGGGCGGAGTGGAGCTCGCTGCCGAGCAGCTCGCCGACCAGGTCCATCTGCGCGCCGAGGCGCTCGAGGTCGGCGGCGTAGGCGGCGGCGTCGGCGGGCGAGAGCGCCTCGGCGGTGCGGCCGGGGTCGCGGTGGGCGACCACCGGGTCGGCGTCGGGCGGCGCGGTCGCCGTGACGACGTCGTCGGCGTTCACGTACTCGAGTCCCCGGGCGGCGAGCTCGTCGCCGAGCTCGGCGTAGGCGGCCGAGAGCTGGAACAGCGGGTGCCAGCCGGAGAAGGTGTCGTGGAGGAATCCGGGCTCGGTCAGCTCCTCGGTCGCGATCGCGCCGCCCGGCGTCGCGTTGCGCTCGAGCACCTCGACCTCCCAACCCGCCCGCGCCAGGTACGCGGCCGCGACGAGTCCGTTGTGGCCGCTTCCGACGACGATCGCGTCAACGCTCCGGCTCATCTCCGCTCTCCTCTCATTCGTATCGCCGCTCCGACCGCGACGCCGGCGGCGGCGAGCGCCCCGGC
>Ga0299914_10001628_pt1 | contig 15065 bp, 12 predicted proteins | sample RVTome_10_FD_201361 | JGI IMG/M metagenome (GOLD analysis project Ga0299914, IMG submission 201361) | Soil microbial communities from uranium-contaminated site in the Upper Colorado River Basin, Wyoming, United States - RVT153D57 (version 2) ...
CCCGTCGAACGCGGGCATTGATCGGAGCGCAATTGCCGGAACGTCCCATTCGCCTGTTCGGCGACCCCGTCCTGAAGTCCATCTCCGCTCCCGTCGAACAGATCGATGACGGCGTGCGCGCGCTCGTCGCCGACCTGCTCGACAGTGTGCGCCTTCCGGGTCGGGCCGGCGTCGCCGCGTCGCAGATCGGCGTGAACGTGCGGGCGTTCAGCTACAACGTCGACGGTGAGGTCGGATACATCCTGAATCCCGTCCTCGTCGAGGCCTCGGGTGAGCCCGAACTGATCGATGAGGGCTGCCTCTCGGTGCCCGGCCTGTGGCACAAGACGCCGCGGCATCCGTTCGCCCGGGTGCGGGGCCTCGACCTCGACGGCAACGAGATCGAGATCTCGGGTACGGGGCTGATGGCGCAGGCGTTGCAGCACGAGACCGATCATCTGGACGGCATCCTGTACCTCGATCGTCTCGAGAAGGACGAACGACGTGCAGCGATGAAGGAAGTGCGCGAGTCGGACTGGTTCTGACCCGTTCAGTCCCGTTCGACGCGACAGGGCCCCGCGGATATGCCGCGGGGCCCTGTCGCGTCGTCCTGAGCGTCAGTGCACGATCGAGTGGCCCTCGGTGGCGGGGGCGCCCGAGTACATCGCCTCGATCTGCGGGGAGAAGTCCTCGAGGATGACGTTGCGCTTGATGCTCATCTTCGGGGTGAGGTGCCCGCTCGCCTCGGTGAGCTCGGTCGGGAGGATCGTGAATTTGCGGATCGACTCCGCACGTGACACGTTCTCGTTCGCCGCGTCGATCGCCCGCTGCACTTCCGCCAGCACCGCGGGGTTCGTCGTGGCCTGCTCGACCGTCATGCCGGCGTCTTGGTCGTTGTTGTTCAGCCACACGGGAAGCATCTCGGGGTCGAGCGTCACGAGGGCGGCGATGAACGGCTTCTTGTCGCCCACGACGACCACCTGCCCGACGAGCGGATTGGCGCGGATGGGATCCTCGAGCGCGGCGGGGGCCACGTTCTTGCCACCCGCGGTGACGATGATCTCCTTCTTGCGGCCGGTGATCGTCAGGAAGCCCTCGCTGTCGAACGAGCCGATATCGCCGGTCTTGAGCCAGTCGCCGTCGAAGGTGTCAGCGGTTGCCGCAGGGTTCTTCCAGTACTCCTTGAAGACATTGACGCCCTTGACCTCGACCTCGCCGTCGTCTGCGATGCGGACCGAGACGCCAGGCAGTGCAGGGCCGACGGTGCCGATCTTCGACTTGGTCGCGAGGTTGACCGTCGCCGGAGCGGTGGTCTCCGTCAGACCGTAGCCCTCGAGGATGGTGATGCCGAGCGCGTGGTAGAAGTGGCCGAGGCGCGGGCCGAGCGGCGCGGAGCCCGAGACGGCGTACTTCACGTTGCCGCCCATCGCTGCGCGGAGCTTCGAGTAGACGAGCTTGTCGAAGACACGGAACTTCAGGTTCAGGCCGAACGGCACGTGGCCGGCCTCCTTCGCCGTCGAGTAGGCGACCGCGGTGTCGGCGGCGGAGCGGAAGATCTTGCCCTTGCCCCCGGCCTCTGCCTTCTGCTCGGAGACGTTGTAGACCTTCTCGAACACGCGCGGCACCGCAAGGAGGAACGTCGGCTTGAAGCTGCCGAGGGACGGCAGCAGCTGCTTGGTGTCGGGCTGGTGCCCGACACGCACGCCGGCGTGCACGCTCAACACGGCGATGAAGCGCGCGAAGATGTGCGCCGTCGTGATGAACAGCAACGTCGATGCGCCGTTCGGATCGAGCACGACCTCTTTGAGCGCGACCGCGGCGTTGCGGGAGGTCTCGACGAAGTTCGCGTGCGTGAGCACGCAGCCCTTGGGCTTGCCGGTGGAACCCGAGGTGTAGATGAGCGTCGCGATGTCGGAGCCGACGGCCAGATTCCGACGGCGCTCGATCTCCTCGTCGGCGACGCCGGCGCCTGCGGCGGTGAGCTTGTCGAGATCGCCGAGGTCGATCTGCCAGACATTGCGGATCGCGGGGAGTTCGGGGTGCACCTCGTCGAAGCGGGCGAAGTGATCGGGCGTCTCGACGATCACAGCGATCGCGCCGGAGTCGCTGAGGTTCCACTTGACCTGTGCGGGCGAGCTCGTCTCATAGATCGGCACGAGCACGGCGCCGGCGAACCACGTCGCGAAATCGACGAGTGTCCACTCGTAACGCGTCTTGCACATGAGGCCGATCTTGTCGCCGGGCTGGATGCCCGAGGCCACGAGGCCCTTCGCCAATGCGATGACCTGGTCGTAGAACTCACGGGTCGTGACGGGCGACCAGCCGCCGTCGGCGGTCGGCAGGGAGAACAGGACGGAGTCGGGCGTGGCCTCGAGGCGCTGCACGAGGAGATCGGTCGTATTCGCCTCGGGGTCGGCCGCAACGACAGCGGGGGTCTCGAATTCGATCACGGTAGCTCCTTCGGCACCGGGGAGGATCGTGGGGGTCTGCGCCCGCTCGAACCTCGGCATTGGGGTCGATTACACTCTAGTCGTTGCTCGTGCGGCCGCAGAGGCCCCGGGACGTTTCAGCCCCACCCTCTCGAAAGGCAGCTTCCTGGTGCACGCGATCGGAATCGACATCGGCGGAACGAAGATCGCTGGAGCCGTCGTCGACGAGTTCGGGGCGATCGTGCGCAGTGAGCGCGTTCCGACGCCCGCCGGCGATGCACGACTCCTCGAGGACGCGGTCGTCGCGATGATCACGTCGCTCTCGGAGCACGGTCCGGTCGCCGCGGTGGGCGTGGCCGCAGCCGGGTTCATCGACGCTGCCCAGTCGATGGTGTACTACGCGCCGAACATCGACTGGCGCAACGAGCCGTTCCGCGAGAAGCTCGAGGCGCGCGTCGGCACCACGGTCGTGGTCGACAACGATGCGAACGCCGCGGGATGGGCCGAGTTCCGGTTCGGTGCCGGACGCCTCGTGAGCGACATGGTCATGCTCACGATCGGCACCGGCGTCGGCGGGGCGATCGTGGCCGGCGACCGGCTCTTCCGCGGCGGGTTCGGTGCGGGCGCCGAACTCGGCCACCTCCGGGTCGTGCCCAACGGCATCGCCTGCGGCTGCGGGCAGCACGGATGCCTGGAGCAGTACGGCTCGGGTCGTGCCCTGTTGCGGATGGCGAACGAGATCGCGGATGCCGGAGGCATCGGCCAGGCGCTCGCCCGTGTACGCAGCGAGCACGGCGCACTCGACGGCCGCCTCGTCGGTGCGCTCCTCGAGGCGGAGGATCCCGGCGCCGTCGCGGCGTTGCGCCAGCTCGGGCACTGGCTCGGCCAGGCGGCCGCGTCGCTCTCTGCGGTACTCGACCCGCAGCGGTTCGTGTTCGGCGGCGGCGTCGCGGTCGCCGGCGAGCTGCTTCTCGGCCCCGTTCGCGAGGCGTACCTCGAGCACCTGCCTGCACGTGGCTACCACCCCGAGCCCGACTTCGTCATCGCAGAGCTCGTGAACGACGCCGGAGTGGTCGGCGCCGCCGACCTCGCGCGCGTCTGGGTCGACGAGCACGCCCGTACCGCCCGGCGATAGGCTGAATCGTTCGTTCCGCAGCGAGGGGAGGCACGCGGTGTTCTACTGGATCATGAAGCACATCGTCGTCGGTCCCATCCTGCTGGCGATCTTCCGGCCGTGGGTCGTGGGCCTCGAGAACGTGCCGAAGGAGGGCGCGGTGGTGCTCGCGAGCAACCACCTCTCGTTCATCGACTCGATCTTCCTGCCGCTCGTCGTCGACCGCAGGGTGGTCTTCCTGGCGAAGAGCGAGTACTTCACCGGCAAGGGCCTCAAGGGCTGGGCGACGCGCGTCTTCTTCCAGGCCTCGGGCCAACTGCCCATCGATCGTTCCGGCGGCAAGGCGTCGGAGGCATCACTCCTGACCGGTCTCCGAGTCCTGAGCGACGGCGGAATCCTCGGCATCTACCCCGAAGGCACCCGCAGCCCCGACGCGCGGCTGTATCGAGGCCGCACGGGTGTCGCCCGCATGGTCCTCGAGGGTGGGGTGCCGGTGATCCCGGTCGCGATGATCGGCACGGAGAAGGTGATGCCGATCGGCACTCGGCTGCCGAAGGTGCGTCGCATCGGCATCATCATCGGCGAGCCGATCGACTTCACCCGATTCGACGGACTCGAGGGAGACCGGTTCGTGTTGCGTTCCGTGACCGACGAACTCGTCTACGAACTCCGTGCATTGAGCGGCCAGGAATACGTGGACGTGTATGCGAGTTCGGTGAGAGAGCAGCGCGCCACGCAATCGCGGTAGGCTCGATGCGGCGGCGTCGCGACGTGCGAGGCCGCGCTCCCATTCCCGGCGCATCGCGCCCGAACAATCAGGACACTTCAGTGGTACAGCTCCTCGAGCCCGTCGTCAACGCAGATCCCTCCGTGATCGATGGTCTCGACTATTGGCGCACGCTGCCGATCAAGCAGCAGCCCGAGTGGCCCGATCCCGAGGCGGCGCACGCGGCATCCGCTGAGCTCGCAACGCTGCCCCCGCTCGTCTTCGCGGGCGAGGTCGACATGCTCCGCACGCGACTCGCGTCGGCATCGCGCGGCCAGGCGTTCCTCCTGCAGGGCGGCGACTGCGCCGAGACGTTCGCCGGCGCGACCGCCGACCAGATCCGCAACCGTGTGAAGACGGTGTTGCAGATGGCCGTCGTGCTCACCTACGGCGCATCGATGCCGGTCGTGAAGATGGGTCGCATGGCGGGTCAGTTCGCCAAGCCCCGCTCGAGCGACACCGAGACCCGGGGCGACGTCACGCTGCCCGCGTACCGCGGCGACATCGTGAACGGCTACGATTTCACGCCCGAGTCGCGCATGGCAGACCCGGCCCGCCTGGTGAAGGGGTACCACACGGCAGCCTCGACCCTGAACCTCATCCGCGCGTTCACGCAGGGCGGCTTCGCCGACCTGCGCCAGGTGCACTCCTGGAACCAGGGCTTCTCCGCGAACCCGGCGAACGCGCGCTACGAGTCGCTGGCTCGCGAGATCGACCGGGCGATCAAGTTCATGGACGCGTGCGGCGCCGATTTCGAGGCGTTGCGGCACACCGAGTTCTACACCGGCCACGAGGGCCTGCTGATGGACTACGAGCGGCCGATGACACGCATCGACTCGCGCACTGGCACCCCCTACGACACGTCGGCGCACTTCATCTGGATAGGGGAGCGCACGCGCGACCTCGATGGGGCGCATGTCGATTTCCTGTCGCGGGTCCGCAATCCCATCGGTGTGAAGCTCGGTCCGTCGACGACGCCCGAGACGATGCTCGAGCTCGTCGAGAAGCTCGACCCGAACCGGGAGCCCGGGCGTCTCACCTTCATCACCCGGATGGGCGCAGGCAAGATCCGCGACGCGTTGCCGCCCCTGCTCGAGGCGGTCAAGCGCAGTGACGCCAACCCGCTGTGGGTCACCGACCCCATGCACGGCAACGGCATCACGACGCCGAACGGCTACAAGACCCGTCGCTTCGACGACGTGGTCGACGAGGTCAAGGGGTTCTTCGAGGCGCACCGGGCCGCCGGCACCTTCCCGGGCGGCATCCACGTGGAGCTCACCGGCGACGACGTGACCGAGTGCCTCGGCGGCTCGGAGCACATCGACGAGGAGACGCTGGCGACGCGCTACGAGTCGCTCTGCGACCCGCGCCTGAACCACATGCAGTCGCTCGAGCTCGCCTTCCTCGTGGCTGAGGAGCTCACGGCCCGCTGAGTGCTCGTGGGGCCGTCCGGCGACGGATGCCCCACGCGAGCTGGAATCCCGATCGTCCGGCGGAGTCCCCGAGCTCGTGGACTCCGCCGGACGATCGGGATTCTGCCGCGAGAGCGAGAGCGAGAGCGAAAGCGAGAGCGAGGTCGCTCAGCCGAAGTTGACGGTCACCTCGGAACTGCGCTTCAGCATCTCGCCGGCGGCCGGGCTCTGAACGGATGCCACGACGGCGCCTTCGAGGAACGCGGGGACGTTCGACGTGACGACGAAGTCCAGCGCCTCGAGCTGCTCGCGCGCCTGTGCGACCGTCTGGCCGGTGATGACGTTGGGCACCTCGACGAGGTCGACGCCCTTCGACACGGTCAGCACGACGGTGTCGCCCGGGCGCATGATCTCGTTCGAGTACGAAGCGGTGATGACGTGGTCGATGGGCACGTCGTCACTGAACTCGGCCTCGGCGTAGTCGACACCGAGGTTCACGTCGGCGAGCGCAGCCTCGGCCTCACCGACCGGCAGCCCCTCGACGGGCGGTATCGCCCCGGCCGAGACGACGAGGGTCAGCGCACCGAGCTCGGGGTACTGGGGGCCGACCGCGTTGCCGTCGGCGTCGAGCACGGCGATGACGGATCCGCCCGCGACATCCGCCGAGAACTGCACGGAGGTGTCATCGGCGACCCTGAACGCCGTGAGTGCCGCACGGGCGTCGGCCTCGGGCTGGCCGATCACGTCGGGCATCGGCAGCATCTGCGGGCCGAGTGACACGAACATCGTGACGGTTGAGCCGCGACGCGCCTGTTCGTCCGCCGCCGGGTCGGTGCCGGACACCTGGCCCGATGGGATGACCGGGTCGTAGCGTTCGCCGGGCTCGACCGAGAAGCCGGCCTCCTCGAGTACCGTGGTTGCGTCCTCGGGCGCCAGTTCCGACACGTCGGGCACGGTCGTGAGCGCGCCGGGCCCCGCGCCGAAGTACCAGCCGGTGCCGGCGGCGAGGCCGGTGAGCAGCAGCACGAGCGCGAAGAGCCAGTAGCCGCGCCGCTTGCGTCGTTCGGCGGTCGACGAGAGCGCGGTCACGTCCTCGCCGACGCCGTCTGAGTCGGTGAGGGTGGCGGTCGCCGTCGCCGCTCCGCTTCCGAGGATGGCGGTCTCGGCGGTCGCCGCACCGGCGGGCATCGCCGCGTCGGGAATGACCGTCGTCGCTTGCGTGGGGCGCGCCGCCGGGCGCGGCGATCGGATCGTCGGCTCCACCTCGCGGAGACGTTCGAGCATCACGCGGGCGTCGTGCGGGCGCTCCTCGGGATCGCGCGCGGTGCCCCAGAGCACGAGCTCGTCGAGCTCGGCCGGAACGGTGGGGTTCTTCGTGCTCGGCGTCGGCACCGTGTCGTTCGCGTGCTGGTAGGCGATCGCCATCGGGGCCTCGCCGACGTACGGCTGCTCGCCCGTGAGCATCTCGTACATCATGATGCCGACGGCGTAGATGTCGCTGCGCGCGTCGGCGACGCCGCGCGTGACGAGCTCGGGGGAGAGGTACGCGATCGTCCCGAGGAGCGCCTGTCCGGTGGCGGTGTTGGCGCTCGCGGCCCGTGCGAGACCGAAGTCGCCGAGCTTGATGCGCCCGTCGTCGGCGAGCAGTACGTTCTCGGGCTTGAGGTCGCGATGCACGATGCCGGCCTTGTGCGCGGCCGCGAGGCCCGCGAGCACGGCGTCCATGATGTCGACGGTCTGCTCGGGCGTGAGCTTCTTGTAGTCCTTCAGCAGCTCGCGCAGGGTGATGCCGGGGAGGTATTCCATGACGAGGTACGCCATGTCGGAGTCCTGGCCCTGGTCGAAGACGTTCACGACGTTCGGGTGGGCGAGACGTGCGGCCGATCGCGCCTCCTGCACGAAGCGCGTCTTGAAGGTGTTGTCGTCGGCGAGATGGCCGTGCATGATCTTGATCGCGACCCGGCGCTCGAGACGCAGGTCGGTCGCGAGGTACACGGTCGCCATGCCGCCGCGGGCGATTCGCGAGCGCACCTGATAGCGGCCGTCGACGAGACGGCCGATCATCGGGTCGGCGGGCGCAGTGGTCACCGTTCGAGTGTACGAAGTGGCGCATGCCGTACGCCGACTAAACGCCGTGGAACGCCAGATCGCAATGCCTTCGTGATCGACGGATGCACCGTCGGCGTTGGTCGTGCGAGCCGCGTCAGCCCAGCTCGGAGAGCCAGGCCCGAGCCGAGATCTCCCACTTGGCGTAGTGGTCGGGATACGCCGACAACTGCACCGCCTGCGCCGCCTGGGTGAGCGTCATCGTCTGCCAGTCGGGAATGTCGAGCAGCCCGTTCGTGCGACCCGGGTTGGGGTTGGCGCCGCCCCCGTAGAACGCGGTCGCCGCGCGCACCGGATCGAGTACCTCCTCGACCGTGCCCCAGCCCGCGCTCGGTCGTTGCTGGAAGAGGCCGAGTGAGTCACGATCGCCATGATGCACGTTCCGCAGCCCGGACTCCTGCGCTGCAGCGGCCAGCGCGATCACGATGCCCTCGTCCGGTACCCCGAGCGAGCGGCCCACATCGATGATGATCTGCGCGTTTCCTCGCATCTCATCGGTGAGCGGGACGCTCACCGATGCGACGGCGACGACGGGCGTGGCGCGGCGGATCACGAGGACCTGACCGGGCACGATGAGGGTTGAGCCGCCGAGCCGGTTCGCCGAGTCCAGGTCGGCGACGGTGATGCCGTACGCGGTGGCGATGTCCGAGAGCGTGTCCCCGGGCACGACGACGTGCGACTCGCCCGTCGGCGCGGGTTGGGGCTCGGGGGTCGGCGCGGGTGCGACGGGCGTGGCGGGCGCGCCGATGAGCGGGAGCACGATCGACTCGCCAGGGAAGATGAGGCTGGACGGGCCGAGGCCGTTCGCGCTGAGCACGCTCGCGACGTCGAGTCCGTAGGCGGCCGCGATCCCACTCACGGTGTCGCCGTCGACGACGAGGTGCTTGGTGATCTCGGGCGGCGGCGCGGGGCTCGGCGCCGGCGCGGCGGCGGGCGCTCCGCCGGGCAGGGCGAGTCGTTGGCCGGGGAAGATGAGGCTCGACCAGCTGAGCCCGTTGAGCGCGAGCACCTCGGCGGTCGCGAGGCCGAATCGCTCGGCGATACCGCTCACGGTGTCGCCGTCGGCGACGACGTACTCGCTCGGGGCCACTGCGGCAGGGGTGGACGCGACGGGTCGAATGGTGTTCGCGCTCTGCCCCTTCGCCTTGGCCTGGCGCTTCACCGAGTGGGGCGCGGCCTCCGCGGGCTGCACGATGCCGAGCGTGACGGCGACCGTGCTCATGACGGCGAGTGGCACACCGAGCACCGCCCGGATGCCGCGACCTCGTGGTCGTGCTCCCACCCCCGTGCTCGCATGTCGCGCCCGTCCGGCGCCGACGGGCTCGGACTCGTCCACCATCGTTCCCCCTAGCGCCGAGCAGGATCTTCGGCGTCTGCGGTCACCGTCGCACAGGCGCCAGGTCGAGTCAACGACCTCGCCGCGAGTCCCCGGACTCGACGCCGGGCGGCATCCGCCACCCCGACCGAGCGCTTCCGACGTCGACGCAGGTCTGGCAGGCTTGGGGACGTGACCGACGACGACCAAGCCGAATGGCTGACCGTTCCCGACCTCGTTGAGATGCTCGGGCAGAGCCCGAGCCGTATCCGCCGCCTCATCGATGATCACCATCTGCTCGCCGCGCGAGTCGATGGCGTCCTGAAGGTGCCGGCGCTCTTCCTCCGTGATGGTGCACCGCTGCCGGAGCTCCACGGCACGGCCAACGTGCTCGCGGACGCGGGCTTCACTGACGCCGAGGCGCTCGAGTGGATGCTCGAGGAGGAGGACAGCCTCGGCACCACGCCGATCGCCGCGCTCCGCGCCGGCCGCAAGTCGGAGGTGCGCCGCATCGCCCAGGCGCTCGCCTGACTGCGGCCACCGTCAACTCGAGCGGCGGGTGACCGCCTTCGCGAGCGAACCGAGCTCGGTGCGCGCCTCACGGCTGAGCGGTGCCTCGACGAGCACTGCGGTGGCCCGGGCGAGGTTGTCGGCGATGAGTCGCTCGACCTCGTCGACCGCACCGCACTCGCTGACGGTGCGCTGCAGCATGCGCACCTGATCGGCGCCGAGTTCGGGATCGCCGAGGAGTTCGTCGAGGAGTCGTCGCTGTCCGGGGGCGAGACGCTCCCTCGCGATCGCGATGAGCATCGTTCGCTTGCCCTCGCGCAGGTCGTCGCCGCTCGGCTTGCCGGTGAGCTCGGGGTCGCCGAAGACGCCGAGCAGATCGTCGCGGAGCTGATAGGCGATGCCGAGCGGCAGCCCGAAGTCGCGCAGTGCGGTGAGTTGCGTCGAGCTTGCTCCGGCGATCGCACCGCCGATGGTGAGGGGGGCTTCGATCGAGTACTTCGCGGACTTGAAGACGATGACGCGCTCGGCACGCATGCGCTGCTCGGAATCGGGCTGGGTGAGCCAGGCGCGCTCCTCGAGGATGTCGAGGTACTGGCCGGCCGTCACCTCGGTGCGCATTCGATTGAACTCGGTCCGGGCCACGCGCGCTGCCTGGCGATCGGCGAGGGTGGCGAGTCCCTCGTCGAGCAGTTCGTCGCTCCATCCGAGGAGGAGGTCGCCGAGGAGGATGGCCGACGCCCGGCCGAATTCCTCGGCGCCGCCCGCCCAGCCGGAGTCGGCGTGCAGGGATCCGAACAGCCGATGTGCGGCGGGGGCGCCTCGTCGCGTGTCGGAGTTGTCGATGATGTCGTCGTGCACGAGGGCAGCGGCGTGGAAGACTTCGAGGGCGGATGCGGCGGAGATGATGGGGAAGCGGTCGCGCTCGGCGGTTGATTCGAAGGGGTCGGAGCCGCGACCGCCGACGGCCTCCCAGCCCCAATAGCAGAAGAGTGCCCGGAAGCGCTTGCCGCCGCTGAGAAACCGCTTTGAGAACGCGTCGAGTGGCTCCAGGTCGGGGCTGATCGAGCGGAGAATGGAAGTGCGTTCGGCGAGGAATTCCTCGATGCGCGCATGCACAAGATCGACGAGCCGGGAACCGTGAGCCACCTGCCTAGCCTAGCGAGGCGGGGCAGGGCTAGAATGGACTCGGATGCGTCGATCCCGAGCCTGAGGGGAATGAGATGCCGCTTTCAGAGCAGGAGCAACGTCTTCTCGAGGAGATGGAGCGGAACCTCTACCGCAATGACGCGGACTTCGTCCACGCGGTAGGCGGGGTCCGTGGTCGCCGCCCGAACTACCGGGCCATCGTGCTCGGCGTGCTGCTCGCCGTCGCTGGTGTCGGCGCACTGATCGCCGGAGTCGCCCTGCAGCTGCTCGTCGTCGGCATCATCGGATTCGCGCTCATGTTCGCCGGTGTCCTCATCTCCATCACGCCGTCCAAGCGGGGCATCATGTCCGCTTCTCCGAGTGAGCCGACAGCTTCACCGAAATCCAGCCGCTCCGGCGCGGGGTTCATGGATCGCTTGAACGATCGCTGGGATCGTCGCCAAGACGGCCAACGCTGAACCCTCCACTTCGCACCACCTCGACGGGTCGATCTTCGGATCGGCCCGTTTTTCGTTCTTGACGGTCCGTGCTGAAGCGGCCCTGCGCCGTTCCGTGCGGCTGAAGGGGGCGGCATCGGTTGATCCGACGGTTTCGACGCGCCCATGTGGCCTCGACCCAGGATGGATCCCTCCACTGCCCTCCACCCGGTGAGATCCTTGAATTCTCAGGGTTCTCACACTCAGTGACGCGCAGAATCGAGCGAATGTCGTTGTCGGGTGGATGAGAGTGGAGTAAAGTGGGGTCACCTGGATTCTGGCCGGAGGAAAGGGGGTGGTGCGGTGTTCCTCGGCAGCTATGAACCAAAGCTCGACGAGAAGGGCCGCGTCATTCTTCCGGCGAAGTTCCGGGAGGAGCTGTCGAACGGCCTCGTGCTCACGCGTGGGCAGGAGCGCTGCATCTACGTGTTCAGCGCGCGGGAGTTCGAGAGCATGAGCGACAAGATCCGCCAAGCCCCCGTAACGAGCAAGCAGGCGCGCGACTACATGCGCGTCTTCCTCTCGGGGGCGTCCGCGGAGACCCCCGACAAGCAGCATCGCGTCACCATCCCCGCCACGCTCCGTAGTTACGCGGGGCTCGACCGTGACCTCACCGTCATCGGCACTGGCAGTCGGGTGGAGATCTGGGATGCAACGGCGTGGCAGAGCTACCTCGCCGAGCAGGAGGCGGCCTTCGCGGACACGGCGGAGGAGGTGATCCCCGGGCTCTTCTAGCCCGGGTTGCGACTCCCAGCCGTGCGCGCCTGATGCACTTCCCCGCACCAGGACGAACGGATGGGGATCGGAATCCGGGACGAGTCCCGAACGAATCATGGACATCGATCGCATTCACACCCCGGTCATGCTCGAGCGAACCGTCGAGCTCCTCGCCCCGGCCATCGAGGCCGACGGCGCCGTACTCGTCGATGCCACGCTCGGCATGGGCGGCCACAGCCGCGCCTTCCTCGAGCGGTTCCCGAAGCTCACCGTCATCGGCCTCGACCGTGACACCGACGCACTCGCGATCGCGAGGGAGCGGCTTGCGCCGTTCGGCGAACGTGCGCGGTTCGTGCACACGGTGTACGACGGCATCGCCGACGCCGTGCGCTCGGAAGGATTCGACGAGGTGCACGGGGTGCTCTTCGACCTCGGCGTCTCGTCGCTGCAGCTCGATCGCGCTGAGCGCGGCTTCGCCTACTCGAAGGATGCGCCGCTCGACATGCGCATGGACTCGACTCGCGGCCGGACCGCGGCCGATGTCATCGCAGAGTCGAGCGAGGAGGAGCTGCGCCGCCTCTTCTACGAGTACGGCGAGGAGAAGCTCGCACCGCGGTATGCGAAGGCGATCGTGCAGGCGAGAGCCGATGCGCCGATCACGCGCTCGGGCCAGCTCGTGGCGATCATCACGAAGGCGACGCCCGTCGCCGTGCAGCGCCAAGGGCACCCCGCCAAGCGTGTCTTCCAAGCACTCCGCATCGAGGTGAACGAGGAGCTCACGGTGCTGCAACGCGCGATTCCCGCGGCACTCGAGACCATCGCGGTGGGCGGACGCATGGTCGTCCTCGCCTATCAATCGCTCGAAGACCGCATCGTGAAGCGTGCGCTCCAGGCCGCGGCGAGTTCCACCGCACCGGCCGGGCTTCCGATGGAACTGCCCGAACACCGCGCGCAGTTCCGGCTTCTCGTTCGCGGGGCAGAACTCGCGAGCGAGACCGAGCAGGCGGAGAACCCGCGTGCCAAACCCGTGCGCCTGCGCGCCGTCGAACGTGTGAGGAGGCCGTCATGACCGCTCTGCCGGCCCAGTCCGTCGCCACGCCGCGACGCACCCCGAAGCCGGCGCCGCAGCGCCGCCTTCGCCCCGCGCCCGCGCCGGGGACCGGGCGCGCGAAGCCCCGACTCGCATATGCGGTCATCGCTCTCGGCACGGTCGCAGTGATCGTCGTCGCCCAATTGCTGCTCTCGATCGCGGTCACGCAGGGCGCCTACGAGATCGACTCGTACCAGTTGCGGCAGGCAGAGCTCGCCCGGCAGGAGCAGAAGCTCTCCGAAGACCTCGATCGCGTCGAGTCCCCGCAGTACCTTGCGATGAACGCCGAGGCGCTCGGCATGGTCCCGAACGCGAACCCGGTGTACCTGCGCCTGTCCGACGGCGCTGTGCTCGGCGTTCCGACCGCCGCGGCTGGGGGAGCAGCGGCATCCGCCCCGCTCGTGCCGAATGCGCTGCTCGACGGCGTGCCGCCTGTGACGCAGCAGCAGGCGGAGCAGACTCCGAACGTGGGGAACGCCAGCGGGACACCGGCCGCCGAAGCCGCGGAGTCCGCGCCGGTCGCCCCGCCGCCGGTGAGCGGCGGACTGCCGACACCGGCCACGCACTGACGACCGCACAAACCTGGAGGGCCGGATGAACCGCATCAGCCGACACCCGACCCGGCGGATGCTGCTCGCCGCCGTCGTGCTCGTCGCGCTCGTCGGAGTCTTCGTGGTGCGACTCGTCGACATCCAGGTCGTGCGAGCGGCGGAGCTCAGTGAGGAGGCCGCCGCGGTCCGCACGACCGCCCCGATCACGGTGTACGGCGCGCGGGGCGACATCGTCGACGCGAACGGCACGGTGCTCGCCGGCAGCATCATGCGCTACGACATCGCCGTCTCGCCGAAGAACGCGGGCCCCGTCGATCGCGAGCAGCCCGATGCCGCCGACGCGTCGAAGACGACGTCCGTCGAGGTTCCCCTCGCCGACGTCGCCGCCGAGCTCGCGGCGGTGCTCGGCATGACCGGCGACCAGGTCATCGCGATCATCGACGAGGCCCTCGCGGAGAACCCGGAGTCGGACTTCGCCTATGTCGCCAAGCGCGTCGACACGGCGACCTACGAGAAGGTCAAGGAGCTGCGCATCCCGTGGGTCGTGCCGTGGGAGAACCCGAGCCGGATGTATCCGAACGGTGCGGTCGCCGGCAACCTCCTCGGCTTCGTCGGCGACGACGGCGACGCCCTCGCCGGGCTCGAGCTCTCCGAGAACGAATGCCTCGCCAGCGAGAACGGCGAGGTCACCTACGTGCCGAGTCTCGAGGATTGGGTGGAGATCCCCGGTACGGAGATCGTCCATTCCGAGGCACGCGACGGCGGCACGCTGCAGCTCACGATCGACGCCGACCTGCAGTGGATGGTGCAGCGCATCGCCGAGGCGCAGGTGCAGGCCGTCGATGCCGACTGGGCCACGGTCACCGTCATGGAGGCGAAGACCGGGCGCCTGCTCGCGGTCGCCGACGTGCCGACCGTCGACCCGAACGATCCGGCGGCGACCGCGAAGGAGGATCGCGGTTCCCGGTCGTTCACGGCGCCGTTCGAGCCGGGCTCGACGTTCAAGGCGCTCACCGCGGCATCCGTGATCGACGCAGGAAAGGCCGATCCCCTCAGTGAGATCGTCACCGGCTACCAGTACCTGCCGCCGAACGGCGCCGACATCACCGACAGCTTCTTCCACGAGGACACCCGGTACACCCTCACCGGCGTGCTCATCGACTCGTCGAACACCGGCATGTCGATGTTCGGCGAGCGCCTCACCGACCAGCTGCGGTTCGAGGTCATGCAGGGCTTCGGCCTCGGCGAGCGCACCGAGGTCGGCTTCCCCGCTGAGGAGCCGGGTGACCTGCACGGGGGTCCCGAGGAATGGGACAACCAGACGAAGTACGCCACGATGTTCGGCCAGGGCCTCACGACGACCGCCGTGCAGATCGCGAGTGCCTACCAGACCATCGCGAACGGCGGGGTACGGATGCCGGTGCGGCTCGTCGACGGCTGCGTCGGTGAGGACG
>Ga0299914_10001630_pt1 | contig 15060 bp, 9 predicted proteins | sample RVTome_10_FD_201361 | JGI IMG/M metagenome (GOLD analysis project Ga0299914, IMG submission 201361) | Soil microbial communities from uranium-contaminated site in the Upper Colorado River Basin, Wyoming, United States - RVT153D57 (version 2) ...
CGCTCCCGTCGCGCCGACCCGATGCGGTCGGAGGCCGCCGTCGGCGCAGCGGCCCGGTCTCGGACCAGGACAGGATCACTGGGAACCGCCCCGTTCGACGCTCGATACGCGTCCGTGTCGAGCGGCGTTCGCCCGGTTTCGCCGGCGGATCTTGATCCGGTACCAACGAATCTGCGCGTGCGTACAACGACGCCCTCGTGATCGCAACGCCGCGGCGTCACTTTCGCTTCCCGTGCGAGAAACCTCGCGGCCACGTCGGTCGACATGACCGCTCCCGCCGGGTAGCGGTCGTCTCCGCCGCGACGCTCCTGGCTCCCGCAAGGGACGACGAGCCGGCGCGCGGCCTGAGGCTGCTGCTTCTCCGCAAAGGAGCAGTCTTTGCGCACCGGTTCGAGCGTTCGCTCACTGCTGAGATGGACGACGAGGAGCAGCCGGCTCGCCACGGGAGCGCGCTCGCGGAGGACCGTCGCAGAGCGGGGAACTCGGTAGCGAACGTGGCGCTGCTCCGTTTGCCTCGATGCAGCAGCGCGGCTGCGTATGGTTCGCTGCTCGCCGCGCTGCCGCTGATCGAGCAGGTGACGAGCGCATCCGTCAAGCTGCGCCGCGAGTCTGCGCGCGTATCTCCCGTTGGTCAGCGCGCGACCGTGACCTTGAAGGCGTCCAAGACGGGTCGGATCGGGCACACGATCGCGAGGCGTAACCCAGTGACGCCGATCACGATGCCAACCAGTTCGTTCCCCGGGTACGTGAGGACCGCTGCGCCCGAATCGCCTCCCTGCGCAAACCCACTCGGATTGTCGCCCTCGATCCCGTACTGGTCGTGAAAGAGCGCCTCGTCGACGCCACCGACCTCGAGCACGAGGTTGGTGACTTGGCGGCAGGTCCCAATCGTGCGCGCAGTCTGCCAGCCGACCTTCTGCACCCGCGCCCCATACGTCAGCGGGCCGCCGACGCCGGCGATCGTGCCGATTCCGCGAATGCCGGCCACGACGTCGGCAGCGTTGCTCGGAGCGGCGACTGCGGCGTCGATGTGGTTCGGGTGGTATCCGCCGAGCCGGAGCGGCTCGAAGTCCATGAGCATTCCCAGCGTGTCCATCGGGTTGGTGCCGCCATCGCCGGCGCCGGGCTGCCGTACCGTGTCGCTTCCGACCAGTGCCCTGTTGATCGCTGCCAACGTGTGGTTGCACCCGAGGACTAGCGCGTCACCAGTCGCGGTATGGACGAGGCAACCCAGCGTTCCGGTGTCCCCTCCCTGCGCGTCTCCCGATAGCGAGTCGCCACCTTGTGCCGGGCGCGCCGCCGCGCGAATCGGCCCCGTCACTAGCGAATCGACGGGGAACGGGATGTCCATGCCGCGCCGGAGCCGCTCCAAATCGACCTGTTGGGGCTCCCTGAGCAGCACCACTAGCCTCTCACCATCCGTTCCCGAGGTGCTCGCGACGCCCACTACCGGCGACGTCGCGCCGCGGTGCCAGTGCGGCGCTTCCGGAAGCGTCGCCTGCAACGTGAGCCACAGGGACATCATCCGGTGCGGGCGCCGCGGCGCCCGAAGGAGCGCGTCGCTCATCTGCCGACGGCCATCGTCGAGTTCCGCCATTACTCATTCCCCTCTCTTGGATTCCGCGGGCGGGCCCAGGCCAGTCAGTGCCTGCCGCGCGGCCCATGCCGCGAGTCCCCAGACCACGAGCGCGACCCAGTCCGAGGGTTCGGCGCCGAACGTCGCATTGCCGAGGTATGTCGTATTGAACCCGACGATGAGCAGGATCGCGGCGAGCGCCGTCGCCGCGAGCGGCCAGAGTCGCCCGCCGATCAATGCGGCCACGTCGAACCCGGCCGCGCCCGATGGCACCGGCGCGGCGCCGGATGCGACCGGCCACCCCAGCGCGTTCGCCGCGACGGCCGCGACGTCCCGGAGGCCGGCGGACCGGGGCCGCGCGGGCGGCTCGGGCAGCCCGCCGGCTGACTCGTCAAGCGCGTCGAACGCGCCTTCCACGTCCGTGAGCAGCGGACCGAGCTCCGGTGCGTTCTGCTCCGGATCTGGCGAGACGTGCGTGAGCTCGTTCTTTAGCCGCTCGGCGGCGGCTTCGAACGCCTCAAACTCATGTTGCTGGCCGGCGCCGGCGCCGGCGCGTGGCCTGAGCGCTTCGAGCCGCGTCTGCGCCTTGACGGCCTCATCGAGTTGGTCCGCCGCCGTGGCTTGACGGCGGCGGATATCGCCATAGTCCGCGGCGTAGGACTGGACCGCGGTGACGACGTTACGTGTCGCGCCGGTGAGCCGTTGTACCCAGGGGGTCAAACCCATGGCGCCGTGCACGCTGAGCGCGCGATTCTGAACATCGCGCGCCTCCCTAAGCGCCTCGGCGCCCTCCGTGATCGCGTCAAGCTGCGCGCGCGCCTTGTCGAAGTTCGATCCCCGTGTGTCCCACGTGTCCTTCCAGAGCGGCTCGAGCACGGCACGCTCAGTCTCCGGCCGCTGCGCGATCACCACGCGAAGCTGCTCGGCGTTACGGGCGAAGCGCGCCTTCGGGCGCTGCGCGAGGAGCCACGTAAGGACCGCGCCCGCGACTACGCTCGCCGCGAGAACCACGAGCGGCAGCTCGGGTCCGCTCCTCATGTCGAGGTCGATGCCGGCGGTCACCGGGTCCGCGCCAGCGACGCGGAAGATGAGCGCTCCCGTCCAATGGTCGGGCTCAAGTCCGTGTCCGAGCTCGATCGCGATCTCGTGCTGTCCCCCCGTGCCGCGCTGGTATGAGACCGCCCGACCAGCGATCACCTCGACTGCGGCGTGGTGCTCGCCCTGCAGTACAAGGCGCGGCGCGACCGGTCGTGGCCGCCCGGGCGGCCCCGTCCGGCGGAGCGCGATCACGACTCGGTCGCCACCGCCCGTGACCGCCCGCTTCGTCGTCTTGGCGACTGGGGCGAACGAAGGTGCCGCGGGCTCCTTGGACGAATCTTGAGCGGACGCCGGCGCGGGCCCAGTCAGGGCGACCGCGATCAGCATCGCGCAGTGCCGAGCACCCATAGCGCGAGTATCGCCATGCGTCAGCCGACCCGCAACAGCGGCCCAACCACAGCGATGTTCGCTCCGCCGGGAGCGAGCGATGAGTCTCATCCCGACTGATCACCACTACGGCTTTGCCCCGACAGGAGCGGCGGCGCCAAAGGTCGACCCCGCTTCCGCTATGCATGCGTCTCTACACTCGCGTCGGCGTGCGGTGTAGGCGCGGCCGCGCTGCTGCTTCCGCCTGATGGGAGCACTGGTCCGGGGAGCCCTGAGCGGCTCCTCGGATGCACGGCGGCGTCGCGAACTCTGGGAGGCGCGCGTATGCGGCAAGATGTCGCGGATGGCCGACGATCTGCTGAGCCGCATCATCGGGGAGATTCGCGAGCGCAAGGAGGCGGCGCGGCCGGCGTTTGAGGAGAGCCGGCGGCTCGAGCAGGCGTTGGTGGCGCTCGAGGCGGACGGGACGGCGGCCGTGCGCGGGCATGACGTTCGGCAGCGGCGGCGTCGCGGTGGTGGGCGGCGCGCGGCACCGGGTGCGAATCGCGATGCGATTGTGGCGGTGGTGCGCGAGCGGCCGGGCGTGACCGCGGGCGAGATTGCGTCGGCCTCGGGGATTGCCCGGGCGACGGTGTCGAGCACGGCGGCGCGGCTGACCGGCAACGGGGCGCTTGAGCGCGTTGAGTTGCCTGGCGGCGGTGTCGGGTTCCGCGTGCCGGACTCGCCGGCGCCCGACCCGGCTGCCCCGTCGGCTGCTGGGCGGTAGATGCGAGCGAGGGTCGCTGCGATGGTGGCGGCCTGGGTCCCGCGCTCAGCGCGACGGAACTATCTGCCGTAGGTAAGGCACACCGCAGTTTGCGGCCCCGCTTGTAAAACCCGGCTCCGAGCGTCGTTGCGACTCGTCGGCGTTCCGAGTGATGAACGCCGACGTCGACGGCGCGCCTGCTTGCCGCTGTAGCGAGCGTCTGGGCGACGCCAGCCGGCCCTCGCAAGTCGTCTGCTGCGGGGCGCCGGGCACCGCTCGCGTCTAGACGGTCGCGGTCGTTGACGTCGAGCCGCGCACGCGCAGCGGAGAGTGCCGGTGGCGTCGAATCGGACGCGCGCTCCCGGTCACCAGCAGCTCGGCGCTCGTGTCGAGGGTCGGCTGATGATGACGCGAGGCATGGGGTTTTCCTCTTGGTGAAGCCGCGCCGCGGCTGGAAGCGGCTACTGGCTCGCCGCCGCGGTGCCTGCCGCGGCGACTCGATGTCGCTCGCGGGCGACATGCCGCCACGGCGACGGGGAGCAGGGGCCGCGGGTAAGTCCGCACGGTGGGCTGCGTGCAGAAGGCGTGGCGTCGCGGGCCGGGCCGGGCCGCCCGCCGGCGGCCCGGCCCGTCGCCGTCAGTGCCGGCGCCCGCGGCGGTCGAGCGGCCCGAAGCCCGGGGGCTGCCTGCGGTGTCGCGTCGTCCGCTCGTACGCCGAGCCGATCGCGAACAGCGTCGGCTCGCTGAACGGCAGCCCGAGGAAATCGATCCCCACGGGCAGCTCAGCTGGCTTGGCCGGCAGCAGCTCACGGTTCTCGTCCCGGTCGTAGACGTGCGTCGTGAACCCGGCCGGCACGGTCATGGCCGGGAAGCCCTCGCGGTTGATGTCCGTCCACAGGCCCGAGCCGCGATCGTTGATCGAGGGCTCCTGCGGCGACGTGAGGATCGCCGGCGGAATGTTGCCCGTTGGGTAGACCACCGCGTCGAGGTCCATCTCCGCGAAGCAATCGAACACGACCGTCTGCATCGTGAAGCGCGTCTGCAGGTCGGCGGCGCTCTTGAGCGTCAGGTCGTCGGCCGCGTTCTCCAGGCCGGCCCGGCGGTTCGGCATCCGCGGGTCCTCCCAGAAGTTGGCGTTCTCGATCAGGTCCGTGAGCGACTTGATATCGGCGTCGCCGCGCTCGCGGATGTACGCCTCGTAGTTGTACCGGGCGTCTCCGGCGTCGCCGGCTGCGTCGGACTCGCCGCCGAAGCCGCGGATGCTCGGCGCCCCGTTGTCGTCGCGCGGCACGAGGGAGGGGTCGAAGAACATGTCCAGCAGCGCGTCGATGTGGTCGCCCGCCGGCTCGCCGCTGTCGTCGACTCCGAACACGGACGGGAACGCCGCGATGTGCTGCTGGTTCTGCCACTTCGGCACGTACTTGTCCACGCAGCTCTGGAACAGCGCGCCGTGCGGGCCCGGATCGACGATCGTCGCGCCGAGCCGGCGCAGGTCCCCGACCGCGCGATCGATGATGTCGATCGTCTCGGAGTCCGCGACTGTGAACAGGTCCTTGTCCATGTATTCGCGGATGACGCCGATCCGGTAGCCGTCGAGTCGCTTGCGCTCGTAGCGGTAGTACGGCTTGGGCGGCTTGCGGCCGGTGCTGAACGCGGTCAGCTCGTCCGCGGGATCCCAGCCGGCGTAGGCGTCGAGGATGCGGGCGGTGTCCTCCACGGTGCGGCAGATCGGCCCGACGCGGGTGGTGATCCCGCGCTGGATCATCCCGTCGGCGCTCACGAGCTCGCGTGTCGGGGCGATGCCGACGGCGTTGTTGTTCTTGGCCGGCTCGCGCACGGACGTGCCGGTCTCCTCGCCGATCGCGCAGGTCACGAAGTTCGCTGCCACCGCCATGCCCGAGCCGCCGCTCGACGCGCCGGGGTCGCGCTCGGTGTCGTAGGCGTTGCACATCGTGCCGCCGAACGAGGACCGGGTGCCGGTGATCCCGCCCGCCGCGTACTCGCCCATGTTGGCCTTGGCGAGGATGATCGCGCCGGCGTCGCGCAGCCGCTTGACAAACGTCGCGTCGTCGGGCGGGCGGTCGTCGGCCCAGAACGCGTCGGCGCCCGAGGTGGTGCGCATATCGACGGTGTCGTACTGGTCCTTGATCGCGATCACGACACCGTGAAGCGGGCCGACCAGCCGGCGCGTCCGCGCGAACCTGCGGTCTTGCGCGGCGGCGACCTCGAGCGCGTCCGGCATGCTCGGATCGTCGTCGTCCGGATCGGTCATGCTGCGCGCCTTGCGCTCGTCGAAGCCCCACTCCTCGCGCGCCTGCGGGCGCAGGTTGAGCGTGATCAGTGCGTTGAGCTTCCCGGCGTCCGGGATCGTCGAGATCGGCCCGAGGATGCCCTCGGGCTCGTTCACGCACGTGCCGTTGTAGGCCTTGATCCGCTCCAGGTAGGCCTCGACGATCTCGGTCGAGCGGACCCGCCGCTTGAGGATCGCCGACTGGATCTCCTCGATCGTCGCCTCCTCGATGCGAAAGTCGCGGTGGCCATGCCCCTTGCCGTCGGCGAGCGCCGCCGGCGCCGCGGCCAGGCCGAGTATCAGCGCGAGCGCTCCAGCGAGCGCCATGACCTTCCGTCTGCTCATGGTCCTTCCCCCGGCGTCGATTGCGCGCGCAACCTATGCGGGCATCGCGCGGCGCGGTATGGACCGGGCGTCAGACGTCGCCTCGACCGGCTGGCCAGCAGGCGCCCACGTCTGCCGGCGCGCGCCGCGGAACAAGCACCGGAGCGCGGCCCGAGCGCGCCGTCAGCGATCACCGGGCACGGCTCGTTGCGCCCGGTCGCGCAGGTCGTACATCGCGCCCGACCACGACTCGGTGCTCGCTCGGCAGCCGTCCCCGACCGCGAGAAGATCCTTGACGCCGTCATCGCGGAGGCCGATGACGACCAGACGCGCAGTCCGTCGTCGCCGCCCACCTCTGTGGGAGCGTTTGAAGTCCCGCCGCCCGGTTCACGACGTCGTGCACGCGTGCGCGGCAGCGCTGACTCTTGCGAAGTCCAGCGAATGGCGCTGCCTACAGCCCGGCGCCGCCGGGGGTACACGGCGTGGTGCGGGCAGTAGGTGAGCTGCTCGATCTGCTCGTCGAGGAGATGGATCGTTTAGGAGGTCCCGCTGCGGCGGAGCCGGGCCAAGCATCGCCGAACCTGACTACCTGCCGTCAATAAGGCACACCAATGAGGCGTCTGGCTCTGCAGCTCTGTCCGCTCCGCTTTGGCCGCGCGAGGTCGGGTCCCCTAGGGGCGGGCCCGCCACGGGCCGCGCGGATCGCCCCTACTGCGCGTTGCGTGCCGTTTCGACCGTCCGGACGTACTCCACAGGTTGTCCGACATCTGCGCGCCGGCCGGCGGATCCGCCGCGGACGCGCCGGCTGGTACGGCAAGCAACGCACCGACCATGGCTGCCGCCATTGCCCCTTACCGTCTCATCTGGCCTCCGATGGTGATGGACCCTTTCCGGCCCGACTACCGCATGGTGTCCGCGCGGTCCTCGGGGGGCGTCACCACGAACGTCGGCCGGCGCACGCTCGTGCGGAGGCACTCGACCTTCGGGGGTTGCGCGCTCCCGCCGATCCGGTTGGGCTTGACCCGGCGCGGGGCAGGTGCCCTGCGCGACCGAGAGGTAGATCATGGAACGGGAAGTCCCAGGCTGGCGTAGCGTTCGCGTTCTGTCCCTTGCCGCAGCCACTGCAGTGGTCGCGTGCGTCGGTGCGGTCCCGGCGAGGGCGCAGGACGTCGCGAATCTCGACGCAGCCCCCGGGACCTCCCGCGCCGCCGTCGCCCCGGACCGCCTGATCGTCCGCTTTCGCGACGATGCCCACGGAGCCGCGCGACTGGAGCGCTTCCGCCGCCTCGACGTGCGTCGCGTACGGAGGCTGCCCGTGTCCGGGATGGAGCTCGTGCGCACGCGCGACGGCGAGTCCGTCTCCGCCGCGATCCGGCGGCTCGAGCGGCGGCCGGGCGTCGCGTACGCCGAGCCTGACTACGTGAATCAGGCGTCGTTCGCGCCCAACGACCCGTTCCTGTCCGAGCAGTACGCGCTTCACAACTTCGGCCAGATCGTCGGCGGATTCGAGGCGGGGACCGCCGATGCCGACATCGATGCGCCCGAGGCGTGGGACGTCACGCGCGGCTCCACGGACGTCCTCGTGGCGGTCATCGACTCGGGTATCGACACCTCCCACCCGGAGCTGTCGGCCGCGCTGTTCACCAACGACGGTGAGCGAGGCGGCGGAAGCGAGACGAACGGCCTCGACGACGACGGCAACGGGCTCGTCGATGACTGGCGCGGGTGGGACTTCGTCGACGACGACAACGACATCACCGACCTCGGCCTGTTCCCACACGGCACGGCGGTCGCCGGCACGATCGCCGCGAAGTCCCACGATGGGGTCGGTGTCGCAGGCGTGGCGCCCGGTGCCAAGGTCCTCGGCATCCGCACGGCCAACCGAGCCGGCTCGAGCTTCACCAGCGACAACATCCTCGCCTACGGCTACGTCGCGGAACTGGGCGCCGACATCGTCAACTTGAGTTTCGGGCGTCAGGGCGGCTTCTCCCAGGCCGAAGAGGACGCCATCCGGGCGGCGTCCTCGAGCCTGTTCGTGATCTCGGCGGGCAACGACGCCGCCGACAACGATGCGATCCCGGCCTATCCGTGCAACGTCGACGCGGCGAATGTCGTTTGCGTCGGCGCTACCGGCCAGTCAGACGAGCTCGCGAGCTTCTCCAACCACGGCGCCACGTCCGTCGACCTGCTCGCCCCGGGCGTCGGCGTGCTCACAACCGCTCCTGCGCGCGACGTCAAGCTCGCCGACGACTTCGAGTCCGACATCGCTGGCCGGTGGACGATCGCCGGCACGAACGCGGCGTGGGCGCGCACGTCGGCGTTCAGCCGTGGGGGCGCGTTCAGCCTCACCGACTCGCCGGCCGGCGCGTATCAGAACAACACGGCCAGCCATGCGACGGCGGATCAGTCGATCGACCTCACGGGCGAGACCGGCTGTCGCGTGGACTGGTGGATGCGGCTGAGCAGCCAGCTCGGCGTCGACGGCATCCTCGTGTCGGCGGCCAGCGGCGGGCCGTTCCAGGTGCTGCGCGGGGTCTCGGGCGGCACGGGCGGCGCCTTCCTGCCCTTCGACGCCGACCTCGAGGCGTTCGAGGGCTCGAGTGCGGTCCAGCTCCGGCTGGGGTTCACCAGCGACGCGACGGTCACGGACGACGGCGTGTACGTGGACGACCTGGTGGCGTCGTGCCTCGGCGAGAGCTACATCGGCACGGAGCTCATCTACGCCGACGGCACGTCGTTCTCGGCGCCGGTGGTGACCGGCATCGCCGCGCTCGTGCAGTCCGTTGCGCCCGACCTGACGCCGACCGAGGTCGCCCAGGCGCTGGCGGACGGCAGCGAGGCGCCTCCGCAGCTCACCGGCCTATCCGTGCACGGGCGTGCGAACGCGGCGCGGTCGCTGGCAGCGATCCTACCGGAGGCGACGACCGAGGCGGCTGCCGGGGTCACGAGCTCCGCGGCGACCTTGCGCGGCGTCGCCCGTCCGCGCGGTGCGGCCGCGACCGCGTACTTCGAGTACGGCACCACCGCCGCCTACGGGGCGCGGACGGGGCCGATCACGTTGGATCCGACGAGCGGCGACCAGCCGGTCGGCGTGGCGCTGAGCGGCCTTCCCGGGAGCACGACCGTGCACTTCCGCCTGGTCGTCGAGGCCGCGGCGGGCACGGCGAGCGGCGCCGAAAGCAGCTTCACCACCGCACCGCGCGGCGTGGTGACGGTCGCGCGCGACGACATCGCGCCATCGCTCACGGGTATGAGTGCCAGGCGCGACCGCACGGGCCGCGCGACTCTGAGGTTCACGGCGTCGGAGACGGCGCACGTCGAGATCATGGTGCGCGACGGGCAGCGGCGCCTGAAGGCGCACGAGGTGGACGCTGGGGCGGGCACGGTGGTGGTGAAGCTCGGAAAGGTGCGCAAGAAGGCCGAGATCCGGCTGCTCGCGCGTGACGCGCGCGGGAACGTCGGTCAGGCGTTCGCTCGCGTGAAGCAGACGCGGAAGCGGAAGCGGTCGTCCACCGCGGCGATCGCGCGCGTCGCCGCGCGCGCGATCGCCGCGCCGAGAGGCCACGGCAACCCCAACATGAACCTTCCGACCAACCCTCAGCAGGCGCAGCAGCTGCCGCCCCCGAAGGTCGTCTTGGACTGCACTCAAGGGTGCTCGCAGCGCACGCGCGACGACGTCTACCGGATACCGGTCGGGGGCGGCGACCCCATTCCGCTCGATCCGGTGCCGATCACGTGTCAGCTTGGACAGTGCTCGGACGGCTTCCCGGACCCGATGGCGCCGGCCGGCTTCGCGCCGGCAGAGGAGACGGACGGCACCCGGAACTGCGTCAACCCGTTGCCCTCCGGATGTCGGCTCATCACCCAGGACGCCGCGGACCAGGAGAAGCTTGACCGCGAGGAGGAGCGCAAGAAGCTCGCAGGCGCCGGCGGCCTGATCGGAACGCTGGTCAGCAAGCCCGGAGGTGCCAGCGCCAAAACCGGGGCGGGCATGGGCACGGGCGCGGCGGGGGTGTTCGTGTGGGTCCACCAGCAGAACGAAGCGCGTATCGACGCCGGCACCACCATCGTTCCCAAGGATCACCCGTACGCGAAGGACGCGCCGCCCCAGCCCGCCACCGGGCCGACCGACCGCACCGGCGGGGGAAGCGCATCATCCTCGCGGGCGGCAATGCAGGCGGCTCTGGACTCACTCGTCCGACCGCGGAGGATCCATATGCGGATCTCGACACGCGGCATCCCGGCGCGGCACCGCGCGGGCTTCAAGCGCCTCATGTCGAGCATCAGCGCGGAGGCGAGCCTTGCGCGCGCCGCCGGCGCGTCGCTCGAACGCGCGCAGGCGGCTGCCGCGGCGGGAGACGCCGGAGCGTCCGCTCGCCACGTGCTGGCTGCCGACGCCTACCTCGGGCAGGTCCTCGACCTGCGCCGCAGCGAGCGGCCACTCGCCCGGCGCGTGGCCCCGGACATGGCGAGGATCGAGACGCGCATCACGAAGCGGCAGGCTGCGCGCACGCTCAAACGGCTCGCCGATCGCGGACTCTCCCGGCGCGACCTCCGGGCACTCCGGCCGTTCGGCTTGACCAACGCCGACGTTCAGGAGCTCGCTCGGCTTCTCACTCCAAGGCAAATCAAGGGTCGGCCGGTCTCGCGCGAGCTCGTGGCTCGAACGAGCGGCAAGGCCCGGCGTGATCTGACGCGACTGCGCGCCGCGCTGCGCGCCGGCGCTTAGCCCCGGGGCGGCTCCATGTCGAGCGCATGCGCTACCCGCGGCTGGCCCTCGACCTCCCACGTCACGTCGACCTAGTCGTCCTTGCGGTACGTGCCGATCCCCAAGGCTCCCCAGAACCAGCGCCAGAAGCCGAGGCGGCCCACCTTCGCCAGCGGCCGCGTGAAGTGGAGGACGCCTTCGCGGACCTCGTAGTCCGCGCCCAGCTCCTGGCGCACGCCGTTGACGTAGACGGTGTAGGGCTCGCGTACTCCCGGGGGCAGCCGCATCTTCCAGTCCGCCATGCCGGTCATCATGCCAGCGGTGACGGAGTACACCCTGCAGCGCTCGCCGCGCGCTCGGCGCGTGCGGGTGAGCGTGGAGAACGACGGCGAAGTTCATGCGACGCTTGCCGCGGCGCGCCCCCGCGGGCGCGGCCGACGAGGCGGTGTGCGAGCTCGCGCCGTGGATCGAGCGGCGCCGGGGCCCGCGCTCGCGCGGGCGGCAGCGGAGGTCGCGCGCGCTCCCGGCACGGTGCCGTACCTGGGGGCCGAGCTGCCGGCTGCTGCCCCAGCCCGGGCGCACGCGCGTGCACTGCCGTGGCGACCTCCTGCTCGTACCGAAGACCGGCCGTACCGAGGCGCTCGAGCGCTGGTACCGGCGCGCCGCCCGCACCGAGCTCGTCCCGCGGCTCGACGCCGCCGTCGCCCGCGTCGGGACCACCTACACCCGGCTCACCATCCGCGGCCAGCGCACCCGCTGGGTGTGGTGCTCGGCCACCGGCGCGATGTCGTTCAACTGGCGCCTTCTGCTCGCTCCAGCGCAGGTGCTCGACTATGTGATCGAGCACGAGGTCTGCCACCTCGAGATGATGGACCACTCGCCGCCCTTCTGGCGGCTGCTGGAGTCGCGCGTGCCGGATTGGCGCGCCCCACCCGCGCTGGCTGCACCGCTACGGCTCCACGCTCGTGCTCTGAACCACCCGCCGCAGGACGTCGTACAACTATCTGACGTAGGTAAGGCACACCGCGGCCCGTTCCGCCCGTCGTCCGGCGCTTCTGGCTCATGGCCGCAGGTTGTTGAACGACGACGCGCGATGGTGAGCGTCTCCGGAATGGCGAGCGTCTCCGGGATCGCGATCGGACCCTCCGCGTCCTGCGAGGCAGCAGGCCGACTGACTACGGGGCCGGGATTGCGCTGGCCAGCGGCTTGCCGCCGACCAACGCTCGCGATCACAGCGCGGCAACGTTAGTCGCGAGCTCGCCTCGCCCCCGGCGCGCGCGTGAGGATGTCCTCGACCACGGGAGTCTTGGCGTCGGCGTAGTGCCGCACGTAGGCCCGGTGGCGATCGGCCACATGACGCTTCTCGGTCGCGTAGTGGTCGCGGTCCCTGGCATCCATGCGCAGGTGGTCGCGGAAGCTGACCAATCGCTCTACCTCTGTCGATCCTGGACTGAAGACGTGGAGGTTCACGTCGGTGTCGGGACCCTTGAACATCCGATGCTCTTCCCACTCGGGTGTGCGGATTCGCAGGCGGTAGCCGGCCGCCTCCAGCGCCGGCACGTACGCGGACTCGTTGCTGGAGTCGGGCACCACGAGAGCGATGTCGATGATCGCTTGGCAGCCAGGCCAGGCACCGAGGTCGAACCTACGTGCTCGATGAGAAGGGCGTGATCGCCGAGCGCCTAGCGGATTCGCGCAGCCTCACGGTCGAACCACGCCGGCCACTGCGGGTTCGATTCCACGAGCGTCACCGGCCCGTCGAGTCGTTCCAGCGGTCCAACCGTTACCGCGACAAGCTCATGCTCGGGCGTCAAGCGTGGCTCGTGACCGTGCACCCCCCAACACTGCCCGACCGCCGGTCAGCCGTCCAGCCAGCCCGTCATGAAGGGCGCCGTGGCGCCGCGATTTGGCGTCAGCTGGGTGCCACGCTGACGCTCCTGCCTTTGCCTCAAAGGGGCAGCGGCGCGCGACTCCGTCGCACCCGCCCGTGGCGCTGTGGGATCTCGTCGTCAAGTATCGACAGTCCAGCCAGCTCTGCGCAGCCGCTGGGGCGTCGAGAGCAGGGGTCGCGATACAGGATCAAATCAGTCCGTTTCAAGCAAGCCAGGCGACGACAGCGACGCTGGCGGCGATAACTCCTAGGCCGAGCAGCACTGCCTGTGACGCCGGCTGAATAGCCTTGGTATCGCGCTGAGACACGTCGGACAGGTTCAACGCCCAAGCGGTCAACGCTGCGAAGGCAATCATCGCCGAAAGAAGCCCGAGCGTGCCCCGTCCAGTCTCTTCAGCTGGCAGCTTCACCTTCGCAGAGAACACGGCAGCCACCAGACCGGGAAGCAAAATCACTGCTGTGACGATGGTCAGCGTTCGGCGGAAAGCCTCACCGCGTCGGGTACCAGCCTGCTCCTCGATGAGCGTGAGCGTGCTGGCCGCATCACTAGCTATTCGCGCGATCTCTCTTGCGTCCGTTCGCAGCTCCCCGAGATCGCGCTGATGCTCCGTAAGAGTCTCAAGGAAGCGTCGCTGTGAGTAGCTCTCGACGCGGTCGGGGTCCTGAGCGCATGCGAGCCGAAGGGAGACACTGAGCGCGTCTCGTGTGATTCCGGTCTCTGCCACAAGGTCGAGCAGCTGTGCGGTCGCGGTTCGAAGCGCTCCATCGCGAGCATCCGACGCTTCCTCCGCGAGGAGCTCAAATAGGTGGTGTTCGAGATCTGTGCGTTTGCTCCGCATCGACATTCGGGCTCGATCAAGAGTCGTGAGGGCGCGGAGTCCAACCGCCGCCGCGAGACCGGCGGCATTCCCAAGTTCTGAACGCCAGACTGGATGGGGATCCATCCGATGGTAGGTGATCGGATCCAACTCACCTGCGAATAGGACCCTTCGGTGCTCAACCTCAACAAGGATGTTCTCAGCAAGCGGCATCGCGGTGATCATGCCTCGGGCAGTCGGTGCAGACCCCTCTCTCGAAGGCACCGAGAAGAATGGCGCTCGGATGGCGCCGAACCGTAAGCGGCGCAATTCCTGCGTATCGAGTTGCGCTTCGACGAGCTTCGGATCAAGCCCGGCTCGGTGCAGTTGTCGCAGAAGCGGATCAAGGTCCCAGCGCCACATCGGCGCGTCGTTCCCGTCGGCAAGCACAGGAGCCCTCGCAATGATCCGGCCTATGGGGGCACCAGCGGGCGCTGGCCCAGGCATGGTCTTTCCGGCGTCAAGAGCGTCATCGAAGACGTAGGCACCTTGAGCTACCGGAAGGTTGTCCCATGATGGCTCCCCACCTTCCGAAACCGGAAGAACAAGCCGCTCGTAGTGCTCCTCATAGTCCTCGGAGAAGACCCATGTTTGAACCGCAACCAGGACGAGCGGCAGGCGAGGTTCAGAAACCTGCTCAGTCGACATCGTCGCGAAGCCTAACCCGCGTCACAATCGCCACGATCGGATCACTGCCGCCGCCGTGCGCAACTCCGAGGTCGTGCTCGTAATGTGGCCTGATCTCGGCACCGGCTGCCGGTCCCAGAGACTCCTCTCCGGCACCGAAGGGAGACTTCTCCTTCCATGCCGGGCAGCAGCGACCGAGCCGCGGCGAGGCGCTCCGACACGCTAGTGCTTTCGCCTGATTTCGGCACTCGGGCGTCGCGTGTCGGCGGCCGCATCAGCGCCGTGCCTGCCCCGGCCCAAACGCACCTCTGCCGCGTCGCCGAACGCAACTATCTGACGTCAGTAAGGCACACCGGCTGCACGGCGCCGACACCATGGGTTCGCCGCGCGTTGCGACGCCCGACTTCCCGCACCCGACTCGGTTCGGCGCGGCGTGCGGCCGGGCAGGCGGCTGGCTTACTAGCCGGTCTGGCCTCCGCGGCCGCTCGCGCTCGGCGCGGTTCGGTCGTCAGCGATCCGGTAGCCAGTCGCACCGCCCGGCAATGCTTCCTCGCGCACCTCGTCCCGGGCGAGCATCCGCCGCAGGTTCTGGGCGACGCCGGCGCTCGAGAGCCCCG
>Ga0299914_10001631_pt1 | contig 15053 bp, 10 predicted proteins | sample RVTome_10_FD_201361 | JGI IMG/M metagenome (GOLD analysis project Ga0299914, IMG submission 201361) | Soil microbial communities from uranium-contaminated site in the Upper Colorado River Basin, Wyoming, United States - RVT153D57 (version 2) ...
AGACCGGCGAAGTACCTGCATTCGACGATACGGACGAGGCGGGGATCGACCGCTTCGAGGCGGGTAAGCGCCTCGTCGACGGCCAGCACCTGATCCAGATCCCGCGCGGCCGTCTCCGGCGCGTCGTCGAGGGTGACGGGCAGCTCGCCGCCGCCCCGTTTCCGCCGCCCGCGGGACCGCGCGTGATCGACCACGACCTGGCGCATGGCGAGGGACGCGACCGCGAAGAAGTGCCGGCGGTCGTTCCAGGTGGCGCGGCGCTGGTCCACCAGCTTGACGTAGGCCTCGTGCACGAGCGCGCCGGTGTCGAGTGTCGCGCCGCGCGCCGTGCGACGCATCTGCGCGCGCGCGATCCGCCGGAGGTCGTCGTAGACCAGCGGGACGAGCCTGGAGAGCGCCTGCCGTCCGCCGGCGCCGTGGGCCTGGAGGAGCTCGGTGATGTCGCCTGCCATGGAAATGTGGAGCGAGCCGCCGGAGTGGCGGTTTTTGGTGCCCGCTGACGTTCTTTCGTGCAGAGGGGCTCGATGAAGGATGTTACCGCCCCGATGCCCGGGGCGCAATCAGGGCACGTGACCGGCCGGCGGGCGAGCCGGAATCCCGCACGAGCCCCTGGGCCGGCGGGGCCCGCAGAGAAGGGGTCAGATCTTGTTTCTTGCGGGCGAAGAGGACGAGCGCCTGCAAAAAACAAGATCTGACCCCTCCGGAGGTGAGCGATGCCGACCCTGACTCCGCGCGATCTGGTGGCCGTGCTGGAAGCCCATCCCGAGCTCGTCGAGGGCGAGGCCGACCGCTTCGCCGGGTATGGGGTGCTCGGAGTCTACTTTCCGTCCGGTGACGTGCTGGCGCTGCGGCGCCACGCGGCCTCCTCGCTCGGGTGGGCGTGCACGTCGGTGTGGCACCGCGACCGGACGGGCCGCTGGGTCTTCTACCAGGACACGCTGCCGTATCAGGGGTGCAGCCGCTACTTCGCGTCCGGGATCGATGCCGCGCTGGTCGCGCCCGTCCGGGTCGTCTGGAGGGATGCGTTCACCTTCACCGTGATGGTCGAGTACGGCGGGGGCCTGGAATGGCGCGTGGACCTGGCGCCGGGCGGGCGGACGCATCTCGTCGGGGCACTGGTCGGTCTGCTGCCGGCGCTGGTCTGGGAACGGCCCGCCGCGGTGCGCGGGCTGGGGGCGGCGGCCGGCGCGGCGCTCGGCGCGGGACGTCTGCGGTTCGCCGGCCGCACGCCGGACGCGTATCGGTTCCTCGAGCGTCCGAAGAAGCTGTGGCACGTGCGGTCGAGCCGCGCCGTCATCGGCGGCCGCGACACGGGCAACGCCATCGAGCCGGCCGAGCAGGTGAGCCTCGGCGACGTCTGGCTGCCGTCGCGCGGCCTCTTCGCGATCGCCCGGATGGACATACGGAAGGGAGAGACACTCCGACCCGGTCGACGAGAGTCCTGCTCCTGAACCGGGTTCAGCTGTCACCGAGACGGACCGACGGCCACCACGATGGCATGATGAGACGATGGGCACGATGATGACCGTGCGCACGTGAGGCCCCGGCCCGCATGCTGCGAAGGTGCCGCGCCGAACCCTGCACGGGTGCATCACCCTGGAGCCGCGTATATACTGCGGATCATGCCCCGTGCAGGACTCTCCCTTGCGCTGTGCGTGCTCGCGGCGGCGCCCGCGCTCGACGCCCAGCGCCGCCAGCCCGCGGTGAAGGTCGAGCCGGCGCAGGTCACCTGCCCCGAGTCGCTCGGCACCGGCGTGAAGACCAGGGCCGACTATTGCTTCGTCCTGGCGGGCCGCGAACCGGTCCAGGGCGTGATCGTCGAGATCCCGCCGCACGCCGGCGAGGCGGCCCTCCTGTTCAACCTGCACAACCGGCACACCTACTCCGAGTCGGAGGTCAAGGCCGGGAAGGGCTTCGCCACCTACACGGCGATCATCGGCGCGCTCACGATGGACGGGGAGCTGCTCGGGCGCGGCGCCGTGCAGTCGGAGTTCCGCACCGCTGCCGATCTGTACGATCGCATCGGCGGCGGCGCCGGCCCCGGCGGCGTGAAGGCGGTGGCCCCGCTCGGATGCGTGGAGATCGTCATCCCGATCCCGCAGCACGTGAAGCAGGTGAGCCTGCTCGGCGAGATCCTGCAGGGCAGGACGGCGGCCGGGCCCGAGGTCACCAGCCCCGGACGGCCGGTGGCAATCATCAGCGACATCCGGATCGAGTATCGTCCGCGCCGCTGATTCGGCTGCCGCGCCCACCCGAGGCGCTTCTCCCGCGAAGACGTCGTGCAGGTCGCGTACGTGGGGAGTGGGAGCGGCTAATGAGCGCCGCCGCGCGCCTCAGTTGATCCCGCCGCCGCCCCACTTGTGCCGGGCGGTGATCACCTTCATCTCGAGCAGCTCGATGAGCGACTCGCACCGCGCGAGCAGGCTGTCGCGTTCGAGGAGCGCCTGCTTCTCGACCGGCTCCAGTTCCAGGTACTGCGCGAGCGCGTTGACGAGATCCTCGTCGGGCATCGACGGCGGGACCTTCGGCTCGGCGCCGCGGCCCTCCGGCTGGGGGACGAGCAGCGCCTCCAGCCTCCGCCTCGCGGCGCGTACGGCCGCACGGTCCGCGTCGCTCACGGGCTCGACGATGCGTTCGATGGAGGCGAGGCGGTAGCCGCGCCGATCCTCCTCGCCGAGCACGCGGAACTTCTCGAGGCCGCGCAGCACGATGTTGAAGCGGCCGTCCTTCAGGCGCTCGGCGAAGGTGATGAGGCCCGCGCAGCCGATCGGGTAGATCGGCGGCCGGCCCTCGTAGTCGGCCTCCCACCCGGGCCGGAGCAGCACCATCCCGACCATCCGATCCCCGTCGAGCGCCTCGGCGATCATCGCCCGGTAGCGCGGCTCGAAGATGTGCAGCGGCAGGAAGACGTTCGGAAACAGCACCGCCGAGGGCAGCGGGAAGATCGGAAGGTTCGATGGCAGCATCGCTCGAATCGCGGCTCAGTGGATCGTCCGCGTCTTCTTGTCCATGTAGTCCATGAGGACGTACTGACCGAGCGTGCGCGGCGTCGTGAAGTACGCCTTGCCGTGGCAGATCTGCGCCACGCGCCGCACGAAGCTCACGAGGTCGTAGTCGCGCGCCAGCATGAAGGTGTTGATCAGGATGCCGGCCTTGCGGCACGCCGCCACTTCCGAGAACGTCTCGGACACGATGAAGGGATCGAGGCCGAACGCGTTGCGGTAGATGCGTCCGTCGGGCCGCGTGAGCGCCGACGGCTTGCCGTCGGTGATCATCACGATCTGGCGCATGTCCTTGCGCTCGCGCTCGAGGAGCCGGCGCGCGAGGCGGAGGCCCTCCCGCGTGTTCGTGTAGTACGGGCCCACGCGCACGCGCGCGAGCTGCGAGAGCGGTATCTCCTCCGCGGAATCGTGGAAGAGGACGACCTTGAGCGCGTCGCCCGGGTACTGCAGCCGGATCAGGTTGGCGAGGGCGAGTGCGACGCGCTTGGCCGGCGTGAAGCGGTCCTCGCCGTAGAGGATCATGCTGTGGCTGCAGTCGAGCATCAGCACGGTCGCGCAGGAGCTCTGGTACTCGCCCTGGACGACCATGAGATCCTCGTAGTCCACCTCGAGGCCCCCCCGGCCGAGGCTCCGCTGACGCGAGACGGCGTTGAGGATGGTGCCGCTCGCGTCGATGTTCATGGTGTCGCCGAACTCGTACGGCTTGGGCGCGCCGCTGGTCTCCACCCCGGTCGCCATCTCGCGCGTGTCGTGCCGGCCGATGCTGCTCTTGCCGATCGAGCCGAGCAGGTCCCGCAGCGCGCGGTAGCCCAGGAAGTCGAGGCTCTTGTCGGTGATCTCGAAGCGGACCTCTCCCTCGCGCCCGCGCCCGCCGGGCCCGGGCGGCCGGCCCTCGCGATTCGGCGTCTCCGGGGAGGAGGTCAGGTAGCCCTGATGCTGCAGCTTCTCGATGATGCGCCGGATCAACTCGTCGATCCGCTCCTCGGCGTCGTCGGCGTGCTGCCAGTCGCTGCCGAGCAGCTTCTCCAGCATCTCGTCGGAGAGCAGACCTCCGCTCAGCAGCGCCTCGAGGATTGCGTCGTGGAGGGTCTGCATCGAGTGGCCGTCCTCGTTGTCCTGGTAGACACCGTACGGGCTGTCGAAGCCGCTGGACAGCAGCAGGTCCGAGAGGCGCGAGAGCAGCTCCTCGAGATCGAGGCCGTCGAGATCCTCCGGCGTGTATTTCGAGTATCGGTAGCGCACGTCAGTTCTCACCGGGGGGCTTCGCCCCCCTACTGGCGCCCTCGCGGGGGTCCCGCGCCCCGCTTCCGCCTCCGCTAACGCTGCGGCGGACGCGCCGAAGCGCCTTCGGCGCGAAGGCGGGCCGGGCGCCAGGCTCGCTCGCTTCGCTCGCTCGCGGCCGAGAGGGATTCATTCACAGCTCTCAGTTGTAGTACTTCTTCTTGCCGCCCGGCAGCGGGATGTCGCGCTCGAGGAGCGCGTCGGCCGGCACGGTGCGGGCCGGACGCCGCCCGGGCTCGGCGCCGCGGTACTGCCAGTCGTCGGATCGGTTGATCTTCTTCTGCGCGTACAAGCCCTCGAGGACGAAGTCGACAGCCGCGGCCTTCACCGGCGGCGACGCGCCGTCGATGGCGCCGGCCCGGCCGGCGAGGTCGCCCAGGCCCTGCACGGCGGCCGTCCGCTCGAGGAGCGCGGCGGCCGGCAGGGTGTCGTCCACCTGCAGGGTGCCGCCGAGATCGAACCATTCGGCCACGGTCCGCAGGTCCGCGTCGGCGAACCAGCCGTCGAAGACCGCGCCGACCGCCGCGCGGATGATGTCGCGCGCCACGTTGTCGGCGCCGCGCAGCTCGCCCTCGTACTCCAGCTCGAATTTGCCGGTGATCGCCGGCAGCGCCGCGTAGATGTCGGTGATGCGCGGCACGACCGGCCGCTCGCCCGCGAGCAGCGCCCGCCGCTCCGCGTTCGAGACGACGTTCTCCAGGAGCGAGATCGGGAGGCGCTGGCTGACCCCGGAGCGCTTGTCGACCTTCTGCTCCTGCCGCGCCTGGAACGCGACTTCCTCGACGACCTCCCGGACGAACTCCGGCACCTGGAGATCGCCGCCGCGCCCCTCGATCCAGGCTTCCTGCGCGGTGATGGCCATGCCCTCGTGGCGCGACACGGGGTAGTGGGTGCGGATCTCGGAGCCGATCCGATCCTTGAGCGGCGTGATGATCTTGCCGCGCGCCGTGTAGTCCTCCGGGTTCGCGCTGAACACCATCAGCACGTCGAGCGGCAGCCGGACCGGGTAGCCCTTGATCTGGACGTCGCCCTCCTGGAGGATGTTGAAGAGACCGACCTGGATCTTGCCGGCGAGATCGGGCAGCTCGTTGATCGCGAAGATGCCGCGGTTGGCCCTCGGCAGCAGCCCGTAGTGCATCGTCAGCTCGTCGGCGAGGTGCAGGCCGGCGCGAGCCGCCTTGATCGGATCGAGATCGCCGATCATGTCGGCGATCGTCACGTCCGGGGTCGCGAGCTTCTCGACGTAGCGATCGGCCTTTCCGAGCCAGGCGATCGGCATCTCGTCGCCCTCGTCGCGCACGCGCGCGCGGCAGGCGGCGCAGATCGGCGCCAGCGGGTCGTCGTGGATCTCGCAGCCCGGCATCACGGGAATCGTGTCGTCGAGCAGGTCGGCCAGCGCGCGCAGGATCCGGCTCTTCGCCTGCCCCCGCAGCCCGAGCAGGATGAAATTGTGCCGCGAGAGCACCGCGTTGACGATCTGCGGGACGACCGTCTCGTCGTAGCCGATGATGCCGGGGAAGAGCGCGTCGCCGGCCTGGAGCCGGCGGATCAGGTTGTCGCGGATCTCGTCCCTGACCGGGCGCCGGCGAAACGCGCCTGACGCCACCGAATCGCGCAACTCGGCAAGGGTATGGGGTCGTGAGGCCGTAGGGGAGGACATGAGGCCATCTTAACAGCTTCACCGCCGCGCGAAAGGGCGGTCTGCGAACTACCGACACGGGGCGGTTCACGAACCGCCCCTACACTGTTGGTGACCGCGTTTCGTCCGACTCGATCTTCATTCTGTATTCTTCCTCCGTTATTCTTGTGCTTCCTTTGTCCCAGACCACCACCGGCCGGCCGCGTCCGCTCGTATACGCCCATCGCGGCGGGGCGGCGCTCAGGCCCGAGAATACGCTCGAGGCGTTCGACCACGGGATCGCGCTCGGCGCCGACGGCATCGAGCTCGACGTGCACCTGTCGCGCGATGGGGTCGTCGTCGTGCACCACGACGACACGCTGGACCGGACGACCAACGCGTGCGGGCCGGTGCGGGCGTACACGGCGGACGAGCTGGCGAGGATGGACGCCGGCCACCGTTTCCGGCCGCCCGGTGCGGACGGGATGTTTCCGTTTCGAGGGCGCGGCATCGGCGTCCCGACCCTGCGGAGCGTGCTCGAGCGGTACCGCGATGCGCGCTTCATCATCGAGCTGAAGGTGAACGCGCCGGAGCTGGCCTACCGGGCGATCGACGAGATCCGCAGGGCCGGCGCGGTGGAGCGCGCCGCGCTCGGCTCGTTCGGCTGGCGTGTGCTCCACGCGGCGCGGAGGTACGAGCCGCGCCTCCCGACCGGGGCCGCGCGCGAGGAGACCCGCTGGGCCCTGTATCGATCCTGGGTGGGGTGGCCGCTGGGGCGCACGAGCTATCGCGAGTTCCAGGTGCCGGAACGCTCGGGCCGCACGACGATCGTGACGCCCGAGTTCGTGGCGCACGCGCACCGGGCGGGGGTGCCGGTGAAGATCTGGACCGTGGACGACCCGGCGGACATGCGCCGGTTCATCGAGTGGGGGGCTGATGCGCTCATCAGCGATCGGCCCGATCTGGCGGTAGCGGTCAGGGACACGTGTAGGCCCGACCTTTAGGTCGGGCGTGCTGAATCAACCCCGTTGCGGGTTAGCGGCACGCAGGCGGTGGCGCGGGCGTGCTGAATCAACCCCGTTGCTGGTTAGCGGCAGTCGTTCCCCGATTCAGCGGGTGGCCAGATGCACGGTTCGACGGCAACCTCGAAGGGCACGAAGAGCCGAAGAACACGAAGGAAGAAACAAGATTTCCCGGGTCAAGCAATCGCCGCCGGTGGCTTACTCCGCACGCAGCAGCGACACAGGATCGACGCGCACCGCGCGCCGGAGTGGAACGACGGCTGCTACCCAGACTCGCAAGCACGAGCAGGGCCCACGCGGCCAGGAACGAACGGCGTCGAACGCGCTCACCCGAAAGAGCAGGGGCCCGAGCAGCGGCGTTGCCGCCAGCGCCGCAACCGTTCCGACCCCAAGCCCGCCAGGGCCGGCCACCCCGCCTTCTTCACCACCAGCCCGCGTACGTTCGCGGCGGTCGCGCCGAGAGCCATCCCGCGAAGAGGTCGCGCCGGACGGTCCACAGCGCGGGTATTGCGCCCGCGATGAGGGCGGCCGCGACCGCTGCGGTCAAGGCGCCGGTCAGCACGCCGCTCCCGAAGCCGACTTCGTCGAGCCGCGGCAGGCCTGGTGGCGACGCGGTGATGAGTGCGCGCTGCAGCAGGAACGCGACCAGTACGGCAACCGCTCCGCTTGCCGACGCGAGACCACGATCTCGCTGGCGATTTGACCCACCAGGCGCGCTCGTGTGGCTCCGAGCGCCGCTCGCACAGCCATTTCCCCCTGGCGTGCCGCGCCTCTGACGAGCAGGAGGTTCATCACGTTGAAGCACCCGACCATGAACAGGATTAGTGCTGACGCGACGAACAAGACCAGCACGGGGCGAGCGTCGCCGACGACCGCCTCCCGCAGGGGGAGAACCTTCGCCTGGAGATTCTCCGGCATCGGTCCCAGCGCCAGGGTACGCAGGCGCTCGAGGAGAACACTCGATTCTTGGGAAGCCTGTGCGAGAGTGGCATCCGGCCGGAGGCGGCCGATCAGGGTGAACCAGCCCTCGGTCAGCACCTCAGGCGCCGCGGGGAGCGCCTGCCAGAATTCGGCCCCCTTCGGGAACTCGAACCCTGCCGGCGCCACGCCAACGATCGTGGTCGGACGCCCGTCGATGCGGGCGCGCCGTCCGAGGATGGCTGGATCGGCACCGAACAATCGCGTCCAGATCCTGTGGCCGATGACCCCGACCGATTCCGCCCCCGCGACGGCGTCGTTCGCATCGAGCAGGCGGCCGGCGGCGGGCTCGACGCCGAGCACGCGAAGAAGTCGTCTGAAACGACGGTTCCCGTGATGGTCGTCGCGTGTTCGCCGAACTCCGCCGGTGTGGGCCAAGCGCCGTCGTACTGAACCCCCGCCAGCGTTTCGAGCACCCGCGAGGATTCCCGCCAGGAGGCAATCTCAGCGTACGAGAACGGCGCGAGGGTGGCCCCTCCGGCCACATTCTTCGAGATCAACACGAGGCGCGAGTCATCGCGCACCGGGAGCGGACTCAACAGAATTGTGGCCGCGACATTCACAGCGACGGTCGTGGCGCCAGCCGCGATTCCGAGGATGACCACCGCCAGCAGCAAGTTCCCAGGCTGCCGGCGTGTGATTCGGAGGCCGTGACGGAGAACAGATCTCATGGACACCCGTAGGCCCGACCTTCAGGTCGGGCGTGCTGAATCAACCCCGCTGCTGGTTAGCGGCACGCTGGCCGAGGCGCGGGCGTGCTGAATCAACCCCGTTGCTGGTTAGCAGCACGCCCGACCTGAAGGTCGGGCCTACGGGCGCGCCAGCGCGGCGGCGCTCGTGAACCGCGGCTTGATGTCGACGGGGACGCCCTCCAGCCGGTCCAGCACGCGCTGGACCTCCGGCCGGATCACCCCGAGGCGATCGATCAGCGCCTTCGCCTTGTCGTAGCTCCCTTCGGCCTGGAGCGTCATGATCTCCCGCGTCAGCGACGTCACCGCGTCGGCGATCTGCTCATCGACGACCTCGAACGTGCCGTCCGGGTTCACGCGCACCGCGCCCTGATCCAGGAAGTGATTGAGCTGGATCGCGATGCCGCGGCCGTGCGCCTCGTTGATGCCGAAGCGGATCGACCGGAACGCCGAGGCGAGGAACGTCGTGTACATCGCGCGCGCGATTGAGGACTGGATCCGCCCCTGATCGGCGAGCCGGCGCAGCGCCCAGAGCCCCGACACGTCCGCCTTGGCTTCCTCGATCGCGCTCGACGTCTCCTTCAGCGCCTGGCGCACGGTCGTCGCCTGCCCGTTCACGGTGATGCCGTGCGGGCCCAGCCCGTGCATCAGCTCGTGCATCAGGATGTGCGTGAAGAACGCGTCGAACGAGACGTCCCCCTGCGCGGCCGCCGGCAGCGCCACCTTCGCGATCGGCTGCAGCACCATCCGGAACTTCGCCTCCTGCACGTTCTTCAGCATCACGCGCTTGGCGCCCTTCTCCTTCAGCACGCGCTCGTCGTTCGGCAGGTTGAACGCCGCGGTCTGCACGCCGCTGTTCGCGTCCCCGGCGGTGAAGACGACGTTGACGACGCGGATGGGGGCGAGCGCGCCGAGCTTCGGGTTGCGGTACCTCGGATCGATCGGCAGCGCGTCCTCGAGCCCCTGCAGCTCCCCGCCGAACGCCTGCAGCTTCGCGGTCTCCGCGGCGTCGCGCAGCGTGATGAAGGCCTCGAACGCCGCCTTGTAGTTGAACCACTCGTCCTCGTACACCTCGTAGGGGCCGATCGTCGGCTCGATAGCCGCATCCAGCTCCATCCAGGCGACGTCGCTGTCGTAGTAATCGTTCGAGATGAAGGCGTCGGCGCGGCTCGTCAGGTACTTCTTCAAGGTCGGCTCCGACGTGAGCGCGGCGGCCTCGCGGAGCAGCGCCGCGGCCTGCGCCAGCTCGCCCTGGTACTCGATGGAGTATGGGACGGCCATGAGCCGGCCGTCCGGACCGCGCCGGATGGTGGCGAAGAAGCCGGTCGCCTTCGACCGCTCGGCCGGAGGCAGCCCTTCGATCCACGTCTGCACCTCATCTTTCGTGGCGCCGGCGGGATAGTAGTTCGCCCCGGCGGGCTTCTCCGGGACGCCCTCGATGAAGGGCGCGTCGTGATCGAGCCGCGACCACGGGCCTTTGTTGATGAGGAAGTACTCGAGCCGGCGGTCCGCCGCCGGGTCGCCGTTGCCGCGCTCCCCGTCGGCGAGCGCCTCGCGCGCGAGCCGCTGGAGCAGCGCGTCGTTGCCGGCCCAGACCTGGCGCAGGAAGAGGCTGTCCATCAGGCGCGCGGCCTCCACGAGCTTCGCCAGCGCCTGCCGTTCGCCCGGCGGGAGCGCACTCACGTCGGCGCCGATCTCCGCGGGCGCGAAGCGCGCGATCATGGCGGACAGGTCAGGGGACGCGGACGGCTGGTGCACGGCGGCTGCTCCGGTGATGGCCGTCAGCACGACGGCGGGAATGATGACGGCGAGCACGCGATCCTGCATGGCTCTTCACGCTTCTGCGCCTGCGTGGCGATGGTGCGGCGCGCGCGGCCGCAGGCGAACGGCCGTTCCGGCCCGTCTTGTCGGGCGCGCCCGCCCCCCGCTCCCGGGTGGAACGGGACTACAATAAGAAGATTGTAGACCGCTCCGCGTTCGACGCCGGGGATCGAAACGCTCAGGTGGCGGTCGCAGCCCGAGGAATGCATACACGATGAGGAACATCGCCCCACGCGACGCCTCCGCGATCGAGGCGCTCGAACAACGGGAATGGCTCGAGTCGCTCGACTACGTCATCCAGCAGGGCGACCGCGGCCGCGTGCAGCGGCTCCTGGCCACGCTGCGCCATCGCGCGCGCATGGCCGGCGTGGCCCTGCCGTTCACGGCCGTCACCGCCTACGTCAACACGATCCGTCCGGAGGACGAGACGCCGCTGCCGGGCAGCCAGGAGGTGGAGCGCCGCATCAAGAGCCTCGTCCGCTGGAACGCCATGGCCATGGTCGTGCGCGCCAACCGGCTCTCCGAGGGGATCGGCGGACACATCTCGACCTACGCTTCGGCCGCCACGCTCTACGAGGTGGCCTTCAACCACTTCTTCCGCGGCAAGGGCAAGGACGGCGACGGCGACCTGATCTACTTCCAGGGCCACGCCTCGCCGGGCATCTACGCGCGCGCGTACCTCGAGGGACGGATCCCGCTCGAGAAGCTCGAGAACTTCCGGCAGGAGCTGGCCGGGGGCGGCGGGCTCTCGTCGTACCCGCACCCGTGGCTCATGCCGGACTTCTGGGAGTTCCCCACGGTGTCGATGGGGCTCGCGCCGATCATGTCGATCTACCAGGCGCGCTTCAACCGCTACCTCGAGGACCGCGGACTCAAGAAGCCGTCCGACTCGAAGGTGTGGTCATTTCTCGGCGACGGCGAAACCGACGAGCCGGAGGCGCTCGGCGCGATCAGCCTCGCGGCGCGCGAGAAGCTCGACAACCTGATCTGGGTCATCAACTGCAACCTCCAGCGCCTCGACGGCCCCGTGCGCGGCAACGGGCAGATCATCCAGGAGCTCGAGGCGATCTTCCGCGGGGCTGGCTGGAACGTCATCAAGGTCCTCTGGGGGACCGACTGGGATCCGCTGCTCGCCCGCGACCACGACGGCGTGCTCGCGAAGCGGATGGGCGAGATCGTGGACGGCCAGTACCAGAAGTACGCCGTCGAGTCCGGCGCGTATCTCCGCGAGCACTTCTTCGGCGCCGACCCCCGGCTGCTCGACCTGGTCAAGCACCTCTCCGACGAGCAGCTCAAGAAGCTCCGCCTGGGCGGCCACGACCCGGTGAAGGTCTACAACGCGTACAAGACGGCCGTCGAGCACAAGGGGCAGCCGACCGTAATCCTCGCCCGCACGATCAAGGGCTACGGCCTCGGCGAGGCGGGCGAGGGCAAGAACATCACGCACCAGCAGAAGAAGATGAACGAAGGAGACCTTCGTTCGTTCCGCACCCGTTTCGGCATTCCGATCTCGGACGAGGAGATCGCCGAAGCGCCGTTCTACCGTCCGCCCGACGACAGCCCCGAACTGCAGTACATGCGCGAGCGCCGCAAGATGCTCGGCGGCTTCGTCCCCTCGCGCACGGTGCGCGTGGAGCCGCTCGTCGCGCCCACCGAGCAGATCTTCGAGGAGTTCTACAAGGGCACCGAGGGGCGCAAGGCGTCCACCACGATGGTGTTCGTCCGGATGCTCTCGAAGCTGCTGCGCGACAAGGAGATCGGCGACCTGATCGTGCCGATCGTTCCGGACGAAGCCCGCACCTTCGGCATGGAGTCGCTCTTCCGCGCGGTCGGCATCTACTCGCACGTCGGGCAGCGCTACGAGCCCGTGGACATGGACACGCTCCTGTACTACAAGGAGGCGCAGGACGGCCAGATCCTCGAAGAGGGGATTACCGAGGCGGGATCGATGTCGTCGTTCATCGCCGCGGGCACGGCGTACGCCACCCATGCCGTGAACGCGATCCCCTTCTTCATCTTCTACTCGATGTTCGGCTTTCAGCGGGTCGCGGATCTCATCTGGGCCGCGGCCGACTCGCGCACCCGGGGCTTCCTCCTCGGCGCCACGTCCGGCCGCACGACCCTCGCCGGCGAGGGGCTCCAGCACCAGGACGGCCAGAGCCACGTGTACTCGCTCTCGGTCCCCAACTGCCTCTCGTACGATCCCGCGTTCGCCTTCGAGCTCGCCGTGATCGTGCAGGAGGGCATCCGCCGGATGTACAAGGAACAGGAGAGCCTGTTCTACTACCTCACGGTCATGAACGAGCAGTACGAGATGCCGGCAATGCCCGATGGCGCGCGCGACGGCATCCTGAAGGGTATGTACCGCTTCAGGCCCGCCGCGGACCGGAAGGCGAAGCTCCGCGCGCAGCTGCTCGGGAGCGGCGCGATCCTCAACGAGGCGCTCGCTGCGCAGACGCTGCTCGAGAAGTACGGCGTCGCCGCCGACGTCTGGAGCGTGACCAGCTACCAGGAACTCTATCGCGACGGCCACGCGGCGGACCGCTGGAACATGCTGCATCCCGGCGAGAAACCGCGCGTGCCCTACGTGGCCGCGCTCCTCGAGGACGCGCCCGGCCCGATCGTGGCCGCGTCCGACTACCTCAAGGTGCTCCCGGATTCGATCGATCGCTGGATGCCGCGCCGCATCCGGTCGCTCGGCACCGACGGCTTCGGCCGCAGCGAAGACCGCCGGGATCTGCGGAACTTCTTCGAAGTCGACGCGCGGTTCATCGCGCTGGCGGCGCTCGCCGAGCTGGCGCAGGACGGCGAGATCGACCGCAAGATCATGGCGAAGGCGATCAAGGACTTCGGCATCGATCCCGGCAAGCCCAATCCCGCGAGGAGCTGATCGACGTTCATGGCGACAGAGTTCACGATTCCGGAGCTCGGCGAGAACATCACCAGCGGCGACGTCGTCAGGCTCCTGGTCTCCCCGGGAGACACGCTGGCGAAGGATCAGCCGGTGCTGGAGCTGGAGACCGACAAGGCCACGATTGAAGTGCCGTCCGATGTGAGCGGTACTGTCAAGGACGTCAAGGTGAAGGCCGGCGACAAGGTCAAGGTCGGCCAGGTGGTGCTGACGGTGGACGACGCCGGCGCGGGCGAGGCACCGGCCAAGGCGGAAGCGGGCAGGCAGGCGCCGGCGAAGGAAGCGGAAGCCGAAGCCGCCGCCGACGCGGACCGCCCGAAACCGCAGCCGGCCGGGGCCGCCGAACAGGGCGGGCTCAGCCAGGAGGCGCCGGAACGGGAGGACGCCGCGGCACCTGCCTCGACGGGAAGGGGGGCGGTGAGGGGCGAGGCCGAGCGCGATCGCGGCACCGTGGAGAGCAAACCGGAGCCGTCGCTCGAGGCGCCGCTCGACGAGGGCCTTTCGGAGAGCGCGGCGCCGAAGCGGCGCGGCGAGGTCGTGGACATCAGCCGGAAAGCGCGGGGCGGGACGGCCGCCCAGCCGCAGGCGGCCGCCGAGGCCGAACCCGAAGGGCCGCCGCCGCCGGCGGCGCCCTCGGTGCGGCGGCTCGCGCGCGAGCTCGGCGTGGACATCCGCCGCGTGGCCGGCACCGGGCCAGGCGGGCGCATCAGCGTGGACGACGTGCAGGCGTTCGTGCGCACGGCGCTGGCGGGCGGCGCGGCGGAGGGCGGCGCGGCGGTGCCGCTCCCCGACTTCAGCAAGTGGGGGCCGTCCGAGCGCAAGCCGATGAGCAACATCCGCCGCAAGACGGCGGAGCACCTGAGCCACGCGTGGCGCACGATCCCGCACGTCACGCAGCACGACACCGCGGACATCACGACCCTCGAGGCCCTGCGGAAGCAGTACGGCCCGCGGGCCGAGAAGGCCGGCGGCAAGCTCACGATGACCGCCATCGCGCTCAAGGTCGCCGCGGGCGCCCTGCGCCGCTTCCCGCAGTTCAACTCGTCAGTCGACCAGGCGCGGAACGAGATCGTCTACAAGTCGGCCGTTCACGTCGGCATCGCCGTGGACACCGAGCGCGGGCTGCTCGTGCCGGTCGTCAGGGACGCCGATCGCAAGGGCATCATCGACCTGTCGGTGGAGCTGTCGAAGCTGTCGGAGAAAGCGCGCGCCGGCAAGCTCTCGCTGGAGGAGATGCAGGGCGGCGGGTTCACCATCACGAATCTCGGCGGGATCGGCGGGACGTCGTTCACGCCGATCGTCAACTGGCCGGAGGTCGCGATTCTGGGCATCTCGCGCGGCGCGCAGCAGCCCGTGTGGACCGGCTCGGCGTTCGAGCCGAGGCTGATGCTGCCGCTGTCGCTCTCCTACGATCATCGCGTGATCGACGGGGCGGACGCGGCGCGTTTCCTCCGCTGGGTGGCGGACGCGTTCGAGCAGCCGCTGGTGTTGGCGTTGTAGGGCCGGGGTTCCTCGCCGGCCGGATTTCCCAATCAGCCAGCGGCTGATTCGAAGACGCCCGGCGTTCGACCGGAAATCACTTCAGTTCCCACCGACACGGGCTGACGGCCATCACGATGGCCACGATGACACGATGAACACGATGAAAAACCCCAGAAGTCATCGTGTCATCGTGCCATCGTGCCATCCGCCTTCGCTGAAGCTACGGCGGACCACCGTAGCCTTGGCGGA
>Ga0299914_10001632_pt1 | contig 15051 bp, 12 predicted proteins | sample RVTome_10_FD_201361 | JGI IMG/M metagenome (GOLD analysis project Ga0299914, IMG submission 201361) | Soil microbial communities from uranium-contaminated site in the Upper Colorado River Basin, Wyoming, United States - RVT153D57 (version 2) ...
GGCCGACGTCGACGACCCATACCCACTCCTCGCCGAGGTCCGTGCCAGCGGGTCGATCACCCGCACGCCGTCGGGGTTCTGGTGCGTGACCGGCTACCGCGCGGCCCTCGAACTGCTGCGCCATCCGGCCGCAACCTCGGGCCCGATCGCACTGCGGTACTCGGCCGCCCTGCCACCGGGCGCGGCACGGGACGAGATGTCGAACCGCATCAACTTCTTGGACCCGCCTGATCATCCGCGGGTGCGAGGGCTCGTCTCGAAGGCGTTCACCCCACGTCGGGTAGCGGACATGCGGCCGATCACCGAAGGAATCGCCGCACGACTGCTCGACGAGCTCGAGTCACACGACGAGTTCGATCTCCTCTCTCGGTATGCGCACCAGGTTCCATCACTCGTGATCAGCGAGATGCTCGGCGTGCCGTTCGACGATCGCGATCAGCTGACGGCCTGGAGCGATGCCGTCACGCCGTTGCTCGGTGTGCAGCTGGAGCCGACCGAGAAGGCAGACGCGCTGGCCGCCGCCGAGGAGTTCGCCCACTACCTCTCCGACTTGATCGAGGTACGCAAGTCCGCGCCGGGCGACGATCTGCTCTCGGCGCTCATAGCCGCCGAGGAGGACGGACAACGGTTGTCGCGTCCCGAGCTGCTCTCGCTCGCCACCACGCTCTACTCGGCCGGCCACCGAACCACCCGCGACCTCACGACGAATGGTCTGTCCGTGTTGCTACGACGATCCGACATCCTCGACGACGTTCGTTCGGAGCGGTTGGCGCTCTCCGCCCTCGTGCAGGAGTTCTTGCGCTACGAGACACCCACACTGTTCGTCGCACGCTTGCCGGCAAGAGCCATCGAGGTCGATGGCGTCGAGCTACCCGAGATGGCCCCCGCCCTGATCGTCCTCGCGGCGGCGAACCGCGACCCGGAAGCGTTCCCCGATCCCGACGAGTTCGATCCTTCGCGGTTCGCCGATGGCGCGTCGGGCACTGCCCTCGGTCCGGGCCCGCTTTCGTTCGCGTTCGGTCCGCACTATTGCCTGGGCGCGTCGCTCGCACGGATGGAGAGCGAGGTGATGGTGCGCTCGGTGCTGGGTCGCTTCCCGAGATTGAGCGTGGTGGATGACAACCTGCGATGGCGACAACGCGGCCCGTTCCGCAGCCTCGAGTCGCTGGTCGTGTCTACGACGGTGTGAGCTCGAAGTTGAACATCCAGAGCAGGCCGGTCAACGACATGCCGTCGGTGACCCGGCCGGCACGGATCTCGTCACGCAGCCTGTCGAGGGGCACCCATTCGATGCGCTCGGCCTCACTGGCGTCGGTCGGCGGACCGACCTCGACGGCGGTGTTGGCCATGAAGATGGCAAAGCGTTGATCGACCGAGCCGTTGATCGGCTGGTAGGTGATCAGATGCCGTAGGGCGTCCGGCCGCCATCCCGCCTCTTCGATCGCCTCGCGGATGGCCGCCTCTTCCAGCGTCTCGCCGGGATCGACTCCGCCGGCCGGCAGCTCCCACCCCCACGTGTCGCTGATGAAGCGATGCCGCCACAGCAACAACACCCCGCGGTCCGGGTCGTGGATCACCGTCCCCGCGGCCGGCCGCGGGAACCGCACGACGTGATGATCGAACCGTTCGTGTCCCGGCACCTCGACGTCGACGAGGCCGAGGTTCATCCACTCGCTCGTGTAGATGGTCTTTTCACCGTGCACGGTCCATTCCACGAACCGGCAGGTTAGGGGCCGTCACGTGGGCGTGTGTGCGTGCGCTCCCATCGCCAGTGCTCCCAGCCGACGCAGGTCGTCGGTGAGAGCGTCGGTGCGATCCCGATGCGCAGGGATGACCATGGCGTAGACGCGGGCAAGGATCTTCGGCACCTTCAAGGCCCTGAACGTCTGCTCGATCCGTGTGCCACCGGCGTCCTCGTGCAGCTCGATCGCCCATTCACTGCTGTCGGGAAACAAGGCCGTCGGGACAGTGCGCCACACGAGCAGCCATGGCTCGGCGCTGATGACTTCGCACACACGGCCCCAACGGAAGACCCCGGACCGGTTGCGGCCGCGGAATCTGGCGCCCGGCACGGCCGATGTCGCACCGCCGAGCCAGTCGACCTTCACGCACTCATGGCTCCACTCGCCGGTGCGGGTGACGTCGCTCACCACATCCCACACGGCCGGAGGGTCGGCGTCGACCCATACCTCCGACCGGCCCGACGTCTGCAAGCGCTTCTCAGACGGGTTGGAGTCACCCCAGCAGGCCACCTTCTGCCGCCGATAGGACCGCGCGAAACCGTGCAGGAGCACGAACCGCGGGATGGGCGGCACCTCGCTCAGAACAGTCGCTCGATCGGCCGGGCTGACATCGTCGATCAGCCAATGACCCTCGCGCCCGAGCTCGGAGAAGGACTTGGGATCGACGAAGTACTCATGATCCACGGCCTGCCACTCGGCATTGGTGAGGGTGGACGACACCACGGGCATCATCTCGTCCTCCTCCCGTTGCAGATGCGGAAGCAGTGTCTGATCCAGATTCGCCAGCGCGACCAGAAGCCGCTCGCGCTCGCCATCGCTTCCGTTGTGCCCGTAGGCGGCAGCCGCCGTTTCGACATCGGTGATAGCGGGCGCAACCGCCTCGTGGTCGGCGTTCATGGCGTCCAGCAGGTTCGCTGCGCCTGGATTGCGTTCCCGTACCAGTGGGTACAACCCGACATCTTCACCCGCGTGATGATGGTGCAGGAACTGCATCATCCAGGTGAGATGTCGGGCTATCGCCCGACGTTGGTCGTCGGGCGGTGGAGCTGTGTTCTCCAATGCCTGCCGTGCCCGACGCAGATCGCGCCGCAGCGCCTCGTGGACGATGGTCATCATCCGGGTGTTTGCTGGCGCTTTCGGTTCGGCCTTCATCGTTCGACCTCCATCGCTCAGGAGCGCGGGACGACGCGCTCCAAGGTGTGCTCGACCCATTTCTCGTACTGCTCGGGCGACCAACCCGACTCCTCGACGAGAAGCGTGTAGACCTCAGCGCTCAGCAGCGCCCAGAGCCCGTCACGCTCGGTTGCCGTCGGCTTGCGACCCATGATGAGGTGTGCACCGGCCTCGACGTCGAGGCGCTGTCGCTCGCGGGTGGACCGCAGCGCCTCGGCCATCGACTCGTCGCTGGGCGCCGCCTCGCGCAACAACTTCGCGAAGGCGGCCGTCCGCCCGTGTATCGCGGTCACGAGCTGCGCGGCCGCCGCGAGACGGCTGCGGCGGGAGCCAGTTCCCATCGCGGCGAACTCCGGTCGCTCGGCCACTGCCAACGGGGCGTCGTCCCCGACGACGGCGACGTCGACCACCGCCTGTAGGAGGCTAGGTTTCGACGAGAAGTGCGTGTAGAGCGTCTCGGTCGCCACGCCGGCTTCCTTGGCAATGTCACGCATCCCCGTCGCTGCCCACCCCTTCGTGGTGAACAAGCGGGTAGCGCCCTCGACCAACGCAGCTCGCGTCTGCTCGGCCCTCTGGGCACGGAGCGGCGAGCGGTAACGCCGCCGCGTCGGGGCGTCCGGCTTGTCGGTCGACCCCGCTTTGACGGCCACGAGTCGGACTCTAGTACGGGACTGTATTCACTACAAGTCTGTTCTCCTGAATTGTTGGGCGGGACCCAAGGCCGCTCAGTAAGCCAGGTCGAGACCGCGGCGCGGCCATGGTGTGCTGTACAACTTGCCGCTGGCCGAAGCGGTGATGAACGCCACGCCCAAGCCGTCGCCCCCGAAGCAGATGTTGGTGACGACCGGATCGGGAACCGGCGTGTGGATCACCTCTTCACCCTCGGGTGAAACCGACGTGATTCCCCCGTTCACGATCGTGGCGACGTTGACCCAACCCTCACCATCGACGGCCAATGAATCGAAGAGCTGACCGTCCGGGGCCTTGTGCAGCAACTGCCCGCCGTGCGAACCGTCGGGCGCGACGCCGGCCACGATCTCGCCCGGGGCCACGATGTCCCACGCCAGCAGTTTGCCGTCGTGCGTCGTGGCCACGTAGAGCCGTCGGCCGTCGGGAGACAGGCCGATTCCGTTGGTCGCCTCGGTTCCGTAGGCGAGCCCCGTGATGTGGGAGCCATCGGCCTTGGCGTAGAGCACACCGGGGTTGTCGGTGTTGCCACCAGCGACGCCATGATCGGTGAAATAGAAGCCACCTTCGTCGTCGAACACGATGTCGTTCGGTGCGATCAGGGTCTTGCCGTCGCATTCGGTGTACACCGCGTCGACGTCGCCCGTCGCGAGGTCGACGACCTGGATGAGACCACCCTTGTGCTCTGGGTTCGGCGAGGGAACGTTGCCGATGCCCTCGACCTCGGAGAACGTGAAGTACCCACCGTTGTTGCAGACGTAGACGCGGCCGTCGGGGCCGAAGGCGGCACCGTTCGGGCATCCACCCACATCGGCGATCATCTCGGTGCGCCCGTCGGGATGCACCCTCGACAACGCGCCGCGCGCGAGCTCGACGAGCAGAATCCCTCCGTCGTCGAGAGCCACCGGCCCTTCGGGAAACTGCAGGCCCGACGTGATCTCTTTCAGCTCGGTCATGCCGGGTTCCTAGCACGAACATCCCGTTCTGGCCGCGGAAACCCGCGCCCCAACGCGGAGTTGCCCTGCCAGAACGAAAGTGGAGAGGACGGCGTCAGCTCGAGCGAGCGGCGAGGAGCTCGTCGAGCTCTTCTGGCGTCATCAACACGGCACGTGCCTTCGAACCCTCGGACGGTCCGACGACGCCTCGCTGCTCGAGAAGATCCATCAACCGGCCGGCTCGCGCGAATCCGACCCGCAGTTTGCGCTGCAACATCGAGGTGGAACCGAGCTGCGATCGCACGATGAGCTCCATGGCCTGTAGCACGAGGTCGTCGTCATCGTCGCCGCCCGTTCCACCAGTCCCCATGCCGCCCGAACCGGCCGGGCCGTCGTCGGTGCCCTGCACGGTCTCGTCGAAGGCCACGTCGGGTGCTTGACGCCGCCAGTGTCCGACCACACCACGGACTTCTTTCTCGGTGACCCACGCGCCCTGGATTCGCTGCGGCACGCTCGACGACGCGCCGAGCAGCAACATGTCGCCTTTGCCGACCAGACGTTCGGCGCCACCCTGGTCGAGAATGACGCGACTGTCGGCCAGGCTCGACACGGCGAACGCGAGCCTGGCCGGGATGTTGGCCTTGATGACACCCGTGATGACGTTCACCGACGGTCGCTGGGTGGCGATGACCAGGTGGATGCCGACCGCGCGCGCCATCTGCGCGATGCGGCAGATCGACTCCTCGACATCGCGTGCTGCGACCATCATCAAGTCGTTCAGCTCGTCGACCACCACCAAGATGAAGGGCAGGCGTTGGTACATGGCGCCCGTCGTCGGATCGTCACGAAGGTCACCGCGATCGAACGCGGCGTTGTAGCCGTCGATGTCGCGGAAGCCGACCTCGGACAACAGGTCGTACCGACGTTCCATCTCACGCACGGCCCAGCTCAGCGCGTTGGCCGCCTTCTTCGGGTTGGTGACGACCTGGGTGAGGAGGTGAGGAAGCCGGTTGTACTGACCGAGCTCGACCCGCTTCGGATCGACGAGGATCATGCGCACCTGATCCGGCGTCGACCGCATCAAGATCGATGTCACGAGCGAGTTGATGCACGACGACTTGCCGGCGCCCGTTGCACCGGCAATGAGAATGTGCGGCATGCGCGCCAGGTTGGCCATCACGGCTCGCCCGTTGATGTCGCGACCAATTGCGACCTCGAGCGGGTGCTTCGCCTTACGAGCTTCTTCAGACGAAAGAATGTCGCCGAGGGCAACGACTTGACGCTTCACGTTCGGGACTTCGACGCCGATCGCCTGCCTACCTGGGATTGGCGCGAGGATGCGCACATCAGGCGACGCCATGGCGTAGGCGATGTCCTTGTGCAGGCTCGTCACGCGGGCAACCTTCACGCCCGGACCGAGCTCGAGCTCGTAGCGCGTCACGGTCGGCCCGACGACCATTCCGACCAACTTCGTCTCGACCCCGTGCTCCGCCAGCGCGCTCTCTAGTGCGCGACCCTTGTCCTCCACGTGCTGACGATCGACTTCGTGTGTCTCGGACCGGTCGAGCAGCTTCTTTCCCGGCAACTTCCAGACCGGTTGCTCTGCTGCGGGGCCGAGGTCGATGGCGAGCTGCTCGGACTCCCTCGACGTGTCGTCGTCCACCGGTAGACCGAACTCGTCGTGCTCGGTGTCGGGCTTGGATTCATCACCTTGATCGAACAGCTCGGCCCCGGCAATGACGACCTCGGGTTCGGGCGTGGCGACGTCGTCCGCGGCGGTGTCCATTCGCCGCCGACGGGACTTCGGCTCGGCGTCGTCCTCATCTCCGTCAGTATGTTCACGCAGGTCGATCGTTGCGTCGGTTGGGCCAACGCGGAAGAGCCCGTCGAACAAGCCGGCGAACCATGCACCGATCGAACGCGAAGCACCTCCCGCCCGACTGGCGACCGCTCGAACAGTGGTGCCGGTGAGCAGCACCAGGCCGATCACGAGCACTGCGACCAAGACGAAGCCGCTGCCCCAGACACCGAGGACGCGTTCGAGCGATCCGCCGATCGCCATGCCGAGGTAGCCGCCGGCGTCGATCAATGCCTGTGTCGTCGCATCCCACTCTGGCCGGTCGCTGACCACATGCAGCAGCCCCGTGGCCGCGAACAACACGAGCACGGCACCGACGATGGGCTTCACCGACGCCGGCTCGCCGTCGGCGCGGGGCCCTCGCACCAAGCATCCACCGATGACGAGCAACGCCGGCGGTACGAGGTAGACGAGCCGGCCGACGACGACGCCGATTCCGTCGGCGAAGGCTTCACCTACGGGTCCGGCCGCGTCGGCATACACACCGAGGGCGGCCACGAGTCCCGCCGCGATGCACAGCACGCCCCACACGTCATGGCCGTGCCCGTCGAAGGCCTGCCGCCACCATGCCGGTGCTGACTTGGCGCGCGTGTTCGAGCCGCGCCGCGAGGAACTTCTCCTCGCCTTGCGATTGGACGAGGATGACCGGGACTTGGTCTTCACAGTGCCAACAACGCTAACAGGAGCCCCTTCGCCCACAGAGGACCATCAGCCGCCTCAGGGGACCAGACCGTGATCGCGGCAGGTGGCTTTGAAACCAGTGGGAATCACCACCACGCGGAGCCGTCGGCCGCAGGTCGGACACACACGAGGAGGGTCGAGCTCGCGCCGGCACTCGCCGTCGCAGTCTCGGCTCGGCCGTCCGCACCAACGACAGAAAGCGTCGGCCATGACACAACGCTCCGGTCAGATGACCTTGCTAAGCACACCGATCGGCATCTGGAGATCGTCGAGCATCCGAAGGTCGTCCTGCGGCGAGCGACCCAGCGTCGTCAGGTAGTTGCCGACGATCAGCGCATTGATGCCCGAGGTCATCCCCATCGCCTGCAACTCGCGCAAGGTGACCTCACGTCCCCCTGCGTACCGGAGGATGACCGAGGGCAAGCCGAGCCGGAACAGCGCGATCCAACGGATCGCTTCGAGTGGCTCGACCAACCGGCTGCCGTCCAGCGGTGTGCCCGGCCTCGGGTTGAGGAAGTTGATCGGCACTTCGGCGGGTTCGACCGAGCGCAGCTGTCCGATCAGCTCGACGCGCTGTTCCACCGATTCGCCCATGCCGAGCAGGACACCGCAGCAAAGCTCCATGCCGTGGCGATGCACGAGCACGCACGTGTCGAACCTCTCGTCCCACGTGTGTGTCGTCACGATCTTGGGGAAGTGCGAACGGGCCGTCTCGAGATTGTGGTTGTACCGATGGACTCCGCCTTCGGCGAGCCGTCGCGCCTTGTCGTCGTCGAGGATGCCGGCGCTCACGGCGACGTTGATACCGACGCCATCGCGGATCAGCGGCACCAGTTCGAGGAGGCGGGTCATCGTGCGTTCGTCGGGGCCCCGCACCGCGAGCACGATGCAGAACTGCGATGCGCCCAGCTGTGCGGTCTCCTCGGCGGCTCGCAGCACCTCGTCGGTGTCGAGGAACGGCGTCGCCAACACCTGGGTCTCGAACTTCGACGACTGGCTGCAGAAATGACAGTCCTCGGGGCATCCGCCGGTCTTGGCCGAGAGAATGCCCTCGACCTCGACCTCGGGACCGCACCAAGCCAATCGAACCTCGTGCGCGAGCGCGGCGAGAGACGGGACGGCCGAGTCGGGCAGTGATGCCAGATCGCCGAGCTCGTCGAGGGTGAGCTGCTCACGCCGTTCGAGCAGCGCCGCCCCGGCTTCCGCGATCAACGAACGGGTGTCGGACGCAAGCACCGCCGCAGGCTACATCCTGCGGTCAGGCCTCCATCACGACGGGGACGATCATGGGGCGACGCCTGGTTTGCTCGTTCACGAATCGACCGGCGGCGCGGCGGACCTTGCGCTGCACGGTCTCGATGTCGACGGCTCCACGGGCAAAGGTGTCCTTGACCGCGTCGCGAACAGCCTCGGCGCACTGGTCGAGCAGATCTTCGGCTTCGGGCGCATGCACCCAACCTCGCGTGATGATCTCGGGACCGGTGATGATCGCCCCACTACGCACGTCGATGGCGACGATGACGACGACCACACCTTCCTCGGCGAGCACTCGACGATCGCGCAACACCCCGGCGCCGACGTCCCCGATGATCCCGTCGACGTACAAGTACCCCGCGGGCACGGCGTCGGGAAACCGCTCCAAGTCACGATCGTCCAGCACCAACTGATCGCCGTCCTCACAGACGCGGATTCGTTCCTCCCCGATTCCCATCGCCTCGGCGATGCGCGCATGCGCGACGAGATGGCGGTACTCGCCGTGCACGGGAACGAAGTACTCGGGCTGCGCGATCGAGAAGAGCGTCTTCAGCTCCTCCTGCTTGGCGTGCCCCGTCGCGTGCACATCGGCTATACCCGAGTGGACGACCTCGGCGCCGAGTCGCACGAGCCCGTCGATCACCTTCGACACGTTGGCTTCGTTGCCCGGGATCGGATGTGAGCTCATGATCACGACATCGCCCTCGCCGACCTGGAGCCACCGGTTCTCGCTGGAGGCGAGGAGGGCCAGGGCCGACATCGGCTCGCCCTGCGATCCTGTGCTGATCACACAGACCTTCCCCGGATCGAGGTCGTCGACGTCTTCGATGTCCCGAAGCCGGGCATCGGGAATGCGTAGCAACCCCATCTCGCGGGCCAACCGCACGTTCTTCTTCATCGACAGGCCCATAGTCGCGATCGTCCGATCGAACGAGATGGCGGCGTCGGCGATCTGTTGCACCCGGTGGATGTGCGACGCGAAGCATGTCGTGATGATGCGATGACCTTCGTGCTGATGAAACAGGTCGTACAACACCTGGCCCACGGCTGACTCCGAGCTCGAGTAGCCGTGTTCCTCGGCATTGGTGGAGTCCGACAGCAGGAGTCGGATGCCATGTTCGTGGGCAATGGCACCGACTCGACCCAGATCGGTGAGCCGACCGTCTACCGGTGTGAGATCGAGCTTCCAGTCGCCCGAGTGCAAGATCACACCCTGTGACGTGTGGAATGCGGTGGCAAAGCCGTGCGGTACCGAGTGGGTCACGGGAATGAACTCGACGTCGACCGGACCGATGCGCCGGCGTTCACCATCGGCCACAGGGATCAGCTCGGTTCGATCGAGCAGACCGGCCTCACCGATGCGGTTACTCGCGAGGCCCAACGTCAATTCGGACCCGTAGATGGGGAACGAAAGGTCGCGCAAGAGGAACGCGAGCCCACCGACGTGATCATCGTGGCCATGCGTCACGATGCAGCCGGTGATGCGATCGGCGTTGTCGCGCAGGTACGAGAAGTCGGGTAGCACGAGATCGATCCCGAGCATCTCGAGATCGGGGAACATCAATCCGCAATCGAGCAGCAGGATCGCTCCGTCGACCTCGATGCACGCGCAGTTGCGCCCGATCTCGCCCAACCCGCCGAGGAAGGTGATCCGTACCGGATCAGGCATGAAGTCGGTTCCAAAGCTCGAGGGCCCTTGTTTGGAGCCCGTCCGGGGTGGGGCCCATCGGGAATCGACACTCGCCGGCTGGCTGACCGAGAGCGCGCAACATCGCCTTGGTCGGTACGGGGTTCGGGTGGAGGTCGCCGGACTCGAAGTCGTAACTCTCGATGAGTTGCGCGTTCAGCTCGCGTGCGCGCTCCACGTCGCCCTTTTGGTACGCGGCGATCATGTCAGCCATCTCGCGGGCAGCCCAATGAGTGCACACCCCGACCACTCCGACTGCGCCGACCGACATCAGCTGAAGTGTGAGCGCGCTGTCACCGCTGTACAGCTCGAAGTCTGCGGGCCCTTCGGCGATCAAACGAGCTGACTCGGCGGGATCGCCGGCGGCATCCTTGACGGCGAAGACGTTGGGAACCTCGCGCACCAAGCGCAGCATGACTTCTGTGGAGATCTTGCGCCCAGTGCGGATCGGGATGTCGTAGAGCATGACGGGCAGCCGGGTCGCCGCCGCGACATGGCGGAAGTGCGCTTCGATTCCCGCTTGCGACGGCCGGTTGTAATAGGGCGTCACCAGCAACACGGCATCCATTCCCGCAGCGTCAGCTTGACCGGTGAGCTCGGCTGCGTGCCGGGTGTCGTTGGTGCCGCTGCCGGCGATCAAGGGCACGTCCACCGCGGCCCGTACGACCCGCCACACCTCGACTTGCTCGTCGTCGGTCAGGGTGCTGGCTTCTCCCGTCGTGCCGGTGATCACCAGACCGTCGTTGCCTTGTTCGACCAGCCACGTCGCCAACGCGGCCGCACCCTCGAGGTCGATGCGGCCGCTGTCGTCGAACGGCGTCACCATGGCGGTCATCACCGGGCCGAAACGTGCCATCAGCTCGTCTCCTTTCCTCGCTCGATCCTTAGCGTCGCCAGCAGGTTCTCGTGAAGTTCGAACCAGACCGTGTGATAGGAGTCGATGGTCGGCCTGGTGAACCAATCCTTTTCGCCTCGGAGCACACGGTCGACAGCCGTCGAGAGTCGGGGTCCATAGTTCTCGAACCGGGCGAGCGAGGCGGCAAGCTCGTCGGTGACCGGTCGGATGGAGTGGTTGATCGTCACCAATCGATGAATGACCGCCTCGTCGTATGCCTCATCTCGATGGTCGTTCACCGTGGCGGCCCCACCGGTTCCGCGAAGCTGCCAATCCGTACACAGCTGCAACACGTCACCGTTGTGGGCCAGGAACTCGTCGTATGCGTGCTCGATGGCCGGCCGGAGACCGGCCGCCTCGATCTCGGCGGCGGCACGCCGTTCGTCCTCGGCCCGTCCGGCCTCCGTGAGCGTCCAGCCCGACACCGTGCCGGCGCGATGTATCACGAGCCCATCGGTTTCGAAAACCTCGATGTGCTTGGATACCTCGTTCGACGAGAGCCCGGTGGCGTCGGCGACCGCATCGACCTCCGCAAAGCCCTTCAGTCGAAGCGTGTGCAGCACCAAGAAGTCAGGTTCCGACACGTAGGCCACCGTCGAACACTACAGCGGTGGATCGCAGCGTCTCCTAGCATCACATGGCGGTGATGCCAGATCCGGCCGTCGTTGCGGGACTCGCCGCCGAGATACGCGCATGGTGCGGAAGCCAATGCTCGTTTGCGGTCGAGCCGGCTCGGCTCTCTGGCGGCTTTTCGAGCGAGCTCTTCGAGTTCGTGCTTCAGGACCCGCCCGACAGGATGGAAGGGCCGCTGGTTCTGCGCCTGCAGCCGGGGGGCGACGCCGTACGGGAGCAAGTCATCCACGCGACGGCCGCGTCTGATGGGTACCCCACTCCTCGGCCCATCCTGTGGGGCGAGGCGGACAGTCACTTCCGGCGCCCGTACACGATCATGCGCAAGCTCGACGGTGGCCCCGCGATACGGCTCGACGGAATCGGCGCGCTGAAGGCGCTGCGCGAGGCACCCACACTGGTTGCCGGCGCCATGGCTCGACTGCACGACCTCGATCCCCAGCCTGCGCTGGCGGAGCTCGAAGCGCGAGGCATCGGCATCGCGGAGCTCGGAGTGAGGGGCATCATCGACGAGATCGAACGGGCTGACGTCGACGATCCCGCCTCCCGTGCTCTGGACCTGCTGCGCCGCACCGCACCGGATGCGTCCACCTCGGTGCTCGTGCACGGCGACCTGCACCCGCTGAACCTTTGGCGTCTCCCCGACGCGACGGTGAGCGTCCTCGACTGGGAGATGGCAACGATCGGTCCGCCCGAGCTCGATGTCGCTCGCTCTTCGCTCATGTTCTCGCTCGTACCAGGCGACATCTCTCGAGTCGGTCGTCCTCTCGTCATGCGATTGGGTAGGCGGACCGAACGTTCTTTTCGTGAGCGCTATCGACTGCAGCGCCCGATCGACGATCAATCGTTACCGTGGTATCGCGCGCTGCACGCACTACGGCTCACGACCGCAGTGCTCACACGACCCGCCGACGACTCGGTCGCGACGCAGTGGCGCCCCGTTGCTCGCCATCTGGCGAACGAGGTCGAGATGGTCACCGGGGTGCGGCTGCCCGCTCCGCCAAGCACGTGACGAGACGGTCGGTCACACGAGTCGGCGCCACAGCCAGGTAGAGAGCGGGCTCGATCACCTCGAGCTCCATGAGCGTGGCTCGTCCTTCGACCGTGACACAGTCGATCCGCGCGTAGAGCACGGACCCGAACGTGGACACCGCGTCGAGCACCTGTTCGGCGAGGTCGACTTCGGCGGGCGTCGGCTCCGTGACGCGCTCGGCGCCTCCATGGTGTGGCTGCACTCGGAAGTCGCCGGCCCCCGGCACCTTGCTCACGGCGTGCGTCAGCGACCCGTCGATGACCACCATCGATGTCTCACCGCCGGTCTCGATCTCGGACAGATACGGCTGCACGAGCGCGTCGCTGGTTTCGAGGATCGCCCGTAGCGCTCGCTCAGCACTGGGATCGTCGACGCGGTAGCGGCCGGTTCCCTTGGCCCCCGCCGACACCGACGGCTTCAGCACGACGTCCCGCCAGCCCTGCCGGTCCGCGACGTTCGACAGCGTTTCCGGGCGTGTGCGCTCGACCACGGACGTCGGCACGACCTGAACCTTGTTCGCTTCCAGGTCGAGCAGGTAACCCTTGTGCGCGTTCCAACGCACGACCGTGGCGGGGTTGTACAGCTCGCTGACGGTATCGACGTGCCCAGCCCAAGCGACGAACTCGTCGACGTGTTCGTGATAGTCCCAGGTGGACCGAATCAGCACGGCATCGAAGGCCGCCCATTCGACGGCTGGGTCGCGCCAGGCCACCCACTCCCCAGGCAAGCCGGCGCGCTCCAGCGCCGCGTCGATCAGGGGGCGGTCGTCGTCGCCGATCGGCGACGGTGCAGTTGTGGCGAACGCGAGCCTGAGCGAGTCGGCTGATCCGGTCAGGCCGAGGCCGCCTGTTCGTTGGGCGTCTGCTGGCCGATGGAGAACTGGTCGTACTCGCTGCCCGTATCGGCCCAATCCTCGAACGCGATCACGCCGAGCTCGGTGAACTTCACACGGAGCCAACCGTCGGCGGCGTCGAGCAGACCCAGCTTCTTGCAGTTCGGGACGATCTTCGAGAACAGCAGCGACTGGAACATCTTCTGCTCGTCGGTCTGCATCATGAGCGACACGGCTTCCTTCACCGGCACGCCCATGTGGTCCCACACCTCTTGCTGAAGGAAACGGTCACGCATGCGGACCGCGGCTTCGAACGCGAACTCCTGCCGTTCGCGAATCTCCGCCGCGGTGAGCTGCTCGTAGTACTCCTTAAGCGACAACACACCGAAGGCGACATGACGCGCTTCGTCGGCCATCACGTATCGCAGGAGCTGCTTGAGGAGGGGCTCGGTGGTGAGCTGATGCATGAAGCCGAAGGCGGCCAGCGCGAGGCCCTCGACCATGATCTGCATCCCGAGGTAGGTCATGTCCCATCGCGAGTCCTCGATGATGTCGTCGAGCAACATCTTGAGGTGGGCGTTGATCGGATAGTGCCCCGAGAGCTTGTCGTCGAGGTACTTGGCGAAGACCTCGACGTGCCGGGCTTCGTCCATCACCTGGGTCGAGGCGTAGTACTTGGCGTCGATCCACGGCACGGTCTCGACGATCTTCGCTGTGCACAACAACGCGCCCTGCTCGCCGTGCATGAACTGGCTCAACGTCCAGTTCTGCGACTCGATACCGAACTGCAGCCACTCGTCGTCACCCCACTTCTCGAGTGACGTGCCGACGAGATCGATCGCGTCCTCGTCACGCCCGTTCTGGGCTGCATTGGCGATCACGACCATCTCCTGGTCGACCTCGGTGTCCCACGGCAGGTCAGTCTCGCCGTTCCACTGAGCGCTCTTCGCCTTCTCGTACAACTTGTTGAGCGCGGGGCGAGCCCCCTTCTCGTAGTCCCACGTGAAGATGGCGTCGGCGCTGTCCTTGACGGCGTGGATGACCTCGTCGCGATCCGTGTTCGTGATCGCCAGGATCGCTTCGAGATCGTTGACCTCGCTGCGCCCGATGAGGTCTTCATTCGACAGGGTCATGGTCTTGGCTCCTGTTGCATCGTGGGCTCGAGGCCCGGAAGAACGTGGGTGGTGACGAGCCGGCGCGCATCGGCCGGATCAGTGAGATCGAGAGGCGCGCCGGGCTCGGAGTACAACACCACGAGTCGCGTCGCCCACTCGCTGGTGCGGCGGGCCGCCTGTGGCTCGAGGAATCGCTCGAGCGACGGGGCCAGGAAATCGACGGCTCGGGCGAGAACCGGATCGAGGCCCTGGAACGAGAGGTAGGGCATCACCACACCCGGTTCGTTCACCATGACGTACACGAGCGCGTCGTGACCGAGGATCGACTGGGTCGTACCGGTCATGGCGATGACCAGCGCGTCGGTGAGCGTGGTTGCCGCCGCGAGCTGGAGCTGGAGGTCGTCGAGTATCCGATCGATCTCGCGGGTCGCGGCGTCGGCCATCAGGACGTCCTTGCCGCCGGGGAAGGCCCGATAGATGGTCGCCCGGCTGCACCTTGCCTCCCGGCCGACATCGTCGAGCGTGGTGC
>Ga0299914_10001633_pt1 | contig 15043 bp, 14 predicted proteins | sample RVTome_10_FD_201361 | JGI IMG/M metagenome (GOLD analysis project Ga0299914, IMG submission 201361) | Soil microbial communities from uranium-contaminated site in the Upper Colorado River Basin, Wyoming, United States - RVT153D57 (version 2) ...
TTGTTGCCAAGCATAGGAACGGTTCCACTGGCACGGCCAAACTTAAGTTTATTGGCAAATTTACCAAGTTTGCCGATTTTGATGCACCGGCATCTCATGACAACCCATTTTCAGGGATGATTACTCGCGAAAGCCGCCTGAATTCATTTAATCCGGACCAACCTCCGATACCCCCACCCAACGACGAGGAAACGCCCTTTTAGATGCAGAAAGGAAACAGAAGGAATATACAAGTATAGAGCGCGGTATACCGCGGCTAATCTCACTCAAACATCATCTCATCATAGGCCGATTGCAGTTCGCGTGCGGTTTTCGAATCATTGACTTTTCGCGCCAGCGCAATTCCTTCCTCATAAGTGCTGACTGCTTTCTCTTTTTCCCCGAGATCCTGAAAATGCTTTGCAGCATGATAATACGCAGGCAGATAATCTTTATGGACCCGTAGAAGCTTTTCGAAAAAAACTTTGGATTTGGCCGGATCAGAATCTCTGAATTCAAGCGCCAGCGCGTATAAGTTAAAGGGGTCTCCGGGGTCCTCCTCATAAAATCTCTGCAGCTGTTTGATCCGGTCAGTAGGCATAATGAAAGGTTTTAAGTTCATAAACTCAGGTAAAATTATGGGCAATGGAAAATTTTCTGCGATTAGGAGGTAGGCTTTTAGATTTTTGTATCTTGAGCCCTGTTTGAAAATAATCACCTCTGAACGCATTGATTTAGAACGAGATGAAGATATTAGTTTGCATCACACACGTTCCGGATACCACATCCAAGATTAATTTTAAAGATAACAATACCAAATTTGACAGCACCGGCGTACAGTTTATCATCGGCCCCTATGATGACTATGCACTTGCCCGGGCGGTAGAATTGAAAGAGTCCACCGGATCTTCACTGACAGTTATAAATGTAGGAATGGCTGTAACTGAGCCGACCATTCGCAAAGCGCTGGCCATTGGCGCTGATGATGCCATTCGCGTGAATGCTGAACCGGTTGATTCCTATTTTGTTGCCGCCCAAATTGCGGAACAGGCAAAGGCAGGTTCCTTTGACCTTATTTTGATGGGGCGTGAGTCCATTGACTATAATAGTGGAGTGGTCCACGGTATCGTGGGTGAATTGCTGGGAATCCCTTCCGTATCTCCGGTCATGAAACTCGATATCGAGGGCACCCGCGGCAAACTTACCCGTGAGATTGAAGGGGGTAAGGAGTTATTGGAGGTAAGTCTTCCTTTTGTGGCAGGTTGTCAGGAGCCGATCGCTGAATGGAAGATCCCCAACATGCGCGGGATTATGTCAGCCCGGACAAAACCTTTAAAAGTGGTCGACGCTGTACCGGTTGACGGCGGGGTAGAATTGCAAAAATACGAATTGCCCGCCCCCAAGGGAGCGGTGAAAATGGTTTCTGCCGACAATGTCCCCGAGCTGGTTACCCTGTTGAAGTCAGAGGCAAAAGTTTTGTAAGGCCAAGGCATGCCTTGTCTTCATGATTTAGTTATTCTGAAAAATTACCGAGTGTATGGCCAAATTAGTTTTTGTTGAAAGTGCGGAAGGAAAAATTAAAGCAACCTCCATTGAGGCGGTTTGTTATGCGCATGCGATGGGGGGACCCGTTACAGCCATTGCCCTGGGAGCAGCTGAAAAGTCGGAACTGGAAAGCCTGGGAAAATATGGCGCCTCAAAGATCTTGCATGCCGCGGATGAGAAGTTAAACCACGCGTCGGTACAGGCTTACACCAGCGTGTTGTCACAGGCGATGCAGGATGAGCAGGCTGATGTTCTAGTATTGGCAAATTCAGCACTCGGCACGCCCGTGGCCGCAAGGTTGGCTGCCAGGATCAAAGCGAGTCTTGCCTCAAATGTCGTTAGCTTGCCGGATAGTACTTCAGGATTCGTCGTGAAAAAAAGTATCTACACCGGAAAGGCCTTTTCGTACATCGAACTGAAAAATCAGAAGAAAATCATAGCCATCCGCAAGAATGCGGTGGAGATCAAAGAAACGGGAAGTGCCGGCCAAGTTACCCCTTATTCAGGGCTATATGCAGCCGAAGACTTCGCAGTCAATATTCTGTCTTCTGAAAAAGCATCCGGTGACATACTATTGCCAGAGGCGAATATTGTGGTTTCAGGAGGGCGGGGGTTGAAGGGACCGGAAAACTGGCACCTCCTGGAAACGCTTGCAAAAACATTAAACGCTGCTACAGCGTGCAGCAAACCCGTTTCGGATATGGGATGGAGGCCTCATCATGAGCATGTCGGACAAACGGGCGTAAAGGTTGCTCCACAATTGTATATCGCGGTTGGAATTTCAGGCGCAATTCAACACCTGGCAGGCGTCAATTCTTCCAAGTGTATCGTCGTGATCAATAAAGACCCGGAGGCACCATTTTTTAAGGCAGCCGACTATGGTATAGTGGGTGACGCATTTGAAATTATTCCTAAATTGACCGAAGCCATCAAAGCAGCGAAGTAAGTGAAGAAAATCAAGCTAGAAATACTGGGCCTCTCCTCCAGCCAATCGCAGACCGGCTCATTTGCCCTTGTTTTGGGAGAAACAGATGGAAACCGAAGGCTCCCTATCATTATCGGAATGTTTGAAGCACAGGCTATCGCAATCGAGATTGAAAAGATCATTCCAAACCGGCCAATGACGCATGATCTTTTTAAGTCTTTTGCCACAAATTTTCATTTTACCGTCGAAGAAATTGTGATATCCGATCTCAAAGAAGGTGTTTTCTTTGCAAAAATAGTTTGTTCGGATGGATTGAAAAAAACGGAGATCGATGCCCGGCCCTCTGACGCCATCGCCATTGGTTTGCGCTTTGATTCACCGATCTTCACGTACGAAAATATCCTTGCGGAAGCAGGTATTGTATTGACGGACGAAGCAGAAGAAGAAAAAGCTGAACCAAAAACTGAAGCGAAAGTGAAGACAAAAAAAGAAGTCCGCAAAGATGATTTTAAAAATTATTCCGTTGAGAAACTGAATGATCTTTTAAAAGATGCTATTGATAAGGAAGACTATGAACGCGCGGCAAAGATCCGTGATGAACTGAGCAAGCGCAACTAAGTTAGAAGTTAAAAAGTTTTAAGTTAGAAGTTTTAGATCTCCTTGTCCGCCCGGCACGAGATCGACCTTTTAAAGGCCGTGGCGATATTTATTTGTGCACACAAGCACATCCAACTAAATCTGTCGGCAGATATTTGCTATATTGATAGATTAATTATCCAAATGGTAAAGCTTTGAGCTTTCTGCTTTGAGCTTAATGCTTGTCGCTCATGGACTATTTGCGTGGCTTGATCGGTATCATTATTCTGACAGGTATTGCATTCCTTTTTTCGGGAAATAAAAAAAAGATCGACTGGAAACTGGTGGCAAGCGGTTTGTCACTTCAGATCCTGATCGCAGTGTGTGTTTTAAAAGTCCCGCTCGTGCGGGAATTATTTGATTACCTGGGCCAAGGCGTGGTAAAGTTTCTCGGGTTTGCGCTGAATGGTGCGCAATTCTTGTTTGGCGACCTGGCCAAAAACAGTTCGGCGGTAAAAGCAAACCACACGCTGGGATATTTATTCGCTTTCCAGGCGCTGCCTACCGTGATATTTTTTTCTGCTGTTACGTCGGGACTGTATTACCTGGGTGTTTTACAAAAGGTTGTTCATGCGTTTGCCTGGGTTATGGCGAAGACTATGCGGCTTTCTGGATCGGAGAGCCTATCCGCGGCAGGAAATATTTTTCTAGGACAGACAGAGGCCCCCTTGCTGGTAAGGCCGTTTATTTCAAATATGACCTCCTCGGAACTGCATTGTCTGATGACGGGTGGGATGGCTACCATCGCGGGAAGCGTTATGGCGGCTTATATCAGTTTCCTTGGCGGAACCGATCCTGAACAATTGGCACGCTTTGCCACCTACCTTCTATGTGCCTCCCTGATGAATGCCCCTGCGGCGATTGTCATGGCCAAGATATTCATCCCCGAAACATCGCCCGAGAAAATCGACCGGACCCTATCCATCCACGGGCAATCGGTTGGTGTCAACATCGTTGATGCGCTGGCACGGGGTGCCGCCGACGGCCTGAAACTCGCGCTGAATATCGGCGCCATGTTGCTGGCTTTTATTGCTGTGATCGCCGCCATCAACTGGATCTTAACAGATGGTATCGGTTCGTGGACTGGCTTGAATGAATGGGTGAGAGCGTCTACTGATAACACATTTTCCGGTTTCTCGCTTGAATATATTTTCGGCCAGGTCTTCCGGGTCCTTGCTTTTTCCATGGGCGTAGAATGGTCTCAGACCCTTTCGGTAGGCAGCCTTCTCGGGCAGAAAATGGTGATCAACGAATTCATTGCTTACAGTAGCCTTGCCGATATGAAGAACGCAGGACTGCTCAGTGAAAAATCAATCATCATTGCCACATACGCTTTATGTGGTTTTGCCAATTTCAGTTCTGTTGCCATTCAGATTGGCGGAATTGGCGGAATGGCGCCCCAGCGCCAGGGTGACCTCTCCCGGCTGGGCGTAAAAGCGTTGCTGGCTGCTTCGCTGGCAACCATGATGTCGGGAACCATCGCCGGGGCGCTATTGGGTTAAGGAAAATCAAAAAAAATTATAATTGGAGGCAAGCCCATTCTTCCGCCAGGCTTTTCTTAAATTTAGAGGACCAATATGAGCGCTTATGAAAGGGAATTTGGTCATCGTGTTTTTTCTGGCATTGAACTTTCCGGTATCAGGTCAACAGGAATTTCAAAAGAAATTTCAAAGGCTGTTCATTGAGACCTCAAATGACTCGGTTATTCAGTTGCCGGAGGGTACTTTCCTGCTGGATGGGAGTCTCTGGATGGATGACAAGAGAAATGTGGTAATTCGCGGGGCGGGCGAGGATAAGACCATACTTGATTTTGGCGGTCAGGTATCCGGCGCGGAGGGTATAAAGATTACGGATTCCGACCACATTACGGTTGAAGAACTCACCGTCAGGAATACAAAGGGGGATGGTATCAAGGCCCAACAGGTCAACGGTATAATATTCCGGAATCTGAAAACTGTCTGGACGAATGGTCCCCATAAAAAAAACGGGGGTTATGGTTTATACCCCGTTCAGTGTACAAATGTAATGATCGACCGATGTACGGCCAGCGGCGCCAGTGATGCAGGAATTTACGTCGGGCAATCGAAATTTATTGTTGTAAAAAATTCGAAAGCCTATGAGAATGTAGCGGGCATCGAGATCGAAAATTCGCTGCATGCAGATGTGTACGACAATGAAGTTTATAACAATACGGGTGGGATACTGGTCTTTGACCTTCCCGATCTCATTCAAAAGAAGGGGGGGTATATTCGGGTATTTAACAATAACATCCACGACAATAATCATAACAATTTCGCGCCCAAAGGTAATATTGTTGGGAAGGTTCCGCCAGGTACAGGGTTGATGATCCTTGCTACGCACAACGTGGAAGCTTTTGAAAACAAGATCATTAACAATGTAACGGCGGGGACCGCTATCATAAGTTATCACATGACCGAAAATCCCATTCACGATTCGGCTTATGACGCGTATCCATCCGATATATACCTTCATGATAACTATTATGAGCGACCCAACGTGCGCGCGACCGGCAGGGGCAGGATGGGTAAAATGTACCGTTTCAAGCTGCGGTTTGGAAAAGATGTCCCCCATATTATCTACGATGGCATTGAGGACAAAACCCGACCTGAAAGAAAAATATGTATTCGGAATAATGCCAACGCCACCTTTGCAAACCTTGATGCCGAAGCAGGCTTTAAGAACGTTTCGCGTGACCTGTCAGCACATGATTGTGAACAAAGACCCCTTGAGCCCATTGTTTTGCCTGTAAATCCCGAAGAATGATTTCGTTCTTTTTCTTGTGGCTTTTTCTTTCCGGGCTCCTTCCGTCCGGGCAATTTGCATTCGAAAGAAAGGAACAACTATCTGCGTACCAGTTTTTTGAAGGGAAGCTTTCAGATCTCAAGCCAGCAGCGGGTGTCTATTCCTACACCCTGAATACTCCATTGTTTAGTAACTATGCGGAAAAGTCGCGTTTCTTTATACTCCCGGCCGGCGAGAAGATAAAATATAAAGATTCAACGGTTTTTGATTTTCCTGAGGGATCTGTTCTGATCAAGAACTTCTACTACCCCAAAGACTTCAGGAGACCCAATAAGGGCCAAATGATCGTCGAGACCCGCTTGCTGGTACACGAGAAGGAGGGCTGGGAGGCCTATCCATATATCTGGAATGAAGAACAAACGGAAGCGTTTTATGATCCGGCCGGGGAAACCCGGGAGATCAGGTACGTGAATGAATCGGGTAAAAAGATAACGACTCCCTATGTCATCCCAAATAAGAATCAATGCAAGGGTTGTCATCTCAAAAGTGGTGAGATGGTTCCCCTGGGTCCTTCAGCCCGCCAACTTAACCTGGCGTCGCATTTTCCAGGAAATGAAATGAATCAACTTCTCTATTGGCAGGAAGAGGGCGTATTGGAAGGCCTGCCTTCGCTTGCTGATATTCCGCCCGCGGTGGTATGGGATGACCCTGGAAGCGGAAGCCTGAACGCCCGCGCCCGCGCCTATCTGGACGCTAATTGTGCCCATTGCCATTCACGACAAGGTCCTGCTAATACTTCTGGATTATTTCTGGATGTATCTGAGACGGATCCGGCCCACCTTGGCGTAAACAAAAGTCCTGTAGCCGCAGGCCGTGGTTCCGGAAACCTCCGATATGACATCGTGCCGGGCGAACCCAATCAGTCTATTCTGGTCTTCAGAATGCGGACGAACGACCCTTCGATTGCGATGCCCGAGATCGGACGGGAACAGGTGCATAGGGAGGGAGTAGCGCTTATTGAGGAATGGATCAGGAAAAATACTTTCTCCGAGTAACCAAGATGACCCCTGCAGAGAACAAAGTGTTTGCGCACTTATCGCAGTTTGTTAGCGACCACAAGAAAGCTTTCATAGAAAAGGTCTTATGCCAGCGCAGCCGTTATGCCACAGTGGTGCTTGAAAATATTTATCAATCACAGAACGCAAGCGCTGCGGTGAGGACCTGCGAATGTTTGGGGTTACAGGATATTCACATCATCGAGGACACTGCTAATTACCATTTGAACATCCGTGTGTTGAAAGGATCGTATAAATGGATGAATATCCAAAGATACCGTACCCGCAAAGCAAATAATACGGAAGCATGTTTCGCCCAGCTTCGCAGTCAGGGCTACAGAATTTTAGTTGCCGACCCGGCTGAAGATGGGGTCTCCATTGAGGACATTGATGTGATCGCCGGTAAGATGGCCTTTGTCTTTGGTAATGAATTGCACGGCGCCTCCGCCTATAGCCTTCGACATGGGGATGAAAAAGTGAAAATCCCCATGTTTGGTTTTACCGAAAGTTTGAATGTTTCTGTGAGTGTGGCAATTTGTCTAAATACAATTTTAGCAAAGTTACGCCATACAAATATCCCCATTGGATTGACAGAGGATGAAAAAGCTATGCTCAAGCTTGCCTGGTACCGCAAGATAGTAAGACGCTCAGAGGTGGTGGAGCGCGAGTTTCTGCGTACAATTGAGTAACTTAGTGCGCTTTATGGGTGTTTACAGCTTATGCGTTGGTTGAAGCGGATTTTCTTGGGAGTGTGCTTGCTGTTGGTAATCGTCATCAGTGCCAGCAATATCTGGATTGTTAAAAGTACAGAAGCGAATGTTTATTCTGATCTCGAATTGCTCCCCGACCATCGGATTGCGCTGGTGTTGGGAACAAGTCACCGCTCCGTGGGAGGAGGTCCAAACCCCTTTTTCCAAAAACGTATCGAAATGGCAGCTACCTTGTATGAGATGGGCAAAATTGATCATTTTATTCTGAGTGGGGATAACAGCACAAAGTATTATAATGAGCCCCTCGAAATGAAGAAGGCCTTGATTCAAAAAGGCGTTCCCACTTCCGTTATTACGCTGGATTATGCTGGCTTGCGCACCCTGGACTCCGTGGTGCGAAGCAAAAAAATATTCGGGCAGAACAAAATTACCATCATTACACAGCCCTTTCACAGTTACCGGGCATTGTTTATCAGCCGTTATTACGATATGGACGCCGTGGCAATGGTTGCCGACGATCCCGCCTTGGACCAAACCTTCAAAGTTCGTTTGCGGGAATATCTTGCCCGGACGAAAGCGGTGCTCGATCTGTACATTTTTAAAACCGATCCAAGATTTTTAGGGGAAAAAGAAGAAATAATTATTACCTCCGGATGAAACCCGGAGCGACGATCTTTGGTTAAATCACTTATTGAAATTAATAAACCCTGTGTATCGCCATTTAGGTAGATTTCTGCGTCTGGACCGACCCTGCATACTCTTATTACTTTACCTGTTTCCGGTATGCGCATTTGCCCAGACCGTAGTCCAGGGTAAGGTAACAGACGCACATTCCGGCGACCCCATCCCGTTTGCCAACATTATCTTTCAAGGTACGACCAGCGGCACTACTACTGATTTTGATGGGAATTTTTCCGTTAAGACCACCGCTCCCGTCGACTCACTTGTAGTCTCATACATGGGCTATTCCACACGCGCTAAAAGAGTTCAGGCCGGCATCACGCAAGTCCTCAACTTCCAGCTCGAAGAAGAGGTCACCGCGCTTCAGGAAATTGTTTTTCTGGCAGGCGAAAACCCGGCATTTGAAGTTCTCCGCAACGTGGTGAAAAACAGAAACCGCAACGACAAGCGCAAGCTGACTGCCTATGAGTATGACACGTACACGAAAATTGAAGTGGATGTCGATAACATGTCTGACAAGTTCCGCGAACGGAAGATGATCAGAAAAATCACACAGGTGCTGGACAGTGTCGACGTTATGGCGGGCGAAGACGGTAAACCTGTGCTGCCGATTTTCATCTCCGAAAGTGTTTCCAAATTTTATTTCCGCACAGCACCGCAGTTGCGTTTGGAAAAGATCCTTAAATCGAAAATCAACGGCATCGGTATTCAAGATGGAACCCTCGTCACCCAGTTCGTGGGGTCGTCTTTTCAGGAATATAACTTCTATCAAAACTGGCTGAATATTTTGACCAAAGAATTCGTTTCCCCGATCGCCGACGGCTGGCGGCTGTATTACAATTATGACCTTACCGATAGCCTCTACATAGGAAATGATTTTTGCTATCGCCTCGACTTTTTTCCAAAAAGCCCGCAAGATCTCGCTTTTACGGGAACCGTCTGGATCACCAAAGACGAGTGGGCATTAAAACAGATCGACGCCTCGGTTGGAAAGCAGGCTAATTTAAATTTCCTGGAAAAGATCAGGATTCAACAGGAACTTGAATCTACCGACGAGGGTGCGTGGATACCGGTAAAGAATCGCGTTTTGATTGACATCAGCGAACTGACCAAATTTTCCGCCGGTATGCTCGCCAAATTTTATACTTCCAATAAAAATATTGTGGTCAATCAGCCCAAAGCACTCTCTTTTTATGAAAAAGAGATTGTGATGGAAGAAGATGCCAGGCAGTATGAAAAGGAGGAATACTGGGATACCCTTCGGCATGAACCATTGTCGGAAACAGAAAAAAACGTTTACCGGATGATCGATACGTTGCAAAGTATCCCCATTGTCAGGACCTATACTGACATCGTCAAGATCGCCGTGAACGGATATTATACAGCTGGGAAGCTTAACTTCGGACCCTATATTTCCCTGTTGGCCGTTAACAATATTGAAGGTTTACGCGTGCAGCCCGGGTTCAAAACAAACTACGATTTCAGCAAGAAATGGGTGATTGGTGGTAGCGTTGGTTATGGCTTTGACGATGAAAAGGTCAAGTATTCGGCTTTTGTTCAGAAAATCCTTTCTCGTGATCGGTGGACAACCATGAGTGTCAGTTTGCGAAGTGACCTGGGCAGAGTTGGAATTGACGATGAAAGCCTGGCAGATAATTATCTGTTCCTGGCTGCACAGCGGTTCGGAGTCTTTCGCCGAGGCTATTATTTCGACGAAAGCCGTTTCAATTTTCAACGTGAATTGATACGGGGTTTGACACAACGCGTTGCTTTCCGGTACAGCACCTTCAGACCTGTTTTTGATTTTGGATACCTGCCTCCCGATGGAGAAAACGATACCCTCACAACTTATGAAAATGCCGAGGTTATCCTCGAAACACGGTTCGCACGCGACGAGCTTTTTATCATTAATGACAATGAAAGGTTGAGCCTTGGAACTACCAAATGGCCTGAGGTTACACTGCGTTATACCCACGGTTTTAAAGGATTGGCCGGAAGTGATTTCGACTACGACAAACTGCGGTTGTCCATTCACAAACGAATACGTTTCGGTCCCATGGGTGTCGGATATGTTACTATGACGGGAGAATATGTTTTCAGCAAGCTTCCCTACCCGTTGCTTTCCCTGCATCTGGGTAATCAAACACCTTTTTTTGCACATGTTACCTACAACCTGATGGACTATGGAGAGTTTGTCAGCGACCGTTATGTCTCCCTTCACTACAGTCATCATTTTGAGGGCTTGTTGCTCAACAGGATCCCATTAATGAGAAAACTGAAATGGCGGTTGGTTGGAACGTCCAATGTAATTCTGGGGGGAATGAGCAGCATGAATAAAGCGCTGATCGCACAAGGACCAGACGGTGAAGAGCAGATAGGTTTTCTTTCGCGGGGTGTGCCTTATATCGAACTGGGGTATGGCATTGAAAATATCTTTAAATTCTTCAGGGTTGATTTCATTCATCGGCTTACCTATTTGGACAAAGACAAGAACCCTGGTATCCGCAAATTCGGAGTGCTCTTCAGCTTCCAGTTCAATCTTTGAAAAAGTTGGATTGAAATCAGAAATTCCTGTTTTTCGGTCACTAATTACGGGCGGTATCGAAGATGAGGCAGTCAAAACCTTTGTGCTTTCTGCTTCTTTCAGCATCTTTGTCCCCCGAATTTAGTCTGACAATAATGGATGTAAAGATTTCTTTTCCTGACGGAACTGTACGCGAATTTCCAGTGGGAGTAACTGGCGCTGATATTGCACGCAGTATCAGTGAGGGGCTGGCCAGAAATGCCCTGGCCATTGAGGCAAATGGTGAAGTAGTTGAATTGTTGCGTCCCATCAGACAAGACGCTTCGGTTAAAATCCTTACTTGGTCCGATCCAAAAGGGAAAAATACTTTCTGGCATTCGTCTGCCCACCTGCTGGCGGAAGCGCTCGAAGCATTATACCCCGGTGTGAAATTCGGAATCGGCCCCGCCATCGACAGTGGATTTTATTACGATGTCGATCTCGGCGACCGGACCTTTGGGGAAACGGATCTCTCCGCGGTTGAAGCCAAAATGAAGGAACTGGCCAAAAAGAATAGCGAGTATGTGCGAAAGGAAGTTAGCAAGACCGAGGCCCTGAATTACTTTACAAAGAAAGACGATCCTTATAAGATCGAACTGATCAGTGACCTTGAGGACGGTACGATCACTTTTTACCAACAGGGAAATTTTGTAGATCTCTGCCGGGGACCGCATTTGCCGAACACCGGTTTTATCAAGGCCATAAAATTACTAAGTGTTGCAGGGGCTTATTGGCGGGGCAACGAAAAAAACAAGATGCTCACCCGCATTTATGGGATCACCTTTCCAAAGCAAAAGGAACTGGAGGAGTACCTCCATCTGCTTGAAGAAGCCCGCAAGCGGGATCACCGCAAGATTGGAAAGGAACTGGAGCTTTTTGCCTTCTCCGAAAAAGTAGGGATGGGATTGCCTTTATGGCTGCCCAAAGGAACCATACTGCGCGAGCGTCTTGAACAGTTTATGCGAAAAGCTCAGGTGAGGGCGGGATACGACCCTGTCGTTACCCCCCACATAGGTAGCAAATCCCTGTATGTTACTTCAGGTCACTATGAAAAGTATGGCAAAGATTCTTTCCAGCCTATCCACACCCCGGATGAAGGGGAGGAGTTCTTACTAAAACCTATGAACTGCCCGCACCATTGCGAGATCTATAAAGTGAAACCCAGATCCTACCGGGATTTACCCGTCCGGCTGGCGGAGTTTGGCACCGTATACCGCTATGAACAAAGCGGCGAACTTCATGGACTTACCCGCGTGCGGGGTTTCACCCAGGATGACGCACATATTTTTTGCAGACCTGATCAGGTGAAAAGCGAATTTATCAAGGTGATCGATCTGGTATTACACGTATTGAACTCCCTGGGATTTGAAAACTTTACCGCACAGGTCTCCCTGCGCGACCCCGCAGACCGCGCTAAATATATCGGGGAAGATGAATTATGGGATCGCGCTGAAAGGGAGATCCAGGAAGCAGCTGATGAGCGGAACTTGAAGACGGTCGCAGTGAAGGGTGAAGCGGCATTTTATGGCCCAAAACTCGACTTTATGGTAAGGGATGCGCTGGGAAGGAGTTGGCAATTAGGCACGATCCAGGTTGACTATAATCTCCCTGAACGATTTGAACTGGAATATGTGGGATCCGACAACCAGAAACACCGACCCGTGATGATTCATCGTGCTCCGTTTGGCTCCCTGGAGCGGTTCGTAGCCGTATTAATAGAACACTGCGCCGGAAATTTTCCGCTGTGGCTCGCTCCTGACCAGATTACAGTGCTGCCCATCTCGGAGCGATTCAATGACTACGCAGCACGCGTATACGACAAGCTCAAAGCTGAAGATATCAGGGGTATTCTGGATGACCGCGACGAAAAGGTTGGAAGAAAGATCAGGGATGCGGAAACAAAGAAAATTCCCTTTATGCTGATTGTCGGTGAGCGCGAAGCTTCTGAAGACCTCGTTTCCGTCCGCAAACACGGTCAGGGTGATCAGGGAAGCGTTTCCCTGGAAGATTTCGTCCGTAATTTTAAGATGGAATGTGCGGCACCCGCCTGATGTTCAGATTGCCGGATTGAGATGGAAAATACGCTCAGCCCCCTTATCGGGAATGAAATCCTGAAAAACCGGCCCTGGTTTGTGAAAGACCAAAACTATAGCGATATTTGCACCCTGTTTTTTTGTTGTATTTAAATTAACGCGTATCAATAACAGTAGCAGCAGACCAAGTTTTAACAGGCCCTACAGAAGAGGCCCTCATAGACCAGAAGAACCTTATAAAGTGAACGAGCGGATAACCGCGCAGCGTGTAAGGGTTGTGGGTGAGAACATAAAGGTAGACGTATATCCTATACAGCAGGCTATTAAGCTTGCTCAGGATCAGGGTTTAGACTTAGTTGAGATATCCCCCAGTGCGGATCCTCCGGTTTGTAAAGTCGTTGATTATTCCAAGTTTAAGTACGAGCAGAAGAAAAAGCAAAAGGAGATCAAGGCTAAGACCCAAAAGGTTATCATTAAGGAGATCCGTTTTGGCCCCAATACCGAGGAGCATGACTTTAATTTCAAGGTAAAACATGCATCCACTTTCTTGCAGGAAGGTTTTAAGGTAAAGGCGACGGTAACTTTCTTTGGAAGGTCAATCGTCTATAAGGAAAGGGGAGAAATACTCCTGCTGAAGTTTGCGCAGGCCTTGGAGGAACACGGAAAAGTGGAAGCTATGCCAAGGCTGGAGGGAAAACGCATGAGCATGCTGATGATGCCAAAAGTTGGAAAAAAGTAATTGATTTAATTTCTAATACGATGCCTAAATTAAAAACAAAGTCCGGTGCAAAGAAGCGATTCAAAGTTACAGGCACCGGGAAAATTATGCATAAGCACGCTTATAAGAATCATATTCTGACGAAGAAGGAGACCAAACAAAAGAGGAGACTCGGCAATAAGGCTGTGGTGAAGAAATCTGATATGAACAATGTAAAAGCAATGCTTATTCTTTAGTTGGTTTGATGTTTCACCCGGTTTTTGGCCACTAAGAATCCGCAGACTGCGGGTCGCCAACGACCAAAAAATGTAAAAAAAAAATGCCAAGATCAGTAAACAATGTAGCCTCCAGGGCTAAGCGAAAGCGAATTATGAAGTTGGCCAAAGGTTTTTTTGGCCGTAAAAAAAATGTCTGGACCGTTGCTAAAAACGCCATCGAAAAAGGTCTTGTGTACGCCTATCGCGACCGGAAGCAGAAGAAGCGCGAGTTCCGGGGCGTATGGATCCAGCGGATCAACGCCGGGGTTAGAGAACACGGCATGTCGTACTCTGAATTTATGGGCAAACTTAAGAAATCAGGTATCGATCTGAATCGCAAGGTGTTAGCTGACCTGGCAATGAACCATCCCGCGGCCTTCAAAGCTGTGGTTGAAAAAATCAAATAGTCGTCAGGATCTTACGTATTGATATCAACAAAGGGGCTTCGAGCCCCTTTGTTTTTGCTTTAATTTCAGCTAACTTGAAGGGTATTTTTTGATAAAACTTTGGTTAGCAGAGATTTTTTTTAACTAATGAAGCGCGTATTCGTGATTAAGCCTTTCATTTAGTTATCTTTCAAGTTCCAAAAAGCCGGCTATGTTAAAGCAACCCCTGGAAATCGGGGAATTAGACGCACCTCTACCTGATAGACCTGTTGAGTTCGAACTACGGGGTGGAAATCCTTTTCCCGGATTGAGACCATTTTCGATCGATGAATGCCATCTTTTCTTTGGCAGGGAAGGCCAGGCGGACGAGATCCTGGTCAAACTTTCAGAAAACCGCTTTGTGACCGTGATGGGTTACTCAGGCAGCGGTAAATCCTCTCTCATGTATTGCGGTTTGGTGCCGGTCCTCTACGGAGGTTTCATGACGCAGACCGGACCAAACTGGAACGCAGTCATCACCCGGCCTGGCGCGTCTCCCATTAATAACCTGTCGGAGTCTATTGTCGACAACCTCGTGGCCAGTGGCCGCATTGACGAAGCTGATAAGGATATTCAGAAAGCTATTATTAACGCTGTGCTCAGAAGTGGTCCCGGCGGGCTGGTAGAAGTGTCAAAACACCTCCAGGATCAATCAGGTGATAATATTTTCTTTTTGGTCGACCAGTTTGAGGAGTTGTTGAGGTTTCGCGAAAAATCGGGCTTCATCGATGCTCATAACGAGTCGCAGCTATT
>Ga0299914_10001634_pt1 | contig 15042 bp, 9 predicted proteins | sample RVTome_10_FD_201361 | JGI IMG/M metagenome (GOLD analysis project Ga0299914, IMG submission 201361) | Soil microbial communities from uranium-contaminated site in the Upper Colorado River Basin, Wyoming, United States - RVT153D57 (version 2) ...
GCGCCGGCGGTACGACCTGCCGATCCTCGGGGTCATCCGACCAGGGGCGTCGGCGGCGGCCCTGGCCACGCGCAACCGGCGCGTCGGCGTGATTGCCACCCCGGCGACGGTCCGCTCACGCGCCTATTTCGGGGCGATCAAGGACGAGAACCCCGCGGTCGAGGTCTACGAGCACGCCACGCCGACGCTCGTGCCGCTCGTCGAAGCGGGGATGCTCGATGGCCCGTCGGCCGAGGCGGCCGTCGCCGATGCCCTGGCACCGCTCCTCGGCGAGCGCGACGGCGCGGGCGAGTTCGTCTTTCCGCTGCCGCCGTCGGGGACCGTCGACACGCTTCTGCTCGGCTGTACCCACTACCCGCTCCTGCGTCCGATCATCGCACGGGTCGCGGGTGAGCGGGTCGCCATCGTCGATTCGGCAAGCGCGACCGCTTCGTCGCTCGCGGAACTGCTCAGCATCAACGGGCTCGAGGCGCCCGGCACGAGTCGGGGAACCGCCGCAGATCCCGGCAGCGACGGGCACGACCGACCGGGGGAGGCGGTTGTCGAGCCGCGGCACGTGCAGCTCACGACCGGCGATCCTGAGACCTTCCGGGGACTTGCCGCGACGTTGTTCGGTGACGCATTCCCGGTGATCGGCCATGTCGAGCTCGGCGTGGCAGCGCGGTGACCGGCCGATGACCGGTCGCGGCGATCGCCGGCACCGCTCCTGGCGCGACGATCGCGTCTGGCAGGCCGGCTTCGTGATCGGCTCTGCCCTGGGAGCGGCGGCGACCGTTCTCGGCCAGCGGGCCGAACGGGTCGCCCGCCAGGGCCTCGTCGACTGGCCGGCCGTCGAGCGGACGGCGATCGCCCGGCTCCGCTCGGCGCCGGGTCGCCTGACGGCCGCCGAGCTGCGCGCCGCGGAACCGCACTATCGGGCCGCGATGGAGCGGATCGTTCCGGCGCTGGGCGCCCATCTCGAGGTCGAGCTGCCCGGGGTCGTCGAACGGTGCGAGGTCGTCGACCGGGCCGGCTGGGTCCGGGCCAACACGGTCTCGTTCGCGGCGCTCATCGGACAGCTCGAGGGCGAGCTGCTCGACCAGGTGATGCCGCCGGGTGGCGGTCTCGCCAAGGCCACCATGGCCCTCGCCAATCGATGGGTCACGACGCGCCAGCTGGGAATCCTGCTCGGGTTCATGGGTCAGCGGGTGCTCGGTCAGTACGACCTGGCCCTCCTGTCGGCCGAGTCGACGCCGGGACGGCTCCTGTTCGTCGAGGAGAACGTCCGGGCGACCGCCGCTGCCCTCGGCGTGCCCATCGGTCCGTTTCGCACCTGGATCGCGCTGCACGAGACGACGCACGCCTTCGAGTTCGAGGCCCATCCGTGGCTGCGGCCGTACCTCTCAGGGCGGCTCGAGCGACAGGTCGCGCTGTTCAGCCAGGACGCCCGCGGGTTGGGCCGCGAGGCGCTGCGCGGGCTCGGCCGCGCTCTCCGAGGCGAAGGCGACGGCGGACACTGGATGGAGCAGCTGATGGGCGAGGAGCAGCGGCGCCTCTTCCGCGAGACCCAGGCGGTGATGAGCCTCCTCGAAGGCTTCAGCGACTACGTGATGGACGAGGTGGGCCGCGGCCTGGTCCCCGGGGTCGAGCAGATCAGTGCCCGGTTCCACGAGCGTCGCGCACGCCGCACGCCGTTCGAGCGCGCGATGCTCCGACTGACCGGCATGGACCTCAAGATGGAGCAGTACCGCAAGGGCGAGCAGTTCGTTCGGGCGATCGCCAGTGCGGGCGGTCCGGCCGCGCTGCGCCGCCTCTGGGAAGGTCCTGCATCGCTGCCCCAGCCGGGCGAGATCGAACAACCGGACAGGTGGCTCACGCGCGTCGGGGACGTGCCGGCGGGCGGCCGATGACCGGCGCGTCGCGGCCGGCCCGGAACACCGGTCCCGGATCCGGTCCGGGCGGGGCACCGACGGCGATCGCACTCAGCCCCATCCTGTCCGCCCGCTACCGCGCCCGCGATCTCGAGCGCATCCGGGCGGCGGCACCTGGCGCCCGGATCGTCAGCGTGTCGGTCGAGGGACTGGCCGACGGCCCGGTCGACGATGTCGAGGTCATGCTGCGCGGCTGGCTCAGCTCCGATGCGTTCGACCGGATCCTGGCGCGGGCCCCCCGTCTCAGCTGGGTGCACTCGGCCACGTCCGGCGTCGAGCGTGCGCTGACCGCGTCCGCCCTCGAGCGCGGTCTCGCCGTGACCAACGCCCGGGGCGTCTTCAGCCGGCCGATCGCCGAGTACGTGATGATGATGATCCTGGCGGTCAGCCGCCGCTTGCCCCAGCTGCTCGAGCTCCAGCGCGAGCGGACGTGGCAGCCGCTCGAGGGAGCCGAGTTGCGCGATGTGACCGTCGGCATCGTGGGCCTCGGGTCGATCGGCCGAGCAGTCGGTGCCCTGGCCACGGCGTTCGGATGCCGCGTCGTCGCCGTCCGCCGGCGCCCGGACGGCGTGGCGGAGCCCGGGACCGGCCCCGACGGTCCCGAGGGTCCCGGCGTCAGCCTCGATCGGATCGGGGGGCCGGGGAGCCTCCCCGAGCTGCTCGCCGAGTCCGACTTCATCGTCCTCGCCGCGCCGTTGACGCCCGAGACCGAGGACATGATCAACGCCGAGACACTGGCCATGGTCAAGCCCGGGGCATGGCTGATCAACGTCGCGCGTGGCCGGCTGATCGACGAGCGGGCACTCCTGCGGGCGTTGCGCGACGGTCCGCTCGGCGGAGCGGTCCTCGACACGTTCCGCGACGAACCCCTTCCGCCGATGTCGTCGTTCTACGAGATGCCGAACGTCATCGTCACGCCGCACACGGCCTGGTCGAGTGGGCGAGTGCTCGATCGCAGTGTCGAACTGTTCTGCGACAACCTGCAGCGGTTCGCCGCGGGCGAGCCCCTGCTCAACATGGTCGACCCGGCCGCCGGGTACTGACCGGCAGCCGGGTGGGTCCGCTTGCGGTCAGCGAGCGGTGCGGAACCCCCAGCGGGTCCTGGCCAGCGTATTGCCGGAAGGGTCGCGGATGCCGGCCTTGACGATCACGCGATAGCGCGTCCCCGGGTACATCGCGAGGGCGGGATCGATCGTTGCGGTGCGTGTCCGCGCGTCGTAGCTGACCCGGGCGCGAACGATCAGGCCGGTCTTCAGGTTCTTGAGCCTGAGTGTCGCCGCGGAGACGCCGACCACCTGCTCGGAGAACTTGATCCGCACGGACGAGGAGCGCGCGACGCCGGTGGCCCCGGGTGCGGGGACACGCTTGACGATCGTCGGGCGAACCAGGTCGAGGATCGTGACCGGTGCACTCAGCTCGTCGACGAACTGGGCGGCCTCGTCATAGGCGATCCCCTCCCAGCGGTAGCAGTTGCCCGGGCGGAGTCCGGTCTGGGTCAACGGGCTCTCGAGCAGGTAGAAGTCGAAGTCCCACGGATCGCGCCGGTACGGGTTCGGGCACTTGCCGTCCCTCAGCTGCCAGCCGTAGCGCAGCAGATACCCTTCGACGAACGGGTGGCTGGTCGTGAACGAGACCGTGTACGACCGCGAGGTCTGCGAGACCGCGGCGGTCGGCGCGGTGAAGGTCAGGGTCAGCGGTCCGGTCCAGTCGGGCGGCGCGGGATCGAGCTCGGGGATCGGGTCGGGAACGGGTTCCGTCAGCGCGGCGGCGGCGTCGATCCTGCCGGAGCCGTACAGGTCGTCCCGGCCCGGGTCACCCAGGTCGACGGCGCTCCCACGGAGGACCGCCTCGAGCTCCTGGACGCTGAGTGCAGGGCGGGCCGACAGGACCAGGGCCGCCACGCCGACGACGTGCGGGCTGGACATGCTCGTTCCGCTGGCACGTTCGTAGCGCGACGGATCCTCGAGGCTCGTCGAGAGGGTTTCCTCGCCAGGTGCGGCAAGGTCGACGGCGCGGTTGAAGGTCGAGAACCAGGCGATCTCGTCGGCCGCGTCGACGGCGGAGACCGACACGACGCCATTCAGGCTGGCCGGGTAGTACAGGATTGGCGAGGCGCTGTTGCCGGCCGCGGCCACGACGAGGATCCCGGCCGCGCGGGCGGCGCTGAAGGTCGGCTGGAACAGGGCCACCTGCTCCGGCAGGAGCGGGCCGCCGAGCGACAGGTTGATGATGTCGGCGCCGTTGGTCCGGGCCCAGTCGACCGCGTCGAGTACGTCCGAGACGAAGCCGAAGCCGTCGTCGTCGAGGACCTTGATCGGCATGAACGTGACGTCGGGCGCGATGCCGGCGATGCCGGTCGTGTTGTTCGTGCGGGCGAAGATCGTGCCCGCGACGTGGGTGCCGTGACCGTGGGTGTCAGTCACGTCCGAGTTGTTCCAGGTCTCGTTGCGCGGGGCGACGACCTCGACGCCGGCCAGGTCGGGGTGCGTCTGGTCAAACCCGGTGTCGATGATCGCGACGACGACATCCGGATCGCCGGTCGTCGTGGGCCAGGCGGACGGGACGCCGATCTGCGGCAGGTCCTCCTGTTCGGGGTAGCGGGGATCGTTCGGGGCGCCGTCTGCCGGCCAGTCGAACGCCTCGACGACGGCATCGGGCACGACCGCAAGGACGCGCGGGTCGGCGCGCAGCCGCGCGGCGACGGCCGCGGACTGGCCCGCCCTGGCGATGGCGACGGACCGCTGTGCGGTCTCGGACCGGATCGTCCTGCGGACACCGGCGACATCGATCCGGTTCGGGGCCGCGTCGCGCCACAACACGACGAGCCTGCCACCGGGCGCATCGGCGTCGGCCGCGCGCAGGGGTGGCGCCGCCGCCGCGGCCGGGATGAAGGCGGTCAGGAGAAGGACGGACGCAAGCAGCGTCGCGGCGCCGCCGCGGAGACGGGTTGACACGTGGGTGAGCTCCTTGAAGCGGGCCATGACCATGTTGGTGCGCGCCTGACGTGTGACGCGACCCGGGCGATTGGCGTGACGCCCCCGAACGGTCGAAACGTATCGACCGGTGCACCCTACCAACAGTGCCGTATGGTCCCGTCTTCGGATCCGGCACCCCGCCAATTCGTCCATCGGGTGACGCTCGCCGACGCGTCGCCTCGCGCGCGGCTACGATCGGTGGCATGCAGATCGCCATCGTCGGGCTTGCCGGATCGGGCAAGACGACCGTCTTCAACACGCTGACCCGCGGTCACGCCGACACCGGGGGATATGGCGGCATCACGATGAACATCGGTGCGGTCAAGGTTCCCGACGGGAGGCTCGACCGGCTGGCCGAGCTGTTCACGCCGAAGAAGGTCGTCCACGCCGACGTCACGTACGTCGATCTCCCCGCACCGCCAGCGTCGAGCGAGGGCCACGTCGGGACGGAGGAGTTGCCGGCCGAACATCTCGCCCGGTTGCGCGACTCGGATGCTCTTCTCCATGTCGTCCGGGCGTTCGACGATCCGTCGCATCCGCATCCCGACGGGAGCGTCGATCCACGGCGGGACCTCGAACGCCTCGATCTCGAGTTCACGATGGCGGACCTGGCGATGGCCGATCGACGACTCGAGCGGCTCAAGTCGAGCGGCCGGCATGGCACCCAGGCAGAGCGCGAGTCGAACGAGCGCGAGGAGGTCATCCTGCGCCGGCTCAAGGAGGCGCTGGAGGCGGGGTCGCAGATCCGCGACGTGGGCCTCGACGCCGATGACGAGAAGGCGATTCGCGGGTTTCGATTCCTCACCCAGAAGCCGGTGCTCGTGCTCCTGAATATCGGCGAGGCCGACCTTGGCCGGGCGACCGACCTCGTCGCGGAGATGGCCGCGGACTACCGCCACGAGCACGCCCTCGTCGAGGCCCTCTCGGCGCGGATCGAGATGGAGCTCGGCGAGCTGGAGCCCGACGAGGCAACGGCCTTCATGGAGGAGCTCGGGATCGCCGCGTCGGGTCTGGACCGGGTCATCGGCCTGTCATACCGTCTGCTCGGGCTCATCTCGTTCCTGACCGCCGGACCGGACGAGGTGCGCGCCTGGCCGGTCCCCGACGGTTCCACGGCGGTCGACGCGGCGGGCGTGATCCACTCCGACCTGGCGCGGGGATTCATCCGGGCCGAGACGGTTGCCTACGAGGACCTCGTGGAGCTCGGCTCGATCGCGGAGGCGCGAAAGGCCGGCCGCCTCCGTTCCGAGGGCAAGACCTACCGCATCAGGGATGGGGACGTGATCGAGGTCCTCTTCAGCCGGTAGGCAGCGGCTAGTTCAGGCGCGACGGTCCGTCCACGTCGAGGTCGGCATGGATCGTGACGTAGTCGGCGTCGACGGTCGGTCCGACGTCGTCATCTTCATCGTCGTCCAGGTCGGCGTCCAGCTCGGCGAGGAAGTTGTCGTCGTCGCTGCGTGACACGTTGACCGCCGCCGTGAGTCGGTCGTCCGAAACGAACAGGAAGCCATGCTCGCGCTCGAGCTCGATGGCGATCGCCTCGATCAGCGAATCGTGCGAGAAGGAGTCCTGGATCCGCCGGCGAACCGTCTGGACCAGGTCGAAGAACTCGTCGGGTTCCCACTCGGAGTCGCTGTAGAGAAGGACGTCCGAGAAGACCTCTTCATCCCCCTCGTGGAGTTCGTAGAAGAACACATCGGCGAGTATACCCGCATGCCTGCCACGGACCGCCCGCCCGAGGTCGTTGTCGTCGGGGCCGCCTCGCGCGATCTTGCAGCGGACGACCCGCGGGGCTGGCGCCTGGGCGGGGCCGTCACCTACAGCGCATTCACGCTCGCGCGTCTCGGGTTGCGCGTCGGTGCGCTCGTCGGCGTGGATCGCGAGGCCGCGCGTGCCCGCGAGCTCGAGTGGCTCCGTGACGCGGGTGTCGACCTCCGCGCGGCGTCTCTCGCGAGCGGGCCCGTGTTCGACAACGTCGAGCAGCCCGCGGGTCGCCGCCAGATCGCCCACGCGGCCTCCGGCCAGCTTCTGCCGACGACCGTCCCGGCAGGCTGGCTGGGATCGGCTGCGTGGATCCTCGCCCCGGTCGCCGGCGAGCTGCAGGGGGATTGGGCAGCGGCACCCTCGCAGGAGGCGATCGTCGCGGTCGGTTGGCAAGGGCTCCTGCGCGAGGTACGCGCCGGTGAGCCCGTGCGCGGGCTCACCCCGCGAGCCTCGCCACTCCTCGCGCGGGCCGATCTCGTCGGTGTCAGCCGGGGCGACCTTCCGCCCGATCAGGCGCTCGACGATCTCTGTCGATTCCTGCGGCCCGGGGCAACGCTGCTCGTGACGGCAGGGGAGGACGGGGGCATCGTCGCCGAGGTCGGACCCGACGGGCCGCGCCGCCTCTACCGGTACCCCGCGGTCCCGGCAGATCGATCGGTCGATCCCACAGGGGCTGGCGATGTCTTCCTCGCGGCCGTGCTGGCTGCCCGGGCGAGGCCCGGCCTGGTGGGCGGCCGGATCGGGCAGCGTCACGACCTGCTGCTCGGTGCCGTGGTAGCCTCGCTCGTCGTCGAGGCGAGCGGTCTCGACGGCGTCCCGGACCGCGCTGCAGTTCGCCGGCGGCTGGCCCGCACGATGGACGCGAGACGCGGATCCGGCAGGATGGGAACTCTTCACGATGGCGAGGAATCCGGGGGAGGCACGTCTGTCCGCTGATCGTCCCGGTGGATCCTCACCGACCGGTCGCCGGTCGCTCCAGGCCATTCCACCCGTCCTGCCCGGAACGCTCGTTGCCCGCGCACGGCTGGATCGGCTGCTGGACGATTGCGTCCGGCGCCGGCTCACGACCGTCATCGCGGACGCGGGTTTCGGGAAGTCGACGGTCCTCGCCGCGTGGGCGGCCACGCGCCGCTGCGCCTGGTACACGATTGGTCCCAACGATCGCAGCCTGTCGAACCTCACGGCCGGGCTGCTCGATGCGCTCCGGCTGATCGTGCCGGACATGCCCGCGAGCATGGATCCCGCGGCCGACGGGCGGGGACCCGATGCCGGTATCGAGGAGGACCGTCGCGCCGAGGCCCTCGGTGCGGCGATCGCCCTGGCACTCGACGAGCGCCTGCGGCGCGACCTGGTGCTCGTCCTCGACGATCTCCACGAGCTTCCCGTCGGGCAGTCCGGGGTGCGGCTTGTCGATGCCCTGGTGCGTGGTGCGCCGCCCGAGCTCCGCATCGTGCTTGCGTCGCGGTCCGACCCGCCGTTCGCGATCGAACGGTTGCGTGCCCAGGGCCACGTGGCGTCGATCGGCGGTGGCGACCTCGCATTCACGGTCGCGGAGACCGCCGACGCGCTGGAAGCCGCGATCAGCGCGCGTGACGAGCCGCTGGCGGCGGACCTCCACGAGCGGACGCACGGGTGGCCCGCCGCCGTGCGACTGGCGGCCGATGCGCTGCGCACGGTCGACGCGGCGGATCGCCGGGCGGTGCTCCAGCGGGTCCTGCGCAGCGGGGGACCGGTCTACGACTACCTTGCCGAGGAGGTCCTGGAACGCGAGCCGCCGGTCGTTCGCGAGCTGCTCCGGACGGTGGCGCCCCTCGGTCGCCTCGATCCGGGCCTCGGCGAGGCGCTCGGGTTCGAGGACGCCGGCCGCGTGCTGGCCAGCCTGGAGCGCAAGGGTCTGTTCGTCCAGGCCGTCGCCGAGGGCGATTCCTACGTGCTGCATCCACTCGTTCGCGAGTATGTCCAGAGCCGCCACCCGCTCGCTCCCGCGGACGTGGCACGAGTCCATGGCGTCGCCGCGGACTGGGCCGCCGGCCTGGGCGACCAGCGTGACGCGCTGGCCCACCTCGTGATGAGCGGCGATGCCGAGCGCCTGCACCGCCATCTTGTCGATCGCGCCCCCGGACTGCTGGCCGGAGGTGGCGCAGAGGCGGTCCTCGATGCGATCGCGGCGCTCCCGGCGGACAGGCGGGACGCCGCCATCGATGCGCTCGAGGGCGAGGCCCGCCAGATCAGGGGCGACTGGGACGGCGCACTCGCGAGCTACGCGCGGGTGGCCGGTCAGGGGGACCGGATCCCCGCCCGGATCGCCTGGCGCATGGGGCTGATCCATCACCTCCGGGGTCATCTCGACGAGGCCTTCGCGGCCTATCGACGCGGGGATGTCCGGCCGGATGATCCGCGAAACGCGGCCCTGCTGCACGCCTGGTGGGCGGCCGCATGCTGGCTGCGCGGAGAACTCGAGCCGTGCCGTGCCCTCGCGGCGGAGGCGTACCGCGACGCCACCGCAGCCGCCGACGACCAGGCGCTCGCCGCGGTGCACACGGTCCTCGCGATGCTCGCCGCGATGGACTCCGACCGCCGGGCGAATGACGCGCACTACCTGCGGGCGCTCGAGCATGCGGTCCGCGCCGGTGACATCCTGCAGGAGATCCGGGTCCGCACGAACCGGGGCTCACGGTTGACCGAGGAGGGTCACTACGACGATGCGCTGAGCGAGCTGGACGTCGCGATCAGCCTGGCCGACATGGCCGGCTTTGCGGCATTCCGGGCGCTGGCCCTGACAAACCGGGGCGAGGCACTCTTTCATCTCGGGCGGCTCGATGAATCCGTCGCCGACCTCGAGGCGGCTCGCGCCCTCTACACGAGGCTCGAGTCGAGTCTCGTCGGCTACCCGCTGTGGCACCTGGCTGACGTCTATCGGCTGCGCGGCGACTACGCGCTCGCCCGCGCGAACTACGAGGAGTCGATCTCCGTCAGTGAGGCCGCACAGGACCTGCAGGGCCTCGTTCCGGGGCTGTCCGGGCTCGCGCTCGTCCTGGCCGAGGAGGATCCGGAGCGGGCGCGGGGACTGGCCGACCGGGCCGTGGGGCTCGGTCCGGTCCTGGGTCATACCCGGGCGATTCTTGCCCGCGGGTGGGTCGAGCTGGCCGCTGGTGACCTGACGGCCGCCCGGCGCAGCGCGCAGGAAGCCGCTGACGTGGCGCGGTCCCGCCGCGACCGCGCCGCCCTGGCCGAGTCCCTCGAGTTGCAGGTCGGCGCCGCAGAGGACCAGGCGGGAGAACGCGCCAGGCTCGAGGAAGCCCTCTCGATCTGGCAGGACGTTCGCCAGCCGATCGCCGTCGCGCGGGTGGAGCTGGCGCTCGCCCGTCTCGCCGGTCCGGCGGGCGACCCGGAGCGCATCGCGCGCGCCCTGCACACGTTCCGCGAGCTCGGTGTCCGGCGGCTGGCTGCCGAGGCAGCGACGCTCCTCAGCGAGCCGGCCGACGATCGGTCCGAGATCCTGGTCCGGACGCTGGGCGGCTTCGAGGTCGTGCGCGACGGCCGACCGATCGACCTCGTCGCGTGGCAGTCGCGCAAGGCCCGTGCCCTGCTCAAGGTCCTCGTCACCCGCCGCGGACACGCGGTCCCGCGCGATGCGCTCATCGAGGTCCTCTGGCCGGACGAGGATCCCGGGATTGCCTCCCGCCGCCTGTCCGTCGCCCTCTCGACGGTCCGCACGGTGCTCGACCCAGAGCGCCGTTTCCCGGCGGACACCTACGTCGAGTCGGATCGGCGATCCGTCTGGGTGGTCACCGATAACGTGGCCCTCGACTTCGAGGTGTTCCTCGCGGCCGCCGCGCAGGGCCTCGGCGGTCGCCGGAAGGCCGGCGACCCGTCCGACGACGGGTTCGACCCCGAGCCGCTCCGCCAGGCTGAGGCGGCATACCGCGGCGACTTCCTCGAGGAGGACCCGTACGAGGACTGGGCCGTGCCGCTCCGCGAGGAGCTGCGCGAGGTGTACCTGCGGGTCGTCCGTGCCCTCGCCGCGCTTGCGGCCCGGGCGGGTGACCATGACATGGCCGTGAGCTTCAGTCTGCGTGTGCTCGAGCGCGATGCCTACGACGAGCTCGCCAACCTCGGACTCGTCGCTGCGTACGTCGCGGCGGGCCGCCACGGAGAGGCCCGTCGCGCCTACCGTGTCTACGCGGGGCGGATGTCGGAGCTGGGGGTCGAGGCGGCGCCATTTCCCGCCTGAGGTACGGATTCCGCTCCCTCCGCAGCTCGAGCCGAGGCGCGCCGAAACGACACTTGAACATCACCTGAACGTTGGTCTGCGAGGATCCCGCCATGGGACCGTGCACCGCCCGCGTGGTGCCCACCGGGGGGAACGCGGTCGGGTGCGGTCCCATTGACGCGGCACGGTTCGTCCGCAGGGGGCTTGGGGGCCCGTCGAGCCGTGCCGCATCACCTCAACCGGGACCCGGTCCCGGGAGCCGCGATCGGGGTGGACGCGATGACTGGATTGGGAGGCGGACGGCTGCCGCTGGTCGTCCTGCTGGTGATGATTCTCGCGACGTCTGCCGCATGTACGGCGGCGGACGCTCCAGGTGGCGCAGCCGGGGCAACGCCGCCGCCTGCCGATGCAACGACGGACTCGAGCGACGACGACGATGCCGACGACTACGGGGACGACGCGGACCTGTTCCGCGAGAACCCCTACGGGGACGCGGACATCTGCGCACTCGTACCCGTCGAAGCTGTCGCGGAGGCAGCCGGCGGCCTCGAACCGTTTGAAACGGAGTCGGAATCGTCGCCGGCGAGCTGCCGCTACCTGTTCCAGGTGGCGGAGGGGACGATCTTGTGGGACTCCGCCCTCACCATCGAGATGCTCAACAGCTTCGAGCTGGAGCGGGTCGCGGCCGGTGACTCGGCGGAGGACATCGCCGGGCTCGGCGACGAGGCGTGGGCCCGCGCGCTGACCGGCGACTACATCCTGTACGTGCGGCGCGATGACCTGGTCTTCCGGGTGTCGACACTGACCCGTCCCTCCACGTACGATCCGGCCGCCGCGACGCGCGCCGTTGCCGATCTCGTCCTCGCCACCCTGTGAGCCGCCGGACGGTTACTCCGGCGCGCCGGGGACCGCCAGGTTTCGGGTACCTATCCACGCCGGGGCGGCGGTCGTCCTGCCCAGCGCCGCCGCTCCGGCCCCGCTCCCGTTTCGCGCGCCGACGCGGCGCCGAAGCCGTCCCAGCCGCCGATCGAGATTGACCTCGAGCGTCGCTTCGGGTCGTCCGAGGCGGCGCCGCCGCTCGGCCGCCGCTAGACCTCGGGTGGCCGCCTCGAGCGCCCCGACCGGATCGCCCATGCGGTGTTCGCGCAGCTTGGCCAGCTCGATCGCTGCGACCACGCCGAGCCTTCCGGTCGACGCGGTCAGCGCCACCCACGCATCGCATGCCTCCTCGATCCGGCCGAGGCGGCGCAGGAGATGCGCCCGATCGAGGTGGAGACGCTCCTCCGTCCAGGGCGTCGCGAACGCACGCGGCCGATCAGGCCCGGGCAACGGCTCGGATCGTCGCGGCTGACCGCCGAAGTCCGGGCGGTAGGCGGGCCGCCACCAGTCCTCGCCGGCCTCGCGAACGCGGACCGGGGCCCTGGCGGCCGTCGACTTGGGCGTGTCGACGTGCGTGCCGCCCGGTCGCGGCGCGGCGATCGCCGTGTCGAGGCAATCGAGAGCCTCTTCAAACCGACGTTCCCGGGCATAGGCCCTGGCCAGCCCGGCCAGATCGCCGCACGGTGCCGTCGTTCGCACTTCAGGGTCGGACAGGGTTCGCTCGATGTGTCCAAGCAGGTGGCCGAGCGACCGAACGTCCTGATCGTTGTGGCGGACGACCTCGACGAGCGGATCGGCCGGACCGCCGCGGAGGAAGTCGAGGTAACGGCCCGGGATCTGCCAGCCACCGACGTCGCCCACCCGGTTGACGCCGAGCAGGGTCGACTCGGCGGTGGGCAGCCGTGCGTCGACCATCCGGTGGCGGAACAACCGGCGGACGATCGGGAGGAGGTCGAGATGCCCGGCGTGGACCGGGGCCGACCGGCGTGACATCCGGTAGCGGGCGACGAGCAACGGCCAGTCGAAACCACGACCGTTGTACGTGACGAGCCAGGCCTCGGGCGGGATCAGGTCCGCGAGGAGCTGCAGCTGGGCCGGTTCGTCCGCGTGATCCGGCAGCAGGAGCTGGACTTGGCGGAAGCGGTCGTCCGTCCACCACCCGAGCCCGACGAGGAATGCCACGGTCCCCGCGGCGGTCGCGAGCCCGGTCGTCTCCGTATCGAGGCAGATGAGCGGGACGTCGGCCGGTGGCTGCCCCGGCAGGCGCGCGAGTCGGACGCGATCCACCGGCACGTGCCGGGTCGGCCCCTCGCGACGGACGACGGTACCCCGCGGGGTCCGCACGACCTCGGCGTCAAGTGCCGCGGCCATCCGCTCCGCCAGGTCCGGACCGGGCCTGGGGCGTGGCTCCTCCGAGCGATCCGCCCGCGCGGCGGCACGGAAGTTCGCGAGGCGGCGCTCGAGCAGGGCGCCCGGCTCCATGGCCGCGTTCAGGCCACGGGCGTCGGGACGCCCGCCCCGAGCTCGCCGAGGAGTCGCAGCGCCAATGCCTTCGCATCGATCTCCGGTTCGAGCCGGGGACCCGTGCAGGCCGGACAGCCGCCGCTGCACGGGCACCTCGCGATCAGGCTCGCGGCGGCGGTCACGAGCTCGTCATGGCGTTCCCACAGCCGTTCCGACAGGCCGATCCCGCCGGGAACCGCCTCGTACAGGTAGATCGTCGGCTGTTCCGAATGTGGCGAGCGGACCTGGGCTACGAGGCCGAGGTCGCGCGGATCGACCATCAGCAGGACGCTGGCCACTGCCTGGATCCCGCGCCCGACGCCGATCAGCGCGACGTCAAGGTCGTCCCGTCGCCAACCCGGCACGAGCCGCTCCGCGGTCAGCCAGTAGGCCGTCGTCTGGAGTTCGAGCTCGGGCAGGTCGATCGGGCCCCAGCCCACGTTCTCATCGGTCACGAACTTGAGCTTCTTGAACAGCGTGACGAGGCTGGCGACCATGACCTCGCCGTGCAGCCGCCGCCCGCCCGTGGACTGCGCCTCGGCGAAGACGTCGAGCGGCTTGAGCGTGACCGCCCGGTTGGCGTAGGTGTAGTGGTCCGCGTCGATCCGGTGGACGTACGCCTTGCGCTCGCCCCACTCCAGCCGGTCGACGTAGTACTGCACCGATTCGTGGATGTAGATCGCGCGTTCGTGGACGAGCACCTGGGCGGAGAACAGGTCGACCTCGCCGAGAACGCGCGGCCGGTCAGGCGTGGTGTCGATGATGACCACGTTCTCCGGGGCGGCGGTTCGCAGCGAGATCTCCGATGCGGGAAAGTTCTCCGAGCTCCAGTACCAGCGACCGTCCGACGCCTGGCGCACGTGGCCCTCCTCGCCGAGGAAGGCGAGCAGGTCATCGGCGGCGCCCGGGCCGAAGACCTCGCCGGGTTCGAACGGCAGCTCGAATGTGGCGGCGCGCAGGTGCGCGAGCAGGACGTGGAGGTTGTCCGGGTCCAGTCTGGCTTCCTCCGGTTGCGATCCGAGCACGAACTCCGGGTGGTGGACGACGTACTGGTCGACCGGGGCACCCGAGGCGATGAGGACCGAGACGCTGGTCCCCGCCCGTCGCCCGGCCCGCCCGATCTGCTGCCATGTCCCGGCGATCGAGCCCGGGTAGCCGGCCAGGATCGACACGTCGAGTCGCCCGATGTCGACGCCCAGCTCGAGCGCGTTCGTGCTTACCACGCCAAGAACCTCGCCGTCGCGCAGGCCCTGCTCGATCGAGCGCCGCTCGGTGGGCAGGTAGCCGCCCCGGTAGCCGCGGACCCGGCTGCGCGGACCGTAGCTCTCGCGCAGGGCCTCGCGAAGGCCGGACAGGATGATCTCGACCGATGTCCGGGCGCGCCCGAAGACGATCGTCTGGCGTCCCGCACGCAGGAACGGCAGCGCCCAGCGCTGGGCGAGGGTCAGTGCCGAGCCACGGGCACCGGTCGACGGGTCGAGCAGCGGCGGATCGACCAGCAGCAGGTGCCGTTCTCCCGCTGGGGAGCCGTTCCGGTCGACGAGGACGGCCGGACGGCCCGTGAGTGTCTGGGCGAGCTCGAGCGGGTTCCCGATCGTCGCCGAGCAGCAGACGATGATCGGCCGGCTGCCGTAATGGGCGCAGATCCGGAGCAGCCGGCGCAGGACGTTCGCCACGTGGCTGCCGAAGACGCCGCGGTACGTGTGCAGCTCGTCGACGACGATCACCTTGAGCTGCTCGAATAGCTGGAACCACTTCGTGTGGTGCGGGAGGATCGCCGAGTTGAGCATGTCCGGGT
>Ga0299914_10001635_pt1 | contig 15036 bp, 11 predicted proteins | sample RVTome_10_FD_201361 | JGI IMG/M metagenome (GOLD analysis project Ga0299914, IMG submission 201361) | Soil microbial communities from uranium-contaminated site in the Upper Colorado River Basin, Wyoming, United States - RVT153D57 (version 2) ...
GGGCGACGATCGTCGACCCCGGCCCCCATGGGGCCCTGTTCCAGAGCTGCGTCGACAGGCACGTCCCCACCTGGCAGAACCAGCAGTTCATCGCCCAGCACCCGGACCGGTTCCCGGTCGACGACGAAGGCGAGCCGACCGCCGATCACATCGACACCCTGCTCGACATGTTCTTCGATCTGTCGCTCGTGCCCCACACGTCGAGCGGCCGGCCCAGCATCCGCAACCTGGGCAGCGCGAGCACGGACGACGGTGGCGGCAAGTACAACTTCAACGCATACATCAGGGAGCGCGGCGATGCCGAGATCCAAAGCCTCACGGACCTGATCGAGAAGGCGAACTTCTGGGAGGACCCGGTGATGCCGAACAGAAGGGGGAGTTTGGAGAACAACGATTCCGACCAGACGCTGAGGACGGCGAGCACCCTGCAGACTCGGTTCACGATGCAGACCGTCGTTCACCAGTGCTTCGCGAAGAAGGATCTCGACGTCGTCGTCTACCCGACCGGGAACGTCCCTCCCGCGATCCTGACCGCCCCCCAGGAGCCGAGCGTGAACGACCGCGGCTCGAGCGTCTGGACGCAGATCAACAGCCGGGGCTTTCCGGCGATGACCGTCCCGGCGGGGTTCACGACGCACGTCTACGATCGCGACGCGGACCGGGAGCTTCTGCCGGCCAAGCCCGCAGCGCTCCCTGTCGGGATCGACTTCCTCGGCCTGCCCTTCGGCGAGCCGACGCTGTTCGCCATCGCTTCGGCCTACGAAGCGGCGACCCGCCACCGGACTCCGCCGCCGGACTTTGGCCCCCTCGACACCCGTGGCAAGCCCTCCCACCGGCGCCGCCCGGGCAATCCGCGCACGATGCCGCGGCCGCGCCAGCTGCGCGCGGACGAGGTGCGCGCGATCGAGGAGGGGTGAGCGCAGGGTAAGACCCGGATTCCGGTCGCGCACCGACAACGACGATGCGGTCGGTGTCCCCGCCGGCTGATACCTACCCACTGCGCGGCCCAGCCCGCGCAGTGGGGGGCTTCCAGGCGAGCGCAGGGCGTGGCTGAGGTGATCGGGGTGCCTACGAGTCATTGGCCCGAAAGCTCGGCCAGGAGCGACACCAAGCTCCCAGGCGAGACTCGCCAGCGCCCGGCTGAAGCGCTAGCCCGTGCGGCGTGCGCGACGCAGCAGCCACGCGCGTCAGTGCTGCGACGGCGGCCTCGGCGGCGAGCGGGTAGCCGGTGAGGTGCGGGAGAACGGCCCAGGGGCAGGTCTCCATTCTTGTGCCCAGACGTCGTTGCCGGTGTGCCGAGGAGGGGCGGACGGCCCCCGATCCTCGCCGACGCCGCGGAGCGCGGTCACGCTGGACGCGAGCCGAGTGGGGCATCGACGATCAAGGTGCGAGCACCTGACGTGCGCGCCCCCCGTTCGCGCGAAGGAGGAACCAGGCATAGTCCGGAACGCGCTTGCCGTGCCCGTTTGTTCACCGGTCTACGACAGAATCGCCCTGATGGGACTGATACCGGAGGAGGCGAGGCTCGTTCGAGACAAAGAGGCGGCGGCGCTTCGAAGCCTGCCGTGGCAGGAGCTGGTCGACCGATACCGATACCGCAGGGAGGAGTGCCGCCGCGTGACCGAAGGCGGGAAGTCGCTGGAGCTGGCAGTGGCCGGCGAGCTCGACTACGAGGACGACCCGACATCCTGCCTCTATGTCTGGCTTTCGGTCCGTCCCGCGTGGCTTGCACCGATCCCGGGTGCTCCGCTGGGTCATGAGCGTTCGCAGCGTGCTCGTGCTCGACGAGGATGGCCATCACTGGAGGCTCGGCGATCCTCCTGAGGAGTAAGCGGCGTCCGCGCGTCGCGCTCGGTGCCCGCGCGAAGCGGGAGCGGCCTCGGAACGACTGATGCGCTGCTACCGTCTGGTTCAGCCGCGCATTCGAGCGTGGCGTAAACAGTGCCCGCGCCGCAGTCGTTGCATCGCCGCATCTTCCGCGCCCGCCCGCACCGCACGTGGAGGAATTCTCATGACCAACGGAACCGTGAAGTGGTTCAACGACGAGAAGGGCTTCGGCTTCATCACGCCCGAGGACGGCTCCGCCGACCTCTTCGTCCATCAGAGCGCCGTACCCGACGGCCAGGCCCTGACCGAGGGAACAAAGGTCAGCTTCGACGCCGAGCGCGGCGACAAGGGTCCGCGCGCCGCCAACGTTCGCCTGGCCTAGCACCCAGCCAAGCCGGGCATCTAGCCAGAGCCGCCCGGCGCCTCGCACTCGTTCGGTCTCTTAGGAAGGAGAAGAGCATGGCAGGGAGCAAGCGGAAGACCACGATGGCGAAGCTCAACCGTGAACGCAGACTTCTCGAGCGTCGCCAAGAGAAGCAGGCCAAGAAGGCTGCGCGGAAGCAGGCAGCCGCAGACGCCCGGGCGACCCACGACTAGCTAACACGCCAAAGTCGCGCAGTCAGTCCTATCTCTCTGCCCGTTCCGCGTGGACCCGGCACGTACCTTCATGCGCCCGCGCATCGCGCAAGGGAGGCGCGCTGAGGTACCGCACCGCGTTTCGAATCCGGCCAATTGCACCGGCATGCCGCCCTCCCGAGGATCCCGCTCAGGGCTGAGGCGATTGCGCGCCCCGTGTGGGAGGATTGGCCGGTGGTGCGCTTCGTCAACTGGCTCGACTCGATCCGCTTTCGGTTCCTGGACCCAACGATGTGGTTCAAGGGCAACAAGCGCTTGGGCTCCCTCCTGTTCAGGCAGGGGAGGCAAGCCAACGCTCGGGTGGTCGGCCTGCGGGTGACAGAGAGGACCGACTCGAGCACCGGGAGTAGCCCGCCGCGTTTTGAGTTCGCGCTGGAGGTCGAGGCCGACGACCTGGGACCGTTCAAGGCCGGCTGCAGGCAGCAACTTCTTCCCCACGGTGATCGGATCCGCCTCGGGCAGACCGTCAAGGTCCGCTACGACGACCGGCGCCACGTGCTGATCGACTGGCCAGCGACGCTGGAGGGCCTGGGCCTGAAGGGCGACGGCACTGAGCCCACCGGCGACTACAAGCCCCTGAAGCGGCCGCCAACCGATGGCATCTGGGACGCACGCTTCAAGGGCGACCGCAAGAAGCTGGAGCGGGGCGATCGCGCGACGGCCGAGGTTCTGGGCGTGCGGCAGACCCAGACCGCGCTCGGGCCGGCGGCGAACAAGGACGTCGACCTGCGACTGGAGCTTCCTTCGGGCGAGAGCCGTGAGGTCACTCTCGCGCGCCTCGAGGTCCCGGAGCACGCCGGGGATCTGCTTACCGAGGGAACAAGGCTGCCGGTAGCCATCGACCGCGACCAGCCGACCAAGGTGACGATCGACTGGGCGACGGCGCTGGCCGAACCGCGACGCTAGGTGTGTCGGCTGTCCGTGTAGGTCGGAGCTGGGCTGCCGCCCGTTGGTCGCGCAACCTTGTTGACAGCCATGAGCGAAGTTCAAGAGATCGAGTTGGTCTTCGGGCGCTTGGAAGGGCGGCTTTCATGTGTACGCGCCCGGCCTGGCGGGCCTACTCACACAGGGTGCGGACACGACGACGCTGCCAAGAACATCGGCGGCGACCATGGTTCCCCGATCACGTCGAAGCCATGCACGTCCCCGAGGCGTCTGAAGGGCCTCAAGCGGGCAAGCACACCTTCCGAGTTCGCGTGATCAACGCGAACGATGAGACCGACCCGACCCCGGCGAAGCGGAGGTTCAGGGTGGTGTCGAAGTAGGCCCTGTTTGCGATGGCAGCGGCGCGCGCAGCCCCAATTTCCGCTCTTGCATGATCCCGGCGCGCCCGGTGCTCGCGCGGAGGAGGCGCGCTCGATGTCGAAGCTCCGCGTAGCCCAACCGGCTGTGAGTGACCCCGCGGCAGGGCCCTTCGCGCCTGGTCTTGTCCAGTTCAGCGACGTCGGCAAGCAATGAGACGTTTGAGATACGCGGGTGCCAACGATCCCGTCCGCTCGGAGCAGGCACTCCGACTCAGGGCGCACGCTGGTCTCATCGCGCATCCTGGCAGGAGCGCCCGCGGCCAAGTCGCTTGATCACGAAGAGACCCGGTCCCTCGCCACGCATGCACCCGATCGTCGCATGGATTGTCGACCGGCTGCCAGGGCTGGAGGGTCCTACTATGGCTTCCTGATCAGTCTGAGCTTCTTCTTCTTGGTGTTCGGTCCGCCGCCGTCGGGCCTGTAGGTGACACGGGCGCGCGCCGTGACACGGACCTTCCGGCCGAGCTCGGGGGCCTGCGCGAGCGTGCGCTTCGCGCGGCCGCGCGGGCGGACCTGGAGGCGAACGCGTCCGGCCGAGTCGGCTCGCGCGATTGAGCGCCGGAGCTTGCCGGTCTTTTTCAGCGCCAACCGGCCGGGACCAGCGATGCGAACGACGAGCCGAGCGCCGCCGTTCCGTGCGTCTCGCTTCACTTTGCGGAACGCGAACTGCTTCGAGATGCGCTCGAACGCGCCGATGTCCGAGCCGTCGCCGCCCTGGGCGCTGGGAATCGCAAAGAAGAGCGACGGCCGTGGATGTCCGCGCTGGTCGGTCGTCAGGCCGTCGCTCGTCCCCTTGTCGATCGCCGGGCTCCCCGGCTGAAGCGCCATCGTCTCGGTCGGCCCTCCGTTGCTAGCGAGCGGGCCAAGTCCGGGGTTCGTCGCAGGCTGGTCGGCGACAGCCTCGAGCGCGCAGCTGTCGTCGTCGGCGAGGTTGTACCCCTCGGACGTGAACGCCGCGCCGCCTTCGATCGCACAGTTCGCGCCCTCGCCTCGGGGGTCGGAGAGGATCGTGCTTCTCAGCGTCGCCGTGCCGACGGCGGCTCTGAAGTTCGCGCCCGGGGCCCCCTCGTTCGCGGCGATCGTGCTGTTTTCGATTGTTACGTCAGGCGCGCCGACGCTGCTGAGGATCCCTCCGCCGCCGCCGGAACCGGCGCCCGAGCCGCCCGCGGTGTTGCCGGTGATCGTGCTGTTACGGACCGTCAGCGTCGCGTTGAGCGTGAAGTTGCCGATGCCGCCGGTGTGAAACGTCGACGCTTCGTTGCCGGTAATGGTGCTGTTCTCGACCGTCAGGGCGCCACCGAGGTTGAGGATTCCGCCGCAGCAGGCACCGTCGACCGCGGTGTTCCCCCTCACGGTGCTGTCGCGGATCGTCAGGGTGCCGACGCTGTGGATCCCGCCGCCGAACGCTCCGCTTACTCGTCCGTTCGCGATCGTCATCCCGGAGATCTCGGCCGTGACCGCACCCACGGTGAAGATCCGAAAGTCGGCTGCGACGTTGCGGCGGACAGTCAGCCGGTCGGCCCCCGAGCCACGGATCGTGACGTCCTGTGAGATCGTGGGAAGAGCGGCCACCAGGTTGATGGTGCCGCTCACGCCGGTGGCGTCGATCAGGTGGGGGGCGTCGCCCGCCAGGTTCGCGTTCTCGACCGCCGCGCGCAGCGAGTTCGCGGGGGCCGGATCGCCGTCGTCTGTGTTGGTGACCTCGAACGTGTCGGCCTCCGCGCCGGACGGCGGCAACAAGAAGAGCAGCGCGGCGAGGGCCCCGACCAAATAGGCACGTCCTAGCGTGGCCACGCGGCGGCGCGCCTGAGTGCCCTTGATATCGGTTCCTCGAGCGGCTGGGGGCGTCATCCCGCACCTCTCCGCGGAGCCATCTCTTGCGAGAGTCCAAGCCTTGCGATGAGCCCTATGAGCGTCCGGTGCAGGGTGCGATCGGAGGCACTCCCCATTCCATGAGACGAACGCTACTACCTCAGCCGACCTCGCGGAGCGCGAGGGTTGGATCGTCGAATGTCTTCGGATCGCCGCGGACGAGCTCCGGCCTGCAAGCGGCCCGCGTACGCGGGCGGTTCAAGGCGAAACCAAGCTCCATCCGGCCCGTGTGACCGCACATCGAGCGCCTGACACCGCCCCTTTCAGCTAACCCGGTTTCGCCGCTCGGCGAACCCCCCAGGCGAAGCGAAGCTGCTCCTAACCGCCGACCAATACGCGCAGGCGGCGGTTGATCCGAGTCAGCAGAAACAACGAGTCGTCGGCGATCGCCGTCAGCGGTGCAGGCGACGAGTGCTGGTAGCACGGTCCAAACCGTCTCCAGGCTCACCCGACTCGCGGCTGGCGACTTCATCGAGATCGACGCCTCGCATACCGCGGGTGGGAGCTTGGACGCGACGGTGGACGCCGTCTCGATGAACTGGGTTGCCCCCTGATCAAGGCGCCAGGCTCATGTACGCGCGTGGGGCCTGCTCGCTCCGCGCCCAACGAGCAAGCCTCGATCGGAGGTGACGGCCTGCGTGCCCGTGATCAGGGCAGGCGTCTCGCGTGGGCAGGTCACCGCTTCCGAAAGTCGCGCGGAGGGGAAGCGAACGCAAGCCGGAATGTCGCTTCTCTGTGCGCCCATCCAGGCATCTGCCCTTGGCGTCCCCGGGCCCGCGATCGGCACGCCCGTACGTGTCCGAGGGCGAGTTGTCGACCGTGTGCCGATCAGGCGGGCTGGTCTCCGGGGTCGAGCACCCGGCCGAGGAACAGGACCGCGTCGCTCTCGCGATCGCGGATCGCGAACAGGAACGGGCGATCCACGGTGAGGCTGTGGCGCGGGGCAGACACGATTCCGAAGACGACGCCGGTCGCGGCGGCGGCCTCGGTTCCCTCCTCGTCGACCCGCACGAAGGCGTCGTGGAAGACGTCGGACACGTGCAGGCGATGCTCGCGGGCCTCTGGGTTGATCGCGGTGAAGTCGGCCTCCTCAGGGTCGAACGCGTCGACCATCCCGAGCGCCTCAAGCGGCGCCTCGAGCTCGAGCTCGCTGCGGAACTCGAACGGTGGTAGCTCGAGCGCCACGTCGTCTTCGTCGCGCAGCGCGCCGGCCGCCTCGGCCAGCAGCCCGACCCCCATCTCGGCCTCGACGCGCTCGTACTCGCCCTCGTCGGGGACGATCAGCAACATCGCGTACTCGCCGCCGCGGTAGGTGAGCTCGGCGGCCGTGTATCCGTCGCCCTCGCCGAACGGGGTCGGGCCACGCCGGCTCATCATCTCAACCGCCTCCGTGGAGCCGTCGAGCCGCTTGAACGCCTTCTCTCCCGTGCGCTCGAACGTCTGTCGCCAGGCGGCGTCGAAGTGGACCGCGTTGGCGATTACGAGCCGGGTCAGGTTGTCGATCGATCCCTTGGGCAGGAGCTCCTCGATCCTGTCCTCGGTCTCGTCCGCAACCCAGGCGTTGATCCGCTCGCGCGATGGATCGGGCTCGTTGATGAAGTCGGCCCCGCGGACCCCGGCGCCGTAGCCGCGCGCGAGCGTGTCGAGGAACTCGGGCTGGACGCCGTAGGTCGCCTCGACCCAGAGCGCGTTGGCGATCGCAAGCCGGAAGGTCCGCTCGGAGTCGTCGTCCGCGCCGTCTGACCCCCGGGCAAGCGATCGATCGAGGGCACCGAACGCCCCGTGGACTGAGCCCGGCGCGAGCTCGGCGAGCGCCAGGGCACCGGCCATCTGCTCGGCAGTCTCGCCCTCAGCTCCGGCGTAGGTCATCGCCAGCGCCTGCGAGACGCTGAACGGGGAGAGGAAGAGGTTGCCGTCGGCGGTCTCGGCGAGCTGGTCGAAGAGCGCCATTCCGAACGCGTTGTTGGCCGCCGCCGCGGCGTCGAGCACGCCGACACCCGGCGTCTCGGCGCGCTCGGCGTCGGCCCGGGTGAGCTCGCCGACCGGGGTCGCGACGAGCCCGGCAGCCGGCGTCGGAGCCGAACCGTTGTCTCCCCCGCAGCCCGCAAGCGCAACGACGATCGCGAACGGAAGCACAGTGGATGCGAGCCGGTTGATCTTCATCCCCTCGACCGACACTACGTGAACCGGCGGCCTTCGTCACAGGTCCAAGGGCGAGATCCGATCGCCCTGCGCCGGCGTGCGAGCTCGCGTCCGTCGCACCCCACGGCGCTCCTAACCCAAGTAGACGCGTGACCAGCGCCACAGCCCGCCAGTCGTCGTTCGTAGGGAGTTCGAGCTTCAAGCGCAGACGAGTCCCGCATGGCTGCCTGGGACGAAGCGCGACAAGAGCCATGCGCCCGCCCATCGCGCGGAGGCGACCCCGCGAGCTCAGCGACGACCGGCGTGGAGAAGAACCATCGCTCCCGGTCGCCAATCGCGAGATCCGCCGGAGCTTCTGGTCGGACCCGGCGAAGTGGTAGCGGCGGAAGCTGCCGGCATCGATGCGCCGGCGCCTGTCCACCAGCCCGAGCGGATCACTGGAGGCGCCAGCCTCCGGGTGCGGACGGGTCTACGACCCAATGCGAGGAGCCGAGCGTCCCGTCCGGGTACAGGAAGACGATCACATCCGGGCAACCGATCGATTCCCCCCTCTCCCAGGCTTCCATGCACTCGGGATCGTAGGGGTAGACGCCGGTTCCGATCTCGAAGCGCTCATAATCGGCCTGCAACTCCCAGAACCTCTCGCTGTAGATGCTGCAATCGCCTTCGACGAGCTCGCAGCGAGGCGGAGTGCGCGGCGGATCGGCGGGCGGTCCCGACGGACTTCCGGACGAGGGATCCTCGGTCGCTACGGACCTCGTGTGACGACGCAGGCGGATCACATCATCGCCCGACCGCAGCCGCAGCCGCTTGCCCCTGAGGGCCCATCGCGGGTCCCGGCGGAAGAACCTCGCCAGCCACCGGTCCTGCCGATGCACGGCGTCGCCGCAAGCCACCTTGGTGCCCGAAATTCGACCGGTGAGGAGCCGCCGCGGACGGATCTTCACCCGGGCCCCGAAGCGGTTGCACCCGGCGCGCCACATGACCACGTGGTGGTCGCCGCGCCGCTTGAACCGCACCCGAACCTTCGTCCCACTGACGAGCTCGTGCGGTTCGCCGTTCCTGACGACGGAGATCGAGTCGTATCGGTTGCCGACCAGCTGGCCGTTCGAGGCGTGTGCCTCGGCCGCGCCGACGATCACCACGAAGCCGACGACGACGAGGCCAATCGCTCCACGTAGCGATCGACGCTTGGGTTGCACGGCGAACCTCCCGATGCGCTACTTCTATCAGAAGCTCAGAGGGGAAACCGGCTGCTGACGGACGTTGCACAGCTCGACTCCCACGGCGCAGGAACTCCAGCCAGGCGCGCTACCTGCGTCGGAGAGCGGGTGCGTCGCCAGGCTCCGTGAGGCGCCCGTTGCGCACGTGGGCGAGAGGTCGCCATGCTGAGCGGTGCTTCCGCCCTCGCGTGCGTTGCGGGCAGACACCGTGCCCGCACGTCACGCAAACGAGAAGCAGCCGCCCCGTCCAGGCATGGGTGCAGGTGAACGGCCGACGGAACCGCGTGAGCCCTATGGCCTCAGCACGATGTACGAGAAGGTCGTCGGGGGAGGATCGACCGCTGCGTTGCTCACGTTGCAGTTGCGCCACCGGAGGCTGTCCGCCATCCCGGAGACGCCGGAGATCGTCACGTGCTGCGGTCCTACTCCCGAGAACTCCGATGGCGTGGGAACGATCGTCACGTCGGTTGCCCTGATACCCGGGACAGAGAGGATCGACGTGGTGCACGAGTGGGCTGGAATGCTGCCCAGATCCACGTCCTCGGTGCCGTTGAACACGCTGTAGTCGGTGGCCCGGAGGGAACGATTCTCGACCTTCGCCGAGTTGACACTCCCGTTCGCGAGCTTCGGCTTGGTCACCGCGCCGTTGCGGATGTGCTTGGCCCGAACCTGCTTCTTCTTCACGTGCTTGGCCCTGACCGCGTTCTTGGCGATGTCGCCGGGGCCGATCTTCGAGGCCGCGTACGCCCCGCCACCCGCGAGCACCGCGAAGACGGCGATCGTCGACATCACGTTGGCGTAGGTGACCCTCCGCCCCAATTGGTTGAGCATTCCCGCTCACCTCCCGCCGGCCCTCCAAGGGCCGGCATCACCCTACCCGCCCGCCGGCGGCGGACCGTGGTGCGCACAACCTTAGGGCCGACCGGCGGCGCTGGCAAGTACCAGCGGTGCTCCTTGGGCGCACCAGGCTGCGTGCCTCGTGCTCGCGCGGAGCAGGCGCCCCGCGAGGCCTGCTCGGGCTTCCGGATCTCGTCCATCTCGCAAGTCTCGGAGGTGCCGAGCTGGTCCCTCGAGACGCCTGCATTCGCGGCGAGCCGGGGCTCCGCTGCTCATCGACGCGATGAATCCTCGGCGACTGCTTCTGCAGAAGCCGAGCATCTCGCGGGTCCACGATCCGACAGACCCGGACGTCGTCCGGAGCAAGCGTCTGGACCACGCGACCGCATGTCTCGCCGGTATCGCACTGCGTCGGGAGCGACAGCCGCGCGGCCGGCTGCTCCTGTGGATAAAGAGGCAAGCGACGACCCGGAAGCCGGCGCCGCCCACCGGGGCCGGTGGAAATGGGCGCCCGGTCTCAGGCGTCGCCGAGCCGCCGCTAGGCGCAAAGCGCGAAGGCGGTCACCCCCCACTCCTCGGTTGTACCCGGCGGGATCTCGTAGGCACGCACGGTCACGGTTCCCGGGACAACCGTCTCCTCGCTCGGGATGATCTCGTTGATCACCACGTCGGTCAGCTGGTCGGGCGGGTCACCGGTAACGCCGGCCCTGATGTCCGCGCCAGATCCGATCACGCGCTTGCCCTCCGGGCAGATCGCCATCGCGAACTTGACGGACTCCGAGCCTTGGAGGCTGCTTGCCGTGCCGACCCGCACGAGGCCCCTCACCCCGGCTAGCTGGCCCGCCTTGAGGTCCTTGGCGCGCAGCGAGCGGTCCTTGACGTGCTTGGATCGGATCGCGTTCTTTGCGATGTCGCTGGGGCCGATCTTCGAGGCGGCGTAGGCGCCGCCGCCGAGCACCGCGAACAGGGCGATCGATGACACGACGTTCGCGTAGGTCAGGCGGGGCGTGATGCGATTGCGCATCTGGTCCTCTCCCGCCAGGGAGCTTCGCTAGGCCTCCACCCGGGGCAGTCCCTGACGATCCCTGGTGGTGAGGCCAGTGTCTCGTCCGGCTCCCGGCGTGTCAAGCGGTGGTCGGCGCTCTGCCGGCGGGGCACGCATCGAGCGCTCGGCACCCGCGCGCCCCCCTTCGCGTGTCCCGGGACGCGCCCCGTCGTCGCGCATCGGAGCAGCGACCTCCCCGTCCCTCTAGGCCGCCCTCACCTCTTGATCAGCTTCAGCTTCCTCGCAACGGTCTTGGCGGTTCCGCCCGTAGGGACGTAGGTGACCAAGACCTTGATCTTGGCCTTGCCGTTGATCTTCAGGGCGCGGCGAATCTTCCGGGCGCGCTTGCCTTTCTTCGCGGGCGCCACCTTCAGCTTCACCCGGCCGCCGGCGACGGGCCGGCTGGTCTGGGCCGCGGCGCTCGCGAGGGGGATGCTCTTCACTCCCTTGCCGGCCAGGGCGACCTCGCCGGGGCCGGGCAGGATGACGAACAGGAAGGCGATCCCCTTCTTCTTGTTGCGCTTCAGCTTGCCGAAGGAGAAGCTGTTGGCGGGGACGAACTCGTCCGCGCCGATATCGGGGGCGCCACCCTGGATCCGCGGATCCCCGTCGATGTCGAGCACGCCGAGATCGGGGTCAGTGGCCCCGGCGTTGATCGTCGGAGAGCCCAGGAGCTGGTGGAAGTCGCCACCCGCCGGGTCGACGAGGAGCGGCGCAGCGGTCTGGTTGGTGGGTGTGCCGGGATCGGTGACCGAGGCGTCGCCGCCGTCGAACTCTTGTTTTGTGTCGTAGTTGGAGTACTCGAGCACGATCGTCGCCGTGTCACCCGGGGCCAAGGTGAAGGCGGCCGCATCGGCATCCGTGCCCTCGGCGATCACGTTCTTCGCGTTCAGGGTCGCGGTTGCCCCGTCTGTTCCCCGCGCTAAGACCCCAGCGCTGCCGCCGAACGCGGTCACGTTGAGCAGGCTCGCCTGCTCCACCATGACGGGGGCCGGGAACACGCTCACACCTGTACCGTTATCGCCAGGGGCGCTGCAGGTGCTGTCGCGCAGCATCGCCCCGTCCCCCAGGGCGCAGGCGGTTCCGAATGAAAGGGTGGTGCTCTCGACCACCAGCCGCTCGCCGATTGAGGCGTTGTTGATTCCAATCCCCGCGCCGCCGCCGCCGTCCACGTGGTTTTGGATTTTCAGGTCGCGGACATGCGCGCCACCGGGGAAACTGTCATCGACCGTGATCGAACCCAAGCCCGTCGTCATGATCGTTGGACGGGGCGCACCGGCAGCGCCGTGTAGATCAATTGCGTGTTCGACGAAGATCGGGTCGGCGCCGAGCGCGTAGATGCCTGGCAGCACCACGATCTCGTCGCCATCGCTCACCGAGGGGTGCTCGACGGCGTCCTGGATATCGCAGGGATCGATCTGGAGGCACATCGTTTCGTCGCCGGTGCCACCGGGCTCCGCGTAGCGCACGTCAGCCTGTGCGGACGCGGCGACGACCATCGAGGCCAAGGCGGTGGCGAGAGCAGCGAGTGCAGGTCGGCCCACGCACCATCCCCGAGGTGACGCTTTCCGCGGTTCCCCTCCCATTCCCACAAGCGTACTCCGATGGCGTCCACTTGTGAAGGAAGGCCCTGCGCCGCCGAAAACGGCGACGAACGCGCGCTCCTGCCAACGCGGGCACCGGGTCTTTCGCCTCCGCGTGCCGCCGGCGCTGGCATGGGACGCCGCGCGTTGCGAAATTCGGTTCCGCTCATCCGGCCCCTGCTTCCGCGTGATCCCGGCGCGCCCCGTCATCGCGCGAAGGAGGAGCGCGCTGACCATTGGATCAGGCGCTCCCGGGTCGTCCCATGCGAACGCCTGATCCAGGAGACTGAGCCGTCTCCCTTTGTGGAGCAGCAGCTCAGCTAATCGGTTCCTCTCGCCGCTCCGACGCGCCGCGCGCGCTGCGGAACGCCGCTGCCACTTCGCGCGTTTCGACTTCCGCCCCGAGCGGATAGACGTGCAAGGCGTCGACTCCCGGCACGGCTGCGAGTTCGGCAGCAAGTTCGATCGAAAGGTTGACGCCTCCGCCGGCCCTGATCCTCCGGTCCGCCGACTCCGGGAGCAAACATCCCGGCAGCCGGCGCACATTGTCAGCCATGCGTGCCGTTCGCAGTACCCCAACGCCGGCATAGAACCGCACCCCCGCCAGGAGATCCGAGGCAGCGGCGAAGAACCGCTCGAGCGTGTCCAGATCGAACACCATCTGCGACTGGAGAAAGTCGACTCCTGCTTCCAGCTTTCGCTCAAGCAGCCTCAGCTCGCGCTGGAGATCGGGTGCGAACGGGTTTACGACAGCGCCGACTGCAAGCTCGTGCGGCTGAGCCCATTCCTCTGCTTTGGCGATGAGAGATGTTGCGGTCAGGTCTTTGACGCGGGGTACTCCCTCGACTGCGTCTCCATAAAGACAGAGGACGCCTTCCGATCCAAGTGCCGCGGCACCCACTATCTGCGATTGCAACGCCATGCGGTTCCGATCGCGGCACGAGACGTGCACGACGGTGGCAACGCCCTGCTCTCGAGCCAGAGCCACGGCCGCCAGCGGCGACATCCGCGCTCGGCCCGCGTGGTTGTCGGTAAGACCGACCAGATCGACGGTATCCGCGAGCGCCGCGATCCGTTCGCGGACACGCAGGGCATCCGGCGTACCCGGCAGGGAAATCTCGGCCGAAGTCAACGCGGCGAGCGGCATCCCGACAGGCTAACCCCCGGGTCGAGCCGGCAGCGCGACCGTCTCCAGGTGGTTCCGAGCGTGTCGCCCGCTAAGACGAGGCGCCCGCTCAGGACGAGGACCAGGTGCGGAGCAGTGACACCGGTGCCGCCGTGGGAACGAACGCTCAGGAGCCTTAGATCGCTCGAGGGCTTCGAAGCGAGGGTTACGAGTCAACGCGACGTCAAGCCGCCGTGGCGAGCGAACGCATCGAGATCCCAGTTGGCGCTCTTGGCTCCAGCCACGTAGGCCGCCTGGAGGAACTCGTGCAACGTCGCATCCGGGTCGGAGGAGCCACGCACCGCCTCGTAGGAAAGGACGGCCAGCGAGCCGTTGCCAGTGTCCTGCCATTCGGCTTTCGGAGCTCCAAGCGGCTGGTCTGCAAGACCGTCGGGCTCAGGCGCCGTGTAGGAGTAGAAGGCCGGATACGGGGTCCTGCGGTCATCCCCGGGCCAGAAACCGAAGGCGATGACCTCGTGAGAGTAGGCCTCTGCCGTGACCCGGTCAGCGCCCTCGGCAATCGGTGCCTCGCGGCCCGAGTAGCGCGCATGGGCGAGGTCGAGTGAGTGCCAGAAGAGATGAACCGGCGAGGCCTTGCCGACGAAGGAGCCTCGGAAGCGGTCGAGCACGCGCCGGGTCGAGGCGAGGATGCGCCGGTATCGCTCGACGGCGTCGGCGTCGTAGCTGGCGTGGATGCGGTCCTCGTTGAGTGCGGGGCTCTCACCGAGGTCGAAGGGCTCGGGATGGATGTCAACATCGACACGGACCTTCGCGAGGGCTCCGAAGAGGTCGGCGTAGAAGTCCGCGCAGGCCGGACGATGGCGAAGATCGAAGGCAGCCTCGGCGGCGTCGCTCGATCTGACCGCGAGCCGATGTTCGATCAAGTCGAAGTCGATCGAGAGGTCGCGCTCGCCGTAGGGCATCGGCCCGGTGCTGAGACCGCGCTCGGTGACGTAGAGCGTGACGTGCCACCAGTGGTTAAGGGAAGGCATCAGCGCCATGCGGACCTTGCCGACGATCTGCATGTAGCGATGCAGCGTCTGCTTGGTCGGCTTCCAGTCCTCATAGGGCAGCATGGGCCAGGCGATGTCGGACCTCATCAGCGCCTTCCAGTGTGACCAATCGCCGGCGTCCGGTGACGCTCGTGGCTCCGAAGACGACGACATCGAACTCCCGCGCGGCCATCGGTTGACCCTACCGCGGCGAGCACGGTCGGCCCCACCGCCGGCCGGTGGTTTCGCGCACTGCTGCAAGCGCCGGCGCTAGCGGGCGTCTGACGAGACGCCCGAAGCGCGCCTCCCCTTCGCGCAGAGCGAGAGCGGAAAGTTTTCAGCCGAGTGAGGCTGTCATACGAATCGAAACCAACACTCCCGGGATCACGGCGCCGAGCTTTGCGGCATAA
>Ga0299914_10001636_pt1 | contig 15036 bp, 14 predicted proteins | sample RVTome_10_FD_201361 | JGI IMG/M metagenome (GOLD analysis project Ga0299914, IMG submission 201361) | Soil microbial communities from uranium-contaminated site in the Upper Colorado River Basin, Wyoming, United States - RVT153D57 (version 2) ...
AACAGGGTGCGCGTCGTCGAGGCGATGGAGAGCCGGCCGCTGCTGCGCCCCCTCGTCCTCGCCGGTCGGCGCGTGGAGCCGCAGGCCCGCTTCCTGTGGCATCGCCTCACGCCCGGCGGCCTTGGGCTGGAGTTCACGACGCTGCTCGCGGCGCTCTCGGTCGGCCTCTATGCGCTGATCGCCTACACCGCGGTGGTCTCGGGCGACCCGGGGCCCACGCCGGGCGACATGACGGCGCACGACGTCGCCCGCAACCTCGCCACCGGCTGGCTCACAGACATCGTTCGCGTCGTCAGCGCGCTGGGCTCGCTTGCGGTCGTGCTGCCGGTCGCGCTCGTCGCCTGCGTCGCGCTCGCCGTCTACAGGCGATGGGTCGAGCTGGTGGTCCTCATCGCCTCGCTCACGATCACCGTGATCGGGGTGACGGAGTTGAAGGACGCCGTGGACCGCCCGCGCCCGGCGAACGCGCTCGACGAGGCCGACGGCTCCTCGTTCCCGAGCGGGCACGCCGCCTACTCGGTGATCTACGCGGTGCTGGCGACCACCGTCGTGGTGCGCCTGCGCACCGGGATCACGCGCGGCACCGCGGTGGTCGTGACCGGGATCGCGATCACCGCCCTCGTTGGCCTGACCCGGGTGTATCTCGGCGTCCATTACCTCAGCGACGTGGTCTCCGGGTGGGGCCTCGGCGTATCGGCGTTCGCCGCCTGCGCGGCGATCGCCGTCGCGGCGTCCCACTTGCGGCAGAATGCACGCGTCAGTGCTCGTCCCGGCGAAGATCGCGCCTGAGTACATCCTCTTCGGGGGTGCCGCGGTGATCAGCCTGCTCGCGTTCGCGGCGCTGATCCTCGTCCCGGCTATTGGCTCGTACGGCCGCACGTGGGAGAAGGCCACCGCGGCCGTGCTCTCCTTATTCGTGCTCGCGGCGCTCGTGCTCGCGGGCCTTGCGATCGGCGTCGCGATCGTCTACTTCTGGGAGGACATCACCGGCTTCATCCCGTGATCCCGCCCGCGACCCGCTCGCGGCGGACGCGGGAGGGAACGAGCAAGGCTGCCGGTTATGTGACTGCGAGCGAGCGGGAGCGGAGTACGCGAGCGGAATTGATGTTCCTAAAATCGCCCGATGAGCGCCAAGCAGGATGCGAAGGCGGAGCGCAAGCCGAAGGGCGCCGCGCGCAAGCCGCGAGCGGCGCCGCTCGACGCACTGTCCGACGCGGTGGAGTCGGGAGCGGGGCTACCCGCGGTCGCGCGCGCCGCCGCCGCCGCGCTGGGCGCGAGCGTGGCGCTGATCGATCGCTCGAGCGCGGTTCTCGCCGTCGCTGCGAGCTCCACCGCCGAGGAGAAGAAGCTGCTCTCGGGCGCCGACGGCGTGGACTCGGTCGAGCTCCGCGTGGCCGACGCCGCCGTCGGCGAGCTTCGCTTCCGGGGGCGCCGCGGGGCGCAGCCCGACCAGGTCACGAAGCGCATGGTCTCCACGCTGCTGGCGCTCGAGCTGGAGCGGTCCCGCTCGCCCGAGTGGGAGGCCGACCGGCTCGCCGGAGACTTCGTCGCGGCGGTGCTGGGTCGCGAGGTGACGGACCGCGGCGACATCCTCGCAAGGGGAACCGAGCACGGGGCATCGTTGAAGGAGGGCGCCGGCGTCGTGGTCGCGCGAGCCGCTCCCCGCTCCCCGCAGGCGGAGGACTGGCGCGAGCGCGTGCTCACGCTCGCCACCCGCGCGCTGCGGGCGTCGAGCCGCGGATCGCTCGTCGCGCGGCGGGACGGCGAGTCGGCGGAGGTGGCCGCGATCGTGCCCAGCGGCGGGGAGGACGAGCTGGGCAGGGCGGCGTCCGTGCTCGAGCGCGAGCTGACGGTCTCGCTGAGCGGCTTCGCGCTCACGGTGGCGCGCAGCCGCTGGACGGCGGACCCGGTCGACCTGTACAGGGCCGGCAAGGAGGCGCTGCTCGCCGCGAACGTCGGGGAGGCGGAGGGACACGCCCTGCTCGCCTTCGAGGACACGGGCGCGTACCGGCTCCTGCTCCCGGCGATGAGCGAGGACCCGGGCGAGCTCGAGCGCTTCTACGAGGAGACCGTGGCGCCGCTCGTCGCCTACGACGACCAGTACGAGACCGAGCTGGTGGCCACGGTGGAGACCTTCCTCGAGAACGACGGCAACGTGACGCCGACCGCGGAGCGGCTGTTCACGCACCGCCACACCGTGCGCTACCGCCTCGAGCGCGTGCGGGAGCTCTCGGGGCACGACATCTCCTCCACGGCGGGCCGTGAGCGGCTCGGCCTCGGGCTGAAGGCGATGCGCGTGCTCGGGATCGCCTCCCCGCGCGGGCCGGCGCTGGAGCCGGGCGCCGAGGCCGGCAAGGTGCGACGGCCGAGCGAGGACTGAGCGCCGAGGGGGAGCCGGATCAGACCAGACTACGCCCGCTCCCGCCGCTCGGGGCAATCCGCCACTGCGAGCGGAGCAGGCGCAGGACGTTCCCCGACGCGATCAGCTCGCCGTCGCTGTGGCCGTAGCGCCCGGTTAGCGCCGTCTGGAGCGCGCCGAGGCGCTGCGCGTCCTCGAGTCCGGCGAGGATCGGCTTGATGAACCCGTCGAGGTCGGAGCCGATCGCTGCGTGGCGGTGGGAGCCCGTGATCTCGTGGATCCGGTCGAGGTGGCGGAAGATCACCTCCAGGGAGTCCTCGAGCGAGCCGGTGCGGCGCCAGCGCAGGCCGTCCGCAGTTTGATGCTCGGCGAGCAGCAGCCCGATCACGCCGCCGCGCTCGGCGATCCGCTCCACCGTCTCGGCGGAGAGGTTGTAGCGGTCGCGGCCGAACCGGTAGGCGCCGTGAGAGGCGATCACCGGGACCGAGTGGTCGGGGTCGAGCTCGTCGAGCAGCGCGAAGGTGTCGTCGAGGGCGCGCCCGCTCATGTGGGTGACGTCGACGAGCACGCCGTGGCGGACCATCGCGCGGACGGCGGCCGCCCCCAGCTCGGTGAGGCCGACGCGAGGCTGGGGGAAGAGCAGGCGGTAGAGCGGGGTTGGGATGAACGGGATCGCGTTGGCGCCCGTCGCGACCGAGCGCCACACCAGGTGGGCGAGGGTGACGTAGGCGACGCCGTGGCGCGCCAGCTCGCCGACCCCGCGCTCGACCTCCTGCGGGGTGCCGCCGAGGTGGAAGCCGCCCTCGACGCAGTGCACGAGCGCGATCCTGCCCCGCGCGAGCGCGGCGTCGAGCTGGGTCGGGTCGCGCGCGACCGCCGCCTGCCCGGGGAAGTCCCGCGCGATCTCGCGCTCCACGGTCTCGAGCTGGCGGATGATCGTGTCCAGGTAGGCGCTGGTGGGCGCCGACCCGTACGGCAGGTCGAGGTCGAACTCGTCGAAGGGGGAGTAGAGGACCGAGAGCACGACCCGTACGTCGCCGGCGCGCAGCAGCGGCACCGTCACCCGGGGGCCGGACTCGAACGACTCGTAGTTGGCGAACCGGCTCGCGATCCCCACCACGAGCGCCCGGATCCGTTCCAGCAGCCGCCGCCGCGCCCTGGGCGAGCGGATCAGCCTCACAGCGTCGGCCTTGGCCGCCGGAACCAGGTGCATCGGGTAGTGGCTGTGGAGGTCGGCGATCACCCCGGCGCTCAGCGTAAGGGCGGCCCCGGCCCGAGTGTGGCTCGGCAAGATGCCCGTAAGCTACGTTCCGCCCACTGGGGAGTCGTCTAATCGGCAAGATAGGGGCCTTTGGAGCCTCGGATCCCGGTTCGAATCCGGGCTCCCCAGTCTGGTCGAACGTCCGACCGCCTTGCGAACATGTGTTCGCCGATGGCGGCACCGTTCACAAGGGTGGAACTGGCTCGAGCGGTTGAAGAATCCCGCTCTTGGACGGAGACCGTTCGGCGGCTCGGCTACGCCGGAAACAACACGAGGACAGTAAGAAAGTACGCCGCCTCTTGGGAGGTCTCGACTGATCACTTCGACCCCGACGCGGCACGCAAGGAAGCGATTGGACCGCGGTTCACGGAGGAGCAGCTGCGAGAGGCGGTTGCCGGATCGCTTTCAGTTGCTGAGGCCTTGCGTCGCCTGGGCTACTGCCACACCGGCGGTAACCCCCAGACCTTGAAGAAGTACGTTGGGATTTGGGGGATCTCCACGGATCATTTCGATCCTGAGGCTGGGCGGCGCAGGGCCTTGGAGATCAACGGCCGTTCAGCGATCCCCCTCGAGCAGGTTCTTGTAGAGGGCTCTTCCTACCATCGCGGGCACCTCAAGGAGCGGCTGTTCGAGGCCGGGCTCAAGGACAGACGCTGTGAGCTGTGTGGACAGGGCGACACCTGGAGGGGCAGGCCGATGTCCCTCGTGCTGGATCACATCAATGGCGTCTCAACTGACAACCGCCTTGAGAATCTCAGGCTCGTATGTCCGAATTGCGCTGCGACCCTCGAGACCCATTGTGGGCGGAAGAACACGCTACGCCGGGTCGAGAGGAAGTGTGCTCGCTGCGGGACGCCTTTTTCCGTCAAGTATCCGCGCCAGCGCTATTGCTCACGACGGTGCGGGACGCGGTGGGATCGCACTCAAACTTCGCGCCGAGGGGCTATGGGTGTTCCTCGCTTCCGCGCGCGGAAGGCGGAACGCCCCCCTCGCGAACAGCTACTGCGGGAGATCAACGAGATCGGATATCTCGCCGTGGGGCGCAAGTACGGCGTCTCGGACACAGCGATCCGCAAATGGGTGCGCCAGTACGAGCGCGAGCGCGCGATCGCCGAGGGTCGGGATCCCGGCGAAGTCGAGATCCCCCGCCGCACGTGGCCCAACCGGCATCGCGACCAAGAAGCCGCGTAGCTCGTCCGCTCCGCAGCTGCGAGACTCCGTTACATCCGGCGCACGAATCGTGACAGGGCGAGCGCTACGCTCTCCTTGTGGAGCGAGCCGCGTGGACCGACGAGCGCTTGGACGACTTCTCGCGGCACGTTGACGCGCGATTCGATCAGGTCGATCACCGCCTGGACAGGTTGGAAGCACGGTTGGACGGCGGACTCGGCGGCATCCGCGCCGAGATCAGCGAGCTCAGGAGCATGTTCGTGCGGATCGGCGGTGGCGTCATCGTCGGGCTGGTCGGCGTGATCGCCGCTGTGATCTCCACCGGCTGAGCGGGACAGTTCGCACCCACGAAGGATGCGCAGCGCCCGCGAGAGGCGACAAACTCGCCTACGATTCCGTAGGTGAGCGGCGCGCCCACCGTTCTCGTCATGGCCGCGGGCGAGGGCACGCGGATGCGCTCCTCGCTGCCCAAGGTGCTGCACGCCGTGTGCGGGCGGCCGATGATCGCGTGGCCGCTGCGCGCCGCCGCGATGGCGGGCGCGGGAAGGGTCGCGGTGATCGTCTCCCCGGGCCAGGAGCTCGGCGCCGCGCTCCCGAGCGGCGTCGAGACGGTGGTCCAGCCACGGCCGGACGGCACCGGAGGCGCGGTTCGCGCGGCGCTCGACCTCGTCCGCGACGCCGGCACCGTCCTCGTGCTCTCGGGCGACCATCCCCTGATCTCGGCCGAGGTGATCTCCGAGCTGCTCGAGGCGCACCACTCGGCGGGCGCCGCCGCCACCGTGATGACCACCGAGTTCGACGATCCCGCCAGCTACGGGCGGATCATCCGGGACCTGGAGGGCCGGATCGAGCGCATCGTCGAAGCGAAGCACGCCGGCGACGCCACGCCCGAGCAGCTTGCGATCCGCGAGATCAACACCGGCACCTACGTGTTCGAGGCGGGGCCGCTCGCGGAGATGCTGGAGCGGATCACGAACGAGAACGCCGCGGGCGAGTACTACATCGGCGACGTCCTGCCGCTGCTGCGCGAGGCGGAGCTCGAGGTTGCCGCGTACCGCGCATCGGACCCGAGCGTGAACCTCGGGGTCAACACCCGCGTCGAGCTCGCCGAGGCGAACCGCGAGGCGCGGCGGCGCATCCTCACCGCGCACATGCTCGCCGGCGTCACCGTGGTCGACCCGGACGCCACCTGGATCGACGCCGACGTCGAGATCGAGCCCGACGCGAGGATCGAGCCCGCCTCCTTCCTGCGCGGCGCCACGCGGATCGGGGCGGGGGCGATCGTGGGACCGTTCACGACCCTGGTCGACACGATCCTCGGCCCCGGCGCGACTGCGCTTCACTCCTACCTCGCGGAGTGCGAGGTGCTGGAGCGCTGCTCGGTCGGGCCCTTCACCTACATCCGCCCGCGAACCACGCTGCGCGAGGGAGCGAAGGCGGGCGCGTTCGTCGAGATCAAGGGGTCGGACATCGGCCCGGGAAGCAAGGTCCCCCACCTCTCCTACGTCGGCGACGCAGAGATCGGCGAGGACGCGAACCTCGGCGCCGGCTCCATCACCGCTAACTGGGACGGATTCCGCAAACACCGGACGGTGATCGGCGACCATGTCCGGATCGGGGTTGACACCGCCCTGGTCGCTCCCGTACATGTCGGTGATGCGGCTTACACTGGAGCGGGGTCGGTGATCACCCAGGACATCCCACCCGGAGCACTGGGGATCTCCCGGCCGGAGCAGCAAAACGTCGAGGGCTACGCGGAGAGGACCGCGAGAGAGGCAAGCAGCCAAGAGGGCGACGAGGCCGACCCGGGGGACACATGAGCACGATCGAGGAGCGCATCGTCGAGGAGCCCGCCGAGCTCCTCAGCCACATACCCCAGGACTACACGAAGCGCCTGATGGTGTTCGGCGGGCGCGCGTCCGTGGAGCTCGCCGCGAAGATCGCGCGCAAGCTCGACGTCGATCTCGGAGCCGTCGACCTGCGCACGTTCTCCAACGGCGAGGTGTACTGCCGCTACGAGGAATCGATCCGGGGGGCGGACGTCTTCCTCGTCCAGTCCACGGCCCGCAACGAGGCGACCGGGATGACCCCGAACGACGCGTTGATGGAGCTTCTGGTGATGATCGACGCCGCGCAGGGCGCCTCCGCGCACCGGATCATCGCCGTGATGCCCTGGTACGGCTACTCGCGCCAGGACAAGAAGTCCTCGCCCCGCGAGCCGATCTCGGCGCGGGTCGTCGCGAAGTGCCTCGAGGAGATCGGCGTCGACCGGATCCTCACGATGGACCTCCACGCCGGTCAGGTGCAGGGCTTCTTCACCGTCCCGGTAGACCACATGACCGCGATGCCGATGCTCACCCAGTGGTTCCTCGACCAGCCCTTCGGCGAGGATCTCGTCGTCGTCTCCCCCGACGCGGGCCGCGTGAAGCTGGCGCGCAACTTTGCCCGCAAGCTCGGCGTGCACTGGGCCGTGCTGGAGAAGGAGCGACCCGCGCAGCAGGTCGCGGAGATCGGCTACGTGGTCGGCGAGGTGAAGGGGAAGACCTGCGTGCTCGTCGACGACATGATCGACACAGCGGGGACGCTATGCGCCGCCGCCGAGACCCTGAAGGAGGAGGGGGCGGAGAACGTGATCGCCGCCGCCACGCACGGCGTGTTCTCGGGGCCCGCGTACGAGCGGCTCGAGTACGAGAGCTCCGGGATCGAGCGGATCGTCGTCACCGACACCCTCCCGCAGCGGCGCGACGGCCCGGAGAACATCACCGTCCTCTCCACCGCGCAGACGCTCGCCGACTCGATCCGGCGGATCTTCACCGACGACTCGGTGAGCGAGATCTTCGCGGGCGAGAACCAGCTGTTCTGAGCTCAGCGAACTCGGTCAAGTTGTCCTCCAAGCCGGCGGGCCGCAGCTCCACCACGGGGATCTCTCGCGGGGCGGCGCGTGTGCGGTAGTGCGTCCAGCCCGGATAGATCTCGATCCCGCGCGCGTACCAGCGCTCGCGCTCCTCGCCCATAAGCTCGCGCGCCACCATGTCGCGGCTGGCGCCCTCGAGGATGATGCTCGCTCGGGGGTGCGCTCGCAGGTTGTAGTACCAGGCGGGGTTGTGGCGCTGCCCGTAGTTCGAGGCAATCACCACCAGCCGATCACCGACGGGAATTCCGAGCACGGGAAGCGTGCGCGGCCGTCCACTCTTCGCGCCGGTGGTGGTGAGCATTACGACCGGGAGACCGCTGGTCCAGGACGTGAAGGTCTTCCGCCCGCGCGTGAGCCGGTACACGAGCCGGTCGACGTGGTGAAGCGTGCGGGCATAGAGCCAGGACATGGGGCGCGGGACCGCGGACAGCCGCATCACGCGCTTGATCCAGCTCGCCTGCCCGTAGCGGTACTCGATGCTGCTGATCCTAGTCCGCAGGCCCCTGGCCGTCGACCGACATGTGGCAGGTGAGCTGATCCCTCCGGCGCGTCAGCCCTCGAAAGCCGAGACCCGCCACTCGCCGTCGACCATCTCGAGCGTGATCGACTGCGACACCCCCGCCGGCTCCGCGCCGCTGGTCGCCTGCACCTCGCGCTGTAGGGTCTCCGTGAGCAGGTCGCAGACCGCCCCGAACTCACCCTGCTGCCGCGCGGCGAGGAACCGATGAGGAAGATCGGACACAAGGGCGCGGACGCGGTTCGCGCCGGGAACACGGTCGAGAGCTTCCATGCCGCCGCGGAGCTCGGCGTCGACATGATCGAGCTCGACGTGCTTCGCCTGCGCGATTCCCGCCTCGTGATCGCCCACGATTACCTCGACGCGGAGCGCCGCGAGCCGCTGACGCTCGCCGAGGGGCTCGAGGCGTTCACGCGGGCGCCGCTCGACCGGATCGAGCTGGACTGCGACCTGAAGCTCCCGGGCGGCGAGGACCGGGTCGCCGCGGCGCTGCGGGAGCAGGACCTCGACGGGCGAGCGATGGTCTCGACGATGGAGATCTCCAGCCTGAGACGCCTGCGGGAGCTGGACCCGGCGCTCCCGCTCGGCTGGACATATCCGAAGGTGAGCCGCGACTGGAACCGGAGGCGCTGGGCCAGGCCCGCGGTGGCCGGCGCCCTGTGGCTCATGCGTCGCCGCCTCCCTCGGCTCGCCGGCGGCGCGTTGCCCGACCTCGGGGTGCAGGCGATGTGGGTCTACTGGCCGCTCGTCACCCGGAGGCTGATCGAGGCCGGGGAGGCGGCCGGGGTCGAGGTGATCGCGTGGACGGTGGACGACGTCGAGCCGATGCGCCGCCTGCGCGCTCTCGGCGTGCACGGGATCTGCACCAACGACCCGCGCCTGTTCGCCGAGTTGGGCTGATGCGGGCGTCCGGCCGGCGCGGATAGAGTCCGCGCGTGACCGCGGAGGGGGCAGCCGCCGGGGGCCGGGGAGGCGACCAGATGCAGCCCGGCACCGTGATGGCGCTCGTCGCCATGGGGCTCGGCGTGTTGGTGATCGCCAACGACTTCACCGCGCTGAACGTCGCGCTGCCGGCGATCGAGGAGGACTTCGACGTCGACGTCGGGACCGTCCAGTGGGTGATCAACGCCTACGCGCTCACCTTCGGGATGGCGATCGTGACCGGCGGGCGCTTCGCGGACATGTTCGGGCGTCGCCGCATCTTCTTCATCGGGACCCTCCTGTTCATCGGCTTCTCCGCCTTCGGGGCGGCCGCGCAGGACATCGGCTGGCTGATCGGCAGCAGGGTCGGGATGGGGATCGGCGGGGCGATGATGTGGCCGGCGATCCTCGGGATGACGTACGCCGCGCTGCCGGCGAGCCGCGCCGGGCTCGCGGGCGGGCTGATCCTCGGGGCGGCCGGGATCGGCAACGCGATGGGGCCGCTGGTCGGCGGGGCGCTCACCGAGCTCGAGAGCTGGAGGCTGATCTTCGTGCTCAACATCCCGATCGGGCTGTTCGCGATGTTCGTCACGTGGCGCTACGTCCACGAGGTGCAGGAGGAGGAGCGCCAGCGGATCGACTACCCGGGAATCGCGTCGCTCTCGCTCGGCCTGTTGCTGCTCCTGCTCGCGCTCGACCAGTCGGTGGACTGGGGCTGGGGGGACATCCGCGTGATCGGCATGCTCATCCTCTCCGCGATCCTCGTCGTCAGCTTCGGGTTCATCGAGCCGCGGATGGGCCGCGCGGCGCTGATCCCCCGCGACGTGTTACAGAGCGTGGAGTTCCGCAGCGCGTGCCTCGCGATGCTGCTGATGTCGGCGGTCTTCTTCGCGACGGTCCTGTACGCGCCCCAGTTCATGCAGAAGATCCTCGACTACTCGCCGCTCGGGGCAGGGGCCGGAATGCTCGCGATGCTGGTGCCGTTCGCGCTCATGTCGTTCGTCGCCGGGCCGCTCTACGGACGGATCGGCCCGAAGCCGATCATCGGCGCCGGAGCGCTCTGCCTCGCGGTGGGGCCGTTCCTGCTCTCGCGGATCGACGCCGACAGCGGCTACGGCGCGCTGATGCCGGGCCTGATCGTCACCGGCGTCGGCGTGGGGCTGTTCTACCCCTCGGTCACGACCGCCGGCGTCACCGCGCTCGACCCCTCGCGCTCCAGCCTCGCCGGCGGGCTGCTCTACATGGCCCAGATCGGAGGCGGGGCGATCGGGCTCGGGCTGGCGACGACGATCTTCACCTCGTCCTCGGAGGGCGAGCTCGCGGACAAGGCGAGCGAGGCCGGCGCCCAGCTCACCGCCCACCAGGAGTCCGTTCTGCACGGCGACCTCGCCGGCACCGACGCCGCCGAGGCCGCGCTGCGCGAGCTTCCCACCGGGGCGATGGACCGGATCGTCGACATCGTCCACGACTCGTTCGTGGTCGGGATTCAGACCAGCTTCATCGTCGTCGCCGGCATCGCGGTGCTCGGCCTGATCATCTCGCTGCTGTTCGTCGGCGGGCAGCTCATCGGCGGCAAGCACGAGGCCGGCCCGCAGACCCCGCCGACGCAGACCCCGCCGCCGCAGACCTGAGGCGCTAGGCCGCTCCGGCGAGCCCCGGCGTCCGGGTCACGCCGCGCGACTCGAAGTACTCCCATTCGAGCTCCCCGAGCTCGGTCGCAGGGTCATCCGCGTACACCCACTCGCGCATGATCCGGTACCAGTTGCGCCTCGCGCGCAGCTGCGCGAGGACCGCGAGCACGCCGGTCTCCATCCGCCTTCCCATCAGCTCCTCGGCGGGGATGCTCTCGCGGCGCATCAGGTCGTAGTACTCGGAGCGCGGGTCGGAGGTCGACTCGATCACCTTCATCACGCGGCGCGGCGAGATCTGTATCTCGCGGTCCTCCAAATACCAGCCTCCGACCACGAGCACGTGCTCCATCAGGCGCTCGCAGTCCAGCTTCGAGGGGTTCTTGACGAAGCCGAGGTCGTGGAGGGCGTTGCGGAGCGCCGCGGGGTCGCGCCGCGCGGCGGCGTCGACCGCGCGCTGCTCGAGCTCGATCTGCTCGGGATCGAGCCGCTTGGTCATCCCGAAGTCGAGAAAGGCGACGCGGCCGTCGTCCATGAGGATGTAGTTCCCCGGGTGCGGATCGGCGTTGAAGTGCTGGAGGTGGTAGATCGAGCCGAAGCTGAACCGGAACACGATCTCTCCGAAGCGGTCGCGCTCCTCCTGGTCGAGCCGCTTCACGTCCTCGAATCCGAGGCCCTCGACGTACTCGGTGACCAGCACGCGGCGACGGGAAAGCCGCGTGAGGATGTCGGGGACGTAGATGAACGGGTGGCGGCGGTAGGCGCGCGAGAACGAGCGCTGGTTCTGCGCCTCGTACTCGTAGTCGAGCTCCTCCATTACCCGTTCGCGCACCTCCTCCGCGATCGCCTTCGGGTCGAGTCCGGGGGCGAGCGCCTTGCCGAGGCGGACGATCATCCCCATGTTCTGGAGGTCGGCCTCGAGGGCCTCGGCGATGCCGGGGTACTGGACCTTGACCGCGACGCGGCGGCCGTCGTGGAGGGTCGCGCGATGCACCTGCCCGATCGAGGCGGCCGCGAACGCCTCCGGCTCGATGTCGCTGAACAGCTCGTCGAGGCGCTCGTCCCGGTACTCCGCCTCCAGCACCTTCACGACGCTCTCCCACGGCATCGCGGGCGCGGAGGTCCGCAGCTTGGCGAGCTGCTCCTGGTACACGTCGCGGTACTCCTCGGGGATGAACTCGGTGTCCACGAACGAGGCGAGCTGGCCCAGCTTCATCGCCGCGCCCTTCATCTCGCCGAGCGTCCCGGCGATCTTCAGCGCGGTCTCGAGATGGCGGGTCTCGAGCCGCTCGTCGGCACGCTCCTCGGAGCGCGCGACGTTGACCGTCCTCGTGCCCGCGTAGCGCGTCGCCTGCACGCCGAGCGCCGAGCCGAGCTTCGCCGAGCGGCGGATCCGGCCCTTCGGGATCTTGTTGTCGGCCCCCATCACGAGGAAGCCTAGAGGGACCTTCTTCTATCCTCATCACCTGATGGCAGCGGGTCGTGAAACCCTCAAGGTCGCCGGGCGAGAGTCGTTCGGCTCGCGCGAGAGCCGGCGGCTTCGCCGTGCCGGCTTCGTGCCGGGCGTCCTGTACAGCGGCGGGAGCGACGCCCGTCCCTTCCAGGTCGGCGAGCACGAGATCCGCACCTTCCTCACCGACGGGCACGCCCTGTTCGACCTCGAGATCGAGGGGTCGAGGGCGGTCCCCGTGGTGGTCAAGGAGCAACAGCACCATCCCGTCCGCGGCGAGCTCCTCCACATCGACTGCTTCGAGGTGAAGCTCGACGAGGCGATCGAGGCAGAGGTCGCGCTCGAGCTCGAGGGCACCGAGGACGCCCCCGGCGTCAAGGAGGGCGGCGTGCTCGAGCACGTGACGCGCGAGATCACCGTCGAGGCCCTCCCGGGCGACATCCCCGAGGTGATCCACGCCGACGTGTCCGAGATGTCGATCGGGGACACGATCCAGCTCGCCGTGCTCACCCCTCCCTCCGGCGTCAAGTTCGTCGCCGACGAGCCGGAGGAGGTCACGGTCGCGACGCTCTCTCCGCCGCGGGTCGAGGAGGAGCCCGAGCCCGAGCTCGAGGAGGAGGCCGAGCTGGTCGGCGAGGAGGGCGAGGAGGTGCCCGAGGGCGCCGAGGCGCCGGAGGGCGAGGAGGAGAGGCCCGAGGGCGAGGCGCCGGCCGAGGGCGAGTCCGGCGGCGAGGAGTAGGCGCTGTCCCTGTTCCGTCGCCGTCGTCGGCGCAGCGACGCGCCGGCAGGAACGGACGGGAACGGTGAACGGGTGCTGGTCGTCGGGCTCGGCAACCCGGGGTCGCGCTACGCGGGGACCCGCCACAACCTCGGCTTCGAGGTCGCGGACGAGCTCGCGCGGCGTTGGGAGCTCCCCCGGGCGCGCAAGCGGTTCAGGGGCTTGATCACCGAGGGTCGTACGGGGACCGGCGGACCCCGGGTGGCGGTCCTGCTCCCCCAGACCTACATGAACGAGGCCGGGAGCTCGGCCGGCCCGGCGCGTGGGGCGCTGAAGGTCCCGCTCGAGCGGGTGGTGGTGCTGCACGACGAGATCGATCTGCCCTTCGGCGAGGTGCGCAGCCGGCTGGGCGGCGGCCTCGCGGGACACAACGGACTCAAGAGCGTGGCCGAGGGGCTCGGCGGCCCGGAGTTCCGGCGGGTGCGAATCGGGGTCGGTCGCCCCGACACCACCGATCCCGAGCTGGTCTCGCGGCACGTGCTGGGGCGCTTCGAGGAGGAGCCGGCGGACGTGCGCGAGCTGGTCGGGCGCGCGGCGGACGAGGCGGAGCGCGTCGTCAAGGAGGCATCCGAATGAGCGAGCGCCTGACGACGTACGGGGTCGACGAGGCGGGCGTGGCGCTGATCCAGCTCGACCGCCCCGAGGCGCGAAACGCGATCAACACGGCGATGCTCGAGGAGCTGCTTCCGCATCTCGAGGCGGCGCGCGACGACGAGGCCGTGCGCGTGCTGGCGATCTCCTCGACCGACCACATGGGCCTGTCCGCGGGCGCGGACATCCGCGAGGAGCTGGACGAGGACGGTTCGGTGCGGCGAATGGAGCTCTTCGCGCGCCTGTACGACGAGCTCACGGGCTTTCCGAAGCCAACGGTGGCGGCGTGTCACGGCTCCTGCGTCGGTGGAGGCGCCGAGATCGCCGTCGCGTGCGACCTCCGGGTGGGCGGCTCGAACCTGCGGTTCCGCTTCCCAGGTGGCGCGCTCGGCCTCCCGGTGGGGCCGGCGCGGCTGGTGACGCTGTGCGGCCTTTCGGTCGCGAAGTACCTGCTCCTCACCGGGCGCGAGGTCGGAGCCGACGAGGCCCTGCGGTGGGGGCTGGTGCACAAGGTGGTTCCCGCCGCCCGCACCGAGGACGGGGCGCTCCAGCTCGCGGCGAGCGTGGCTTCGAACCCGCCCGATGCCGTCGCGCGCCTCAAGGCGATGCTCCACGAGTGGGACGACGTGGAGGGGCGCTCGCGCGAGGAGGGCCGCGGCCAGGTCGAGTGGCAGCGCGCGGGCGGAGGCCTCCCGCATCGGGACTGACGATGTCGCTGCGCCCGCTGCTCAAGATCGCCCACGAGGACGGTAGGTTCCGAGCGCTCGCGGCAGCGACGCGCGAGGGGCGCGGTGTCCGCGCACACATGTCGCCCGGGGTCCGCCCCTTCCTCCTCGCCGGTCTGGTCGAGGACGAGGACGGCCTCGCGGGTCGTCCCGTGCTCGTCGTAACGGCGGACGATCGCTCGGCTCGGGACCTGGCGCGCGAGCTCGCCGCCTACCTGGCGCCGCGCCGGCTCCGCTACTACCCCTCCCGCGGGACCGGCTACGAGTCCCACGTCGCACCGCCACCGCACCTCGTCGGCCTGCGGATCGCGGCGCTGGATGCCCTCACCGGCGAGGGGGGTTCCGCCCCCCGCGCCGCCCATCCAGGGCGGCTCCCCCCGGCGCCGGTCGTGGTCGCCAGCGCCGTCGCGCTCGCCGAGGCCGTCCCCGATGCCTCCCTTCGCCCCGCCGGGCTGGCGCTGCGACGCGGCGAGGAGGTGAACCTCGACGCCGTCGCGACGCGGCTGGTGGAGTGCGGCTACGAGCGGACCGACCAGGTCGAGGACCGAGGGCAGTTCGCGGTTCGCGGCGGCATCCTCGACGTCTTCGGGGCGACCGAGGAGCGGGCGGCGAGGATCGAGCTGTTCGGCGACGCGGTCGACTCGATGCGGTGGTTCTCGACCTTCACCCAGCGCTCGCTCGGCGAGACCGAGCAAGTCGAGCTTGCGCCGGCGGCCGAGCTC
>Ga0299914_10001637_pt1 | contig 15030 bp, 15 predicted proteins | sample RVTome_10_FD_201361 | JGI IMG/M metagenome (GOLD analysis project Ga0299914, IMG submission 201361) | Soil microbial communities from uranium-contaminated site in the Upper Colorado River Basin, Wyoming, United States - RVT153D57 (version 2) ...
AGACGGCGGCGGGCCACCCGCCACGGCTTCCGCCACCGCATGAGCACCCGAGCCGGGCGGGCGATCGTCCGCAACCGGCGCCAGAGGGGCCGCGCGCGCCTCTCGGCCTGATCGGGCGGTTCGGCGACCGTGCGACTTTCGACGCGCTGCGGCGGGAGGGACGCCGGGCGCGGCGCGGGCCGATGACGGTGATCCACCTTCCGGGCCCCCACGAGGTACGGGTCGCCTACTCGATCGGGCGCAAGGTCGGCACGGCTGTGGTGCGCAACAAGGTCCGCCGCCGGCTGCGGGCCGCGGTGCGCGAGCTCGACGTCAGCACCGGCGGGCTGCCGACCGGTGACTACCTGGTGACGGTCAGCCCCGAGGCCGCCGGTCGCACCTACCGCGAGCTGCGCGACGACCTCGGCCGGGCCATCGCCGCGGCCAGCGACGTTGCTCCCGGCGCATCGTCCGGCGGTCCCCGCGGCCCAGGCGGGGCGGCCCGATGAGCCCCGTTACCACGGCCCTGCACGCGGGTGTGAGGCTCTACCAGAGGGTCACAGACGGCCGACCGTCGCCCTGCCGCTTCGTCCCTACCTGCTCGAACTACGCCCTCGACGCCCTCGAGGCACACGGCGCCGTGCGCGGCACCGGGCTGACCGTTCGCCGCCTGTGCCGCTGCCATCCCTGGGGTGGCCACGGTTGGGATCCCGTTCCTGAAGGAAAGCACTGATGCTCAACGGTCTCTTCGAGCTGATCGCCAACACGCTCAACTTCTTCTACACGCTCGTCCCCAACTACGGCGTCGCGATCGCGTTGCTGACGTGCGTGGTGATGATCATCACCACGCCGCTGACCCTCAAGGGCACGCGCTCGATGATCGAGATGCAGCGCCTGCAGCCGGAGATGCGCAAGCTGCAGCTGCAGTACAAGGACGATCGCCAGAAGCTCAACGAAGAGTTGATGGCCTTCTACAAGGAGCACGAGATCAACCCGGTCGGCGGCTGCCTGCCGCTGCTCGTCCAGGCCCCGATCTTCTCGATCCTCTACTACGTCGTGCAGGGCCTGACCCGCGACGCCACGTTCGTCGGCGTGCAGCGCCTGGTGCAGACCGACTTCGTGCCGACCGCCGACGTCACGACCGGCTTCCGCCCGAAGTACCTGAGCCCCGACACCGAGCTGTACCAGGCGCTGACCACGTCGCCGGCGCCCGAGATGCGGGCGTTCGGCATCGACCTGGCCCTCAGCCCCCAGGCGGCCCTCACCGAGGGGTTTCTGACGGCGCTGCCGTACGTGGGGCTGATCGCCGTCATCGGCTTCCTGAGCTGGTACCAGCAGAAGCAGATCATGGGCCGCAACGCCCACGCCGAGGTCACGTCGCAGCAGCAGATGATGATGCGCATCGGCCCGGTGATGTACCTGTTCTTCGCGTTCATCAGCCCGGCCGCCATCGGCATCTACTTCCTCGTCTCGACGCTGTGGCGCGTCGGCCAGCAGCACTACATCACGCGGGCGTTGTACCGAGGCGAGGACTCGGTGGGCGTCCAGGCGCAGAAGGCGATGGCCGAGCTGCGCGAGACGCGCAAGCGCGAGAACGGCGGCGGCAAGGGTGGCACCGCCAAGGGCGGCACCGGCAAGGCCCGCAGCGACGGCGGCCCCCGTGGGCCGAAGGACGCGCCGACGCCCGGTTCGAAGACCAGCAGCAACGGATCGTCGGCCCGGTCCAAGGGCACGCCGGCCGACAAGGCCACGTCCGGTGCCGGGGCGTCGGGCGCCAAGCCCCACCCCCGCTCTCGCAAGAAGAAGAAGAGGAAGTAGCTCGCTGTGGAATGGGTTGTCACGTCAGGCCGCACCATCGAGGAAGCGACCGAGGTCGCGCTCGACCAGCTGGGGGTGGACGAGCAGGACGCCGAGGTCGAGGTGGTCCAGGATGCGCAGAAGGGCCTGTTCGGCCGGCTGCGCGCCGAGGCTCAGGTGCGCGCGCGCGTTCGCCCCACGGCGCCACGGCCCAAGGCCGAGCGGCGCGAGCGACGCCGGGGCGACCGGCGGGGGCGCGACGGCGATCGCACCCGTGGGGCGAAGGGCCCGGCAGGGCGCGACCGCGTCAAGGCCGGTGGCCGGGACGGCGACGACGACGGCAGCCGCGACGGCGCCCGGGCGTCGACCGCGGCGCCCGCGTCGGGCACGTCCGAATCGGCGGGTGCCGAGCCACGCGACCGGGCGTCGGCGTCGGGTGACGGCCAGGTCGGATCGTCGAACAGCAGGCGGAGGCGCCGCAGCCGGTCGCCCCGCACAGCAGAGGGAGCAACGGTGAGCGAGAGTGCGCAATCGACGGATCGCCCCGAGGTCGCCGAACTCGACCTCGAGGGCCAGAAGACGGCGGTCGAGGAGTTCCTCACCGATCTCGTGACGGCGTTCGGTCGTTCGGATGCCACCGTGGCGGTCACCGTCGGCGAGGACCAGGCGCTCGAGGCGACCGTCGACGGCAGCGAGTTGGGCCTGCTCGTCGGGCAGAAGGGCGTGACGCTCCAGGCGGTGCAGGAACTGGTGCGGAGCATGGTGCAGCGCCGTTTCGTCGGCCAGTCTCACGCCCGTGTGCGGGTGGACGTCGCCGGCTACCGGGCCCGGCGCAGGGAGGCGCTCGAGCGGTTCGCCACCAGTGTGGCCGAGAGCGTCAAGGAGTCCGGTGTCGCGAAGGCGCTCGACCCCATGGGCTCGGCCGACCGCAAGGTCGTGCACGACGCGATCAACGACATCGAGGGCGTCGTGACGGTGTCGGAGGGCGAGGACGACGCCCGCCGGGTGGTCATCCGCCCGGCGTGAGCCAGGCATGACCGTGACGCCGGCGGGTGGGCCCGACGACGAGGCCACCGTCGCCGACGCGGTTCTGATGGCCGTTCTCGAGCGGAGCCGGAGCCTGGGATTCCTCGGGCCCGGCTCCCTCCGCGTCCAGGTGGCGCACGCTCGCGGGTTCGCCACGGGGTTGCCTGTGCCTCCAGAGCGGCTGCTCGACCTCGGCAGTGGCGGCGGGGTGCCGGGCCTGGTGCTGGCGGCGCACTGGCCGACCTGTGAGGTCGTGCTGCTCGATGCGGCCGAGCGCCGGTGTGCGTTCCTGGCGGAGAGCGTGTCGTCGCTGGGGTGGGAGGATCGAGTCCGGGTCGTACGGGCGCGGGCCGAGGAGGCAGCGCGCCGGCCGGACCTGCGGGCCCGGTTCGATCTGGTCGTGGCCCGGGGCTTCGGTCCCCCGCCCGTCACCGCCGAGTGCGGCGCACCGTTCCTCGTCGTCGGCGGACGTCTGATCGTCAGCGAGCCACCGGCCGGCGAGGGGGCGGTCGCGGCTGAGAGCGCCCCGGGAGGCGCTGTCGCTGCCCCTGCTGCTCGCGCCGTCTCGGAGTCCGAGGACCGTTGGCCGGCCGAAGGCGTGGCTCGCGTCGGATTGCGCCGAGAGCGGGTGTGGTCGGATCCCTACCACTACCGCTCGCTTGTGCTCGAACGCACAAGCCCGCCGCGGTTCCCGCGCCGAACCGGCGTGCCCGCCAAACGCCCGCTGTTCTGACCGGGGTCGGTCGTGCGTCAGTCCCAGGGGACGACGGTCAGTCGCGGCCAGACCGTCGTCCAGCGCTCGACCTTCGCCTCGTACACCGCACGCGTCACGACCGTCTTGTTGGCGCGGACGACCATCGCGAACAGGTCCCGCAACCCGAACGGTGCACAGACCCGGAAGCCACCCGCATCGCGGCGCACACCGATGCTCGAGGCGGTCGTGGGCCACGTGCTGATCGCGTGCTCGGTCGAGCGGTAGGGCGGCAGCGCTCGGCCGAACCTGCTCTCGTACCAGAGGTGGACCCGGGCCTCATTGGTGACGTCGAGTTGCGCACCGAGGTCCGCGAACCGTCGCTGCACCCGCGCCTCGACGGAGCGCTCGGCCTCCGCAGTCAGGTCGTCGTGGTCGAAGTACACGAGGTCGTAGTCCTTCACACCCGTCACCGGATCGAAGCCGTGCAGGACGTTCCAGATGGTGTTCGTGAGGCAGCCGGCGCCGAGATACCACCCGGGAAGACCCAGCGTTCCGGCGCCGTCGAGGATCGCGTCGACGCACGGGTTGCGCCGCACGGCGCGCTCGAGCCCGGCGGCCTGCCGGCGGAGATCTGCATCCAAGAGCTCGGCCAGCTCTGACGGACTCACGCCGTCAGGCGGGGAGGACGGGGCGGAGTGCGCCATCCGGCGATGATGACAGACGAGTGCGGGCGGTCGAGGGCCGGCTGGGGGGAGCGGCGCTGCAATGGGCCCGGCGCCGTGGAGTCGGCGTGCTCTGACCAGGGAATGTGGCACAGCCGCACTGCGGCGGGGTGTTCCACGTGGAACATCGAGCGCTTCAGAGGACGTCGTCGATCGAGTAGTGCCTGCCTGACGGTGGAAGGCGCTCGTCGGTCGTTGGCAGGAACCGCGGCTCCGATCACCCCGTCCGTCAAGTAGCCGGGAGCGGCTGCTGCGGGGCGCGTCACTCATGCCGAGCGCCTCCGACCAGGCCATGGCCCACCGACGAGGAGGGCGGCGGCGAAGGGGACGGATCGCCCGGGTGGTACGGGCCGCCCCGTCGGACGAGTTCCTCCGCCGCCGTCGCTCCGGTAGAAGCCGCAGCTACGTCCAGGTCTCTCGTGCGGTCCGCGAGGCGAGTCCGGCGGAGATGGGCGCTCGCCGGCGTTGGGTGGCCCGGCGCAGATCGAAGCACGGCGACCACGTCAGTCCTGCCAGTTCGGGAGCGCCGAGCCCCCTGAACTCGCTGTCCTGACGCGCCGCGCCCAGAACGCATCGATCGGCTGGTCGCCAAGACCAGACCGGTGCGGCCCCGTTCTCCTACGAGCCCCGATCCCGCACCCGCCGCTCGATGCCCCCCGTAGCAACGGGCGGTTCGCCTCGAAATGACTCTTTGGCCGAATCGTCGGCCGGGGGCAATGTTCCACGTGGAACGTGGGTGCAAGGTCTGAGGTTTCGGACGTGCTGGCGTGCGCCATCCAGGTGGTGAGCGGTGCTGCTGGCGGCAGTCCTGACGCGACGAGCGGGTGGGCACGCAGTGTTTGGCCTCCGGTTCCTAACGCCAGGCGCCCTCCTGAGAGGGCGTCTCGCTCCGCATGCGACGCCTTGCCGCCCGGGCTCGTGCGAGGACGATTCTCTGGACAACCCGATGGGCCCTCGGCGCGACTGGTTCACCCCGGCCCGACCGGTCGCCGCAGGTCGCTACCGGTGGCGGGGGAGTGGGCCCTGGGTTCGACCGCCGTGCATGTGCCGCTGACTCGCTCACGGGACAAGGGCGCCCGGACCAGCGCCTGCGGCCATGTGCGCCAGCCCCGGCGGGGCGCGTGCCGATCATGGGCACACGTCAAACCTTCGGTTTCCGGCACGCGTTGCAGCGCGAGCGCGGTGTCCTGGGCGGCGATTCGCCCTATTGGGCGGCGGACTCACCCCATCCAGGCGGTGGCGATTGGCTGATGTTCCACGTGGAACCACATGTCGGCCGAATCCGTTCGCCACTCGTGAACTGCGGCTTCCCGGAGGTGGAGTCGGTGGGTCATCACGGTTGAGTGTCCCCAGGTGAGCGGCCTAGCTGATGGCCGGTCCACGTGGGGCGAGCACCTCGGCGGTGGCGGCCCGTGTGGTGGCGAGCAGCTTGACCCTGTCGCCCCGCCGGTGTCATGCGGTGGCCCTGCTTGGGGCAGATGGGAGACGGTCGTGCGTTTCCGATGTGGAGACCGCCCCGTAGGGCGCCGCGATCCAGATCGGCCGCCGGAACCCGCATCGGCTGACGATCGGTAGGTCACGGCCAACCGTCCGCCGCTGGAGGCCGCCGCAAGAGGGCTCATCGCGCGCGGGCAGACGTCCGATCCCCGAATCCGACCGGCCACCAGTGCACACGCCTGTGATCACGGGCCGACGTCCGCTCATCAGGACCCTGCCGACCTCCTCGAGGCCGCACCGCCGGCGGCCAGCACCGAGGCCAACGCGCTGGCGCACAACGAGCGCCGCGCGGCGCATCACAGGTCGCGCTCACGGTGGTTTTAGCATGTCTCATCCTCTATCGACATATCCTGTGTCCGGCGCCTCGCCGGCGTCATGTTCCACGTGGAACACCCGAGCGTCGCGCTCGGGGCTTGACCCGGCACCGCCGGACCGGAAACATGTGCCGGATGGCCGAGAGCACGCCCGATGCCACGACCCAGGCCCGGGCGCCCTCGGGCAGATCCGGCTTCTCGCTACCAGGTGTCGACGCCATCCCGGCACTCGACGACCTGCGCGGTGATCAGACAGCCCCGAACCCCTACGAGACTGCCCAGGTGATGACGCCTTCTCCTGCAGTCGTCGACCCCGAACAGGCCGACGACGCCACTCATCCTGCCCCCTCCTCCACTCCCACACCGTTCGAGCGCCCGCTTCCACGCATGGTCGCCATCGCCAACCAGAAGGGTGGCGTCGGCAAGACCACGACGGCCGTCAACCTGGGCGCGTGCCTGGCCGAGCTCGGTTACCGCGTGCTGGTGGTCGATCTCGATCCACAGGGCAACGCCAGCACGGGACTCGGCATCAACATCCGGGACCTCCAGGCCTCGATGTACGACGTCATCCTCAACGACCTGCCGATCGAGGACTGTGTCGAGGCGACCGCGGTACGGAACCTCTTCTGCGCGCCTGCGGCGCTCGACCTCGCGGGTGCCGAGATCGAGCTGGTCCCGGCGTTCAGTCGCGAGATGCGCCTGCGCCGCGCGCTCGACTCGGTGCGCGACGACTACGACTACGTCCTGATCGACTGCCCGCCCTCGCTGGGCCTGCTGACCGTCAACGGACTGGCTGCCGCCAGCGAGGTCATCGTGCCCATCCAGTGCGAGTACTACGCGCTCGAGGGCCTCGGCCAACTGCTGCGCAACGTCCAGCTCGTGCAGCGCAACCTCAATCCCCGCCTCGAGCTGAGTGCCATGGTGCTGGTGATGTACGACGCCCGCACCAAGCTCGCCGACCAGGTCGTACACGAGGTGCGCGACCACTTCGGCGAGAAGGTGTGCAACAGCATCGTCCCCCGCACGGTGCGACTGAGCGAGGCCCCGTCCTTCGGCCAGCCGATCATCACGTTCGATCCGACCTCGCGGGGATCGATCGCCTATCGCAGTCTGGCCTTGGAGGTGAGCGGTGGAGCGGCGCAGCGGACTGGGTAAGGGCCTCGGCGCTCTGATCCCCCAGGACGTCACCATCGGCCCGCCGTCGCTGCCCGGCGTGCGCGAGGTGCCGATCACGCAGATCGAGCCGAACCCCTACCAGCCCCGCAGCCACTTCGACGAGGAGTCGCTCGCCGGCCTGACCGCTTCGATTCGCGAGGTGGGGCTCCTGCAGCCGATCCTGGTGCGCGAGATCGGGCCCGACCGCTTCGCGCTGATCGCCGGCGAACGTCGCTGGCGGGCCTCGAAGCGCGCGGGCCTGCAGTTCATGCCGATCATCGTGCGCGACGTGAGCGACGAGCTGACCTTGCAGCACGCACTGGTCGAAAACCTCCACCGTGACGACCTGAACCCGCTCGAGGAGGCGGCTGCCTACCAGCAGCTCATCGAGGACTTCAACATGACGCAGGAAGCGGTTGCCCACCGGGTGGGCAAGAGCCGCTCGGCGATCGCCAACCTGCTCCGCCTGTTCCAGCTTCCGCCCCAGATCCAGCGCATGGTCGCCGATGGCCAGGTGTCGGCAGGTCACGCCAAGGCGTTGCTCGCCACGCCGGATCGAGCCCTCCAGGAGTCGCTGGCTCGCCGCATCGTGTCCGAGGGGTTGACCGTGCGCGAGACCGAGGAGGCGATCCGGCAGCACAACGCGCCGAACGGTCCGGGAGTCCGGCCGGAGCCGGATGGTGGGACACCAGGCAGCAGGCTGCGCGCCCCCGGCCTGCTCGAGCTCGAGGAGCTGCTGGCGGAACAGCTCGACACCCGGGTGAAGATCAACATGGGCCCCAAGCGCGGCCGTGTGGTCATCGAGTTCGCAGACCTCGAAGACCTGGAGCGCATCTACCGGGTGATGGCGACCAGCGACCAGCAACACACCCACGCTTCCTGATCCCCGGACGGCCCGCCGACGGTGCCACCGAGAAGACACCGCTACGCGGCCAGCCACCTACGGATAGTGGTGAAGTGGGCGTCGAGGTTCACCGAGAAAGACTAAACCCCAACCTGAGGATTGATTGGTCCTCAGGTTGGGGTTTAGTCGTCCACAACCTTTCGCACAGGTTGTGGATTACTCCTGTGGGTGAGGTTCAGGGCAGGAATTCGTCCAGCTCAGCGAGAAGTTGACCCTTACCCTTGGCCCCGACAAGCCGCTTCTGGGCGCTGCCGTCCTTGAAGACGATCAGCGTGGGGATGCTCATGACGTCGAAGCGGCGGGCGACGTCCGGGTTCTCGTCCACGTTGAGCTTCGCCACGCTGATCTTGCCGGCGTGCTCGCTGGCGATCTCGTCGAGGATCGGGGCGATCATCTTGCAGGGCCCGCACCACTCGGCCCAGAAGTCGACCACGACGGGCTCGGCGGCCGCCCCGATGGTCTCGTCGAACGTCGCATCGGTGAGGGTGCTGATGCTTGCAGCCATGTGAGTGGTGACCTTCCTTGCGTGGAGTGGATCTTGCGAAGAGAACTACTGAGCTGAACAGCGCGCCGGGCGGCGATGTTCCCGCCGCGCGCGTACCCGTTGTCCCTGCTCAGGATCCCCGGGCCTCGAGCCACCGCTCCGCGTCGATGGCGGCCTGGCAGCCCGAGCCGGCGGCGGTGACGGCCTGGCGGTACGTGTGGTCCTGGACGTCTCCGCAGGCGAACACGCCCTCGACGTTCGTGGTGCTGGCGCCGCCGGCCAGCCCGGTGACGAGGTAGCCGGACTCCTCCATCTCGAGCTGGCCCTTGAACAGGTCGGTGTTGGGCTTGTGGCCGATCGCGACGAACAGGCCGGTGACCGGCAGCTCGCTGATCTCGTCGGTGAGCACGTTGCGCACCGTCACGCCCTCGAGCGTCGTCGTCCCCGACACGGCGTCGACCACGTGGTTCCACAAGAACTTGATCTTCTCGTTGGCGAAGGCCCGCTCCTGCATGATCTTCGAGGCCCGCAGCTCGTCGCGCCGGTGCACGATCGTGACCGACCGGGCGAACTTGGTGAGGAAGATCGCCTCCTCGAGCGCCGAGTCACCGCCGCCGACCACCGCGATGTCGTGGTCACGGAAGAAGAAGCCGTCGCAGGTGGCGCACGTCGACACGCCGTGGCCGATCAGCTCGGACTCGCGCTCGACGCCCAGCATGAGCGACTGCGCGCCCGTCGAGATGATGAGGGCGTCGGCGGTGTAGGTGGGTTCGGCGGCATTCGGGTCGTCGACCCAGACGCCGAAGGGCCGGCCCGACAGGTCGACACGCGTCGCCTTCTCCGTGCGCACCTCGGTGCCGAACCGCACCGCCTGCTCGCGGAACCGGGTCATCAGCTCGGGGCCCATGACGCCCTCGGGGAACCCGGGATAGTTCTCGACCTCGGTGGTGAGCATGAGCTGCCCACCGGGCTGGTCGCTCGTCGACGACGGCTCGCCCTCGAGCAGGAGCGGCTCGAGGTTGGCCCGGGCCGTGTAGATGGCGGCGGTGAGCCCTGCCGGGCCCGAGCCGATGATGATGACCTTGCGGTTGCGGCTCACGTGCGTTGGTGTCCTGTCTGGATGGGGGAGATCGTGATGGGGGCCGGGAGGAGCCTCGTGGTGCTCAACCCGGCCGTGCCCCCGCTTCTTCCCCGGTGCTGCGGCGCTGCCGCCACAGCACGGCGCCGGCGATCACGAACACCAGACCGAGGATCAGGTATGCCGCCCACATGTGGTCCTCGCCGAAGACCGCGTCCGGCAGGTAGCTGTCGAGCAGGCGCACCGAGCCCACCACCAGCAGAAGCAGGCACGTGGTGCCCACCAGGGCGGCGAAGGTGCCGTAGACCACCGCGCGGGCGACCGTTATGGCCGGGCCGGTGGTCTTGTCGCGCACCGTGCCGACGACCTGTTCGATGGTGTCGGCGGCCTGGGCCGGCCAGTCACGGTCGTCGGGCGGGGGCACGGGAAGTCGGCCCGATCGGGCAGGTGTGGTGGCGTTCGCCATGGTGGGCAAGCCTACTTGCGCGGACGGCCCGGCCCCGGACCTCCACGCCCGCTCCGGCCCGCCGCCAGGCGATGGAGACCCCGCCCGGCGGGTGGTCCGGAGGGGAGGTCAGCCCAGCGGCTCGTCGACCACGACGCTGCAGCTCGCGTCGATGGCGACGACCCGATCGCCACCCGTGGTGCGGATCACGAGCACGTCGACGGGATCGCCCAGGAACGTGGCGGTGCCCCGCAGCCGGACCACCGTCCCACCGTCGTCGAGCCGTCCCGGCAACTCGGTCCCGCAGCCGAAGCGCAGATCGGCGAGCACCTCATCGGCGGGCGGCACGGCCTCCCCGCTGCCGTCGGTCGCACTGCTGCTCTCGCGGTCCTCGTCGGCACGCGTGCGCAGGTTGGCGACCAGATCGTCGGCCGACGCGAAGCTGCCCAGGTCACCGGCGACGAGCGGGGCTACCGACCCGGACTCCTCGGTGGCGGCCTGGTCATCGGCGCCCTCGCTGGCCGCGGGGGCATCGGCCGCCTCACCGGACGCGTCTTCCTCGGCCTCGCGGGCTTCGCCCCCGGCGCTCGCATCCCCACTCGTCGCCGCGTCGTCGTCGCTGCTGCTGGTCCCGAGCGTGGCGACGCCGGCCGCGGCGGCGACCAGCACGGCGACGGCCGCGGCGGCACCGAGCCAGCGGGGCGCACCGTGCCGTGGTGGCCGACGCCGCTGCTGCCGGCCAGCGAGCTCGCCGACCGGCTCGCCGGCCCGGGCCGGCGGTGTCACCACCTGGTCGTCGAAGGCGGCGAGTGCTGCCGCGATGGCCCGTTCCCGAGCGCTCGGGTCGGGCGGCCGTGCGGGAGCGTCGCGCAACGCGGCGCGCGTCGACTCGATCTCGGCCAGGCGGGCCATGACGTCGGCGCGCTGCCGGGCGGCGGCCGCACCGGCCTCGTCGAGCACCCCGTCGAGCAGCGCCGACGCCAGCTCGTCTGCGTCGCCGTCGCCGCCATCGCTCCCTCCCGGGCCGCTGGGAGGTGAGCCTCCACCGTCCCCGCCCGCGCTGACGCCCCGGCCGCCTGAGGAGCCGCCGGCAGCGGGGTCGGGCAGGTCGGTGCCCGGGTCGTCGGGAGGGGGGAGGCGCGGGTCGTCGGGGGTCATGGGCTGGTGGTTGGACGATCGGACGGGGCCGCCCGGTTCCCCAGCAGGTCGGACAGCAGGGCGCGCCCCCGGGCGATGCGCGACCGCACCGTGCCCACCGGGATGTCGAGCACACGGGCGATCTCGGCGTAGTCGAGGTCGCAGAGGTCGCGCAGGACGACCGCAGCGCGGAAGGCGTCCGGCACCCGGGCCAGCGCGGCGTCGACGTCGAGCCGGCCGTCGACCGCCTCGATGCCACCGTCGGCCACCAGGCCGGCCCGTCCGCCGGCCAGCACGGGCCCACTCGGAGTGCCGACCCGCTCGAGCGGGTCGAGCCCCCGGCCGGCGCCGCCACCCTCGTCGCCGCCGGGCGCGCCACCCCCCAGTGCGCCGGGGAGCGGGCGCCGCCGCCGCCGGCGCAGCTCGTCGAGGCAGGCGTTGGTGGCCACCCGGTACGACCAGGTGCTGAAGCTCGACCGGCCGTCGAAGCGGTTGATCCCCCGGGCGATGGCGATGAGCGCGTCCTGCAGGGCGTCCTCGGCGTCGGTGTCGTCGCCGGTCACGCGGCGGCATAGCCGCCACAGCCGCTCGTGGTGGCGCCGGAGCAGGGTGTCGAGCGCGCCGCGATCGCCGGCCTGGGCGGCGGTGACGAGTCTGCGGTCGTCGTCGTCGGGATCGATGGCTGGAAGAGTAGGTCAGCGCGAGATGCGCACTTCGTCGACCGTGACCTGGTTCGTGTCGCTGGCCCGGGTGAACCACAGCAGCACGGCGCCGCCCTCGGCGTCGAGCTCCGCGGTGGCCGTGCCGGCGCCGTTCTGGTCGAAGGTGCCCTCGGGCTCGCCCCACTCGTCGAGCTGGTCGTGTACCTCGTCGGCCACGTAGACCTCGGCCTGCCACCCCGACAGGGGCGTGTCGAACTCGAACGACCGCACGGGCCCGGGCTCCGTGAGCTCGAAGATGAGGCCGACGCCGTCCTTGCCCAGCCCGCCCCAGTCGGGCGAGTTGTACCGCTCGCTCGACCACGACGTCGACGCGTCGCCGTCGAAGGCCAGGCCACGCGCCGCCTCGTCGGGGTGCTCGCCGTCGCCACCCTGGGGGTCGAAGTCGATGCTCCTGGCGATGGTGACCAGGTCGGCGGCCGGGGCCTCGGGGTCCTCGGCCGTGGTGTCGGAGGGGCTGTCCTCGTCGCCGAACAGCCCGTCGCCCGGGCCGCCCAGCAGCAGCCCGGCCACGCCGAGCGCCACGGCGACCAGGACCACCAGCAGCGTGGGCACCAGCCAGCGCCGCTCGCTCTCGGCGAAGCCCGCGGGCCGCCCGGTCGACGGCGCCCCCCACGGCGAGGTCCCCGCAACGTCGCCCACGCCGGGCGGCGGAGGGGGCGGCAGCGGCGAGCCCGGCACCCGCTCGGCGATGGTCTCGTCGCCGTTGGCGGCCCGGTCGTCGGCGCCGGCGCCCAGCAGGGCGGCGCGGGCGTCGGTGGCGGTGGGGTAGCGGTTGGCCGGGTCGCGGGCGAGCAGCCGCATGGTGATGGCTTCGAGCTCGCGGGGCACGCCGGCCTTGACCAGCCGGGGCCGCTGGGGATCGCTGTGCAGGCGTGCCAGCGCCGTGCCCGAGCTGGTGTCGGCCTCGAACGGCACCCGGCCGCACAGCATCTCGTAGAGCACCACGCCCAGGCTGTACAGGTCGGTGCGGGCGTCGACGGGCTTGGCCTCGACCTGCTCGGGCGCCAGGTACTTGGCGGTGCCGAGGAACGAGCCCTCCTGGGTGAGGTCGGCCGACTCGGCGGCCTTGGCGATGCCGAAGTCGCCCACCTTCACCCGCCCGTCCTCGGACAGGAGGATGTTGGCCGGCTTGATGTCGCGGTGCACCAACCCGGCGGCGTGCGCCACCGCCAGGGCGCCGGCCACCTGGGCGGCGATGTTGGCGGCCACCCACGGGTCGAGCGGCGCCTCGTCGAGGCGCTCGCGCAGGGTCTGCCCCCGCACCAGCTCCATGACGATCGCCTCGATGCCGTCGTCACTACACGTGTCGTAGACGTTGACGATGGCGGGGTGCGACAGGCGGGCCACGGCGATGGCCTCGTGGCGGAACCGGATGACGAACGTCTCGTCGGCGGCCAGGTGCTGGTGCAGGATCTTGACGGCGATGGCGCGGCGCAGCACCTCGTCGGTGCCCAGCCAGACCTGGGCCATGCCGCCCGAGGCCAACAGCTCGTCGAGGCGGTAGCGCGCGCCGAGAAGCGCGCCGGGTGCGACACCGGCGGCCTGGGACGAGCCGGGGGACGGAGGCGTCACTGCCACGGTCTGCACACCGTAGCGAAGCGGTGGGCCTGACGCGGGGTCAGGGACCGCCGTTCCCTGGACATCTCACGCCGGGTCGACCCACGTGAGCCCCATCACGCGCGGTCCGCCGTGGGTGCCGATGGTGGGGCCGATCGTGGTCACCCGGATGGTGTCGGCGGGGTAGCGGGGAGCCAGCAGCGCCAGCATGTCGTCGAGGTCCGGGGCCATGCCGTGGGCCACGCACAGGTGCTCGACCACGGGCAGCGCGAAGATCTGGTCGCGCAGCCACTCGAGCGCCTTGCGCCGGGTGCGGGCCTTGCCGGCTTCGGCCACCTCGCCCGACGAGATGTCGAGCAGGGGCTTGATCGACAGCAGCGACCCGAGGAGGGCCTGGGCGCCACCGATGCGGCCGCCCTTCTTGAGGTTGTCGAGGGTGTCGAGCGCGCCCATGACGTGGGTGCGGCTCACCAGCCCCTCGACCAGCGCCACGACGTCGTCGGCCGAGGCCCCGCCCGCGGCCGCCTCGGCCGCGAGGGTGACCTGGGTGCCGAGGCCTGCGGTGATCGAGCGCGAGTCGAGGACGCGCACGTCGAGGTCGCTGGCCGAGGCGGCGGTCTGGGCCGACTGGTACGTGGCCGAAAGCCCCGACGACAGGTTGATGCACACGACGGCGTCGGCGCCGGCCTCGGCCTGGCGTCGGAACGCCGCCTCGAACGCGCCGGGCGCGGGTGCCGCGGTCTCGGGCAGGTCGGCCGACGAGGCGAGCTTCTCGTAGAACTGCTCCACCGACAGGTCGACGCCGTCGGTGAACTCCTCGTCGCCGAAGCGGATCGACAGCGGCACGACCTCGATCCCCAGCCGGTCGACCTCGTCGGCGCTCAGGTCGGAGGACGAGTCGGTGACGATGCGGACGGGCATGGCCGGCGACCCTACTAGCGTCCGCCCGCTCCGGCCTGCGCCGTCGCCGCCCTAGCCGCTGCGGCTGCGCTGCCGGGCCATGTGGGCCGGACGGTACCCGGCGTCGTCGTCGCCGGAGCGGGCGGCTGAGGGCCGAACCGCCGCCGGGGCAGTCCCGACGGCGGCCCCCAGGGCGGGGGGTGGGGCGCCCTGGCGCGGTCGGTCGGCCCGGCCCGACCAGCCGCCGTCGCCGCCGGTTCCCGCGTCCGCGTCGGCGCCGGCGCCTCCGCGACCGCCGCCCGCTCCACCGTCACCGGGGGGCCCGCCAGGCCCGACGGACCCCGGCGGCATCAGGTGGCGCGACCGGCGCGTCCGGCGCCAGTGCCGGGCCCACCAGACGGCGAGGAACAGGCCGGCGCCCGCCGACAGCACCAGGCCGACGCCCGAGATGGCGGTCGAGCGCACGTCGAACGTGGTCGTGTCGAGCACCAGGGATCCGTCAGGGCTGGTGACCGTGACGTCGAGGCTGAACGCGCCCGAGGTGCGGGCCCGCACCGGCACCTCGATGCGGGTGGTGCCGGGCGCCAGCACCTGGTCGACGCGATCGCCGTCGGGGAAC
>Ga0299914_10001638_pt1 | contig 15030 bp, 11 predicted proteins | sample RVTome_10_FD_201361 | JGI IMG/M metagenome (GOLD analysis project Ga0299914, IMG submission 201361) | Soil microbial communities from uranium-contaminated site in the Upper Colorado River Basin, Wyoming, United States - RVT153D57 (version 2) ...
GGAGGCCACGTCGCCGGCCCGCGCGGGCCGACGGCCGTGCGCCGTGCGGCCGCCACAGCCGGGAGTCCCTTCAGTTGTCGGCGAAACGGGCTGACGGCCATCACGATGGCCACGATGACACGATGAACACGATGAAGAACACTCAAGCGCCATCGTGTCTTCGTGCCATCGTGTTCATCCGCCTTCGCTGAAGCTACGGCGGACCACCGTAGCCTTGGCGGAGGTGGTCGTGGTGCCGTCGGCGCGTGTTCGGTGGCAGTCGAGTGAATCGTGGGTCAGTCGTCGCGCAGCGCTCCAATCGGATCGATGGTCGCAGCCCGGCGCGCCGGCAGCCAGGCGGCGGCCAGGGTGGCCGCGGTCAGCACACCCAGGGCGACGCCGATGCTGGCGGGGTCGTGCGGTCCGAGCCCGAACAGCATCGACGAGACCAGACGCGTGATGACGAGCGCGAGCGGCAGCCCGAGCGCCAGACCAACGACAAGCAGCACGAGCGATTCGCGCAGGAACATCCACGCGATGGCGTGCGGCCGCGCGCCCACCGCCATGCGCACGCCAATCTCCCGCCGCCGACGCGCGACACTGTAGGCCTGCACGCCGTAGAGGCCGACGGCCGCGATCGACAGCGCGAGGAGCCCGAACGCCGTCGAAACCTGCGCGACGAGCCGCTCGATCACGAGCGTGCGATCGACGATCTCGCGGAACGGCACGACGTTCGTCAGCACGAAGGCCGGATCGATCGAGCGGGCGATCGGACGAAGCTGGCCGGCCAGCACGTTCAGGTCGCCCGAGGACCGGATGGCGAAGCGCACGACGGGCGTGCCGCCCATCTGGCGGTAGGGCCGGTAGTACATGGGCGACGGGTCATGTCGCAGGTTCTCCCACCTCGAGTCGCGGACCACGCCGACGATGGTCATCGGCTCGCCGCCGAAGGTCCCGCTCGCCCTGTAGAACCGCCCGCCGAGGGGATCCTGACCGGGGAAGAACCGGCGCGCGAACGACTCGTTCACGATGGCCACGAGCGGCGCGTGCACATCGTCAGACCAGGCGAAGTCGCGGCCGGCGATGACGGGGTTGCCCATCGCCTGGAGGAAGCCGGGCGAGATGCGCTGCTCGATCATCAGCGGCAGGTCATCTTTCGGCGTGTCATGGCCCGGGAAGCCGATGCGGAACTCGATCGCGCCATCCAGCTGCCCGATGTGGCTGAAGGCGGCGATCGCGACGCCGGGGAGCGCGGCGATGCGGGCAAGCAACGCTTCGATGTACTGGTCGCGGCGATCGTCGCTGTCGGCGGGCGGCTGTACGTCGGCCACCAGCAGACCTTCTTCGCGATAACCGGCGTCCTGCCCGCGAAGGTTCTGCAGCGTCCGGAGAAACACGCCCGCGATGACGAGGAGCGCCGTGCACATCACGATCTGGCCCACGAGCGCGCCGCGGCTCGCCCAGCTTCGCGCCCGCTCACCGCCAGGGCGCGTCCGCAGATCGGGCGCACCGCCGAGGCCTGCCGTCACGCGGAGCGCCGGCGCCAGCGCGAACAGCAGGCACGCGCCGCACGTCAGGAGGGCGGCAAAGCCGAGTACGCGGCCGTCGAGGTCGAACCGGAGGTTCGCCAGCGCCAGGGCGTCGCCGGGAGGCAGGAACGCAAGCAGGGCGCCGCTGATCCAGCTTGCGACGCCAGGCGCCAGCGCTCCGCCCGCGACGGCCAGGACCAGTCCCTCCGTCAGCAACTGCCGCACGACACGGGAGCGGGAAGCGCCAATCGCGGTGCGAACGGCCAGCTCGCGCTCCCGTGACTTCATCCCTGCCAGCATCAGGTTGGCGAGATTGGCGCAGGCGATGAGCAGCACGAGCGCCACCACGAACGCCACCAGCGCCAGCGGCCGGGCGAGCCGGTGCCGCAGGGTCGAGTAGCCAACGGCGCCGCTGGCGAACTCGACGGGGCGTCCGACCAGCGCGGCGCTCTCGCGCGAGGCCTGCTTCCGGTTCGTACCGGGAGCGAGGCGGCCCATGATGCGCATCCACCGCCCGCGAGACCGATCCTCGTCGGTGCGCGGGACCACCTGCTCGATCGGGATCCAGATGTCGGCAGGTACGTCGATGTCGGTTCCGCGGAACCCCGGCGCGGCCACGCCGACGATCGTGAACTCACGACCGCCGCGGCGGAATCTGGCGCCAAGGGCGGAGGGACTGGCGGCGTACCGGGAGCGCCAGTAGTCCGCGCTGATGACGGCAATCGGCTCCTCATTCAGCCCCGGTCCGGGCGCACGAAAGACGCGGCCCTTGAACGCCGGAACGCCGAGCACCTCGAAATAATTGTCCGAGACCAGCTGCACGACAGCTGTCGCCCGCTCCCCGTTGATCTCGATACTCGTCGGTCCGCGTGAGTCGGTGCTCCCCGCCAGCCCAGAGAGCGTCCGCATCGACGGCCGCAGCCTGTCGTGCGTCGCAACGGTGAAGGTTTCGAGCGGCGCTGCCCGATCGGGCCGGTACTCGATCAGGCGCACCAGCTGCTCGGGCCGGTCGACCGGCAGGTGCCGCAGGAGCAGCGCGTGTACGAGGCTGAACACGGCGGTCGCGCCGCCCATGCCGAGCGCCAGCGTGATGACCGCGGCGAGCGAGAATACCGGGCGTCGGCGGAGCAGGCGCCCCGCGTAGCGGACGTCCTGCCCGAGCCGCTCGAGCCAGCTCCAGCCCCAGGCGGCGCGCGTGTCCTCTTCGATCACGGTCAGGCTGCCGAGCTCGCGCCGCGCCGCACGACGGGCGTTTGCCTCGTTCAGGCCGGCCGCCAGTCCCTCTTCGATCTCCTGCTGGATATGAAATTCCAGTTCTTCGCGAATCTCGGCTTCCCGGCTGCGCCGCCGGGCGAGCCAGCGACGAGGGTTCAGCAGCCGCGTCACGGTGCCTCCTCATCGGCGGGCCTCAGGACGAGGCCGACCGCGCGCGAGAAGGTCTCCCACTTCGCGCGGGCCGCGGCGAGCTGCCGGCGCCCCCGGAGCGTCAGCCGGTAGTACCTCGCGCGCGTGCCCTTCTCGGACTGCGCCCAGGACGCCGCAATCCAGCCCTGCGCTTCGAGCCGGTGCAGGGCCGGGTAGAGCGAGCCGGTTTCCACCTGCAGCAGATCCTCGGACGTCCGCTGAATGTGCTTCGCGATGGCGTGGCCGTGGCGGGGACCGAACAGCAGCGTGCGGAGGATGAGCAGGTCGAGCGTGCCCTGGAGCAGCTCGACCCGTGAGCGCGCGGCGCGGGCCATGACGTAGGCAGTCTACACAATCCAGGAGCTAGGAGCTGGGAGCTCGAAAGCTGAAAGCTGAAAGCTTGTATACGAGGTATACTCCCTGCCGTGGCGAACCCGGACCTGTACGGGCAGGCGATGCGGGCGCTGGCGCAGGGGCGCGGAGCCGACGCGTCGTCGCTCCTCGTGCGCGCGCTGAAGCGCCCGGGGCTGCCCCGCGATGAGCAGGTCCAGATTCGGTGCGCCCTGGCGGAAGCCTGGCTCCTGCAGGACGATCTGCGGCAGGCCACCGACGCGCTGGGGCGGCCGCCCGAAGCGCGCGAGCGCATCGATCCCGCCAGGCTGTCCGATCTCTGGCGCATGCACGGCCGGCTGGCTGCGGCGCGCGGCGAGCCGTCGCGCGGGATTGCGTTTCTCAGCAAGGCGCTCGCGGCGGCGGAGCGGGCCCACGAGTCGCGCGCGATCGGCCTCGTCCACTACGAGCTGGCGCTCTGCTACCGCCAGGTCGGCGACACGGTCATCGTGCGCGAACACCTCACGCAGGCGGCCTCCGCGCTGCACGCGGCCGGCGACAAACGGCAGCTCGCGATGGTGCATTCCTTCTCCGGCGTCACGCTCGCGCAGGAAGGCCGGCTGGACGAAGCCATGACGGCGCTGCGGCACGCCGAGCGGCTGGCCCTGGTGGTGGACGCCGCGGACGTCCTCGCGACGATCTGCGGAAACCAGGCGAACGTCGCGCTCATGCAGCACCGCCACGATCAGGCGCTCACGCTCGCCGAGCGCAGCGTGGAGTTGCAGGAGCAGGCCGGCACGCCGCATGGCCTCGGGATCGCCCTGGCCTCGCTCGGGCAGATCTGCGTGCGCCTCGGCAACCTGCGCCGTGCGGAAGAGGCGCTGAACCGCGCGCTGGACGTCCGCAGCCCCCTCCAGTTCATGCGCGAGACGACCGGCGCCGTCTTCGACACGCTGGCGCAGATTCACCTGATCCGCGGCGAGCACGACGCCGCCGCGCGCGCGCTCCAGAAGGCGCGGGACGCCTACGGCGAGCACGGGACCCAGACCAGCCGGTGGTATCAGTGGTCGCTGCGCGTGCTCGAGGCGCGGCTCTCGCTCCGGCGCGGGCAGCCGGCCGTCGCGCTCGCCCTCGCCAGCGACATGGCCGGGGCGGCGGAGACGCCGGCGGCCTACGCGCTCCAGGCCGAACTCATCGGCATTGACGCCCTCCTCGCCTCCGGCCGCACAGACGAGGCGCAGGACGCGGTGGATCGCGCCGCGGCCCGCATCACCCCCGGCGCGATGAGCGGGACGTGGGCCGAGTACCTCCGCCTGCGCGCCCGCCTGCACGCCGCCGCGGGGCGCGCCAACGAGGCCTATCACGACTTCGGCCAGAGCGTCAGCGTCTTCGAGCTCCTCGGCGAGCGCTACCAGGCGGGACTCAGCTATCTCGAGCTGGGTCGCCTTGCGGCAACGGCGGGCGCGCGCTCCAAGGCCACCCGGTATCTGACGGATGCCGCGTCCCTGTTCGAGTCGCTCGGCGCGGCCCCCGAGCTCGCCGAGGCGCGCGCGGCCCTCGCGGGTGTCCCCGCCGCGGGCACGGGCGACTACGTGGGCGTGCAAATGGACGGCGACGATGCCATCGTGCGGCGGATGGTGGATGCGGCCGTGCTGCCGGCGCTGCTGGCGCGTGAGGGCGCCACGGCGCTGCTCGAGGCCTGCGACGGGCAGGCCGCAGTGCTCTTCGTGCAGATGCCGTCCGGCCGGCCTCGCATCGTCGCGACGGCCGGGTGCGATACCGAGGCCGCCATGGGGCTGGCCGACGCGGCGCTCCGGGCCGAGGCGTCCCGCGGCACCCCTGTGCTGCCGCTGGAGCCGCTCGGCCGGGATGTGGAAGGCCCGCGCTTCGCGGTCGTGGCCACGACGCGGCCCTTGTCGGCCGTCCTGCGCCAGCGGTTCCGGACGCTCGGCGCCGTGCTCCGGCAGGGGTTCGATCTCTGCGCGGCCCGGGAGCGGCCGCTCGACGTGGCGCCTGGCGGCGTCGAGCGCGCCCTCGAACCGCTCCTCCCGGGCTTCATCTGCGCGAGCGCCGCCATGCAGCGGGTGGCCGACCAGATCCAGCGGCTCCAGGGCAACGACCTGACGGTGCTCATCACCGGAGAGAGCGGGACCGGCAAGGACCTCGTGGCCCGCGCCATCCACGCGGGATCGCCCCGGCGCGCGAGCATGTTCCTCCCCTACAACTGCACGAGCGCCACACGCGAGCTCGCCGACAGCCAGCTGTTCGGCCACCGCCGTGGGAGCTTCACCGGCGCCGTCGCGGACCAGCCCGGCGTGCTGCGCACCGCCGTCGGGGGGACCCTGTTCCTCGACGAGATCGGCGATCTGCCGCCCGACGTGCAGCCGAAGCTGCTGCGATTCCTCGAACAGGGCGAGGTGCTCCCGGTCGGCGACACCCGACCCCAGCGCGTGGACGTCCGCGTCGTCGCCGCCACGAACGCGGATCTCGAGCAGCGCGTGACCGAGGGACGCTTCCGCGAGGATCTCTTCTACCGCCTCAGCGTCATCCGGATTCACGTCCCCCCGCTGCGGGAGCGGCGCGAGGAGATTCCCCACCTCAGCACCTTCTTCGTGCGCGAGGCGTCGGAACGCCTGGCGAAACCGGGCGCCCGGTTGAGCCAGGAGACGCTGGATCTCTTCGACGGATTCGAATGGCCCGGCAACGTCCGGCAGCTTCGCAACGAAGTGCAGCGCGCGGTGGCGATGGCGCTGCCCGGCGGGCTCATCACGCCGGAGCTGTTGTCACCGGCGGTGACAGCCACGGGCGCCCCGCCGTCCGCCGTCTCGCGGCCGCGACGCCACAGGACGCTGGCCGCCGCCGTCGAGGAGCTCGAACGGGAGATGATCGAGAGCGCGCTCGAGCGGGCCGTGGGGAACATCTCGGAGACGGCCCGAATCCTCGGCCTCACGCGGCGGGGGCTCTACCTCAAGATGCAGCGGCTGGGTGTCAGCGGCGCGCGCGCCGGTGCGTGATTGGCCAGGGGTGGATACGATGTATCCGCAAATCGGCCCGACTGGATACATGTTAAACATTCCGTTGAGGCCGCGCCAGCCGTCCTGAGTTCGGTTTAGGTGTTGCAGAATATGGACTTGCTTCGCGCGTTGGACCCCTGTGGGTCCGAAGCGCCCGGGCGGCCCGCGGCTTGATCCACGATCCGGCACATCCGGAGGGCAGGCGAAATGGAACAGCGACTCAGGCTGGTTCAGGGTGGCCATGGTCGAGTGGAGCGGCGCCAGTTCGAGCGGCAGCGGGTCGTCGTGCCGGGCCAGCTCGTCTGGAAGGATGCCCGCGGCACCACGCGGATGGCGCCCGTGCGGACGCGCGACGTCAGCGACACCGGCGTCAGCGTGGAGTGCCTGGGCGGCCAGCCGATTCCGCCGTTCCGCCTCGTGTACTTCCAGATCGATCGCGACGCGCGCAATCGTTCCGAGCTGCCCCCTACGCTCCGGAAGCACAGCGTCCTGTCGGCCGTGTTCCGGGTCGGGGCGTGCGTCCAGTCCACCGGCGCGCCGAGCGACTACGCGCTGCGGCTGCTCGTGGACCCGCAGCGCCTGGCGCCGGCGGTGCCGCCGCCCGCGGCGCGCGGGCGCGCAGGCCGCATCCTGACGGCCTGATCCCGGGGTCCGCGGGATCCGCTCATCCGCCCCGCTCCGGACGCAGATCGTCCCTTTATCGAACCGCGTACGCCTTTCGCTCGTCATCACCCACCGGCCTGCGATAGTCTGTCCGGGCCCCGGGTATGGCACGGGCGGGGCGCCCGCCATCCCTGACGTGAAACGTTCAAACCGAGTCGAGGCCTCAATGATCGATCGCCGCCGTTTCGTCCAGTCGATGCTCGTGCTCGGCGCCGCCTCGGGCCTGCGGCCGTCCACCGTGCTGTTCGGCTCTGCGCCCTCGGGCGACCTGCGCGATCTGGCGGGCGCGGCGCTGGACGCCGCGAAAGCGGCCGGCGCGACCTACGCCGACATCCGCATCAACCGCTACCGCAACCAGTTCATCTTCACCCGCGACCGCCGCGTCCAGAACATCGTGAACACCGAGAGCTACGGGTTCGGTGTCCGGGTGATCGTCGAGAGCACCTGGGGGTTCTCGAGCAGCAGCACGGTCGAGAAGGACGAGATCGCCCGCGTGGCGCGGCAGGCCGCCGCGATCGCGAGAGCGAACCGACGGCTGAACACGGAGCCCGTGCGCCTGGCGACGGTCGAGGCGTACGACACGACGTGGAACACGCCGGTCGTGAAGAACCCGTTCGACATGCCGCTCGCGCCGAAGCTGGAGCTGCTGCTCCAGATCCACGAGGAGGCGCTGAAGGTGAAGGGCGCGAGCTTCGTCTCCGCGGCGATGCAGTTCGTCAACGAGCAGAAATACTTCGCGTCCACCGACGGGTCGCACATCGAGCAGTCGCTGATCCGGTCGTACCCCTCGTTCTCGGTCACCGCCGTCGACCGCGGCACCGGCAAGTTCTACTCGCGCGCGGCGCTCACCGCCCCGATGGGCATGGGCTACGAGTACGTCGAGTCCTATCCCCTGCTCGAGGAGGCGCGCGTGGCCGCGGAGGAAGCCGTCGCGATGCACCAGGCGAAGCCGGCGCCGCAGGGGCAGAAGACGCTCATCCTGCACCCGACGAACCTCTGGCTCACCATCCACGAATCGGTCGGCCACTCGACGGAGCTGGATCGCGCCCTGGGCTATGAAGCCAACTTCGCGGGGACGAGCTTCCTCACGCCCGACAAGCTGGGCACGTTCGAGTTCGGCTCGACCATCGTGAACCTCGTCGCCGACAAGACGCAGGACCGCGGCATGGCCACCTGCGGCTACGACGACGACGGCGTGAAGACGTCGCGGTGGCACCTCGTGCGGGAGGGCACTTTCGTGGACTACCAGACGACGCGCGACCAGGCCCACCTGATCGGGCAGAAGGCGTCGCACGGCTGCAGCTATGCCGACAGCTGGGCCTCCATCCCTTTCCAGCGGATGCCGAACGTCTCGCTCGAGCCGGGCGAGAAGGACCTCACCGAAGCGGACATCATCGGGGCGACCGACGACGGCGTATACGTCAAGGGCGACGCGAGCTTCAGCATCGACCAGCAGCGATACAACTTCCAGTTCAGCGGCCAGACATTCTGGGAAGTGAAGAACGGCAGGATCACGACGCAGCTGCGCGACCTCGCCTATCAGTCGAACACGCCGGAGTTCTGGAAGGCGTGCGATCTCATCGGGGGCCGGTCTACCTACGCGCTCGGCGGCGCGTTCAGCGACGGCAAGGGGCAGCCCACGCAGTCGAACTCGGTCAGCCACGGCGCGCCCATCACGCGGTTCGCGCGCGTCAACATCCTGAACACGGGCCGATAGCGGGGCCGCGGGAACGGGACGGCCCCGTTGGACGATGGAAAATGGAAGATGGAAAAGCGCACTGCATGCTCCATCTTTCGGGCGAAGGACACGATTTCACTCCCCGTTACCCGCACGAAGGAACGTCATGCTCTGGACACGTGAACAGGCCAAGGCGATCACCGACAAGGTGCTGTCGATCAGCAAGGCCGGCGAGACGCTGCTGACGCTGAACGGCACCGACAGCGCCCACCTGCGCTTCGCGCGCAACACGGCCACGACCTCCGGCGCCTCGGCCGGCAACAACCTGGTCATCACCGCCCAGTTCGGCCGGCGCGCGGGCACCACGACGACGTCGGAGTTCGACGACGCGAGCCTGGAGCGCGCGGTGCGGAGCGCGGAGGAGATCGCGAAGCTCTCGCCGGAGAACCCCGAGCTGATGCCGGCGCTCGGGCGGCAGACCTACGCGCCCGCCACGGCGTACTTCGAGGACGCGGCCTCGGCGACGCCCGAGTGGCGCGCTTCCGCCGTCGAGAAGGCGCTCGCGCTCAGCCGGAAGCAGGACGTCGTCAGCGCGGGGTTCGTCGAGACGCAGGCGGCCATGCTGACCGTCGCCAATTCGAAAGGGCTTTTCGGCTACGACCGGTTCACGGCCGCCGACTACAACCTGACGGCCCGGACGCCCGATGGCACCGGATCGGGGTGGGCGTCGAGGTCGTTCAACCGGCTCAGCATGCTCGACCCCGACGCGCTCGCCGCGGCCGCCATCGACAAGGCCGCCAGATCGCGGAATCCCGCGGCGATCGAGCCGGGCAAGTACACCGTGGTGCTCGAGCCGGCGGCGATGGCCGACCTGCTCGTCTTCATGCTGTTCTCCGCCGACGCGCGGCAGGCCGACGAGGGCCGCAGCTTCTACTCGAAGAAGGAGGGCGGCAACCGCATCGGCGAGCAGATCCTCGGCGAGAACATCCGGATCTATTCCGACCCGAAGCACCCGCTGGCGCCGACGCTCGCCTTCGACGGCCAGGGGCTGCCGATTGCCCGCAACCAGTGGGTCGAGAAGGGCGTGCTGAAGGATCTCTTCCATTCCCGCTTCTGGGCCCAGAAGACCGGACGCGCCCCGACCGGGGGGCCGGGCAACCTGATCATGGAGGGGGGCGGCGCGTCGATGGAAGATCTGATCGCGGGCACCGAGCGCGGCGTGCTCGTCACGCGCTTCTGGTACATCCGTCCGCTCGATCCGCAGACGCTGCTCTTCACCGGCCTGACGCGCGACGGGCTGTTCCTGATCGAGAAGGGCACGGTCACCAGGCCCGTCAGGAACATGCGGTGGAACGAGAGCCCGATCGTGGCGTTCAACAACGTGGAGGCGATGACGGCGCCCGAACGGGTGGTGAGCGGCGAGGGCGTGGGATCGGGGGGGCTGGCGCTCGTGTGCCCGGCGGCTCGCGTCCGGGAGTTCACCTTCTCGAGCAGCTCCGACGCGATCTGAATGAACTGACGCTACAGCGACAGCGTCAGTGTCAGTTCCGTCAGCCCTTGCGCACAGCCTCCATCTCGCGCCTGGCGTCGGCGGCGTAGAGCGACTGCGGGAACTCCGAGATCACGCGGTTGAAGGCGCCCGCCGCCTCCTCGCCGCGCCCGGCCTTCACGTAGGCCCGCCCGAGCTGCATCAGCACGCTGTCCACCGGGAGCTGCGCGTCCGGATCCCGGCTCAGGTCCGTGTAGATCGCGATGGCGCTGTCGAACTGCCCCTGGCCGAGCTGCGCGTCGGCGACGCCCAGCCGCGCCGTGCGCGCGTAGATGCCGCGCCCCTTGTCGGCCACGGTCTGGTAGTGCTGTTCCGCCTCGGCGAGGCGGCCGAGCCGCGCGAGAATGCCGGCAGCGGTGTAGCGCGCCGTGATGCCGGCGTCCGTATCGGGATACGCGTCGGCGGCCTCGAGCAGGCGCGGCAGTGCGGCCTCGAGCCGCGCCTGATCGGTCGGGAACGTGCCGGGCTGCTGCACGGGCAGCGGGCTTCCCGGCGCGGGTTCGGGAATCGGCACGACCGGCGCCTCGTGGATCGCGAGCGCCTCCGCCAGCAGCGCGTTCGCCTTTGCCGCCTGCGTCCCGCGCCACCAGACCCAGCCGCCCACCGCCGCGAGCAGCACCACCATGACCAGCGTGAAGACGGTGATGTCGCGCTTGCGCTGCTCCAGCGCCCCGCGCGCCTGCGCGACCGTCTTCGCGAACTCGTTTTCCTTCAGCTTGTGGCGTTCGGTGCGTTTCATAGCTCGATTCCAGCAGCGTCCGGCTCATCGCTGCCTTGATTGCCGCGCTCGGGCCTGAGCCTTCGCGTGGCTTGCCAATCCACCTTCGCGCCTGGCGCCACGGTGGACAAGCCCCACTTGCCTTGCCAACCGAAGCTCGCGCGAGCTGGGCAAGCATGAGCGAGGTCCGATGGCTTGTTAGCCGTAGCTCTCTCCTGACAGCTGACAGCCCGCCTTCGCCAAGGCTACGGCGGGCAGCCTTCGCCTGAGCTGAGAGCGAATGCTGGCGCGCCCGGCAGGTCTCGAACCTGCGACCCCCGGTTTAGGAAACCGATGCTCTATCCTGCTGAGCTACGGGCGCGGACAGTTTCATTGTACTCCGCCGAAACACGCTCGGCGGCGACCGCTCAGTACTGCAGGATGGCGTGGATGTTCTCCCCCGCCAGCCTGGAACGGCCGTTGAGTTTCACCAGCTCGATCAGGAACGAGATCCCCGCCACCGCGCCGCCCACTTCCTTCACGAGGTTCACGGTGGCGCGCGACGTCCCGCCCGTCGCGAGCAGGTCGTCCACGATCAGGACGCGCTGCCCCGGCTCGATCGCGTCCCGGTGCATTTCCAGGCTGTCGCTCCCGTACTCCAGATCGTAGGTCGCCCGGATGGTGGTCGCCGGCAGCTTGCCGAGCTTCCGCACGGGCACGAACCCGGCGCCGATCCGATCGGCCACCGCCGCGCCCAGGATGAATCCGCGGCTCTCGATGCCGACGACGGCCGAGATGCCCCGGTCGCGGTACGGCAGGGCCATGCTGTCGACCGCGAGACGGAACCCGTCCGGGTCGCGGAGCAGCGTCGTGACGTCGTAAAAAAGGATCCCGGCCTTCGGAAAGTCGGGGACGTGGCGGATCTTCGCTTTGAGTGCTTCAGTCATGAGTGGGTCCATCCGGGTTGTCATCGCCGTCCGCCGCACGAGTCACGGGCGAACCGAGAATCCCGTCGCCCGGCCCGTCGGCACGTCGTCCTGGACGTCGAACGACTCGACGCGGGCGCCGGACGGCCCGCGCCTGAGCGCAGCCTCGACCCGGTCCACTGCCTCGGCGTCGCCCTCGAGCCTGACCTCGACCTGACCGGTCGGCAGGTTCCGCACCCAGCCGTGCACGCCCTCGACCGCCGCGCGCTCTTCGGCGAAGAACCTGAACCCGACACCCTGGACGCGCCCGCCGATCAGAACCCGCCTGGCCACGAGCATGGGAACCGGGAATTATGGACCGTCAGGGCGCATCGCGTCTACCTCTCGGACGGGGGACCTGGGACGAGGGGACCCGGCACGCGCGGACCTGGGACGCAGGGACCCGGGACGCAGGGACCCGGACAGAGGGACCCAGGACCAGGGACCGAGGGACCAGGGACATTCGTTGTACAGTCTTCCCATGCCTTCCGTCCGCGCCACCAGCCACGGCGAAGCCCGCATCCGCATGCTCCGCATCGTCCGTCGAGGCGATCGCCACGATCCGCGGGACCTGACGGTCTCGCTGCGATTCGAGGGGGACTTTGCCGAGGCGTTCGTGGATGGACGCGGTGAGGCGCTCCTGCCGGGAGAGGCGGTCAAGACCCTCGTGCACAGGACGGCGCGCGAGTCGGGCGGCGGCGAGATCGAATCGTTCGGGCTGGCGCTCTGCGATCGGCTGCTCGCCAACCACCCGCGCGTGGCGCGCGTCCGCGCGGAGATCTCGGAGCAGCCATGGCACCGGCTCGAGGTGGGCGGCAAGGCGCAGGGGCAGGCGTTCGTGGCCGGCTCGGCCGAGCGGCGGACGGCGACGGTCACGAGCAACGGCGCGCGCGTCGCAGTCGTGTCCGGCTTCGATCAGCTCACGATCATGCGGACGTCCGGCTTCGGACCGCCGCGGCCCGCCGCGGCCGATCCCGGAGGACTGGACGACGGGCTTCAGCGACTGCTGGTGGCGACGCTGGCGGCGCGCTGGACCTACACGAGCCCGGACGTGGCCTTCGGCCCGTATCGCCAGGGCCTCCGCGCCGCCGCGATCGAGACCTTCGGCTGCCACGGCCGGCGATCCGTCCAGCACACCCTCTACGCGCTCGCCGACGTCGTGCTCACCTCGCACGAGGACATCGCCGACATCACGCTGGCCGCGCACGAGCGGCCCTACCGTCCCGCGGACCTGTTCAGCGCGGGCATGGAGAACCCCGACGATCTGTTCGTCGTGGTGGACGAACCCGTCGGGGTCGTCGAGATCACCGTGGAGCGGGACGTCCCGCCACCGGCGTAGCCCCCACGGCTCCTCCTTCTTACCGCGTGCCTCCCGAGTCGTCCTTGATCGGCTCGAGGCCGTGGCCGGCCAGGATCTCGTTGAAGGCCGGCAGCTCCGTCGTCACGAACGCGTCGATCCGGGCGAGCTGCGCGTCGAGCCGCGCCGACAGTTCCTTGAACACCACGTAGGCCTGATCCGTGGGCCGGGTGTCGCCGCTGTCGACGACACCCTGGAGCGCCGCCAGCTTGTTGTTCAAGCGGATGGGGTAGTTCAGCGGATCCTGGTTGCTCTGATTGCGGTGCTGGTAGATCGCCCCTTCGATGTCCGTCAGGCGCGAGGCGAACGATTCGGCGGCCGCCTTCACCGCCGGCGCGGACGAACCCTCCCCGCGCGCGATCGCCTGGCTCTTGAGGTTCCTGATCCGGATCACTGCGCCGTTGGCCTCGCTGACACGGCGGCTGATCTCGCCGGCCAGCTTGAACTGTTCCTGCAGGTCCGCGTCAGTGACCGTGGTGACCGCCGGGTTGCGCCTGATCTCGAACTCCTGCCAGAAAATCAGATTGCGGGTGGCGAGCCGCACCTGATACTGCCCCGGGGGCGCCTGCGGCCCGCGTGTGCTCGCGGCCCACAGAATCATGCCCGGGAAGTCGCGCGCATCCGGGTATCGCATGTCCCATGTGAAACGGTTCATGCCCTGCCGAACCGTGACGCGAGGCGGCGGACCGCCCCGGCGCCCCCCTCCCTGCTGCTCGGACTCGGCGGCCGCGCCACCGCCCCTCCCGCGCTCTCCTTCCGCCGATCCGGTGAACGAATTGACGACCTGCCCCTGCGCGTCGAGGATTTCGATCGTCACGGCGTCCGCGGGCTGCTTGAGAAAGTAGTCGATGGCGACGCCGCGCGAGACCGAGCGCGTGGCGTCGGCCGGATCGAACAGGACGACCGACGCGTCGGTGGTCCCCCGATCGATCTGCCGCAGCACATTGATGTTGTCCATCACGTAGAAAGACCGCCCGTGCGTCCCGATCACCAGGTCGTCGTCTTTCACCTGGACGCCGTGCACCGGCGTGACCGGCAGATCCCGGCGCAGCGACTGCCAGACGGCGCCGTCGTCGAACGATACATAGACGGTCGTTTCGGTGCCGAGGAACAGAAGCCCCTTTCGTTTCCTGTCTTCGCGGATCGCCCGGGCGAAGTCATCGGCGGGGATGCCGTTGACGATCTTCGTCCAGGTCCTTCCGTAGTCCGCCGTCTTGTAGACGTAGGGCGCGCGATCCGAGCGCTGGTACCGGTTGCCGGCAAGATAGGCAACCGCCGGGTCGTGCGGTGACGCCTCGATGAGGCTGATTCGCGTGAACTGCGGCAGGTCCGGCGGGGTCACCGTCTGCCAGGTCTTCCCCGCGTCGCGCGTCACGTGGACGAGTCCGTCGTCGGAGCCGGCCCAGACGACGCTGCCGTCGCGCGGCGAAGGCGCGAGCGTGAAGATCGTGGCGTAGGTTTCGACGCCGGTCTGGTCGCGCGTGATCGGGCCGCCCGACGGTCCCATCGTGGACGGATCGGCGCGCGTCAGGTCGGGGCTGATCCGCTCCCAGGTCTGGCCCTCGTTCGTCGTCCTCCACACGTGCTGGGACGTGACGTACAAAGTGTCGGGATCGGTCGGCGAGACGACGATCGGGAACGTCCACTGGAATCGTTCGGTGATCTCGCTTGCGGAGTGCCCCATCGGGTTGTCGGGCCAGACGTTGATCATGCGGCGCTCGCCCGTGCGGCGGTTGACGCGGGTGAGCAGGCCGCCGTAGCTCCCGGCGTAGAAGACGTCCACGTCCTCCGGATCGGGCGCGATGTAACCGCTCTCGCCGCCGCCGGCGGGATAGAGATCGCCGCCCGTGGATGGGACGCACGCG
>Ga0299914_10001639_pt1 | contig 15030 bp, 12 predicted proteins | sample RVTome_10_FD_201361 | JGI IMG/M metagenome (GOLD analysis project Ga0299914, IMG submission 201361) | Soil microbial communities from uranium-contaminated site in the Upper Colorado River Basin, Wyoming, United States - RVT153D57 (version 2) ...
TCTCTAAGGACCTGCCATCCTCGAGCGAGGGGGTCGGCTTTGCCGACTCCCGTACCGCCAGGATTGCGCCGGAGCGGCGAGCGAAGCGAGCGCGGCCAGCGAGGCAGCGGATCCCGGATCGCGCCCGCGGCTGCGGGATCGATGAGATCGGGGGCGTGCTGCGGGGCGCGGCAGAACTCGAGGAGCGGCTGGAGCACCCGCGACCACCGGTAGGTCTCGGCGACGCGGGTCAGGTTTCCCCGGACGCCTTTCGCGAGCGCGGCATCGTCGAGCAGGCGGAACAGGGCTGCCTCGAGCGCTTCGGCGTCGCCCGGGGGGACCGTCAGCCCGACGCCCTCCGAGTCGATGAGCTCGGCGAGTGAGTCGCCTTGCGTGGCGACGACGGGCAGTCCGGCCCAGAGATAGTCGAGGATCCGCGTCCGGAACGAGAACGCCGTCTCGACGTGATCGAGATGGGTGCTCACACCGACGTCCGCCTCGAGCAGGAAGTTCGCCCGATCGTCGTAGTCGACCCATCCGTCGTTGAAGAACACGGTCGTCCCGGTGAGCCCCAGCGCCTCCGACAAGGCAAGCGCATCGGTGGCCATCTTCATCTCACCGACTTCCGGATTGGGATGCGCGAGCCCGAGGAAGTAGAGCCTGACGTCGGGCATGCGTCGCCTCAGCTGCTCGACCGCTCGGAGCAGGGTGAGGGGGTCGAACCAGTTGTAGATGCCGCCTCCCCAGAGGATGAGGCGGTCGTCGGCGCCGATGCCGGGGACCACGCCGCGGAGCGCGGCTCGCGTGTGCACCGGGGTCGCGTCGTCGACGCCGAACGGCACCACGGTGATCAGCCGGTCGAGGTTCTCACCGGCGTCGTAGGTGAAGGGATTGACCCGACCGACCGCCGCGAGCTGTCCGAGCCAGAAATCACGCTGCTTCTCGCTCGCGCAGAGAAAGAAGTCGCCTCGCATCAATTGCTCGTTGACGACGTCGGTCGAGGATTGCAGGGCGAATTGACGATACGCGGCATCCCGTCCGCGCGTGTACTCGAGGACCTCGAGATGGAAAGGGTCGTAGACGTCCGCGACGACGATCTTGTCCGTCTCCCGTAAGACCGGGTACAGGCGCATCAGATTGCCCTGGAAGACGAGAATGTCGCACCACGCGACGAGATCGGCGAGCTGCGTACCGTCGACTCCGCGCACTGCGAACGCCGGGTGCGAGAGGCTGCAGCTTCCCGTCGTCGCGAGCTCGACGTCGTGCTCCCGGGAGAGCTCGACTGCGATGTGCCAGGCGCGGATCGCGGGCCCGGCCATGGCGGGGCGCAAGACGTCTCCGGTCGCGACGAGGATCTTGTGCCTCGTCAATGCGTGGGAGTTCCCGCGGTCCAGAACCCACCGAGCGACATGACGCCGTGCTCCTCCCGGGGATCACCGGGTTCGACGTCGAAACGGAAGGCGCGGTACCGGTAGTCGAAGGGATGCGTCAACGTGGAGTCGTAGATAGCTGCCGTGAGATCGTAGGTTCCCGGTACGAGCAGCAGCCGGTCGACGCGGAGGTCGACGAATCCTCCGCCGTCGATCTCCTTCGGGATGCCGCTCGAGTCGCGGGTGTTCGGTCCCGTTACGTGCATCCCCTCGATCGTGTGGAGCGCCATCCCGAACACCGGGGCCTCGATGCGCTCTTCCGCCGCGTAGTGAAGGCGGAACGTGACGCTGTCCCCGGTGCGGGTCCGCTTCACGGGCTGATCACTGGCGTCGAGCAGCTCCAAACGCTCGAGTCGCGCCTCACCCGATCCCCACCGCATCCCGTGGTCGCCGTCCTGGCGCTGGCCACCGGCGTAGACCGCGCCGAGATAGTCGTCGACGACATCGGCGGCGGGGCCGAGGCGTCGCAGTTGACCGTGCTCCAGATGAGCGGCCTCGTCGCAGAGATTCCTGACCGACTCGAGGCCGTGGCTGACGAGGACGATCGTGTTGCCCTTGGCCTTGAGGTCGGCGAACTTCTCCATGCATTTTCGCTGGAAGTCGGCGTCGCCGACCGCGAGCACCTCGTCGACGAGGAGGATGTCGGGATCGACATTGATCGCCACCGAGAACCCCAGCCGCACGTACATGCCCGACGAGTAGTTCTTCACCGGAGTGTCGATGAAGTGCTCCAGCCCCGCGAAGTCGACGATCTCGTCGAATCTCTGCGTGACCTGCCGCTTGCTCAGGCCGAGGATCGAGCCGTTGAGGAAGACGTTCTCCCTGCCCGACAGCTCGGGATGGAAGCCGGCTCCCAACTCGAGCAGCGCCGAGATCCGACCTCGCGAGGTGATCGATCCCTTCTCGGGTCGGAGGATCTTGGCCATGCACTTGAGAAGCGTGCTCTTCCCCGAGCCGTTCTCGCCGATCAGCCCGAACGTCGCGCCGTCGGCAACCTCGAGGGAGACGTCGCTGAGTGCCCAGAACTCCTCGTAACGAGCCCGGCGCCCGCGCAGGAACGCAGCTTTCAACGACCGGTTGCGCTCGTGGTACAGCCGGAAGCGCTTCGAGACGTCGTCGACGACGATTGCGGAACCCGCGCTCATACTTCCTCCGCCAACCGCCCGTCGAGCCGGTTGAACACCCACAGCCCGACGGCGAAGACACCCACCGACCACGCGAGGAGATACGCGACGTCGCCGACCGGGGGGAATCGGAGGTCGTACAGCACGTCTCGGTACGTCTCGACGAGGGTCACGAGCGGGTTGAGCTCGTAGATCGTCCGCAGCGGTATGACCCAGCCGAAGAGATCCGCCTTCTCGGGGACGAGACTCATCGGATAGACGATCGGCGCCGAGTAGAACAGCGCCTGGAGCACGATCGCCATCAGGTGCTTCACGTCACGGAAGTACACGTTGAGCACGCTCAGCAGCAAACCGATGCCGAGCACGAACAGCGTCTGGATCGCGACCACGACGAGCGCGATCGGAATCCAGGGTATGACCATGTTGCCCACGATCAGGAGGATCACAGCCAGTACAGCCAGTTCGATCAGCAACGAGACCAACAACGACATCACCGTCGAGACCACGAGGATCTCGCGGGGGAAGTACACCTTCTCGATGAGATTCCGGTTGGAGACGAGCGAATCCATCGAAGCGTTCATGCCGTTCGAGAGGTAGTTCCACGCGACGAGGCCGCACAGCAGGAACAGGGCGAAGTTGTGCAGGCCACTCGGATCGCCGACAGGCGGCTCGATCTTGAGGAAGAACTTGAAGACGACCGAGAAGACCAACACGGTCGACAACGGGTTCAGGAGCGACCACGTCCAGCCGAGCACGGACCGCTTGTAGCGACCGCGCAGCTCGCGGAGCGTCAGGTTCCAGGTGAGCTCGCGGGCGTCCGCGTATTCAGCCAGTCGTGCCATGGTCAGCCGTCTCGGCGCAGCCGCTTGCGCACCTTTGCGACCACCTTCCGCCACTCGCCCCGCCGGATGAACGCGATGGTCTTGCGGAGGTCGGCGCGCCAGCCGGTTTCGGGCCACACCTTGCCCTCGAGCGGGCTGCGCACGCCGCCCGCCACGAGCGGGTCGAGGAGGTCGGCGGCGCGGCGCGGCGACCGGCAGAACTCGATCAGCGGGTGCAAGGTCTCCGACCAACGGAAACGGGAGGACACCCGGGCAAGGTTCTCGGAGCAATGCCGGTGCAGCTCGGCATCGTCGAGCAAGCGGAACAGGGCTTCCTCGAGCGCGTCGACGTCGCCGGCCGGGACCGTGAGACCGAGCTCCTCGCCGGCGATGAGCTCGGCGAGCGCGTCCCCGTCGGTCGCGACGACGGGCAACGACGCCCAGATGCAGTCGAGGAGCCGGGTGCGGAACGAGAACGCCGTCTCGACGTGGTCGAGGTGCGTGCTCACGCCGACATCCGCCTCGAGCAGGTAGTTCTGACGGTGCTCGTAGTCGACCCATCCCTCGTTGAAGAACACGTGGGTGCCGGTGAGGCCCAGCTCGTCGGCCAGAGCCTGCGTGTCGGCGGCCATGCGCATTGCGGGCACGTCGGGGTTGGGGTGCTGGAGCCCGAGGAAGAACAGGCGCACCTCCGGCACCCGCCGGCGCAATTTGTCGACGGCGCGCAGCAGGGTCAGCGGGTCGAACCAGTTGTAGATGCCACCACCCCACAGCACGACCTTGTCGCCGGGCTCGATGCCCGGCACCACGCCCCGCAGCACGTCGCGCTCGTGGCGCGCCGTCTCCTCGGGGATCCCGAACGGCACCACCTCGATGAGTGAGGCCATGCTCTCGCTGCGGTCGTAGGTGAGCGGGTTGATGCGTCCGACGCCGGCCAGTTGACCGAGCCAGAAGTCGCGCTGTTTCTCGCTGGCGCAGAGGAAGAAGTCGCCCCGTGTGAGCTGCTCGTTCAACGTCTCGGTGGCGGCCTTCAGCTCGTAGATCCTCCGTTGCGGGTCCCAGCCCCGGGACTGTTCGAGCACCTCGAGGTGGAACGGGTCGTAGATGTCGACGACGAGCACCTTGTCGGAGCGGCGAAGTACCGGGAACTGACGCATCAGGTTCCCCTGGAACACGATGACGTCGGCCCATCGCTCGAGCTCGGCGATGCCGTGCGCGTCGACCTGGCGGGTCTCGAACTGCGCGGAGGTGATCGTGCAGTCCTGAATGGTGGCGAGCACGACGTCGTGCTCCCGACCCAGTGTGGCGGCGATGTGCCACGCACGGATCGCAGGCCCGGCCATCTTGCGCGCGATGACGTCGCCGGTGAGCACGACCACCTTCCGCCGCCCCGCGAACATTTCGTCCACGCCGAGAGCGTCGACCGTTGCGCCGAAACCCTCGACGAACGACGGATCGGCGAGATTGGCGAAGAGTGGCATGCCGAAGAGGCCCAGCACCTCGGCGTCGGGCCGGACGCGGGCGGCCTGGATGCGGCGCCGATCCTCTGACAGCGCCGGTAGTGCGTCGACGAATGCGTTGACAGCGAACGCGCCGGTGAGCGTCTGCTTGGAGACGCTCGCGCGGGGCGCATCGTCGCCGGTTCCCGCCTCGAGGTCGAGCGCACGAGGGTCGTCTCCCCCCAGGGTCAGGCCGCGCCGCACGGCGAGGGCCATGGCAGCGGGGAGTGCGCGTCGCAGGTTCTCTTCGTCGTAGTTCTTGAAGATCGTGAACAGCGCATTGCGCTCGAGCAGGTACTGCTCGTGCCAGGAGCCGTAGCGGTCGAGCGTCGCATGGTGTCGGTGAAAGGCCAACGATGTCGGGACATAACGCACCCGATGACCGAGCAACCACAACCGCCATCCGAGATCGACATCCTCGAAGAGCAGGAAGTATCGCTCGTCGAAACCGCCCGCCGCGCGGAACACGTCGGCGCGGACGAACATGGCCGCGCCCGATGCGAACGGCACGTCTTGCTCCGTTTCGTGCGTGTGGTCATCCGGATCGCCGGCGCCGAGCTTGAAGCCGTGTCCGTAGAACGCGACACCGGCGTCGACGAAATCGATGTTCTGCCCATCCCAGTCGAGGATCTTGCTGGCGACGCAGCCGATCGAGCGATCGCGGAGGAACACCTCGAGTGCCGCCCGGATCCAACCGGGGTGGGGACGGGCGTCGTTGTTGAGGAACCCGATGTAGTCGCCGTTGGCAGCCTGCACCCCGCGATTGCAGCCCCCGGCGAAGCCCTGGTTCCTGTCGAGCTCGACGAAGCGGGCACGTGGGAACTGCTCGGAGAGGGTCTCGACGCTGCCGTCGCCGGACCCGTTGTCGACGACGACGACCTCGAACTTGTCGGCCGGCCAGTCGAGCTCGTCGAGCCCGGCGAGCGCGCGCGCGGTGTCGTCCGCAGCTTGATAGTTGACGACGACGACCGAGACGAACGGCACCTGCTGCTCAGTCACGCGTGCTCCACGTCGAGGATTCGGTGACACGGGTCATTGGTGTGGTCTCCAGGAATTCACCGAACGGGGCGGACAGAGCGTCCGTGGCCATGTGGTCGCTCGGGCCCCAGAGACCGTCACGGTACCTTACGGCGCGAGCGTGGCACGAGCGATGAGATCGGTGCCGAACGCCATCAGAATCGCCAGGTACAGCAAGCCGGTAGCCGCCATAACGGCCGAGTACGAACGCTCGTTCAGCGCGAGCCACGTCGCGCCCACGAGCCCGATCGCGGAAACCGCGCTCACGGCCCAGGTCCAGCCGAGGAGCCCGTTCCAGCCGTCGTCGATCGTGCCGTCGAGCACCTGCACCATGCCCGTCGGCCAGAGGAGCGCCGCAACCTCGAACGGCCAGAGGATCGCCGTGCATCGCACCAGCTCGCGCACCGGACCGCGGGCCAGCCCGGGCTGCACGAGGTACCAGTGCCCGAGCAGCATGGCATCGGTGACCGCCCCCAGGAAGAGCGCCCCGACGACCAGCCGCACCGCGCTCAACGGGTACGGGCCGCCGACTGCAGAAGCCGCCCCCAACAATCCGACGAGACCGAGGATCGGCGCGATCAGGTCGAGCGCGGGCGGGAACTCGCGCGCACCGTCGCCGGAGTCGGTGGGCTCGCCGCGTTCTCCCAGCATCGCTCGAACGCGCGCCCGCCGCTCCGCGCGCACGGTCCGGCGACCGCTCACGCCGGCGCGACGTCGCACGACCGAGACGACGAGCGCGATCGTCGCGCCCGCTATGACACCGACCGCGCCCACCTCTCGCACGACCGCGCCTGCGCCGTCGGCATCCTCCACCCTGCCGGCGACGACCGCGGCGGCCGCGAGAATCAGGTACGTCGACCGCAGCAACCAGCCGTAGCCCAACCCGACCTCGCGCCGGCGGGTCGTCACCCAGCAGAACGCGAGCCCACCCACCGCCCACTGGAGCAGCACCGTCGCAAGGTCCAGCTGCACGTTCGAGCCCGCCCGCTCAGCCGACCACGGCGAGGTCGCGCCGCGCCTCGTTCAGTCGCTCCGGTCCGCCGGTCGTGGCGACGACGATGTCTTCGAGGCGCAACCCGAACCGGCCCGGGAGATAGATGCCGGGCTCGACGCTGAACGCGTGACCCGGTGCGAGCGGCAGGTCGTTGCCGGCCACGAGGTACGGCTCCTCGTGCGCCTCGGCACCGATGCCGTGACCGGTGCGGTGGATGAACGTCTCCCCCAACCCGGCCTCCGCAATGACGCTGCGGGCCGTGGCATCGACGGCCTCGCACGGAGTACCGACCGTCGCGGCTCGTACCGCCTGCTCCTGGGCGTCGACGAGCACGGCGTACGCGTCGCGTACCTCCGGTGACGGCTCGCCCACGAAGAACATGCGGGTGATGTCGGAGCAGTAGCCGTGCATCGTGCCCCCGAAGTCGCACAGCACCACGTCACCGGCACCGATCACCCGCCCGGCGGGCTCGTGGTGCGGGCTCGCGCCGTTGGGCCCGCTGGCGACGATGGCGAAGTTGGCACGCTCGTGGCCGAGCTCGAGCATCCGCTCGACCAGCTCGCGGTGCACCTCGGCCTCGCGGCGCCCGGCGAACGGCCGCTCCCGCATCACGCCCGCGATCTCGTCGACCGCATGGGCGGCTGCCCGCAACGCCGCGATCTCGGCGGCGTCCTTGACGATGCGCAACGGCCCCGTGACCTCACTCGCCTTGCGGAAGCGCGTCCCCGGCAGGGCCGCCTGGAGGTCGAGCACGAACCGGGCCCACGTCTGATCGCCGACGGCGGCGGTCGCGGGCGCACCGGCGAGCCGCGCCACCAGCGCCACGGGGTCGTCGGTCTCGTCCCATGCGACCACCGTGAAGGCGTCGGGCTGCTCCGTGACGCGGGGCGCCTCGAGCCGCGGCACGACCAGCGTCGCCTCACCGCCGACGGTCACGATCAGCATCGTGAGCCGCTCCAGCGGGACGGCCTCGTACCCCGTCAGGTAGGGCAGGTCGGCGCCGAGGGAGAGGAGGAGCGCGTCGATACCGAGCTCGTCCATCCGCGCGCGGGCTCGCGCGAGGCGCTCGGCGTACACGTCAGAGTCCGGGCAGGCCGTCGATGCTCACGGCGTTCTTCTCCGACCGGTAGGCAGCCAACCCCTCCGGGCCGCGGGCCTCCGCCCAGTCGACGAGCCGCGAACGCGGCCTCTCGTAGTGCATCAGCGGAACGCCGTAGCCACATGACGTCGACACGCGCTCGATCTCGACGCGGATCACCGACCGCGCGCCTGCAATCGGCGGGAAGTGATCGAGGAGGGCGTTGCCATCGGCCTCACCCAACGGGAGAACGTCGCCATGACCGTAGAGACGAACAATCTTGGGTGCACCCTCGAACGCGCAGAACATGAGCGTGACGCGGCCGTTCTCGCGCAGGTGCGCAATCGTCTCGACACCGCTCCCGGTGAGATCCAGGTATGCGACCGTATGCGCATCGAGCACGCGGAACGAATCGAGACCCTTCGGTGAGAGGTTCACGCGGCCCTCGGTGGGCGCGGTGGCGACGAAGAACACCGGCTGGGCCTCGAGGAACGAGGCGAGCTCGTCGGAGATCGCGTCGAGAAGGCGGCCCATGCCCTCCGGAGCCTACCGGTCGACCCGAAAGGCCAGACCTCAACTGGCCTCGGCAGCGGACTCACCCGCGTCGTCGGCCTCACCGACGAGGCGACGACGCCAGCGCCGCCGCGCCGTCTCGATCTCCTCGACTGGCACACGCGCCAGGAGAACCCCGAAGAGCACTCCCAATGCCCCGACCAGCCCGGCGAGAAGGTACGCGAGCGCTTGATCGGTACGGCTCATCACGAACCCGATCACGCCCAGGCTCACCGCCGCGCCGTAGATGACCGCGACCGCGGCGGGCACCGGGATTCCGACGGCTACGAGCCGGTGACTCACGTGATCGCGGGCGCCCCGGAAGGGGCTTCTCCTCCGCAACAGCCTGCAGGCGGCCACGAGGGTCGTGTCGAAGAGCGCGACACCGACCACGACGACCAGTACGAGGACGTTGACGCTCACGGGTCCGTCGAACCGCAGCTTCAGCCCCAGATAGGCGAGCATGAACCCGAGGAACAGGCTCCCACAGTCGCCCATGTAGATGCGCGCCGGATGGAAGTTGTGGCGGAGGAATCCCAGCGCGCAGCCCGCCGTGCCCGCGGCCAGGCCGGCAACGAGGAACTGCCCGTTGGCAGCGGCGATCGCGAAGAACCCGCCCGCTCCGATCGCGGCGACACCGGCCGACAGACCGTCCATGTTGTCGAGCAGGTTGAACGCGTTCGTGATGGCGACGACCCAGACGATCGTGAATGCCGCGTTGGCAGCGTCGGACGAGAACAGCTGCAGGCCGACACCGGCCTCGTGCAACGCGTAGCCGGCCCCGACCTCACTCAGCACCCGGATCCACGGCCGGAGGTGTCGGAGATCGTCGACCAGGCCTACGAGGCTCAGGGCGAACGCGAGTGCGAGCACCACGAACAGCTCGCTCCGGCCGGACACCGGCGGACGCACGATCGCGGCGCCGACCACCGCGATCGAGAACGCCCCCACCATGGCCAGGCCCCCGAGGTAGGGCATCGGTGAGGCGTGGCCCTTGTAGCCGGTCGGGTAGTCGAGGACGGATCGGTGCAGAGCGAGGCGCAGCGCGATGGGTGTGAACACGAGCGAGAGCAGCAGGGAGCCCAGGAAGATCGATCCGTAGAGCTGCCAACCACCCTCGGACATGGATCCTCGCCCGCTCGTCGTCGCCCAGCGCGCCCTGGAGGCTCGCCCGGAGAAGCACCGGATCCTACCGGCTCCGAGAAGCGATCTCCTACGCTGACGCGCCGTGACCCGCAGGCTGCGCGTGTGCCACGTCATCACGCGGCTGATCGTCGGTGGCGCGCAGGAGGCTGCCCTTCTCGCGTGCGCTCGCGTCGATCGCGGACGCTTCACCAGCACCCTCGCGGCCGGCACCCAGACCGGCGCAGAGGGGGACATGTGGCCGCGGGCCGACGACCTCGGGGTGCCCACCATCGCCATTCCCACCCTCGTGCGCCAGGTGGCGCCGGCCAAGGACGTGCGCGCGGCGCGCGCGCTCCGGCGCCTCTTCCGTGAGCAGGGGTTCGACGTGGTGCACACCCACAGCAGCAAGGCTGGCTTGCTGGCGCGCTGGGCTGCCCGCCGCGAGCGGGTTCCTGTGATCGTGCACACCGTGCACGGTTGGAGCTTCGGTGATCACATGCCGAGGTCGGTGCGAGCGGCGTACATACGTCTCGAACGGCGTGCCGCGGCCTGGTGCGATCGCATCGTCACCGTGTCCGAGCGCGACCGCGAGAAGGGTCTCGCGGCCGGCATCGGGTCACCCGACCAGTACGTCACGATCCGAGAGGTCAACGACCTCGGGCCTTACGAGGAGCGCGCCGGGAAGCGCGAGGACGCCCGGCGGCGCCTGCACCTGCCCGTCGATTCCCCGCTGGTCGGAACCGTCGGCCGCCTCTCGGAGCAGAAGGACCCGCGCACGTGGTTGCGAGCGGCGGCGCTGATCGCGCGCCAGCGACCCGACGCCTCCTTCGTGATGATCGGCGACGGGCCACTCCGGCAGGAGACCGAGCGGGCAGCAGCTGATCTCGGCCTCGTCGATCGCCTCGTGACGACCGGTCTGCGGAACGACGTACCCGCGTTGCTCCCTGCGCTCGACGTGTTCCTGCTGACCTCGCGCTGGGAGGGGCTGCCGCTGGTGCTCCCGCAGGCGATGGCCAGTGCCGTGCCGGTGGTGGCTTCGGATGTGGACGGCAACCGCGAGATCGTTCGGGACCGCGCCAACGGCCTGCTCGTCCCCGCGAGCGCACCCGAGGCCGCGGCGTCCGCCATCCTCGAGATTCTCGGCGACGCTGCGCTTCGGGAGCAGTTCGTGGCGGCGGGACGGCGCACGATCCGCGAGTTCTCGCTCGGGCAGACGATCCCGCGTCTCGAGGATCTCTATCGCGAGTGCTCCGGCGAGCGCCCCGCCGCCGACAACGCGATCACGCCGGGCTGAGGCACACCGCGAACGTGCGTACCAGCAGCTCGCGCTCCGGGAGGGCGCGGAACTCCGCGACCATTGAGCGACGTGGTGTCGGCAGCGCGTCCCAGTGGGTGACGTGGGCGACCTCGCAGCGGAAGCCGGCGCGTTCGAAGATCTCGCACAACGCCGAGAAGCGGAGGCGGTTGGTGTAGAAGCCCGACTTCGCCATGACGTTCGATTCCCACACCCGGCGAGGCACGCGGAGGTGGTTGAGTCCGTCCGCGAGATGGTCGCGGAGGTCGATGAGGTGCACGGCCGAGGCGCCCTCCGACATCACCCGCCGGAGCTCACGAGCCGTCTCCGTCAGATCGCCCGCCCGGATGTGCTCGATGGTCGACTGCGACCAACTGAAGTCGACCGACCCCGACGGCAGCGCCCGTAACGATTCGAGTCCTCGCGTGAGGTACCGAGCGTGGCAGCGATCGAGCAGCTCCTCGAGGGTGCGCGTTCCGGAGAGCGAGACCGGCTCGTACCCGCGTTCCCCAAGAAGGCGCGCGAACTCGCGGTAGTGCTCGAGGTCGCGGTCGGCGAACTCGCCGACATCAACGTGCACGGAGCCGGCGGCACCGGCCGCGCGGGCGAGAACCGCACTGAACAACGAGTCGCCCGGACCGAGCTCCAGGAGACGCAGCCCTTGCACGTCGCGGAGACCGGCGCGCTCGGCGGCTTTCTCGAAGACGTTGATCGCATAGTCACCCGACCGCATGTGGCCGTGACGGAAGATCCCCAGACGTCGCCACGCCTGGTACGGCACTGGGAGCCGCGACAGCACGATCTTGGCGAGGATCTTGCCGCGCCACTTGATCTCGGTCTGCAGGGTCATCTGGGGTCGGCGGCCACCTGCTCCCGACCGGAAGCGGCTCGCGCTCGGTGCTCCTGCCACACCCGGAGGACGGTGGGTGCTCCGAGAGCCGCCAGCACCGCCGTGGGTGGTACCAGCTCTCCCCGGTGGCGGAACGCGGTGCCGAAGTTTCCCTCGGCGAGCGCGTACACGACGACGAGCGCACCGCCCGTGACGATGCTGAACGCGAGCACCCGGCGCCGGCGAAACGCCTCCGGTATACCGAGGAGCGCAACGAGCAGGAGCGGGTACCAGACAACGAGCTCGACCTGAGCCAACCGCACCGAAGCTCCGGTGAAGGTGGTCCCCGGGAACGGCTCGAGCAGGACGACCGACAAGCCCCGGGGGAAGTGGACGAGGTCGGCGCGGGTTGCCCCGGTGATCGCGGAGTCGGCGCCCACCGTCCGCTGAGCCCGGATCTCGGCGGGAGAGTCGCGCACCACGTACTCCAGACCCGCCGGGCCCGCTCCGACGTACCAGGGCACGAGCAGCGCGATTACGGCCGCGCCGGCAACCCGAACCAGGCGATCTGCCCTCAGGCTGAAGAAGGCCGCGATCACGAGGGCCCAGCAGGCCACGATCATCGTCGACCACCGCAGGTGACCAAGCAGGAACGCGAGCAATGCGAGCGCGGCACCGAGACCGAGAAGCTTGCGACCGCGCGTGCGCGCCGCGACCGTGCACGCGAGCGCCATCGCCGCTGTCATCATCCAGATGAAGCTGTCTCGGAACACGGTCGACGACCACACCACCTGAGATGGCAGGAACGCGACGACCGCACCACCCAGCAGCGCCCACCGAGCGGCAGTGACCATGAGCAGCAGACGACAGAGCAACGCGGCCGTTGCCGCTCCCGCTACCGCGGCGAGGACCTGGCCGAAGAAGAGGTGCGCTCCGAAAGCGCGGTACAGGATCGAGAGTGGGAGCACATAGGTCGCGAAGCGGTCGTAGTAGAGCTCACTCCTGGCTCCCCAGTCGTGGGACTGCCCGTCAGCCAGCTGCGCAGCAAGCCGATCGTACGTCTCGACATCGGAGAACTCGGCCCGATCGAGGCCGATGACGGTGGCGATGAACAGGGCCGCAGCCAACCGAATGGCCAGCGCGACGATGAACGTGAGGAGCACGGGGTGGCGCAGCGCCCACTCACGCGCCGGCGAGAAGCCCCGCCCGCGCGAGCCCTTCCCCGTCAACCCGCTCCCCTCCCGGGGCTGCTCGAGAGCCCGACGATCCCGAGGTACTTCCCCTCGTAGTCGACGACCTCGCATCCGTGGCCGCGAGCCTCGAAGTGATCGCGGAAGAACAGGTTGTCCTGGATGTCGTCCATGATCACGACCGAGTCGGGTGCGAGCAGCGGCTCGACTCGCCGGGCTGCGCTCTCCCGTGCCCGATAGGTCTTGTCGGAGTCGTAGTGGAAGAGATCGATTCTGTCGACCATCTGCACGATTCGCTCGAGAGCCTTGCGGTCGCCCCGGAGGTCGAGGGTCCAGCGGTCGCGCAGGTTGTCGTCGACGAGGCGGCCGACATGGTGCTCCGGATCTCGGTGCCGGAAGGCGGGAAAGTCGCTCGAGTAGAGGTGCCCACACCCGTTCGCCGCCATCGCGCTCAGGATGGCGGCGGTGGAATACCCGAGCGCGACACCTGTCTCCACGGCTACTTCGGCCTTGATGACTCGAACGATGAAGTAGAGGAACGCGGCGTGGCCACCGCCCTGGTGCGGATCCTCCTCGAGGACCGCAAGCTGAACGCGACCTGCTGCCTCGAGGCGGACCGCGAACTCCGTCGCCTCCTCCCAGAGCTCGGGATCGATGGCTCGCGCGAGCCGGTCGGCGGGGTGGGCCCGCGCCGCCGCCCACGCGATCGCCTCGCCCTCGCGTGCCGCATGAGGGTGGTCGGTGACCCTGCTCAGAAGCTTCGAGGCCATCACGCGCAGATAGCCGGGACGGAACGCGTTCCGGGTGAGGTTGCGCACGATCACTTCGTGCGTAGGCGCGGCGCGACCGGGCGGGCGAGAAGATGGTTCGCCTGCGTTCGGAGGTCGTCGACCATCTGCCGGGGCCCTCTCACCCCGCGGCGGGCACGGCCGCGAGGATCGGCTCCCCCTGCACCGCTGCCGGGATCCCCCGTCCGAGCAGGGCGAGGATCGTGGGCGGGAGGTCGTGGGCGGGCCGCTCGCCGCAGTCGCCTCCCTCCACGCCCGGCCCGGCGACGAGCACGAAGCCACGCGGGCTGTGCGAGGCGCTCCGGCGGAACGGGAAGGGCCCGACGATCCCCACGTCGGGATGGACCAGGGCGTCGACGGCCTCGCCCCACTCCACGACCAGGTCGGCATCGGAGCCGTCGGGCGCGAGGGGATCGGCAGCGCGTGGACGATGGATCCCCACCACGGCGGGGCGCCCGGTGCGGGGGTCGCGGCATTCCCGCAACCAGCTCTCGACCTCATCGCACACGCGCCCGTAGTCGTCTGCCCCAATCGTGCCGTGGCGCTCGCGGCCGGTCACATTGAGCCGCACGCGACCGTCGCTGAAGGTCGGGAGCGCGAAGGCGCGCATGCGCGGCCACGCCTCCCGGTACCAGCAGCCCACCTGACCGTCGACGGGCCAGCGGGGCACGCCGATCTCCTCGGGCGACCGGCGGTCCTCGCCGCGGAGGCGCGCACGGCGGGGGCCTGCCCCGAGGCGGCGACGGACTCGCGCGGCGACATCGGGAGCCAGTCGCCGGCGCCCACCCAACAGCTGGGCGCGCATGTACGCCGCCCAATCGGCGTCGGTATCGGGCACCACCGGAGGGTGGCCGCGACGAACCCACGCAGCGGTGTCGGGCTGACACAAGCGGGGCCGGCCGAAGTGCAATCGGTGAAGCAACTCCGGCAGCAGCACCGTCGACGGCAGGTCACCGTCGTTCGGCTTGGCACCGTGCAGGGAGAACACGACGACGAGAACGTCGTCGGCTTGAGCCGCTACGACCCTGCCGACGGCGTCGTCGACCGCGCGGTACACGTCATGCAGACGCGCGTTCGCGTGGTCGGCGGTAGGAACCGTCGCCAGCGGGTGGTCGTCGGCCAGGCGCAGCCCGAGCGACTCGACCGCCGCGTGGGTCTCCGAGAGCACCGTCATGAGCAGGTCATGGTCCGGAAAGCGGCGAGCAAGCCAAGCGCTCACGTCGGCGCGGAGGTGGGCCCCGGCGGCGAGGGCATCGGCGAGCGCGTCGAGCTGGGCGGGCCAGTACCAGGCGTGGCGGTGCTCGAACTCG
>Ga0299914_10001640_pt1 | contig 15022 bp, 15 predicted proteins | sample RVTome_10_FD_201361 | JGI IMG/M metagenome (GOLD analysis project Ga0299914, IMG submission 201361) | Soil microbial communities from uranium-contaminated site in the Upper Colorado River Basin, Wyoming, United States - RVT153D57 (version 2) ...
TTGGCGACACCGTTATCGATGGCTCGATCGCCAACCGTTTCGACTCGCTCCGGCATGCCGTTCAGGGTCGCTGAGGAGATATATGTCTGACCTGACAATTACCGCCGATCAGATCACTTCCACACTCCGCTCCCAGCTCGAGGGCTGGAAGCCGGAGACCGGGAAGGAGACCGTTGGTTACGTGACGTCCATCGCCGATGGTGTTGCCCGTGTTAGGGGTCTCCCATCAGTGATGGCTTCCGAGCTCCTCGAGTTTCCCGGGGGACTGACCGGTGTGACATTGAACATCGACGAGGACGACCTCGGTGTCGTGCTCCTCGGAGAGGCAAGCCATATCGGTGAAGGCGACCCGGTGAAGCAGACCGGCACAGTTCTCTCGATTCCCGTCGGAGACGCCCTGCTGGGACGGGTGGTCGACCCACTGGGCAACCCCGTCGACGGGAAGGGGCCGATCGAGACGACGGAACGTCGTCTCCTCGAGACCCAGGCGCCATCGGTGGTGCAACGCCAACCGGTAGGTGAGCCGCTCCAGACCGGGATCAAAGCCATCGACGCCATGACTCCGATCGGCCGAGGCCAGCGTCAGCTGATCATCGGCGACCGCCAGACCGGCAAAACTGCGATTCTCGTCGATACGATCATCAATCAGAAGACCAACCAGGGAACGCCTGATGCAGTCAAGTGCATCTACGTCGCCATCGGTCAGAAGGCGTCGACAGTGGCTGAAATCGTCGTCGCTCTCGAAGAAGCGGGAGCCATGGAATACACAGTGGTTGTCAACGCCCCGGCGTCGGCCGCTCCCGCGCTTCAGATGTACGCTCCGTATGCCGGTTCGGCGATTGGCCAGCACTGGATGTACAAGGGCGAGCACGCCCTGGTCGTTTTCGATGACCTTTCCAAGCAGGCTGTTGCTTATAGGGAGATCTCCTTGCTGCTCCGCCGCCCTCCAGGACGTGAGGCCTACCCAGGAGATGTCTTCTATCTCCATAGCCGCCTGCTCGAGCGTTGCGCCAAGCTCTCCGACGAGCTCGGCGGCGGGTCTCTGACCGGTCTTCCTGTGATCGAGACCAAGGCCAACGACATCTCGGCGTACATCCCGACGAACGTGATTTCCATCACCGACGGTCAGGTATTCCTTGAGACGGACTTGTTCTATCAGGGCATCCGCCCCGCAATCAACGCCGGAACATCGGTCTCCCGTGTTGGTGGCGCGGCCCAGATCAAGGCGATGAAGAAGATCGCAGGCCCATTGCGACTCAACCTCGCCCAGTTCAGGGAGCTCGCCGCCTTCGCCGAGTTCGGGTCCGAGCTCGACGCCACTTCGCTGGCGCAGCTGGAGCGGGGTCGTCGGGTCGTCGAGATCCTCAAACAGCCCCAGTTCGCTCCGGTTCCGGTCGAAGAGCAGGTGCTGGTCATCTATGCGGTCACCGAGGGACACCTCGACAAGGTCGACGTGGATGATGTGCCCCGGTTCGAAACCGAGCTACGTGATTCCTTCCGCACCAGGTACAGCGCAATGCTTGCCACGATCCGTGACACCGGCGGCCTCCCCGAGGGTGACGGATTCGCCGAGGCGGTTGCCGAGTTCGCGGCCAGTTTCGAAGGAAGCCCGGAAGGGGAGTAGGCGTTGGCATCGGCCCAGCTTCGCGACACCAGGCGCCGGATTCGCAGCGTCGAGGCAACCCAGAAGATTACCCGCGCCATGGAGCTGATCGCAGCGAGCCGTATCCCCAGGGCGCAGGCTCGTGTGCTTGCTTCCCAGCCGTACACCGCAAAGCTGATCGAGGTTATCGAGAACGTGAGCGGCGCGGGATCGTCCAGCTCCCACGCTCTGCTCGAACGACGAGAAGTCAAGACAGTCGGCGTGCTCATCGTCACCTCCGACCGGGGCATGGCAGGTGCCTACGCCTCCAGCATCATCCGACTCGCCGAGACACGGATTGTCGAACTGGAGAAGTCAGGAGTCGATGTGGCGGTGTATGCGGTAGGAAAGAAGGCGCAGGCCTACTTCCGTTATCGCGGCTACCGGATCGCGCAGGCATATCTCGGAGTCACCGACACGCCCGGATATGGCGATGCTCGCGCCATCGCCAATACCGCGATGGCGGCTTACGCCGAGGGACGTATCGATTCCCTGGAGACCTTCTACACCCAGTACCAGACCGCGATGCGGCAGGTACCAACGCAGACCGAGATGTTGCCGATCACACCACCCGAGTCGACCGGGGAGAGAGAGGCTGGCTCGGTTTCATACGAGTACGAGCCCTCGCCGGAGGAGATACTCGACCGGCTTCTTCCCAGATACGTCGAGGCCAATATCTTCAACATTCTCCTCGAAGCGTCGGCTTCGGAGCACAGTGCAAGGCGTCGGGCGATGAAGGCTGCCACCGACAATGCCGACGAGCTGATCCGGACGCTGAGCATCCAGGCAAACCGCGCTCGCCAAGCCGAGATCACCACCGCAATCACCGAGATCGTAGGCGGCGCAGAGGCGCTGGCGTAATGAGACAGATTTCCGTTCCTAAGGCTCTACGTATCAAATGTGATAGCTGGGCCGTCGAGAAAGAGGCGTTCCTTCTCTCTCAGCTCTCACATATGAGACGCCCAGCATTAGGAACGCGGTTACAAGTTCACGAAATGAAGGAGGCGACAGATGAGTGACGCCGTGAATGTAGGACGGATCATCAAGGTTGCCGGTCCGGTGGTAGACGCTGAGTTTCCCCCCGGAAACCTGCCCGAGATCCTCAACGCAGTAGAGGTCGACTTCTCCCTTGGCGGGGAGGACTTCACCGTAAAGGCCGAGGTCGCCCAGCACCTCGGTGGCAACAAGATCCGCGCTGTCGCGCTGGCCCCAACCGACGGAATGTCACGTGGTGCGCCAGTGCGCGACACCGGCGGGCCGATCACCGTCCCGGTGGGCAACCAGACCCTCGGCCACATCTTCAACGTGTGGGGTGATTCCCTGGATGCTCCGGAGCTCGAATTCAGCGGTGAGCGGTGGCCAATCCATCGCACCCCGCCCGCCTTCGAAGATGTAGAGCCGCAGAAGACCGTCTTCGAGACCGGGATCAAGGTCCTCGACCTCATCTCGCCCTATCTCCAGGGTGGAAAGATCGGGCTGTTCGGTGGAGCCGGTGTCGGCAAGACCGTCCTCATCCAGGAGATGATCAACCGCGTCGCCACCCAGCACGGTGGTGTTTCGGTGTTCGCCGGTGTCGGGGAGCGCACCCGTGAGGGCACCGACCTCTTCCTTGAGATGAAGGAGACCGGAGTCATCGACAAGGCTGCCCTCGTGTTCGGGCAGATGGACGAGCCACCGGGTGTCCGCCTCCGGGTCGCCCTCTCGGCTTTGACCATGGCCGAGTACTTTCGGGACGAATTGCGCCTCGATGTGCTGTTGTTCATCGACAACATCTTCCGTTTCACTCAGGCGGGATCCGAGGTTTCGACTCTTCTCGGCCGAATGCCCTCAGAGGTCGGCTACCAGCCGACCCTGGCCGACGAGATGGGTTTCCTCCAGGAGAGGATCACCTCGCTGAAGGGTCGTTCGATTACTTCGTTGCAGGCGATTTATGTGCCGGCCGACGACATCACCGACCCCGCTCCGCACACCGCCTTTGCCCACCTCGATGCGACGACGGTGTTGTCCCGTCCGTTGACTGCCTTGGGTATCTACCCGGCAGTCGACCCGCTCGACTCGAACAGTCGTGCCCTTGACCCTCAGATCGTGGGCAAGGACCACTACTTCGTGGCGACCGAGGTGCAGCGGATCCTGCAGCGTTACAAGGACCTTCAGGACATCATTGCGATTCTCGGCATCGACGAGCTTTCCGAAGAAGACAAGCTCATCGTGGGTCGGGCCCGTCGCATTCAGCGGTTCTTGAGCCAGCCGATGTTCGTAGCCGAGCAGTTCACTGGCCAGGAGGGCATCTACACCCCGTTGGAGGAGACGATCGCTTCGTTCCGTGCCGTAATCGATGGTGAGATGGACCGGTATCCCGAGCAGGCGTTCTACATGGTCGGTGGCCGTGAGGATGTCGAGCGTCGGGCGGCCGAGCTGACCAAGGATGACGCGGCCTGATGGCAAAACCGTTCCAGCTCGACGTGGTTTCGCCGGAGGCGACTGTCTGGAGCGGCCAGGCGACTTTTGTCGTGGCCAAGACACCCGAGGGCGAGCTGGGGATCATGGCCGACCATGAGCCGTTGATGGGTGCGTTGGTGACCGGCCCGGTCAGTGTCGAGGATGAGGCGGGCAACCGGACCACAATCGGGGTCCACGGCGGGTTCATCCAGGTTCTTCACAATCAGGTGACTCTGATCACCGACCGCGCCCAAATCGCCGAAGGCGGCAAAGAAGAAGCCCGAGAACTCGCAGAGGAACTGGCAGCAGCCCCCGAGGAATAACCCTTCCTAACGCTGTCAGCGGCGAAAGGTGCGGATCTGGCACAGAGTTATTCATTTCCTTCCGTGACGTAGTCGTTTCTCCCTGCTCTGTCCGCCAATAGCTGCGCACTAGGACTGAATTGACATGTGACCATATAGTCACATATAGTTCAGGTCATGGACGACGTGTTCAAGGCGCTGGCCGACCCAACCCGACGGAACTTGCTCGACGAGTTGTATCGGGAGGATGGCCAGACTCTCACCGAGTTGGAGTCGAGGTTCGAGATGACCCGCTACGGCGTCATGAAGCACCTGAGACAGCTCGAAGAGGCAGGTCTTATCGTGACCCGTCGCCGTGGCCGCGAGAAGTTGCACTTTCTCAATGCGGTCCCGATCCGCCAGGTGTACGACCGGTGGGTCAGCAAGTACGCCGAGCCCTGGGCGGCAACGCTCACCGGTCTCAAGAGTGATTTGGAGCAAACCATGGAAAAGGTGTTCGAGGTCTATATCAAAACCAGTCCTGAGCGTCTGTGGGAGGCAATAACCGACCCGGAGACAAGGACGAAGTTCCACTTCGGCAACAGAATCGAATCGGATTGGACCACCGGGTCGTCTTACGAGGTGACCAATCCACTCGCCGAGGGCGCCCTGATGGCAGGTGAGAACCTCGAGGTCGATCCGCCACACCGGTTGGTGCAGAGCATGAACACCCTCTGGGGAGACGACGCGAGGGCGGCGGGAACAACCCGGGTCACGTGGGAGATCGAGCAGGTTGCCGACTCCTGCCGGCTGACGGTAATCCACGACCAGCTTCCCGACGACGCCAGTGAAGAGGTCTTCGGCGGCTGGCCGATGATGCTGTCCGGCCTGAAGACGTGGCTTGAGACCGGGGAGGTATTGACGACACCGGGATCACTCATGTACACGACCAACACTGGATATGGCAATGGCTGATCTCAACCTTCTCGCGGTCGCTGCGGCGATAGTTGCCGCCTTTGTCATCAGTTCTACGTGGTACTCCGTCTTCGGAACTCGGATGCTCGAGCTGCGTGGAATCGCCCCGACGCAGGAGCAAGACCCGCTTCCGGGATGGAAGGTCGCAGTCGAGGTGGTGAGGAGCGCGATTGTGGCCCTTGCCATCGCAGTGGGGGCTTCGCTTCTCGATCTGCGCGGTGTCCGCGATGCGCTCCTGGCGGGAGTAGTGGTGTGGATCGCCTTTCCTGTGGTCCTCCTCGCCGGCTCTGTGATCTGGGAGGATGTCCCAACGAAGCTAGCGGCGATTCACTCTGGCGACTGGTTGCTCAAGCTGCTGGCCATAACGACAATCGTCACCCTCTGGCGCTAGCTCTTTGTCATACCGGCGGCAAAGCTGTCAACGGCTTGTTGGAAGCCGTTGTCGATGGCCGAAGCGATGAAGGGAAAACCGAACGAGGCCATCATCGACACACTCTCGACATGCATCGTCACCTTGACACGGGTCCCGGTCTCCAAAGGCTGGAGGTCGACTCGCACCCAGCCCTTGATCTCGCTGGTAGCGATCTCCCAGGTCAGGGAGGACTCGTGCACGCGCCGGCCTGGCCTGGCAACGCCGACATACTGTCTCCCGGCGGCGGTGGAATGGAATTTGAAGCCTGCCAGTTGGCCCGACTGGTCATGGCGGGGCTCAAATACAGAGTCCACGCCGCTGATGCCCTCCCAGGTTGCGGGCACCTGGAGCCGCTCCCATACGTCTGCGATGGGCACAGCCGTCAACGCGTAGGCAGTAAATGTCTGACCGGGCACGTCGGCACCATATCCGACCCGATTGAAGAATGGGCGCCGATCCGCAATAAGCTCGAACCATGCCAGGACTTCTTGCTTTCCACGCCCACTCTGACGACGAGACGATCGCGATGGGTGGGACTATGGCCAAATACGCATCCGCTGGGATACCGGTGGTTGTGGTGACTGCGACCGACGGCGCCCTCGGAGAGGTGCACAACTATGACGATCCCGACCCGATCAAGGAGCGCTTGGGCGAGGTGAGGGCAGAGGAGATTCGTGCCGCCCTCGACATTCTCGGAGTCAAGGATCACGAGTTTCTCGGATACCGGGATTCGGGGATGATGGGCTGGGAGACCAACCACCACCCCAACTGTTTCTGGAAGGCCGATCCCCAGGAGGCTGCGAGGCGCCTCGTCGCCCTGATCCGCAAGTACCGACCCGAGGTCATGACCATCTACGACCCCTACGGCGGGTATGGCCACCCCGACCACATCAATGTCCACCGAATCGGAATCGACGCGTACTACGCATCCGACGATGAGATGCGATTCCCACTATCCGAGGGCGAGGAGGCGTGGCGCCCCACCAAGCTCTACATGAACGCCCGGCCGCGGAAGCGGATGGCGGCCTGGGCGGAGATGCGGTTGAGCGAGGGTTCGATCGCCGCCGAGACTGCGGAGCGGATGAGACAATCCGGAGTCCCGGACGAATTGGTCACCTGCCTGGTCGATGTCCGCGATTACGTCGAAACCAAGCTTGATGCCCTCCGGGCCCATCGCACCCAGATTCCGCCCGACTGGCCGATGTTGACCGTGCCCGAGCACAGAAAGGACGAAGTCCTGGGCACCGAGGCGTTCGTCCGGGTTTTCGGCATGACCGATGCTAAAGAGACGGATCTCTTCGACGGAATCGACTCCGTCTAGTGGTCTGTCGGTGAAATAGGGCGAGGGTGTCTCCGAGTCATCGGCGCCGTCTGGCAAGGAGAAAATCGCAGTCGCAGTCGGGGCCTGCATCGAGCATTTCCGACGCAGCCAGGGGTGTCGAGGGCCGGAGAGACACCGCCAGTGTTTCAGCGACGGGCCACTAGGGCTTGTCGGAGTCCCCGTGGCGGAGTGAGGGACGACGCCCGGTTGTGTCTATTCGGAGAAAGCCGTGGCGTTCTCCAACGGGCTGAGGTCTCCGAGCGATTCGGCAATGACGATCAGGTTGTCCCCCAACTCGAACCTGAAATCCGCGGCAGGGTTGGTCTTGAGATTGCCGTTCCTGCTCATCCCGAGCAGGGTTGCTCCATGCACGCGGCGAAGCATCGCGGATACCTCTTCGACGTCCCGCCCGGCGCAGTCGTCAGGTAGCTGGACCCGGTAGAGCTCTGACCCGTCTCCGCCGGAGACAATATCGCTGACCAGTTCTGATAGTCCGGGGTACAGAGCGGAGCGCGCAAGCAAGTGGGCTGCGAGCTTGGAGGTGACCATCACCTCGTCGACGTTTGCCCTCCGGAAGTGCGCAACGTGTTCGGGGTTGTTCACTTCGACGACAGTTCTGACATGAGGAGCGATCGACTCGATGGCGAGGACTGTGAGTATTGACGCCATGTCAGCCTCCTTCGAGCCGTCCGCGGGGCAGACGATGGCCGACAGAGCTGTTTCGATTCCGGCACGTCTCAGGTCCGACTCGTTGGATGTGTCTCCCCTGACGAAGTAGACCGAGTCGTCTGCGGGATTGCGTTCGTGGTCCGTCAGAAGCACCAGCTTCGACTTGTAGTCGTCGGTCGATAGTTCCGTGATCAGGTCCCTCGCCGTTGAGTTCCAACCACAAATCACGATATGGTCCGTGTATCCAGCCGCTCCCATTCCCTGTCCCTCCTTTATTAGAAAATCGATCACGAAGCCGACCAGGGCGCCGGTCATGGTGGCGACGATGGTGACGCCGAACAATCCGAGCAACCACGAAATCGCCCACCCAACCGGGCCCGACACGTACGAGGCGTCTCCCTGCCCGAGCACAGTGGTGACGGCCCAGTAGAACGAGGCGCCGAAGTCGGAAAGTGTTCGTTCGGTTTCTGCCGCCCAGACCGTCAGCGACGAGACAGCGAGAATCACTACCAACCCCAGCAGTAGCGAGTAGAAGAAGTGGCGGTCGACTTTGTCGGCGATCCGCTTCATGTGCCACGACACGCGCCGGAGCATCGGCGAGTGGATGAGTGTCCGGATACTCCCCATGGGCGGGGACTTTACCCCTTGTCGGCCTCCGCGAGTCGTTGAAACCAGGGGAGATGTGAACCGTCGAAAGGCGGTGTGCCCGCTTCGATCGCGACCGCGACTGAGGCGGTTGTTGCTCGAGCCTGGTCAACCAGCCAATCGGGGTAATTGAGGCTCACCCGGTGGTCGTCGAATTCGTCCTCGTCGAGGACCATGATTTTTCCGTCCACAAGTCGCACTACGTCGAGGTCGATGTCGATCGCCTCGTACAAATCGGGGGCGGGCTGGGTGGGAACGGTGGTCACATCGACATAGATCTCCGTTTTCTCCGGCTCGACGTTCCAGATCGGGATCCACGGCTGGCCCGGCTGGATCAGCTGAACGAAGGGGTGTTTCCAGCTCATCGGGTCCTCTTCGCCTCTCTGGATTATGGTCCCGCTAGGAGCCCCCAGCCATGTCCCGTTATGGTCTTCCCCGAGCAACACCATGTCATGGCGCCAGTGCAGCGTGCGCGGGTACTTATAGAACTGGAGGGTCACACGGTCCACCGATGTCACCCTATTTCAACGACAGACCACTAGATCGCGAGAACACCTTGGATCGCTTCCATCCGGCGGACGCGGTCCATCGTCACAGAGCTCGTGCCATCCAATAGCGCTTCTGTCTCCTCGAGCACCGCGGCAATTGGGAAGAGCTTGATCCAGCTATCCGATGTCTCGATACCCGGCCCGTCGAGATTCCACCCGGTCATTACGTCAGTGAGGCCATCGAGAAGGCCATTGACCGCGGTGAGCCCGAATCGCCCTGCGAGCAAGCGGTCGCGGAACGAGGCGCTGCCGCCCCGGACCAGGTGCCCGAGGATCGATGCCCTCACCTCGAGAACAGAGTCGGTCCCGAGCTCTTCGCGGACCCGGTCGACGAGAGTCTCGGTTGGTATCGACACTCCTTCGGCTTTGAGGATGAGAACCTGGGCTTTGTCGCGCGTTCCTTCAAGGCTGCGACGAAGCTCTCCGACCACCGCCTTGACGATCTCGTCCGCCGTCTTGCCCTGCTCGGGCAGCAGCACAGCATCTGCAGCCGTCGCGACCGCGGCCGCCATCGCCAGGTACCCCGAGTTCCGTCCCATTACCTCGACGATGAAAGCGCGATGGTGCGATCTCGCGGTGTCGGATATCTTGTCGCAGGCATTCACGATCGTGTTCAGTGCGGTATCCACTCCCAGGGCCTCACGGGTCAGTCCGATGTCGTTGTCGATGGAGGCCGGGATGCCGACAATAGGAACGTTGTGCTCCGTGGCGAGGATGTGGGCTCCGGCCATGGTGCCGTTACCTCCGATGACGATCAGGCCGTCAAGAGAGTATTTCTCAACAACTCGTGCGGCTTGGACACGGGCTTCCTTCGTGTAGAAGCGCTCGGACCGTGCGCTCCCCAGGACAGTGCCTCCGAGACCACCGGCGTGCTCGACTTCGGAGGTCGGGGTCAGCGGACCTTTTTTTCCGGATCTGCGGGTGAGTGGCTGAAAGTCGCCATCGATCAAGCCATCGAAGCCATCCTGAATGCCCCATACCGCCAGGTCGTGGGACGCCGCAACCTTGGTTACGGCGCGTATTGCTGCATTCATCCCCGGCGCATCGCCGCCGCTTGTCAATACACCAATGGACACGGGACGAGAGTAGTCAGCTTGGGCCTACCTCCCGTTCACCTCGAAGTAATCAGCTGGAGTTGGGCGGGGAGGGTCCGTATCCTGGGCGGGTGATCATTGTCCGCGACGTCCAGGTCGAGGTCGGGCCCCGGTTGTTAATCACCGGGGCTTCTTTCAGTGTGCAATCAGGCGACCGGATCGGACTTGTCGGACGCAACGGCGCGGGCAAGACGACATTGATGAGGATCCTCAAAGGTGATCAGGTGCCTGAGGAAGGGTCGGTCATGCGGTCCGGGGTGATCGGTTACTTTTCCCAGGAAGCGGCTCTGCCCGACCTCGAGCATGCCGATGCCACTGCCATGGAGCGGATTCTGATGGCGCGCGAAATCGGGGCGATGCAGAGGCGAATCGAGCACGCCCGCAAACGGCTGTATGACCTCACCGGCGAGGAACGAGATCGGGGGATTCTCCGCTTCTCACGGCTCCACGACGAGTTCGAGGCCAAAGGTGGACTCGTCGCAGAGGCGGAAGCGAAGCGGATGGCCGCCGCCCTTGGAATCGGCAACGAGGAGCTCGACCAGTCGGTGGCCACGATGTCGGGTGGTCAGCGACGGCGGGTCGAGCTAGCCCGCATCCTCTTCGCCGAAACCGACATCCTCCTCCTCGACGAGCCGACAAACCATCTCGACCTCGATGCCAAGGCATGGCTGGTCGAATGGCTTGCTGGCTACCGGGGCGGGATGCTTGTGGTCTCGCACGACCTTCCTCTGCTTGATGAAGCAATCACTTCGGTGCTCGCATTGGAGAACAACAAGATCGAGCCGTATCGGGGCAACTACAGCCACTATCTCGTCGAACGGGAGCGCCGGCACGACCAGCGGGAACGCGAGCGCAAACACCAGGACGAGGTGATCGCGCGTCTTGAAGACAACATCAGGCGCTTCAAGGGCAAAACCGAGAAGATGGCGCGCGTCGCCAAGACGATGGAAACCCGTGTCGAGCGAATGAAGCGAGATCTTGTCGAATTGGAAAAGCGGGGCAAGTCGGTGAGGGTCGACTTCCCGCAGCCGGAGCCATCGGGGCGGGTGCCCCTGGCGGCTACAGGGTTGGCCAAGTCCTTCGGCGACAACCTCGTGTTTCTCGATATCGAGTTCGCCGTGGAGCGCGAGGAGAGGATGCTCCTGATCGGCCTCAATGGGGCGGGCAAGACCACCCTGCTGCGGATCCTCGCCGGTGTGGAGGACGCAGACCTTGGTGAGGTCTCCCTCGGCCACAAGGCTTCCCTGGGCTACTACGCACAGGAGCACGAGCAGATCGTTCCCGGGAAGCGGGTCCTTGACCATATGGATGGCTCCGACCTCTCCGACACGGCGAAGCGTGCGCTGCTGGGCCGTTTTCTCCTGGCTGATAAGGTCGAACAGGACGCGGCAACGCTCTCGGGAGGAGAGAAGACCAAGCTTGCTCTGGCGATGCTCGTCGCCGAGCGGCCCAATGTCCTCCTTCTCGACGAGCCCACCAACAACCTCGACCCTCAAGCGAAGGAGGCGTTGTTGGAGGCGCTAACCATCTACGAGGGCACCATCGTGATGGTCAGCCACGACACCGATTTCGTGGCCCAGCTCGTGCCGGATCGGGCGATGCTCATGCCCGATGGCGAGATGAAGTACTTCGACGAGGAGCTACTCGACTTGGTGGCCCTGGCCTAGGTCTGCTTTTGTCGTGCATGGCGTCGCGGAAAGCGCAACGCTTGGCACGACGGACCTTCAGTCGAGCTGGTAGACGAACTCTTCGATCTCGCGGCCGCGGGCATTGGCATAGCCCCGCTCGGTCCCCGTTCGCTTGAAACCGTTCTTCTCGAGCACCCTGATGGAGCCCGAGTTGTCGGCCGCCACTCGGGCTTGCAACGGCCGAGTCTCGTCCGACTCGAGTAAGAGAGCGAGGGCTCGTGATGCATAGCCCTTGCCCCAATGCTCGCGACCGATCCAGTAGGTGACCTCACGGTCCCCGTCGATTGTGAAAGCCGCGATCGAACCGACCAACGCTCCATCGGCTGTGATCACCCGGTTGTCCGCCGTCGAGTTGTTCCGATTCCGTTCGACCCAGGAATCGAACGCCTCACGGTCGTTGGGATCGTCGGCCGTGAATGCCGCCATCTCCGCAGCTGCTGGGTCTCGCATCTGCTCAAACAGGTAATCGATGTCTCCGTCTTGGAGCGGCCGGAGCCGAAGCTCGGTGGTGGGCTCTGTTTCCGTCATATTGAGAACCCTAAGGCTCGGGTGTGACCTATTTCGCTTGGCGGTTGGCGAGTCGCCCACTTCGCGCAAGACCGATGGCCACCAATCCGATCCCAGCCAAGATTGAGACTACGACTTGGGCGATAGTCGAGGCACTTTCGTCGGCCGGAGCGGTGACGGCCTCGGCGATAACCGCAGGAACCGTGCTTGACGGCGAAATGGGTTCGCTCTCAGCCAGACTCACTTCCTCCGTGACACCCGAGAAGTCGGCCGGAAGTAGCGCGACCGGTCCCAGGTTCTGCACCGGGTAGGTGGCGATCGAGGCAACCTCTCCACTTTGTAGGTCGGCCCTCATCAGCTCTCCTCCATTCCGGCCGTAGAGGAACTCGCCATCGAGGACTAGATCGGTCGCCTGCCAGCCTTCGAGCTCGATCTCTCGTGCTAGCTCGGGAGCGGAGAAGATGTGCGCCACGTGATGCGTATAGTCCGGGTTCGATGTGGCGACCACGATCCGATCCTCGTCGATCCAGTCCACCGACCATCCCTCGCCGTCGATCTCGATCCGTTTGATCTCCTCTCCTGAGGGGTGGTAGAGGATCAGCGTCGAGGTCGTGTGTGGATCAGCAAAGTTGACTTCGAGTAGGGCGATAGTGCTGCCATCGGGGGACGGGGCGACCGAAGCGACGCCGATATAGGTGTCGTCGGTCCTCACGATGCTGTGGAGTGTGGTGCTCTCGCCCGACTCGTAGTCAAGGACCAGAACCCGATCGTCTCTCTGATACTCCTGGACGATTACGTAGGTGTCGCTGAGGGTCGTTTGGCCGGCGGGGATCTCGAAGATCGGACGAAGCTCATCGGTGGCGTCGTAAATCGAGACAACCGAACGATCTCCGACCCACCGGTCGCCGACGACCCAGATCGTTGATCCGTCTGCGTCCATACATCGAGCATCGACCACGGCGACTTCATCGGCGAACCCTTCGAGGCTCACATGACGCACCACCGAGAGGTCGGTCCTGTCCCGCACAGTCAAATGCCACGAGGACAACTCAAGGAAGAGTGGACCGTCAGAGCAGCCGGAGAAATTCCATGGACGGTCGTGCAAGTCGAAGTTCTCATTGGTCAGCGCAGACATGATGCCGCCGCTCTCGTTGACGACCAGATAGTCAAATCCCCCGATTCGAGCTGAGACAAATAGCAGGGGCGGCCCCGGGGCTCCGGTTTCGAGGGGCTCAAGAGATGCGAGGAGCACATTGGCGTCGATAGTCTCACAGAGGCTGCTGTGGTATTCATTGCCGTCCACTCGCACCATGATTCCAGCACGGTTCCCTACCCCCACCTCGATGCCGCAGGACGCACCGTTTGCGGCCGAGTGGATCTCCACCACAGGACCCAGGTCTCCCTTCACCCAGGTCTCTACCTCGAACCGGTAGATTGTGTCGGCGTCACTGCTAAACACCGCTCCGAGCTGACCGTCGACGTCGACCAGAGTGCCGACGAAAGCTGCCGGGTACTCATCGAGAGCGGTGGAGGGGTCGAGTTCCATGCAGGAACAGGCGCTGGCCGGGCGGGGAGCGAGGAACCCGGCGGCTGATGTCAGGAGGACCAATAGAACCAATGTTGCCATTCGTCGCACGACATTCCGACGTTAGCCATGCGTGATGGGTTCCCGTGCCCTTCTCGATGCCCCAGCTATCAAATATGAGACGTCACGCCTAAGGAAACGTTTTACAAACGAACGTTCGTTTGTTAGGGTCGGGTCATGACACCCGAAGAGAAGTTTCAGGCGATTGTTGACGCCGAAGACAAGATCGAGCCCACGGACTGGATGCCCGAGGCCTACCGGAAGACATTGATCCGCCAGATCGCCCAACACGCCCATTCGGAGATCATCGGGATGCAGCCGGAAGGGAACTGGATCACCAGGGCACCAACACTCCATCGCAAGGCGATCCTCATGGCCAAAGTCCAGGACGAGGCCGGCCACGGGCTATACCTCTACTCGGCTGCCGAGACCCTCGGGGTCGATCGCGACGAGATGCAGGAGTTGCTGCACAACGGGAAGCACAAGTACTCGTCGATCTTCAACTATCCCACCCTGACGTGGGCGGACATGGGGACGATCGGTTGGCTCGTCGACGGCGCCGCAATCACCAACCAGGTGATGTTGACCCGGTGCTCATACGGCCCTTACTCGAGAGGAATGGTACGGATTTGCAAGGAGGAGTCGTTCCATCAGCGCCAGGGGTATGAGTCCCTGATCCGTCTCTGCCAGGGCTCCGCCGAGCAGAAGGCGATGGCTCAGGACGCCCTGGACCGCTGGTGGTGGCCTTCGCTGATGATGTTCGGCCCGCACGACTCCGACTCAACCCACACGGAGCAGTCGATGCAGTGGAAGATCAAGCGGGTCTCCAACGACGACCTTCGTCAGCAGTTCGTCGACATGACCGTTCCTCAGGCCGACTATCTCGGAATCACGATTCCCGACCCCGGGCTCAAGTGGAACGAGGAGCGGGGACATTACGACTTCGGGGAGATCGACTGGGACGAGTTCTGGCGCGTGGTCAAAGGTGACGGGCCGATGAACCGGGAACGGATCGAGAACAAGACTCGAGCCTGGGAGGAAGGTGCATGGGTACGCGAAGCCGCCAGCGCCTTTGCCGCCAAGCAATCTAAGAAGGATGCTGCCTGATGACCTACGACGTACCTGTGGCACCTGGCGAGTCCGCTGATCTCGAGGAGCGCTTCGAAACCGGGCGGGAAGCCTGGCCGATGTGGGAAGTCTTCGTGAGGGCTCGCAG
>Ga0299914_10001641_pt1 | contig 15021 bp, 11 predicted proteins | sample RVTome_10_FD_201361 | JGI IMG/M metagenome (GOLD analysis project Ga0299914, IMG submission 201361) | Soil microbial communities from uranium-contaminated site in the Upper Colorado River Basin, Wyoming, United States - RVT153D57 (version 2) ...
GCACTTCTTGGTCGGAGGTGAACAGCTGTGCGTAGGCCGATCCGCCTACGAGCAGGAGCAGGCCGAGCACGATGCCCGCGAGGACGCCCCACTGGACCATCCGGCGGGTGATGGAGCGTGCATTGCCAACGTCGCCGGCTCCGAGGGACCGACCGACGATCGCCTGGGCGGCGATCGCGACCGCGTCGAGGACGAGTGCGAGCAGCAGCCACGTGTTGAAGACGATCTGGTGAGCCGCGAGGGGAGCCGTGCCGAGAGCCGTGGCGACGAGTGTGCTGACGACGAAGGCGACCCGCATGGCCAGTGTCCTGATGAGCAGCGGGATCCCGGCACCGAACGAGCGGCGTATGCCCGACCAGCGAGGGCGTAGCGAGGTGCCGTGCCGGCGGGCACCAGCGCGCACGATCACAGCGAATACCGCGGCCATCACGAACTGGATGGCGACGGTACCGATGGCCGAGCCGGCGACGCCGAGGCCGGCGCCGTGCACGAGCACGACGTTGAGCGGCACGTTTACGGCGGCTCCGGTGGCAGCGACCAGCAGCGGGGTTCGGGTGTTCTGGAGGCCTCGCAGCACACCGGTGGCCGCGAGCACGAGCAACATGGCCGGAATGCCGAGGAGGCTTATTCGAAGGTACGTCTCGGCATGGCCCGCGACGTCAGGCGGGGGTCTGAACAGCGACACGATCCGCGATGTGAGCGGCAGACCGAGAACAAGCGATCCGGTGCCGATGAGAAGCGCTAGCCAGCATCCGTCGACGCCCTGGCGCAGAGCGCCGCGGAGGTCTCCCGCGCCGAGCATCCGGGCTACAGCGGCCGTCGTACCGTAGGCGAGGAAGATCGAGAGATTGACGAACGTGGCAAGTACGGTGGCCGCGATTCCAAGGCCGGCGAGCTCAGGCGTGCCCAGTCGCCCGACTATCGCCGTGTCCGCCAGCAGAAACAGCGGCTCCGCGACGAGTGCACCCAGAGCAGGTAGCGCGAGCCGCAGAATCTCGCGGTCGGCATCGTGCTTTCGCAAGGCCGCAGCTCGGGGCAAACGCATGACAGTACCGACAGTAGGAGTGACTACTGCGCCTGGCCACGCCGTCTCGCATGTTGAGATGCCCCCCGCCTAGTTTTCGTCCACAGCCCGTGGACGCCCGTCCGGGCAGTTGGAGTACGCGCCGATCGACATGGCGGGCCCACGTGTGCACCGCTTGTCCCCAGACTTGTCCACAGGCTGGGGATTGCTGTCCACCGGCCGGTGGCGGGGTGTCCACACCCCTGTTGATGATCTGCTTGGGGGCGGCTCTCCCTCGCCGTATCGTCCCGGAAGAAGAAGAAAGTCACGCGCGTGGCCGAGATGGTGTCGGGCCCGTCTGCTAGAACGGATGTATGGAACGGCCGTCGGGGGTGATTCTCAGCCATGAGCGTGACCGAGTTGCCCAATCGCAGTGACGATGAGGCGCCACCGCGGGGCTACGATCGAACCCCTCCGCAGGATATTGCGGCCGAGCAGGCTGTCCTTGGCGGGATGCTGCTGTCCAAGGACGCGATCGCCGATGTCGTCGAGGTGTTGCGCGGCCACGACTTCTATCGCCCCGCTCACGAGACGATTTACGAGGCGATCCTCGACCTGTACGGCAGGGGCGAACCGGCCGATCCCCTCACTGTCGCCGACCAGTTGCAGAAGAACAACGAGCTGGGCCGGGTCGGAGGCGCGCCCTACCTGCACACTCTGGTCAATTACGTCCCGACGGCAGCCAATGCCGGCTTCTACGCCGACATCGTTCGCGAGCGGGCAATCCTGCGCCGCCTGGTCGAAGCCGGCACTCGCATCGTCCAGATGGGATACAACGGCGACGGAGAGGCCGACGACATCGTCGACGCCGCTCAGGCCGAGGTGTATTCCGTTACCGAGCGGCGGGCGTCAGAAGATTACCTGCCGCTGTCCGAGGTCATGGAAGGCACGCTCGACGAGATCGAGGCGATCGGCTCGCGGGGCGGCCAGATGGTCGGTGTGCCGACCGGCTTCGTCGATCTCGATGCGCTTACGAACGGCCTGCACCCGGGTCAGATGATCGTCATTGCCGCCAGACCTGCGGTCGGCAAAAGTACGATTGGTCTAGACCTCGCCCGGGCTGCGGCAATCCGCCACCAGTTGACGACCGTGATCTTCTCGTTGGAGATGAGCCGCAACGAGATCACCATGCGGCTGCTATCAGCGGAGGCGAGGGTACCGCTACACCACATGCGCGCCGGCCAGATGACCGATGACGACTGGAACCGCATCGCCCGGCGCACCGGGGAGGTCTCAAGCGCGCCGCTGTTCATCGACGACTCGCCGAACATGACGATGATGGAGATCCGGGCGAAATGCCGGCGGCTCAAGCAACGACACGACCTCAAGCTGGTCATCGTCGACTACCTCCAGCTGATGAGTAGCGGCAAGCGGGTTGAGAGCCGACAGCAGGAGGTGGCGGAGTTCTCAAGGGCGCTGAAGCTGCTGGCGAAGGAGCTCGAGGTTCCAGTCGTTGCGATCAGCCAGCTCAACCGCGGCCCGGAGCAGCGGCAGGACAAGAAGCCGCTGCTGTCCGACTTGCGTGAGTCAGGCTCAATTGAGCAAGATGCGGATATGGTCATACTTCTGCACCGTGAGGACGCCTACGAGAAGGAATCCCCGCGAGCAGGCGAGGCCGATTTCATCGTGGCCAAGCATCGGAATGGGCCGACGGCGACGATCACGGTTGCATTCCAGGGTCACTACAGTCGCTTTGTCGATATGGCCCAATAGGCGATGATCAGCCGGTCGGTGGAGTAGTGGAGTACTCGGCACCTGCCCGGCGAGCCAGGAACTCCGACAACGGTCCAGGAATCTCGGCCGCCCGGCCGCCCCAGTCGTATACGACGACGGTTCTGGCGAGAAGATCGTGTAGGGCCCGATGGTGGCGATCGATGACGATGCCGACGAGGCCGAGCCCGAGGATCGCGAAGCTGAAGGGATAGGCCACCGTCCGAACGAACGCTTGCCGCACTGTCAGGGCGGAGCCGTTCGAGACGACGACACGCAGCCCCACGATCCCCTTGCCCACCGTGCGTCCGGCGACCGAGAGGCTGACCCACATGTACAGGAACGCCCAGGCCGCAAGGGCTATGACGTAACCCGGGCCGGACCGGTCACCAGCGATCGAATCGCCCAGAATGATTCTGGACAACAGATCCAACCCGGCGAGCACCGCGGTGAAGGTGCCGATGGCAATGGCGAAATCAAGAGCGGCGGCGGCTGCTCTGCTGGCCGCGCCCGCGTAGTGGCCCGTGACAAGCAGGCGTGCGGGGGTGGTCATGCGTGATCCCTCCCTACCAGTGCCGGCGGTCCCGGTTCCACTGCCGGGTCGCGCCCCAGTAGGCGATTGACCAGCCGATCCACGACGACGTCCAGGCCAGCGATCTGGCGCCGAGCTAGATCGAGTGCGGAGCCGGCGACCCGTCCGGTGCTCTCGGCCACGATCTCGGGGACGCCCGCCCGGCGGACGGCCGCCTCGAGGTCGACGGTCTCAAGGATCGAGTCGACGTCGACGCTTGCAGCCAGCCGATTGACGTCCACGCGATCCATCAGCCCGTTGACGTCGAGTCGGTCGAGCAAGCGGTTGACGTCGACCCGGTCGAGCAGCCGGTTGACGTCGACCCGGTCGAGCAGATCGTCCACGCCGACCCGGTCCAGCAGCCTGTCGACGTCGATCCGGTCCAGCAACTTGTCCACATCGATCTGGTCGAGCAGCTTGTCGACGTCGATCCGGTCGAGCAGCTTGTCGACGTCGATGTAGTCGATGACAGTGTCTGGGTCGATCGTCTCGACGACTCGGCCGGTGACCACGCCGGCGAGGCGGCTCAACCGGCCCCTGGGCCTGGCCTGCTGTCCACTGCTCGCTCCGGGCGTCATGGAGCAATGATGCGCCAGGGCGCGCAAACGCCGCGATCATCTTGCGAAATCGACCAATTCATCTGGCGAACACGCCGAGCGGGAATCGCCGAATCTATGGCGGCGGTGATCGCAAAGCTCGTACCTTGAGCAAGGGCGAGCGGGGTGATCCGGCCACGAGCGTGACAACTCGCTCGGGTGAGGGGGTTGTACATGTCCGTCGGTGCAGGAACGGCCGGCAGTTCACTGACGCTCCCCGGGCAGTGTGTTGCCGCCAGCGACATCGAGCGGCTGCGAAGCCGGCTCATCCAGCCGAGCTTGCCGGCCAATGTCGTGCTGCGGCCCCGGCTCATGGAGCATCTCGCCGCCGGCGCAGAGGGCCAGCTTACGACACTTGTGGCGCCCGCGGGCTGGGGAAAGACCACGCTGCTGGCATCGTGGCAGCGCAGCGGTGATCCGCCCGCTCCAGTAGCCTGGGTCCGGCTCGATCGCCGGTACGATCCGGCAGGATTCTGGTGGCACGTGGCCGCTGCCATGGCCGACGTGATCGGTTCATCGCGTGCGGGCGAGCCTGCCACTGAACGCACCGACTGGACACCAGCGGCCATTCTTTCGGAGTTCGACGCCAGGGTCATTCTGATCATTGATGACTGCCATCACATCGCGTCCGCAGACGTGTGGGCAGGCATCGATGAACTCCTGACGTACCAACCGCGCGGGCTTCATCTGGTGATTTCGGGACGTAGCCAACCTCACGTCGCGCTCCACCGGCTGCGTGCAGCGGACGAGTTGACCGAGCTCGGGACGGGCGAGCTGGCTCTATCAGTCGCGGATGTGGCCGAGATGTTCAGCGAGTACGGCCTCGACATACCGCGAACCACAATGGCCGAGCTTGTGGCCCAGCTGGAAGGGTGGCCGGCGGGGCTACGGCTGGCAGCGCGGCGGGCGCACAATCATGCGGATCCGGCGACCGTGCTGGCCAGTCTTTCCGAGCCGAACAGCGACATCGCCGATTACGTGAGCAAGGAGATGTTGCAGCCGCTGCCACGCAAGACCCGCGAGCAAGTGGTTCAGCTATCGGTTCTCGATCCGTTCAACGAAGATCTGGCCCGGGCCGTGACGGCGGGGCAACTTGGCACACGGGCGCTAGAGCGGCTGCACAACGACCATGCGCTGACCGAACGATTCGGTGCCAGTGGTGGCTGGTTCCGCATCCGGCCCGTGCTGAGAGCAGTTCTCCAGACACGATTCGAGTCACTCGACTGGGGGACTCGAAAGCGGATCCACAGCCGGGCCGCACGCTGGTACGGCAGTCACGACATGCCCGAGAGGGCAATTCATCATTGGCTATGTGCCAAGGCCTGGGCGGCCGCAGGTCAGGTGGTCATCGATCACTTGGAAGGTCTAGTGTCGCTAGCGGACGCCGCCCCGTGGGAAGCAAAGCCCGCACCGACGCCTGGGATCGACGTCCTGCATCGGCAGCACCCCCTCCGCTACGCCGTGGCGGCGGCTCGGGTCCATCGTGGTGACCTGCTCGGTGCCGATGCCGTGTTGGACCTGCCGGCTGATGGGCAGACACCGGCCTGGTACGACAGCCTCGCCTCGGTCACTCTGCGGCTGACGATGGCCCGCCGCGGCGGCGATGCCGATGCCATGGCCCGGTACGCCGATGCGCTTGTGGAGCTCAGTTCATCAGTGGAGGCCAACCGCCCCGGTTCAGGTCACCAAGTGGCTGCGCTGGCGCACATCTCGCGAGCGGTGGCACGACTGTGGCAAGGTCAGTTCAGCGATGCAGGTCAGGACCTGGCGTTGCTCACCCGGATGACCAGCAGCTCGGGGCTGACCGCGCTGTTCGTCGCCGGCAGCGCCTGGAGAGCGCTGCTCGCCGTGCTCGAGCGTCGACTGGGCGAGGCAGTGCAACTGGCCCAGTCGGCGCTCGCGGCGGCTGGAAACTACCCGACGACCGCCGCAGCGATCCGAGGACCAGCGCACACGGCCCTGGCCGCTGTGCAAACACTGCGCGGCAGCCACGACTCAGCGGAACACTGGCGACTTGCTGCGCAGTCGATCACCACTGATCCTCTCCTCCGCGTGGCGCTCGCACTGCTCGAAGCTTGGCAACTGGTCAGCACGGGTGACGCCGCATCGTCGAACCACGTTCTCAAGCGCGTCCACCGTGAGCACGGTACGGTTCGCCTCCCGAAGTTCCTCCACGAGGAGGCGACCATGCTCGAGGTCGAAAGCCTTGCCGCCCAGGGCCTGCTGGCGGCGGCCAGGAGCCGCTTCGCGCGCGTGGCGCCCGAGCCACAGACGCCACGGGGACGACTGACCGAAGCCCGCCTGCTCTACTCCGAACACGCGGTGCAATCAGCTCTTGACGTCGTCGTCGATTCCATGGACACGGCCGAGGCGGCTCGGCCCGACCTGGTGATCGACATGATGCTGCTCAAGGCGCAACTGTCATATCTGCTCTCCCGGCCGATCGACGCATCAGTAGCCCTGGAAGCCGCCTGCGAACTGGCTGCCGCCGAGGACATCCGCCAGCCGTTCATCGTGTCCGGCACTGCCTTACGGCCGATCATGCGTGAGCATCTGGGGCGCGGCACCGCTCACCGCGCATTCATCAGTGATCTTCTGTCGCTGCAAGCCGAAGCGCACCCCGCGTCACAGAGCCGGAGCCAGGTCGCCGAGCCGCTCACTCAGCGGGAGCGCCGCGTTCTGTGGTACCTGCCGAGCAGACTGTCCAACACCGAGATCGCCGCCGACATGTACGTCTCGCTCAACACGGTCAAGACCCACATCAAGAACGTGTACCGCAAACTAGGCGTCAACGGTCGCCGTGAGGCGGTGGCGCGCGCCCGCCAACTTAACTTGCTATGAGACGGGACCCGGAGTCATCCGGGCCCCGTTCCCTCAGGCCAGCAGCTTGGCCTTCTGTGTCTCGAATTCCGCAGGGGTAATGGTGCCGGCGTCACGCAATTGGGCGAGCTTTGCCAACTCATCTGCGGTGCTTGCGGGAGCTGCGTCCGTCGTGACGTTGCGGACGTAATCGCGGACCTGCTCCTCACGTCGCTGGGCTTCTGCTGCGGTCCGCTCTGCCATTCCGCCGCCACGGGCTATGAGGTACACGAGAGTTCCCACAAGCGGAATGATGATGACGAACAGTGACCACAGCGCCTTGGCCCAACCGGACATGTCCCGGCTGCGAACGATGTCCGTGAATACCGAGAACAGCAACCAGAGCCAGGCGATGAACAGGAAGAACCACAACATGGTGAGGAACAGGTTCAGCAGCGGGTAGTCGTCCATAAGAACTCCCTCGGTAAGTACTCCCTTTGCCATTCGGCGGGCACTTAGCAACGGTGCACATCACGCTGCCGTTTCTCCTCACCCGCGCGGGGTGAACTCTGCGGCGTTGACCAGGCTGGGATCACGGCTTGATGAGCCGCGCCTTCTCGGCCAGATACTCCGCTTCGGTCAGCACCCCATCTGCTCGCAGGCGGGCGATCTGTATCAGTGTGGTGATCCGTTCTCGATCAGCCGAGAGGTTGCTCTGGGCGATCGCCGCGCGGGCGGCAGACCGTAGGACGCGACGCTTCCGGGGAATCACAGCGCCTCGTCGAGTGGCAGGCCCAGCGCCAGCATGATCTCGGCAGCCGCCGCGGTTGCCCGTGGTGCGCCGACATGCGGAGTCACCGTCGTAAGAATGGCCAGGAGCTCGCCGGTCGTTATTCCGGCCGCAAGGGCATCCGAGACGTGGCGGACGTAGGTCGCGGGCGGAGCATCGAGCGCAATCAACGCACCAAGGATGGCCGCCGCCGCGACCCGGGGCTCGATCGGCCGAGCACCGGCTGGTGTGGAACCACCCAGCGCAATCGTCCGCAGCTCATCGCAGATGTCGCTGTCGATTGCTTCGGGCATCGGCCCCCCTTCGCCAGCAGACACCGTTCTACTGACTAGGGTGTGCCCTCCACGGGTGAATCGACGTCACCCCGTCAACACTTCACCCGGCCACGCCCGACTTCGGGAACCGCCGCTCACCCAGACGCTTCGACGGGCTGCCCTCTGATCTCACCCGGGTAGGGTGAGGTTCTGCGACGTTAGCGGCGACATCGTTCTGACTGCATCGCAGCGTGCCGATGCGCCGACCGGGACCGCGAGGTCTGGCGGATACGGGACGCTACCGACGAACCGAACCAGCTGGGACGTATGACGCCGTTCGTTCCTTCCAGCCCTATCGAGAAAGGATTCGGTGATGGAAGTTCCGATGCTTGAACGTAGGCGGACGGGGTGGGACATCGTCCTCGGTGCGCTACTCGTCATAGTTGGCCTTGTCATCCTTGGCAACGCCGTGCTGGCCACCACCGTGTCGGTGTACTTCCTCGGATGGCTGGCGTTGATCTCGGGCGTTGTACTTTTCGTCGCCTCACTGTTCCGGATCAGGACCAGCGGGTTCTGGTTGGCAGCACTGGGCGGTGCCATCCTCGCGGTCCTCGGCTTGTTCATCTTGCGGAATCCACAGGTCGGCGCCGCGACCTTGACGCTGCTGGCCGGTTCACTGTTCCTTGTCAGCGGGCTTGCCCGGGTAGTGGTCTCGTTCCAACTGCCGAGCCTGCGATGGCCGCTTGTGATAAGTGGGCTGGTGTCAATGGTTCTAGGGTTGATCGTGTTGCTCAACCTGGCCTCGGCATCCCTCGCGCTACTAGGAATCCTGCTCGGGATTCAGACCCTGCTCGAAGGGCTGACGGTAATGATCTTCGGCCGCTGGCGGCCGGCCGGATTAGGCGTCGGAACACGCGATGAGACCGTCGCCTAGGCAAGCCCGCGACCGCATGTGCCCGACGTGACCCGCACCACCGCTCGCTACCCTGCTGCTGCCAGCGTGACGTCCGCGAACAGGCGGTCGAACACCCTCGTGCGGTCGAACTGTAAGGCGTGCTGGAGGGCTCGCTCGGCCAGCGCCGAGCGGTCGTCCGCGCTCATGTCCAGCACGGCGTGGTCGATCGTCGCCGCCAGGGCGGGAATGTCGCCTACGGGCACTTGCAACGCCGTATCGCCCACCGCTTCGGGAATGCCGCCGGTGTCCGTTGTGATCACCGGCCCGCCACCGGCGAGCATCTTCTCCACGAGCGCGATGCCGAATGTCTCGATGAAGTCGGGCGCCGGCTTGCTCGGCAATGCGAAGGCCGCGCACCCTGCCATCAGCGCGGGCTTCTCCTCGTCGGTGACGTCGGCGAGGAGGAGTACGCGGCGGTCCCCCTTGGTCATCTCCTGGATGTCCTCGAGCGCTGGGCCGCGTCCCGCGATGACCAACCGGTGGGACCGCCCACTGGCGGACGCCCGAAAGGCGGCGACCAGGTCATCGACGCCCTTTGCTCGGGTGACTCTCGACAAGAACAGCACGTAACCGTCACGGACCAGTCCACGACGTCCAAGCACGTCGTCGACCCACGACGGATCGAGATTCCGGAAGGCGGAGGCGTCGACGGCCGGATAGCTGACGCTGATGCGCCGCTCGCACTCTCCGGCGAGCCGGGTTCCGCAGCGCAGGTCGACCTCACGGGCCGACGCGACGATCAACTCACGTGTATACGCCGAGACCGCTACGCACTTGTCGTTGGCCAGATAGGTCGAGAACAGCGCTACCGCAGCGCCGAGTTGGCCGGTGCGCAGGCATGATCGGACGACGTTGGTGACATCGGATCCGACCGCCTCGGCAATGGTCTGCACGTGAAACCCAAACCCTGCCGACCGTGCGATGTTCAACGCGTCCATCACAATCGTCGTGTGGGGGGTGAGATACATGGACATGCAGATCGTCGGGACGCCGTCGGCGAACAGTTCGACCAAGCGTCCGGTCAGGCCGGTGGTGTATCGGCCATCAGGTACCCGATAGTCGCCGACCGGTTGCGGCCGCTCAACCGTGATGCCGGGGCTGTACGGCAGGACGGACTCGAGTGGCTTCATCGGCAGCCCGGCGCCCGCGAGTACGTCGAGCGGCCAGGTGATCAGCCGGACATCGTCGAACCCACGCGACAATGCGACTTCGGCGAGGTTCCTCGCTTCGCCAGCGTGGCCGCAGATCACCGGATCGGCCCGCACGACGATCAGCAGGCGTCGAGCCGGCCGGGTCAAACGTGGGATGTCACGGGGCATCACCGCTCACCTCATCTGAAGACGGGAGCCTGATCTGCGTTGGCTGCACTGAGGGTCGGTGATGCCGCCGCTGCGATTCCAGTGCTCGGGGAGAGGAGCCAGCCGCTGACGGCGGCAGCTTTGCGATATTCCAGAGAACCGGCCCTCCGACGGTTGCCGGGGCGAGCCGGTGCAGTCGATGATGACTCGGCTCGGCCCGAATCCGCAAGAGGGCCGGTCGTACAACTCTTGGTCAGACGCCGATCAGGTCTTGCACCGGACCGATGGCGAAGTAGATCACGAACAGCACGGCGACGATCCACATGAGTGGATGAACCTCGCGTGCCTTGCCGCGAGCCGCCTTGAGCAGCACGTACGACACGAAGCCGGCGCCGATCCCGACGCTGATCGAGAACGTGAAAGGCATCAGCACGATCGCGAAGAACGCTGGGATCGCGACCTCCACGTCGTCCCAGCTGATGTTGCGGATCTGGCTCATCATCAAGAACCCGACCAGCACCAGCGCGGGCGCAGCGGCCTCGTTGGGCACCAGCGACACGAGGGGCGACAGGAAAGTAGCCAGCAAGAAGCAAATGCCGGTGACCACACTGGCCAAGCCGGTCCTGGCGCCGTCGCCGACTCCGGCCGACGACTCGATGTATGACGTGTTGCTCGAAACCGAGGCGGCGCCGCCGGCGGCCGCAGCGATTGAGTCGACGACGAGGATTCGCTGAGTGTTCGGGGGATTGCCGTGCTCGTCGAGCAGGTCGCCCTCTGCGCCGACGGCGACCATCGTTCCCATGGTGTCGAAGAAGTCAGCTAGCAGCAGGGTGAACACGAAGAGGACCACGGCGAGGATGCCCACGGCTTCCCATGAACCCAGCAGGCTGAACTGCCCTAGTAGGCCGAAGTCGGGGACACCGACGATCTCGTCGGGGATCTCTGGAGCGTTGAGGGTCCAGCCGGTCGGGTTACTGCCGTCGGGGAGCCGCGCGCCGATGTCGCCGACCTGCTCGACGATCACCGCCAGGATGGACGCGCCGATGATCGTCCACAGGATGGCGCCCCTGACCTTGAGCGCGTAGAGGACGATCACCGCTACCAGGCCGAGGACGAACACCAGCACCGGCCAGCCGGCAAGCGAGCCGTCGATGCCGAGTTGCACGGGCGGCGACGGCAGGAGAGTCGAGCTGATGAACCCGCCGTTGATCAGGCCGATGAAGGCGATGAACATGCCGATGCCGACACTGATCGCCACCTTCAGCGCACGCGGCACGGCGTCGAAGATGGCCTTCCTGAAGCCGGTCAGCACCAGCACCAGGATGATCAGCCCTTCCATGACCACCAGGCCCATGGCGTCCGCCCACGTCATCTCCGACGCGATGCCGAAGGCGACGAAGGCGTTGAGCCCGAGGCCGGTCGCGAGGGCGAGCGGGAAGTTCGCGAATACGCCCATCAGGATCGTGACCACGCCCGCGACCAGGGCAGTGGCGGCGGCGATCATCGCGAGATTGGGCTCGCTGCCACCGCCGAGAAACGCTCCGGTCGAGTCGGGCACGGTGCCGATGATCAACGGGTTGAGCACGATGATGTAGGCCATCGCAAAGAACGTGACCAGTCCGCCGCGGATCTCCCTGCCTACGGTGGAGCCGCGTTCGGCGATCTTGAAATAGCGGTCGATCCTGGACTGTTGGGGCACTGTCTGCGTCATGCCTGCCTGCTCCTTGGGTGACGGCCGATCCCCCGCAGCGCTGAGCATGACAGAAGCATGTTTCCTGCAGGTGGCTTGACACGCTCTTGTAATAGGGCCGTGGTGGGCGGCATATGGTCGCCGTATGAGTAATCTCGAGCGCCGTCCGGAGGAGACCATCTGCAGCAGTTCGGCCGAGCTGGACACGGCACGCACAGCCGAGGTGCTCGAACCGCGTGAGGTCCCCCTGGGCGGTCCGCGAGCGATGCTCGTGCAACGGACTCTGCCGCACAAGGACCGGCGGATGATCGGCGCGTGGTGTTTCGTCGACCACTACGGACCGCACGACGTGACTTCAGGGCCGGGGATGCAGGTGCCACCTCACCCGCACACGGGACTTCAAACGGTGAGCTGGCTGCTCGAAGGAGAAGTTCTGCACCGCGACAGCGTTGGCAGCGTGCAGTTGGTCCGTCCCGGCGAACTCAACCTGATGACGTCGGGCCGGGCGATCTCGCACTCCGAAGAATCGCCTGCCGAGCGGTCGGCCCGGCTCCATGGTGTCCAGCTCTGGGTTGCGCTGCCGGGTCAACACCGGCACGTCGATCCCTGGTTCTCGCACCACGCCGACCTGCCGGTGGTCGAGGTCGGGGACGCAACCGTCAGGGTCGTCATGGGCGAGTACGCGGGCGCGACGTCCAAGGCCGTGACATACACGCCACTAGTGGCGGCAGAAGTAGCCATCGCGGCCGAGCAGGACATCACGCTTCCTCTCGAAGTCTCCTTCGAGCATGGTGTGCTGGCGCTGTCGGACGGGCTCACGGTGGACGGGTCGTCCGTCTCGCGGGGTTCGATGATCGTCTTCGACGCCGGTCGCGCAGCGGTTCGCATCATCACATCCGGTCCGGGCCAGGCGCTGCTCATCGGCGGTACGCCATTCGAGGAAGAGCTGGTGATGTGGTGGAACTTCGTCGGCCGCAGCCATGACGAGATCGTCCAGGCTCGGCAGGACTGGGAGGCCGGCCGTGGGTTCGGCGAGGTGCAAGGCTATGCCGGCGATCGCCTGGCCGCCCCGCCGATGCCGGGCACCCGGCTCCGTCCTCGCCCACGCACGCGGTTGACGTGACGAAGGGCGCGCTAAGAGACGGCGGCCCGGGATCGTGATCTCAATCTCGCATCGGCGGCCAGCGGACCTGGCGTAAATGTGAGCATCGTTCTAGTTTCTCGCCATGGTTCATCTACGGCGGATCGGCGTCGCAGTCGTGGTTGTGGCGACGCTGTCGATTCTGGCTGCGCCGACGGCGGCGGCACATGCCGATCGCGAGGTGGCGCTACCGGACGGCACCGGCAGCGTGCCTGCGTACCGCACGGCCGACGAAGCGGCGGATGTCCTGCTCGTGTGCGGAGCCGACGAAGCCGACTTCGAACGACGGGTGGCGGACTTTCCACCCGACCTACGGCGGCGCAACCTCGAGTTGTTCGCCGACTGCCAGGCCAGCGGGTTCGCCACCCTGCAAGAGGCCGTTGACGCTGTTACCCAGCCGGGCACCAACATCTACCTGCTGCCCGGCGAATACCTCGAGCAGCCGTCCCGCCCAGAGCCGACAGGCGAGTGTGCCGAGCTCGACCGCCCCTGGTACGACGGCGGGCACTACCGGTACCAGATTCTCGAGTTCGACGATCAGATCGCCTGCCCCACCAACCAGAACCTTGTCGCGATCCTGGGCATTCGCGACCTCCAGATCGAAGGCACGGGCGCTGGGCCGGGTGACGTCGTACTCGATGCGGGCTACACCAAGCTCAACGCCCTGCGGGCCGACCGGGCCGACGGCATCTACCTGAAGAACTTCACCGCCCAGCGCACTACCTTCAACGCGGTCTACATCATCGAGACCCAGGGATTCGTCATAGACCAGATGGTGGGGCGGTGGAACGACGAATACGGCTTCCTCACCTTTGCCGTGGACCACGGGCTGTACACCGGCTGCGAGGCGTATGGCAACGGCGACTCCGGCGTCTACCCGGGCAGTGCGTCCGACATCAACAAAGACCGCGGGTACGACGTCGACCGCTACTCCGTCGAGATCACCGGCTGCTACAGCCACCACAACCTGCTCGGCTACTCGGGCACGGCCGGTGATTCGGTGTGGGCGCACGGCAACGACTTCTCGAACAACACCGTCGGGCTCGCGATGGACAGCCTGTTCCCGGATCACCCGGGCCTGCCGCAGAATCACTCGAAGTTCGAGGACAACCTGATCTACGACAACAACGAGGACTACTACAGCTACGTGCGTGACGGCACGTGCGGCCTGCCGAGTGCGGACCGCGGCTACGAAAACGGGGTCGTCTGCCCTGCCATCGGCGTCCCACCGGGAACGGGCCTGCTGACCGCGGGCGGCAACTACAACGTGTTCCGCGACAACTGGGTGTACGGCAACGACTACGCGGGCTTTCTGCTGCTGCACCCGCCCGCGTTCGTCCGCGGTGAGATGGGCTTGACCACGCAGTGGGACACGTCGCACCGCAACACGTACATCGGCAACCGTTTCGGCGTGACGCCGGACGGTGAAACCCGGCCGAACCGGCTGGACGTGTGGTGGGACGGGCAGGGCACCCGCAACTGCTGGCAGTCCGACACCGGCGACTCCGTGCCGCTGCGGCTGCCGGCGTGCGGTGCCGAGGTGGGCGAGTTCAGCGGCCCGCAGACCTCGAGGCTGTTCGCCGAGCCGGCCACTCTCGCCTCGCTCTATGTGTGCAGCGAGTACAGCCTCAACGAGCTGTCCATCCCGTCCGGCTGCGAGTGGCTCGGCGCGAGCGGACTCGGCCGGCTGGACGTGCAGCTGACGCTCGCCAGTTCGGTGCTCGTCGGAATCGTCGGGCTCCTGGTCTGGTGGCGGCAGGTGCGACACTCCAGGGTGGCCGGCATCGCGACCGCCGTGGGCGTCGCGGGCCTGGTGCTGAACGTGATCGCCGTCCCGCAATGGCACACCGTGCTGCCGGCAGTCGCACTCGCCTTGATCGGAGGATGGCTCGTCGCGCTGGGTATTGCGGTGCGCCGCACCGGGCACGGAGCCTTTGGCTGGCTGACGGTCGCGTTCGGCGCGCTGGCGTTGATCCACGCTGTCGACAAGGCGGTGGTCTTGCTGCCGTGGATTCCGCTGTCGCCGGCGTGGTTCCGGCTGCTGGTCGGCGCGGTATGGGTGGTGTGGGGCCTTGTCGTCGCGGCACCGTCGCGCCGGGTTGTGCCGGACGCCGCGGCTGAGCCGGCGCCCGCTGCGGCCTGATGGGCCGGATC
>Ga0299914_10001642_pt1 | contig 15007 bp, 10 predicted proteins | sample RVTome_10_FD_201361 | JGI IMG/M metagenome (GOLD analysis project Ga0299914, IMG submission 201361) | Soil microbial communities from uranium-contaminated site in the Upper Colorado River Basin, Wyoming, United States - RVT153D57 (version 2) ...
GTTCGCGTTTCGCGAGCTGCGTGCGCCCGTCGTCGCGATCACGGGCACGAATGGCAAGAGCACGACAACAGCCCTGACCACACACCTGCTCATCACCGCCGGCTTCGACGCGACCGCCGCCGGCAACATCGGTGTTGCGCTGTCCGATGTGGCACTGCGGCCGCAGCAGCCGGATTGGGTTGTGATCGAGGCGAGCTCATTCCAGCTCGCCGACATCGACACGTTCGCGCCGCGTATCGGCGTGCTCACGAATCTGTCTCCGGATCACCTCGACCGGTATCCATCGGTCGATGCGTACTATGCAGACAAGGCGCGTCTGTTTCGCAATGCGACGCGCACGAGTATCTGGGTGTTGAACGCGGAAGATGCGGCGGCAATCGCATTGCCTGGGGAGGCGGATGGTCGCCGTCGTGTCTTCCGCGTCAACACCTTACCCGACGCGCAGGAGGAGGGAGGCTGGATCGATGAGGCCGGCGACCTGCGCATCCGCATCGCCCGTACCGAGACGCGGCTCGTGCACCAGTCGGAGCTGCGCGTACTGGGCGAGCACAACCGTGCCAACGCCCTGGCTGCCGCGGTGGCGGCCGTGTCCGCAGGCGCTTCGTCCGACGCCGTTGCTGCCGGCCTGCGCACGTTCGGCGGTCTGGAACACCGGCTCGAGGTCGTCGCGGAGGCGAATGGCGTGCTCTGGGTGAACGACTCGAAGGCGACGAACACAGGCTCGACACTGGTCGCGCTGCGCAGCATGGACCGACCCGTGGTGCTCCTGCTCGGCGGACGCCACAAGGGCGAACCCTACACCAGGCTTCTCGCTGCGCTGCGCGGCCGCGTGCGGTGCGTCATCGCGTTCGGCGAGGCAGCCGCCATCGTCGAGCGCGATCTGGGTGACCACATTGCGGTCGAACGGGTGGACGGTCGCTTCGACGATGTTGTCGCGCACGCCGGCGCGGTGGCGCACCCCGGCGATGCAGTACTGCTGTCGCCAGCCTGTGCGAGCTTCGACATGTTCCGCGACTACGAGCATCGCGGGCAGCGCTTCAAGGAGCTGGTGCACCGGCTGGCAGAGGTGGCGCAGTGAGTCGCGCGGCCGTCGCCAGTCTGTCATCAGCCGAGTGGAGCGGTGCGGCCGCGCCGTCGCGTGTGGGCACGGGTTGGGAGCCGGCGGCCCTGCTGCTGCTCACCGTCATGCTGCTCTCCTTCGGCATCGTGTCGGTATACAGCGCCAGCTCGGTGCTCGCACAGGGACGCGGCCTCCCGGACTATTACTACGTCGTACGCCAGGTCACGGGCGCGTTCATGGGCTTCGTGCTCCTCGTGCTGATGTCGTACATGGATTACCGGCGCCTGCGCATCTTCGCGTGGCCGATTCTGCTGCTGGTGATCGCCGCGCTCGTAGCGACACTCGTGCCCGGTGCGCATTCGCGCGTGGTGAACGGCGGCCGCCGGTGGCTCGAGGCAGGCCCCATCGTCGTGCAGCCGTCGGAGCTGGCCAAGATCGCGCTCATCATCTGGACGGCCGCGCTCACGGTGAAGAAGCAGGACAGGCTGACGAGCCTTTCGCGCGGGCTGCTGCCGTTCCTGTTCGTGTGGGGCATTGTCGCGCTGCTGATCTTCATGCAGCCGAGCATGTCAGCCGCCGTGATCGTCATGCTGCTCGCATCGCTCGTGGTATTCGCCGGTGGTGCGCGGATCGGCCATTTCATACTGCTCGCCATCATTGGCCTGCCGCTGCTCTGGTCACAGATCGCTGCCGCCGCCTACCGCGGCCGGCGCATGGCCGCGTTCTTCGACCCGGCGCACGATCCCGCAAACGTCAGCTATCAGATCACGCAGGCGCTCATCGCAGTCGGCAGCGGCGGCATCTTCGGTCGGGGCTTCGGTCATGGCGCGCAGAAATTCGGCTATCTGCCAGAGCCGCACAACGACTTCATCTTTGCCATGATCGGCGAGGAGTGGGGGTTCATCGGTCTGTTTGCGATCATCGGCATGTTCACCGCGTTCGCACTGATCGGATTTCGCATCGCGCGGCATGCCCCGGACCTGTTCGGGTTCCTGCTCGCAATCGGGATGACGAACCTGATCGCTGTTCAGGCGATGCTGCACATCATGGTGAACCTCGCGCTCGTCCCGACCACGGGCGTGACGCTGCCCTTCATGTCGTACGGCCGTACGAGTCTGCTCGTATGCCTTGCCGGTGTGGGCATCCTGATCAACATCGCGCGCCGGACGAGCGAGGTGACCGCATGAAAACGGTCATCATGGCCGGCGGCGGTACGGGCGGCCACCTGTATCCCGCGCTCGCGCTCGGCACTGCGTTGCAGCAACGGGATCCGGCGATTCGTGTGCACTATGTCGGAGCGCGTCGCGGAGTCGAAGCGCGCGTGCTGCCGTCGCACGATGTCGATCACACGCTGCTGCCGATTCGCGGGTTCCAGCGTGACGGTATCTGGCGCAACTGGCGGCTGATCCCTGCGCTGATCGGTACCTTCGCAGGGCTGGCGCGGCTGTTCGTGCAGCTGCGTCCCGACCTGGTCGTGGGTACGGGCGGCTACGCGAGTGGACCGGCGGGCATGTGGGCGGTGATGACTGCGGTGCCGCTTGCGGTTCAGGAGCAGAACTCGCATCCCGGCTTCACGACCCGTCAGCTCAGCCGCTGGGCGCGGCAGGTTCATCTGGGCTTTCCCGAAGCGTCCCTCCTGCTGAAGCCCGGCAGGAACACGGAGGTGCACGCGCTCGGCAATCCGATCCGGCCTCCGGATCCGACGATTGTCGGAGTAGCGGCCCGCCAGCACTTCGGGCTTTCGGCCGATGCGACTGTGCTGCTGGTCGTCGGCGGCAGTCAGGGTTCGCGCGCGATCAACCAGACGTTGATCGGCGCACTCGAGCTGGTTGCGGCGGGAACGCTCTCATCACGTCCGCCGGGGCTGGAGATTCTCTGGGCGACGGGCCCCACGCATATCGAGAGCGTACGTGAGCGACTGGGGCCGCTCGGGCTCGGCTGGGTGAAGACGCTCGGCTACATCGACGCGATGCCGGAGGCGCTGGCGGCGATGGACGTGGCCGTGTCGCGTGCGGGCGCCATGGCGACGGCGGAGCTGCTGGCGTGGGGCCGGCCCATGCTGCTGGTGCCGCTGCCGACCGCAGCGGCAGATCACCAGACGCACAATGCGAGGGCGCTCGAGCAGGCCGGCGCGGCGTTGATGATAGTCGAACATGAGCTCACGCCCGAGCGCCTGTGGCAGTCGATCCTGTCGCTCACGGCCGACGAAGCGCGGCTCGCGGCCATGCAGACGGCCGCACGCAATCGGGCGCAGCCGAACGCGGCGCGCGAGATCGTCGAACACCTGTACGGGCTGATCGCGTCATGACGGAACGGCGCGATGATACGTGGATGAGCGTCGATCTGCGTGCGCTCTCGCGATCCGGCACGGTGCACTTCATGGGCATCAGCGGAGCCGGCATGTCCGCGCTCGCCGAGCTGCTGGTGCGCGGTGGCGGCAAGGTATCCGGCTGCGATCTTCGTTCCGGTGCCGTCGCCAATTCCCTGCGTGCCCGTGGCGTCGCCATATACCACGGTCATGACGACGGACACATCGCTGACGCGGCCGCACTTGTTATGACGTCGGCGATCCCCGCGACGCACCCGGAGGTCATTGCTGCGCGCGCGCGCGGTATTCCCGTGCTCAAACGGGCGCACGCCCTCGGCTCGCTGGTCAACCGGGCAACCGTGCTCGCCATTGCCGGCACGCACGGCAAGACGACGACGACGGCAGCCACGACCGCAATTCTCGATGCAGCGAATATGGAGCCGACGGGGCTGGTCGGCGGACTCATGCCTGCGTGGGGCGGCGGCCTGCGTGCGGGCCGCGACGAGATCTTCGTGGTGGAAGCGGACGAGTATGACCGGTCGTTCCTCACGCTGCGGCCGAGTGCTGCGGTAATAACATCCGTCGAAGCGGATCATCTGGATATCTACGGCGATCTGAGTGGGGTCGAGCGCGCGTTTCTCGAGTTTGCCGGGTTGGTGAAGAGCGACGGCATCATCGCGATCTGTGCCGACGATGACGGTGCCCGTCGGATCGCACAGCAGACGGGCTTCACGGCGCGTGTCGTGACATACGGCACGGAAGACGCCGCAGCGCTGCGGGCGGTGAACGTTCGCCATGTCGGCCATGCCATGACGTTCGAGGTCGAGGAGGGCGGCAACCGGCTCGGCACCCTGACGCTCGGAGCGCCGGGCATGCACAACGTGCGCAATGCACTCGGCGCGTTCGCGGTTGCGCGGCATGCGGGCGCCACATTCGACGCTGCACGTACCGCGCTGCGGTCGTTCACCGGGGTGGCGCGACGGTTCCAGGAGCTCGGGAGTGCGCGTGGCATCACCATCGTCGACGACTACGCGCATCACCCGACGGAGATCGAGGCGACACTCGCGACGGCACGCGGCACGTATCCCGGGCGCCGGCTCATCGCCGCCTTTCAGCCGCATCTCTACACGCGCACACGCGATCTCGCTACCGAGTTCGGGCGCGTTCTCGCGCGCGCCGATGCGGTGTGGGTGAGCGATGTGTTCCCGGCGCGCGAAGCGCCGATCGAAGGCATCACCGGCGAGCTGGTCAGCCGTGCTGCGGCAGCAGCCGGTATGGCGCTCGTGCACTACACGCCCACGCTCGACGAGATGGCGCGCGCGCTGCGCGACGAGCTGCGGCGCGACGACGTGCTCGTCGCCATGGGTGCAGGGGATATCGACGCGATGGCACATGAGCTCTTCGACGCATTCGCGAAGGAGGAGACATGAAGCTCGCCCTGGTGCGCGCCGCCCTGGTGCTCGCATGCATGTCGGTACTGATCCTCGCAGCTGCGTTCTCGCCGATTGCGCTGCGCGCCATCCCTGCGTTCGGCGTGCAGCGGGTGGAAGTGAACGGCGTTCACTATCTGTCGGCCGAGGCAGCGGTCGTGGCGTCAGGGATCACAGGTGACGCGAATGTCTTCGATGATCCCGCCCCGTGGATCGCTGCGCTGCGCGCGCATCCGCTGGTCGTCGATGTGGAAGTCCGGCGGCGCATACCCGGTACGGTGGTGCTGCACATTGCGGAAGCGGTGCCGGTCGCGTTTGCGCGTACGCCCGAGCTGCGCGCCATCGGGGTGAACGGGCGGATACTCCCGACCGATCCTGCGCACCACGAGCTGGACCTGCCGGTGCTCATGATGCGCACGCGTGTTTCAGGGCAGGGTCGTGCCGTCGATGTCGAGACGCTGAAAGCCCTGTACTTCCTCGCTGAAGCAGGGCGCGTGCAGCCGGCCCTGACCGGCTGGATCTCGGAGATCGGCATGGAGGGCGATGACGTGAGGCTCGTGCTGCGCAACGCTGCGGATGCGCAGGTGTTCGTGGCTGCACGACCTGCGGCCGAGCGGCTGCGGGAGCTGGCTTCGACTCTGGCCGAGCTCGCGACGCCAGGCGCCGACGCGGATGCGGACGGTGCCGCGACGGGCCGGGATGCCGGACTGGCGAACGTGCGGACCATCGACGTCCGGTTCCACGACCAGATCGTGGTTTCGCTGCGTAAGGGAAAGAGCTGAGGATGCGACCCAATCTGGTGGCCGGACTGGATATCGGGTCGACGAAGACCTGCGCGGTGATCGCGGAGGTCGTGGCGGAGCCGCGCGGCCGCCGTCTGAAGATTCTCGGCATCGGCCAGGCGCGGACCGTCGGCATGCGGCGCGAAGTCGTGACGGACATCGAGGGCACGACGGAATCGGTGCGCACGGCGATGAAGGAAGCCGAGCTGATGGCCGGCGTCAGTATCGAGCGTGTCTTCACGGGCGTGGCTGGCGAGTACATCCACGCGCGGACGTCGCACGGTGTCGTCGCCGTGAGCAGCGATGAGATCAGCAACGCCGATGTCAAGCGGGTGCAGGAAGTGGCACGGGCCGTCGTGGTGCCGGCCGACCGCGAAGTGCTGCACGTGCTGCCGCAGGAATACATCGTGGATCACCAGCACGGCATCCGCGATCCGATCGGCATGGCCGGTACGCGCCTCGAGGCCGAGGTCTACATCATCACGAGCTCCATCACCGCAACGCAGAACCTGCGCAAGGCGGTGAGCCGTGCCGGATACCGCATCGAGCGAACGATACACGAGCCGCTCGCGACCGCGCGCGCAACGGTGACCGACGATGAGAAGGACGTAGGCGTGGCACTCGTCGATCTGGGCGGGTCGACCACGGAGCTCGCGATCTTCCGCGAGGGCAAGATGCGGCACCTCTGCTCGATTCCATGGGGCGGCGGTACGGTCACGAACGATCTCGCTAAAGGCCTCAGCATCACGTACGCCGAGGCGGAGAAGGCGAAGGAGAAGCATGGCGTGGCGTACGCGCAGCTGGTCGATCCGCGGGAGTCCGTCGATCTGCCCGGCCCCGGACCCGGCACGACGCGCAAAGTCGCCCGCGAGCTCATCGCCCACATCATCGAGCAGCGTCTCGACGAGATCCTCAGCCTGGTCGGGCGTGAGATCGAGAATGCCGGCGAGCTGGGCAAGCTCGGAGCCGGCGCCGTACTGACCGGCGGCGGTGCGGGACTCGAGGGCGCCATTGAAGTCGCACAGCATGCGTTCGGCATGCCCGTGCGCGTCGGCATCCCCGGTGATGGACTCGCCGGTCTCGCGGACACGGTTCGTCGGCCCCAGTTCGCAACTGCGACCGGCCTTGCGCTCTTTGCCGGTGACCACCTGACCGACAGCGCGTTCAGCACGCGCCTCAGCCAGGGCGCCGTCGGCCGCATGATCAGCTGGCTGAAGGAGTTTTTTTGAACGAATCCGGGAGCGGGAGCGGGAGCGTTGGCGGGATGCGTGGGACGGGACACTTGCGCGGGATGCGGACCGGGTGCCCGCGCTCATGGACGCTCCGCTCGAGTCCGAATTCGTGCAGTCTCGATTCACGATAGTGAGCAGCAGTCGTAGTTGTCGTACCGGCTCACCGCGTGGCGGCGGACGCCGGATAACCTGAAGGAGGGAGCCATGATTTTCGAATTCGAAGAACACGGTGCGCAGAACGCACGCATGAAGGTGATCGGCGTCGGCGGCGGCGGCAACAATGCCGTGAACCGCATGATCGCCGAAGACCTCGAAGGTGTCGAGTTCATTTGCGTGAACACGGATGCACAGGCGCTCAAGCTGGCGCAGTCGGAGCTGAAGATTCAGATCGGCAAGAAGCTGACGCGCGGGCTGGGAGCGGGTGCCCGCCCCGAGATCGGACGTCAGGCGATCGAGGAGAGCCGCGAGGACATCGCGAAGATCCTCGAGGGTGCGGACCTTGTCTTCGTGACCGCGGGTATGGGTGGCGGCACGGGTACGGGTGCAGCTCCGGTCATCGCGGAGATCGCGCGCGAGATGGGCGCGCTGACGATCGGTATCGTGACGAAGCCGTTCCTGTTCGAGGGCAGGAAGCGGATGCAGCAGGCGGAGATCGGTCTGGCGGAGCTGAAGCGGTCGGCCGATACAGTCATCGTTGTACCAAACGAGCGTCTGCTGTCCGTCGTCGGCAAGGGAACTTCTTTCCGGGATGCGCTAAAAAAGGCTGACGAGGTCCTGCTCCATGCGACTCAGGGAATCAGCGATCTGATCCATGTTACGGGCGAGATCAACGTCGATTTCGCAGACGTGAGAACGGTGATGCAGAGCCGTGGACCTGCAATCATGGGAACGGGTTACGGCATTGGCGAGAACCGTGCAATGGAGGCCGCGCAGGAAGCGATCTCCAGCCCGCTGCTGGACAACGTGACGATTCAGGGCGCCCTGGGCGTTCTGATCAACATCACGGGCGGAATGGATCTCGCTATTGACGAGGTCACCACGATCTCTTCCATTATAAAGGATGCGGCCGGCGACGACGCCGAGATTATCTTTGGTGCGGTGCATGATCCGTCACTGGAAGCAGGTGTCCGCGTCACGGTGATCGCGACGGGGCTGGAGAAGCAGGAACAGCCGCAGCGTGACAATGTGATCCGGCCGCATTTCGGAATGAGGACGGCGCAGAATGCGCCGATGCCCGCGCTGGCCGGTGCAGGAGCAGAGAGCGGCTACGCCGCGCGGCAGTCAGGCGGGGGAACCGCGACGATGGCGGCGCCACGCAGTGTTGACTACGCTGAGGCGTTGCCGTTCGCCAGGCCGCCGCAGAGCCCGATAGGGCGGCAGCAGCTTACAGATCTGGACATTCCGACGTTCATCCGTCGTCAGATGGATTGAAGCGAGTACCTTAAGATCCCAGAAGGTTTGATGCCGAACCCGTACAAGATCATCTCGCTGGTGCTCATTGCTGCATTCAGTCTGGGTGCGGTGACGATGATGCCTCCACGTGTCGAGGAGCCGGATGCTCTGCGTGCACCCACGCTGAGCGTGCTCTACGCTGCGCCCGTGGAGCGTGCGGAAACGCACGTGCTGGGATCCGGCCAGACACTGTCGACGGTCCTGACGCAGGCCCGGATTACCGGGCAGGAGATGTCGGACCTGCTGATGGGACTGCGTGAGTACATGGATCCGCGCCGACTGGCGGCGGGCTCCGAGGTAACGGTTCGGCGGTGGACGAGCGACGACCGGCCGCGCGCAGTCGAAGTGAGACTGGACGCGGATCGAACGGTACGTCTGATGAAGGCGGAGTACGGCTGGGATGGAACGGTGGTCATCACGCCAACGAAGGTCGACACCGTGTATTCGGGCGGCACTATCGATGGTGGACGGACGACGCTGTACGAGACGATCGTGTTCGATGCGAAGTCGCGCCTGAGGCCGGCAGAGCGGCCGCAGCTGGTCGTCGAGCTGGCCGAGATCTACGAGTACAAGCTGGACTTCAACCGCGAGATACAGGTCGGGGACTCGTATCGGCTCGTATACGAACGGGAAGGCCGGCCGGACGGATCCGCGCGCAGTCTCAGGATTCTGGCAGCGGAGATCGTGTCGCGCGGCCAGGCCTATCCTGCGATCTGGTTCGATGATGACGCGGATGCGGCCGGATATTACGACCTGGAAGCACGTCCGCTGCGCAACGGGTTCAGCAAGTATCCGGTTGACTATGCCCGCGTGACGTCGTCATACAATCCGCGTCGGTATCATCCCGTTCTCGGTGTCTATCGTGCGCATCAGGGTACGGACTTCGGCGGTGGTACGGGCACGCCTGTGAAGGTGACGGCGAACGGCAGGGTGACGTTCGCGGGCACGAACGGCGGCTACGGCCGGATGATCGAGGTTCGCCACATCAACGGTTACACGACACGCTATGCGCACCTGAGCCGATTCGCGAAGGACATTCGCGTAGGCGCGCGGGTCACACAGAAGGATGTAATCGGCTATATCGGTGCGACCGGGCTCGCCACAGCCCCGCACCTGCACTACGAGCTGCGCAAGAACGGACGGGCCGTGAATGCGATGAAGGAGAAGCTTCCGGAAGCGCCGAAGCTGCCCGGCGGGTTGCGCGAACAGTTCCTGGCGCTGGCACCGGACCGCTCGGCCCTCCTCGAGCGAGTTTCGGCGACCGGCCAGTATGCCGACACGAATCCCGCGAAGCCGGGGACGGCCCGCGCTGTAGACGAGACGTGAGATCTGGCGCGAACCGCGTCGTCCGATAAGTTGTAGAATCAGCCCGCTGGCCGTGAGCCGGCGGGCTTTTTCACACCCGGGATGGCAGGGATGAGCGGTTCGGGCTGGTTGCTGTGGCTGATGCTGAGCGCAGCAGTGATCGTGCTGAGCATGTGGCACTACCGCCGTCGTGAGACGCCGGGGCGCGGTCGCGTGCTCCTGGCTCTTCTCCGTGGCGCGGCCGTGTCACTGATCGCCCTCCTGCTTTTCGATCCATCGCTGCCCGCGCGTGACCCGGCGGCGGTCCGCGGCACGCACGTGCTGCTCGACGCGTCCCTCAGCATGGATCTGCCTTCAGCCGATGGCGGCACACGCTGGCAGGCGGCCGTCGCGGAGGCTCGATCGCGCGCGGGTGACCGACCCGTTCTGCTGTTCGGCGACCGTGCGCGCCCCGTACGCACGGGCACACTGCCGGAGTCCGCGCCCGGCGACGTGCGCACTCGCCTGCTGCCGGCGCTTCAGGCTGCAGCGGAGGCAGGAGTGCGCAATGTGGTCGTGCTGACGGATGGCGGCATCGAGGATGCCGATGCCGTGGCCCGCTGGGCGCCGCGACTCGGACTCGGCGTCGAGACCGTCATGGTCGGCGGCGAGATCGCGAACACGTCCGTCGTCGAGGCCTCGGCACCGCAGTGGGTCGATGTCGGCGAGGCGGTTCCGCTGGAGTATGCGGTCGCCGGCGGCCGCGATTCGGTCGCGGTCGTGGTCCGTCGGGACGGCCGCGTCATCGGACGCTCGGTGGTGCCGGCCGCACCCGCCGGACGCCTGTCCACGGGGAGCATGCAGCTTCAGCTCGAGCCGTCCGCCTCCGAGGATGGCTGGGTCCGGCTCGAGGTCGGCCTCGAGAACGGCGATGCCGTGCCCGATGACGACCGGCGAACTGTCTACGTACAGGCGGGTCGCGAACCGGCCGGTGTCGCGCTGGTGTCCTTCAGGCCCGACTGGGAGCCTCGGTTCCTCGCGCCGCTACTCGAGCAGAGTCTGGGCCTCCCGCTGCGCGCATATCTGCGCGGGGCCACCGGCCAGTACGTCCGGCTGGCCGCCGGCCTCGACGCGGGAGCCGCGGTGCCGGAAGCCGACGTGATGCGCGCGATCGAGCGGGGACAGCTCGTGGTGCTGCACGGACTCGGCATCGACGCGCCCGCCTGGGCACATGAGGCCCTGCGCACCGCGCCCCACGTGCTCGTCTTCCCCGCAGACGACGCCAGCGGCCTCGATCTGCCGGCCGCCGTCGGCCCGGCGGTCCAGGGCGACTTCTTCCCGTCGCAGGCGGTCCCGCCCTCGCCCGTTGCCGGGCTGCTGACCGATCTCGAGCTGACGGGCACGGCACCGCTGTCGAGCCTGCGGCCCGTTGCCGTTCCTGCGGGCGCGTGGGCACCTCTCATGGCCACGCGCGGCCGGCAGGGCGCGGTTCTCCCCCTCGCCGTGGCCGGCGAGATCGACGGCCGTCGCTGGGCCATTGCCGCTGGGTCCGGTTACTGGCAGTGGGCATTCCGGGGCGGCGCGGAGCGTCAGACCTACGGCCGCTTCTGGAGCGCGCTCGCAGGCTGGCTGGCGCAGGAGCGGGCGGTCGCAGCCCTGCCGGCGGTACGGCCGGCCGCGCTGGCACTGCCGCGCGGCGCGGACGTGCCGTGGGTCTCGCCCGCCCTGATCGCAGACTCGCTGCATATCATCCTGACCGACGAGACCGGCGCAGTCATCACCGATACAGTGGTCTCCGGCGCGCGCACCGACACCGTGTACACATCTGCACCGCCGCCCGGCCACTATAGCTATCGCGCGCGTGCATTTGCCGGTGATAACGTCACGGAGGGCGCCGGCGTGCTCACGATCGAGCGCTATTCGCCCGAGCTTGCACGCGGGCGCATCGATCCCGAGCGTCTGGCGTCCAGTGCCGAGACTGTGCGCGGGGGCGACCGCGCACGACGCGGCACACCACTTCATGCGACCGCGTATCCGTATGTGCTGCTTGTCCTGCTGCTGGCTGCGGAGTGGATCCTGCGCCGACGGTGGGGGTTGAGATGATGACACGGGCGCGTCACCGGCGTCCACCCTGATACCGAAATGAGCTTGCATTGAGACTGGCGAAACGCGCGGGCGAGCAGCCGACGTTCTGGAAAAAGATAAAGGACATAGCGCTGACGGATGTCGGCGTGCTGGTGCGCGGGCTCGATGAGGGCTCGCTGGAGAAGATCGAGGAGGCGCTGCTCGCAGCGGATTTCGGGGTACCGGCGACCATGCGGCTCGTCGAGGTCGTGGAGTCGCTCTCGCGCGGCGGAAAGATCAGGTCGGAGCAGCAGTTCGTGGATACCATCGAGCGGGAGATCGTGTCGATCCTCTCCGACGGAGGGGCGGACCGCAGCCTGAAACAGGTGGCCGAGCCACCGGCCGTGTATCTGATGGTCGGTGTAAACGGCGTGGGCAAGACGACGACGATCGGCAAGCTTGCCCATCGGCTGAAGCAGGAGGGGAAGCGGGTGCTACTGGCTGCCGGAGACACCTTCCGTGCCGGCGCGATCGATCAGCTGCGCATCTGGGCGGAGCGGGTCGGCGTGGAGTTCGTGGGCGCGCAACCGGGAGCAGACCCTGCGTCGGTTGCGTTCGATGCGATCGATGCCGCGTACGCGCGCCGGTCCGATGTCGTGATTATCGACACGGCCGGACGTCTGCACACGCAGGACGATCTCATGACTGAGCTGGCCAAGATCGCGCGGGTGATCGACCGGCGCCTTCCCGGCGCACCGCACGAGACCCTGCTCGTGCTGGACGCTACAGTCGGTCAGAACGCCGTCGCACAGGCGCGAACGTTCGGGCGCGCCCTGCCGCTCACGGGGCTCGTGCTCGCAAAGCTCGACAGCACCGCGCGCGGGGGCATCGTGGTCGCCCTCAAGCAGGAGTTCGATCTCCCGGTCAAGCTCGTCGGCACCGGCGAAAGGATCGACCAGCTGACCATCTTCGAGCCCGCTGAATTCGCGAAAGACGTACTCGAAATCTGAATGGCGTTCACGCCTCTCGATCAGGCCGCGCAGTTCCTCAAGTCCGTCGGCCCGCGCCGCGCGGAGGCGCTTGCCCGTCTCGGTGTCCATACCGGTCGCGATCTGCTGTTCCACGTACCCCGACGGTACGAGGATGCCAGCACCGTCACGCGGATCGGCAGCGTCCAGATCGGCGACGACGTAACCGTGATCGGCGAGGTGGCCGCGAAGGGAGTCCTGCCGACCCGCTCCGGTCTGCGCGTCTTTCAGCTCGTGCTGCGCGATCAGAGCGGCTCCATCGAGTGCTCCTTCCCCGGTCAGCCGTTTCTCGACCGCACATTCCGGCGCGGCGACATCGTCCTCGTCACCGGTCCCGTCCGCTTCTTTCATGGCAAGCAGATCCAGCCGCGCGAGTACGTCGTGCTCGGCAGCTCGGAGGAGGGGGTCGAAGCGGCCGGCAAGGTGCTCCCCATCTACCCGGCGACGGAGGGGCTCTCGCAGAAGATGGTACGCGCCATCATCGATCAGAATATCGACCGGCTCCTGCCGCTGCTCCAGATCGAGGATGTCGTGCCGCGCGAGCTCACCTCGGCCGCATCGCTGCCGACGCTGATGCAGGCCATCGAAGCGCTCCACCGCCCCGCGACTCTGCGCGATGCAGAGCGCGGCCGCAGACGCCTCGCCTTCGATGAGCTACTCTTCCTCCAGCTGCTTCACGCCAGCGCGCGCAGGCAGAACGCCGAACTGCGCAAGGGTATCGTCTTCAGCCGTACCGACGAGCTCATTGCTGCACTCTATCGCGCGCTTCCCTTCGAGCTCACGGGTGCGCAGACGCGCGCAATTGCCGAGATCTTCGCCGACATGTCGTCACCCCGCCGGATGAACCGGATGCTCCAGGGTGATGTCGGCTCCGGCAAAACCGTCGTCGCGTTGTTCGCCATGCTGCTCGCCCTCGAAAGCGGGTACCAGGCAGCCCTCATGGCTCCCACGGAAATCCTCGCCGAGCAGCACGCACGTACCATCGGCGCCCTGCTCGCGCCGCTCGGTGTCGGTGTCACTCTGCTGACCGGTCGGCTCCCCGCCGGCGACCGGCGCGCCGCCCATGAAGCCGCTGCATCCGGCAGCGCTCGCATCGTCATCGGCACCCACGCGCTCATTCAGGACGCGGTGCAGTTCCACAGGCTCGGCATCGCGATCACGGACGAACAGCACCGTTTCGGCGTCAAGCAGCGGCTGGCACTCGCGCAACATGGCGCCGATGTCGATGTCCTCGTCATGTCGGCAACTCCCATCCCGCGCTCTCTTGCACTCACCCTCTATGGCGACCTCGACCTCTCCATCCTCGAGGAGCTGCCGCCCGGCCGCCAGAAAATCCGCACCGCCGTCCGTCCCGGGAGCGCGCGCGATCGCGTCTACGATTTCGTGCGCGACGAAGTCGCGAACGGGCGCCAGGCCTATTTCGTCTATCCACTCGTCGACGAGTCCGAGAAGCTCGAGTTGCGCGCCGCGTCCGCGGAATACCAGCGGCTCGCCGGCGACGTGTTCCCCGGTCTCAGACTCGGCCTCCTGCACGGACAGCTCCAGGGCGAGCAGAAGGATGCCGTCATGCAGGCGTTCGCCGCGGGTGACATCGACGTCCTCGTGGCCACCACCGTCATCGAGGTCGGCATCGATGTCGCCAACGCCACCGTCATGGTCGTCGAGCACGCCGATCGCTTCGGCCTCTCGCAGCTTCACCAGCTCCGCGGTCGCGTCGGCCGCGGCGCCGATCAGAGCTACTGCATCCTCATCGCCGGTGAATATGCCGACCGCCTCCAGGTCCTGGCCCATACCGACGACGGCTTCGAGATCAGCCGCGCTGACCTCGCGCTCCGCGGCATGGGTGACTTCTTCGGCGCGCGCCAGCACGGCCTGCCCGATTTCCGGTTCTTCGATCCGCTGAAGGACGACGACCTCATGTTCCGGGCACGCGCCGCCGCCGATGACATCGTCGCCCGTGATCCCCTCCTCGCCCATCCGGATCACACCGGCCTGCGCGCCACGCTCACCCGACGCTTCGCCGACCGGGCGGCTCTGTTCGGCGTCGGCTGAGCATCGACTGACTGATACCCGCACACTGTCCGGCTTCCGGTCAGTTGGAATCCGCCCGACACGCGCTCCCTCGCAGGTCGCTCAGCAGTGCTCACGACCGGCGGGTGCGCGGGCGTGCGCGAATTAGTGGACGGTCCATGTCTGGAAAGCAGACAGCAGGCTCGCGACCTGGTCTGATAACATGGTGGTGTACTGTGAGATACGGCGATGGCGAGCCGGCACGGAAATCGCCACGGTGGTCCCGCGGGCGGTCCCGTGCCGTCAGGGAGTCTGTGCCGCAGCACTACTGAAAACTGAAGGACATTGAGGCTATGG
>Ga0299914_10001643_pt1 | contig 15000 bp, 9 predicted proteins | sample RVTome_10_FD_201361 | JGI IMG/M metagenome (GOLD analysis project Ga0299914, IMG submission 201361) | Soil microbial communities from uranium-contaminated site in the Upper Colorado River Basin, Wyoming, United States - RVT153D57 (version 2) ...
GCCGGCCTGCACGGACAGCGCCGGGCCGTATCATCGTGAGCTCACTCGACGTGGTCGTGCTCGGCCTCTCGATTACCTCCGCCTGGGGGAATGGTCACGCCACGACATATCGGTCGCTCGTGCGCGGCCTGCGGGAACGGGGGCATCGCGTGCTGTTCCTGGAGCGCGACGTGCCGTGGTACGGCAACAACCGCGATCTTCCGGAGCCGCCCTGGTGCGAGCTCGGCATCTATCGTGAACTCGACGAGCTACGCGACCGGTACTCCGCAGCCGTGCGCGAGGCGGACCTCGTCATCGTCGGTTCGTACGTCCCCGATGGCATAGCGGTGGGCGAATGGGTGAACCAGGTTGCGCGCGGCGTTACCGCCTTCTACGACATCGACACGCCAGTGACAGCGGCCGCCCTCGCGGAGGGCCGCTGCAGCTACATCGACCTGGCCCTGGCGGCCCGGTTCGACCTGTACCTGAGCTTTGCGGGTGGGGGAATGCTGCGCCGGCTGCATGACGAGCTCGGCGTGGACGCGCTGCCCTTGTACTGCAGTGTCGACCCGGAAGCGCACCGGCCGCTGCCCTGCGTGGTCGACTACGACCTCGGCTATCTCGGGACCTATGCGCGGGACCGGCAGCCGGCACTGGACAGGCTGATGCTTGCCGCGGCCGGCGCTTACCCGGAGCTGCGCTTCGCCGTCTTCGGCCCCGGTTACCCGCCGCAGACCGAATGGCCGGACAACGTCCACCGCGAGGAACACCTGTCGCCTCAGGAGCACGCACGTTTCTACTGCAGCCAGCGCTACACGCTGAATCTCACCCGCGCCGACATGGTGCGCGCCGGCCATTCGCCAAGCGTGCGGCTGTTCGAGGCGGCGGCCTGCGGCGTGCCGGTCATCAGCGACTACTGGACCGGACTCGAGGACTACTTCCGGATCGGCGAGGAGATTCTCGTGGCGCTGGATGGCGCCGATACCCTGCGCTATCTGCTCGAGCTGCCGGAGAGAGAACGACTCGCGACGGGGCAGCGTGCGCGGCAACGCGTGCTTGCGCAGCACACCGGCGCCCATCGCGCCCTGGAGCTGGAGCAGTATTTTGCGGACGCGGCTGGCGGCCGCCTGGTACGTCGTTCCCGGAACAAGGCGCCGGTGGCGGGAAGCCCCACGTGAGCGCCGCCGGCGTGGCAGGCGACGATATCCAGACACTCGGCCCCTGGTTCCACAACCTGCACCTGCCCGACGGCAGCCAGACGGCCCCCGATCATCCGCTGGGGGACTTTCCGGCCTGGGCGTGGCGCGAGATCCGCGCGGCCGTGCCCGACGACCTGAGCGGCTGGCGCGCCCTCGACGTCGGCTGCAACGCGGGCTACTACAGCTTCGAGCTGGCGCGGCGGGGCGCCCACGTCACCGCCGTCGACTTCGATACACGCTACCTCCGCCAGGGCCGCTGGGCGGCTGCCCAGCTCGGCCTGTGCCACAACGTCGCTTTCAGGCGCCTGCATGTCTACGAGCTGGCGCGCGAGCCCGCGCGCTACGATCTTGTCTGGTTCATGGGCGTGGCTTACCACCTGCGCCACCCGCTGCTGGCCCTGGACCTGCTGCGCCGGCTGACGCGCCGGCTGCTGGTGTTCCAGTCAATGACCTTTCCGGCCGAAGATGCGGGCGCGCTGCCAGCCGACCTCCGTCTCGACGAGCGCAGCAGGCTCGCGGCGCCGGACTGGCCGAAAATGGCATTCATCGAAAAAAGTCTTGGCGGCGATCCGACGAACTGGTGGGTCGCGACCCCTTCGTGCCTCGAAGCCATGCTGCGCTCGAGCGGCTTTTGCATCGTCTCGCGCCCGGCGCGCGAGACGTACGTCTGCGAACCGGCAACTGTCGACGCGGAGATTGCCCGGGATCTGGAGGCCGTCTTCGGCGGCATCGTCGGCGGCGATTCCGGCTGACCGGTCACCAGAGCGGCACGCCGCCGGTAGGCGCCGTCAGCGGAAAGGCGCGATCGAGAGCGGCAATTTCCTCCGGGTACAGCCGCAGCGTCGCCGCGCGCCCATTTTCGGCCAGGTGGGCCAGCTTCACCGTGCGCGGAATGAGCAGCGCGCGGCCGCAACGCGCGAGAAATGCGAGAGCCACCTGGCGCGGCGTCGCGTCGTGGGAGGCTGCGATCATGGACAGCAGGCGCGCACCCTCGTCGTCCGCGCCGGCAAAGGCGCCCGCACCAAACGGGCTGTAGCCGACGATGGCGATGTCGTGGCGGCGGCAGTAGGGGAGCACCGCATGCTCCACCGTGCGCTGCCGGAGGTGGTACATTACCTGGTTGCAGGCAATCCGGTCGCCGGCGATTTGTCGAGCCTGCGCCAGCATGGTCTCGTCGAAGTTGCTCACTCCCCAGCAACGGATCTTGCCCTGCGCCACCAGCGTCTCGAATGCCTCGAACGTCTCCTCGAGCGGGTGCGGGCCGGCCCAGTGCAGCAGGTAGGCGTCGAGATGATCGGTGCGCAGGCGCCGAAGCGATTCCTCGCAAGCGCGCATGGTGCCCGTGCGCGATGCGCGTGCCGGATCCACCTTCGAGACGAGGAACGCGCGCTCGCGCACGCCGCGCAGCGCGCGCCCGACCAGGCGTTCGACAGCACCTCCACCGTAGATTTCCGCCGTGTCGATGTGCTCGAGCCCGAGGTCGAGCCCGCGCCGCAGGGCGCGGAGCGCCGCGCGCGCGTCGCGTTCCATTGTCCACGTGCCTTGCCCGATGACCGTCACGCTGCGGCCGGTGCGACCGAAGGGCACGCGGAGCGGCTCGGCGAGCCGCGTGGCGGTCATGCCGCGTCCACACTATGGGAGGCACGAACGGCTGCGTGGGAAGTCACAGCCGCCGCTCCTTTTTGCCGTGCTAAGGTCCGAACGAACCCGCGCGGTGCTGCGATGCGCAACAAAGGATGAGTAGGATGCCCGATTGGGGAACGCCGCTGCGCACGCGCGGGACGCTGCGCGACAGCGTGGGAATCTGCCAGTGGTTTCACTACGAGGCCTACGCGGATGTCGAGCGGGCCGTGCTCCTGATGGAGGAGCTGGGCGTGAGGCACCTGCGGACGGGAATTTCCTGGGCCGACTATCACCGGCCGCAGGGGCGCGCGTGGTACGAGTGGCAGATGAAGGCGCTGGCCGGCTTCGACGTGCTGCTCTCGGTCTGGCACACGCCGCCGTCGATTTCCGAGCGCGGCACCTGCGCGAGCCCCCCGCGGCGGCTCGATGACTACGGCGACTTCGTCCGCGAGATTGCCGGGACGTTCGGCGACACCTTCTCGACCCTCGAGCTGTGGAACGAGCCCAACAACCGGATCAAGTGGAACTTCGCGGACTGCGATCCGGAGTGGAGCAAGTTCGGCCGCATGGTGCGCCGCGCCGGCGAGGTCGCCGGGGAGCTCGGCGTGCACCGTGTGCTGGGCGGAATGATCCCGGTGGACCATCACTGGCTCGCGCTGATACGCAAGTACGGCGTGCTCGAGCACGTGGACGCCGTGGCCATCCACGGCTTCCCGGAAATGTGGTGGAGCGGTCACCGCAACTGGGACTGGCACAGCCACTGGCACGGGTGGCAGCAGAAGATCAGCTACGTGGCGGAGCATTCCGACGGCCTGCCCGTCTGGATAACCGAAACCGGGCTCGCAACCTGGGACGTCCACGAGCGCCGCGAGGCGCGCCACGACCTGCAAATCGAGCGGCTCCACGCCGCCGCCGCCGCGCCCGCCGAGCGCGTTTACTGGTACTGCCTCGTGGATCTGGACCCGGCGCGCGACGCGATCGAGGGCTTTCACGTGGACGAAAACGAATACCACCTCGGCCTGGTGCGCTACGACGGCCGCTTCAAGCCGGCCTGGCACGCCATGAAGGCACTGCTCTCGGAGCCGGTCCCGGCTTCGCAGCGCGCGTCGGCAGTTGGTCATCTTTCCGCTCCCGGCAGGTGACGGCCGCAGTCAGCAAGTCGAAATCAAGCAAGTTTCGTGCGCGACGGCGGTCACGCGGCCGGCCGCCCGGCGCCCCGGCGCGATGAAAATTGTGCAAGCAGAGGCAGAAAGGTGCCGCAGCATCGCGCCGCGCCAACGGCTTGCGCGCCCATGGCCATGGCTTGGATCTTGCAGCCCCGGACTGCCAGGGCGATGGGAGACGAAAGCCGTGCTTTACGAGATCCACGAGATCACACCGGCAGCCGATCCCGCGGTGCACGCTGCCGCCAGGCAAGCCTGCGAGGCAAACTCCGGTTCGGGGCCCGCGCGACTGGCTCCGGCATGAAAGGGGCCCTGCCGGTGCGGCAGGGCCGGCTCCGCTGCAAAGCCTGACGAATGCTCGTACCGCTCCACGCCAAGAGCTACTACTCGCTAGGCTACGGCACGGCGTCTCCCGCCGACCTGGTCGAGCGCGCGGCGGCACAGGGTTTGCCGGCGCTGGCGTTGACCGACCTCGACAGCCTCGCCGGCCAGCCGTTGTTCCACGAGCATTGCGCCCGCGAGGGCGTCCGGGCCATCACGGGCGTGGAGCTGCGCCGGCGGCCACCGACGGGCCGCGGGCCGGGAACCCGGGCCGGCCGCATCGTCCTGCTCGCGCGCGACCGGTCCGGGTACAGCAGCCTGTGCCGCATCGTGAGCCTGCGCCGCGGGGGTGCGGGCACGAGCGAAGAGCAGGCTGCAAGCCGTGATCCCGTGCGGGCCGCCGCTGCGCACCCCGCCGGCCTCTACGTGATGACGGACGACCCGCAGACGCTCGCCGAACTGCTCGCCGCGCCCGGCGTGGAACCAGGCTCGCTGCGCGCGCTGATCGTCAGACCGACGCAGGCGCGCGAGGCCGAGGCGCAGATGGTGGCGATGGCGGCGTCGCGGCGCGTGCCGCTCGTGGCCGATCCCGAGATCGCCATGCTCGACGCGGACGATCACGCGCTGCACGTGCTTCTGGCCGCCATCCATTGCAACCGGCCCGTGCGGGAGATCGATCCCGTTCACCGGCACGGCGCCATGCACTGGCAGCGTGCGGCGCAAAGCAATGCCGCCCTGTACGCGGACCTGCCCGAGGCAGTCGCGGAGGCCGGGCGCATCGCCGACGCATGCCGGTTCGAGCTGCGCGCCGCGGGTCCGGTGCTGCCGGGCCCCGACGCTTTCGGTGGTACGCACCCGGCGCGGCTGCTGACGGAGCGCTGCCATGCCGCCCTGCGCGAGGCGCGCGCCGCCGGTCGTTGCCTGGACGCTGCCTACGCGGAGCGGCTGGCCGCCGAACTGGATGTGATCGGGCAGTTCGGCTACGCGGCCTATTTCCTGCTCGCCGACGAAATCGCCGCGGCCGCGCGCCGCAAGGACATTCCGCTCACGCCGCGCGGTTCGGCGGTCGCGTCCCTGGTCATTCACGTGCTCGGCGTGTCGCCACTCGATCCGGTCGCGCATGGCTTGTATTTCGAGCGCTTTCTGCACGCCAATCGCCAGACTCCGCCCGACATCGATCTGGACGTCTGCTCGCGGCGGCGCGACGTGCTGCTGCTGTGGATGCGCCGGCGCTTCGGCCGGGAGCAGACCGCCATGGTGGGCGCGCACCAGGGATTCGGCCTGCGACTTGCGCTGCGGCTCGGGCTGAAGGCGCTTGGCACGGCGCCCAAACGCGCGGAGCGCCTGTGCGCTCTGCTCGAATCGCGCCGCGAGCTGCAATTGGACGGCACCCGGCACGAGCTCGAGTCGAGCCTGCCCGAAATGCTGTTTCCAGTCCCCGAGCGCCGTCTCGTTCCGCTGATCCGCCGGCTCGTGGGCATCCCCCGCCAAGTGGCCATGCACCCCGGCGGGCTGGTGGTTGCGGACGGACGCCTGGACGACCGGGTGCCGGTCGAGGCCGCGAAGCGCGGGCTGGCGGTCACGCAATACGATCTGCGCGGCATTCGCCTCACCGGCCTCATGAAGCTGGACGTGCTGGGAAACCGATTTCTCTCGCAACTCGTGGAAACGACTGCGCTGGCGACGTCGATACCTCCGGGGGCGTGCACCGCCACGATTCCGCTCGACGACCGGGCTACGCTGGAGCGCATCGACCGCGCCGATACGATTGGCTGCTACCAGCTCGAAACCCCCGCCATGCGCGCACTGCTGCGGCGGCTGCACATCCGCTCGATGGAGGACTGCGTGGCGGCGCTGGCGCTCGTGCGGCCGGGTGCGGCCGCCGGCACGGCCAAGCGCGACTTCGTGCGCAGGGTGCGGGGCGAGCAGGCCATCGAGCCGGTGCACCCGGTGATTGCCGCGCGGCTGAACCGGACGCACGGGCTGCTGCTTTACGACGAGGACCTCATGGACGTGCTGAGCCTGGTCGGCGGCATCTCACGCGGCGCCGCCGAGGCAATCCGCACCGCCATCATCGACGCCTCGACGCGGCTGGAGCTGCGCCGTGTCGAATCCGACTTCGTGGCTGCGGCGATCCGGCACGGCAGCGCGCCGGAGCTCGTGCGCTCCGCATGGCAGACGGCGGTGAAGTTTGCGGCCTATTCGTTTTCGCGGGCGCATGCATGGAGCCACGGCCTGCTGGCGTGGCAGGCCGCCTGGCTGAAGTCGCAACACCTGGTCGAGTTTGGCTGTGCGCTGCTCAACGACTACGGCGGCGCCTACCCCTTGCGCACGATCGCCGCCGACGTGGCCCGTGCGGGCGTTGCCCTGCTCCCGCCGTCCATCAACGAATCCGCGCTCGCGTGCACGGTCGTCCCGGACGGTCCGCCGGCAATCCGCATCGGCCTGTCGCGCATCAAGCACCTTGCACGCCACTCGGCAGCATCCCTGCTCGCGAGGCGCGGCCGGGGCGGTCCGTATGCCGACCTGGAGGCGCTATGCCGCAACGTCCGGCTGACGCGCCGCGAGCTGAGGGCGCTCGTGCTCTGCGGCGCCTGCGACGGACTGCCGCCCCTGTCGTCATCCGCCTACCCACTGCCCCACGAGGCATTCATCCACGCGATCGAGCAGGGCGGCAGCACCGACCAGGCAGCAGCCGCTGCAGCGCGGCTCGAGCACGTACTCGACGAGGCGCCGGACCAGGATCGCACGCGCTCCTGGCAGGGACTCGTGCGCATTCGCAACGAGCTGGACCTGATGGACCTGCACCCCAGCGGCCATCCGATGGCGCTGCTGCGCAGCGAGGCGAGGCGGCTCGGCTGCGTGGCCTCCGGCGCGCTGGCCGCCCGCGCGCGGCGCGACGGGCAGCAACGCACGCGCTTCGCCGGCGTCGTGGCGGCGAGCCGCCGGCACCGCCCGAACGGCCAGGGCCATCGCGAACTGTACTACCTCACGCTGGAGGACGAAGAAGGCCTCGTGGATACCATCATTCCGCCGCCAGCCTATCCACGCCTCGCGCCTCGCGTCACCACTCCGGGACCGTACATCGTAGAGGGCACGCTCGAGGAGGATTACGGTCACGTCTACATGGTCATCGGCGAGCTGCTGCCGTTCTACGATCGCGACCGCCTGTCGCCCGATTAGCCGCAGCACCCCCGCCGCACGAGCGTCCATCGCGGCCTGCGTTGCTCCCGCCTTCCTGCAAAGCCGGCGGGGCTCTGTCGGAGCCCGCGACTGCGTGTCGCGGCCGCGGAAGCGCGGCATTGCCTAGGTTCGCGCCGACGCGGGAGGACGCTGTCCGGGTGGCGTCCTTCCACAACTCGCAGCCGCGGCAGGTGGCCGCGGCGTGCCGCATGGCCGTCAGCGAGCGCGTGTCGGGAACGAAATCGGCGGCGCTCGTACCGGCGGCTGGCCGCGCGCGAAGCACGTCACTGCTCGCGGCTGACGAGCTTGTTGAAGTTGCTGCGCTCCCCGCCCGCGATCTCTTCCTGGTAGAGCAGCGCCAGGCGGCTGGCCTCGAACTTCTCGAAGAACTCCTCCCCGGAAATGTGCTCGAGCGAATCCTTGCCGCTGTAGTTGGGAAAGTCGATCCGCAGCACGCCAGGATCGTCGCCGCCGCCGGTGCGCTTCACGTGCGCGGGCCGCCCGCCGCGTTCCTCGACCCACTTGCGGATGATCTTGTGGTCGTCGTTGTCTTGCTGGTAGCCGCCATCGATAGGCTCCGACTGTGCATGCAACTGGCGCAGCAAGTTGCATGTCACGAGAAAGCACAGCTGGCGCGGAACTTGCTGATGTTACAGGACATCCACTGCAGGCCGCCGCTGCGGCCACGGGAGGTTTTCACCATGGGTACGAAGCACGGGCCGACCATCAAGGACGACCGGCGCTACGAACACCTGCGCGAGCAGGGAATGAGCAAGGAGAAGGCCGCTCGCATCGCCAACACGCCGCGCAAGAAGGCGGCGAAAAAGGGCGGCGAGTCGCCGAGGTACGAGGATTGGACGCGGAACGACCTGTACCAGAAGGCGAAAGAAGTGGGCATCGCCGGGCGCTCCGGCATGAACCGCGGCGAGCTCATCAACGCACTGCGCCGCCACTGACCTGCCGGCGGCCCGGGCGGCTCAGTGGGCGCGTCCGTTGCCGCCCTGCGGGTGCCGTCCCCTCTCCCTGCCGGCGCCGGCGGCGAGTCGGCTCCGGACGTTCTCCAGCGCCGACCACAGATCGGCGACGCTGATCGGCTTCACGACGTGGGACGCGAAGCCGGCGGCGCGGCTGCGCTCGATGTCTGCGGCGGAGCCGAATCCGCTGATCGCGATGCCGTGGATCCCACTGTCGACCAGCCGTCGCATCAGCTCCAGGCCGTTGCCGTCCGGCAGGGCCAGGTCGCTGATCAGCACGTCGAACGGGTGGTCGCCAGCCACCGCGGCGAGCGCCGCCGATACGCTGCCGGCAACTTCCACCGCGTGACCCTTGTGACGCAGCAGGCGGGCCAGCACCTGCGCCGAGTCGTGGTGATCCTCGACGAGCAGGATGCGCAGCGGCAACGAGGCGGGCGGCGCGACACCGCGGACGTCGCCCGTCGTCGCCGCGACTGCGGCGCGTGGCTCGGCCGCTGGCACGATGATGCGCACCGTCGAGCCGCGATCGAGACCGGCACTCTCGATCTCGAGCCGTCCAAGGTGCGCCCGGACGTGCGTGCCGGCGATGGCGAGACCTAGCCCGAGACCGGGAGAGCCGGCGCCGGGCGCCGTCATGGCCATTGAGTCGATCGACGCCCGGAGCTGGCCGAGCATTTCGCCATCCATGCCGACGCCGTTGTCGACGATCTCGAGGACGACGTGGTGGTCATCGCAGCGGCAGCGCATGGCGATCTCGCCGCCCTCCTCCGTAAACTTGATGGCGTTGCGCAACACGTTCCACACGACTTGCTGCATGCGCGTCGGGTCGGCGTGCATCCAGCACTCGCCCCCTTTGCCTTCCAGCACCGCCCGCTGACTGCGCTGCTCGATTTCCCAGCGGCAGGTTTCGAGGCTCGAGCAGAGCACCTCGTAGGCGTCGACGGGCTGCAGCTCCAGCCTGAGCTGGCCGCGCGCGATGCGGGCCAGATCCAGAAGGTCGTCGATCAGGCGGCCCTCGATCTCGACGTTGCGCCGGATCACCTCGAGCTCCGCGGCCGCGGCATGCGCCACTTCGCTGTGCTGCTCCAGCGCGCTCAGCGCGAGGAGCACGGGATTGAGCGGCGTGCGCAGCTCGTGACTGAGCATGGCCAGGAACCGGTCCTTGGCGGCGCTGGCCTCCTCGGCCCCCTCGACGGCCTCGCGGAGCGCTTCCTCCAACTCTTTGCGCTCGGTGATTTCCAGCACGATGCCCACCAGGTGCGTGCCCCCGCCATCCGCCGCCCTCACCAGGCTGCCGCGCGCCAGCAGCCAGCAGTCGCCGCGACCGGGATCACTGACGCGGTATTCCACCGCCATTTCGCGCCGGCCGCGCTGCGCTGCGCGGTAAGCCTCCAGCACGCGCTCGCGGTCTTCCGGATGAATGTGACCGCTGTCGGCCACCCGGGCGCCCCTTTTGCCCGGCAGGCAATCGAAGGTGCTGAGCACCGTTTCGTCGTCGCTGCCGGCGGGCAGGCTCCACACCTCGAAGCGTGCCGCCGCTTGTGCGAGCGCCACCTGGCGGTCGCGGACCCGCAGCGTGTCCTCGGCGCGGCGGCGGGCGGTGAAATCGACGAAGGTCACGGCGACCCCGTCGATGTCGTCGTCCGCGGTCCGGTACGGCAGCACGCGGCGGATGTACCAGCGCCCCTCCAGATCCTGCACCTCGCGCTCCATCACGGCGAGCGAACGAAGGACGCGCTGCGCGTCTTCCATCAACGAGTCGTCGCTGAAGCGCTGCGCGAAATGGGTAATCGGCCGCCCGATGTCGCTGGCGATGAGGTTCATTAGCGCGGCGACGCCCGGCGTGAACCATTTCACTTTCATCTGGCCGTCCAGGTACAGGACGGCGATCGCCGAGCTGTGCAGCAGGTTCGTCATGTCGTTCGTGGCGGCTTCGAGCTCGTCGACCTTCTCGTGCAGCTGCATGTTGACGGTGCTCAGCTCCTCATTGAGTGAGCGCAGCTCCTCCCGCGAGGTTTCCAGCTCTTTGTTCGTGCTTTGCAGCTCCTCGTTCATCGAGGTGCTTTCTTCGTTGCTGGCCTTCAGCTCCTCGTTGGCCGCCTCGAGTTCCTCGACGCTGGCGCGCAGCTCCGCCCGGCTCGCGCTCAGCTCGGCTTCCAGCTCGCTGCCGCTGCGCCGCGCCTCGGCTTCCGTATCCTCGCCCGCGGGCTGCGCGTCCGCCGCGGCGCCCTCCTCCCGGAATGTCACGAGCAGCAGCCCGCGGTCCTGCTCGCTCCGCACCGGCGTCGCGGTGATGGCGATGCGGCTCCCTCCGTCGGCACGCCCCGCACTCGAGGCGGGCCGCCGCTCCTTCGTCGCCTCCCGGATCACCGCCCGCAGCTTGCCCCGAATGCCGCGCCGCGCGAGGGTGAGCAGATCGCGGGTCGGCTCGCCATCGGGATGGGTGAGGAAGGGCTCGGTGTTGCCGTGGAAGTAAATGACCCTCTCCTGCGCGTCGAGCAGGACGGCCGCGGGTGCGAAGCTCGCCAGCGCCTGTGCGGCGATGCTTGCGGGATCCCGGCCCGGCCGTGGAGGCGGAGGCGCGGCGGACTGCCGGCCGGCGGCGCCGAGATGGCCGAACGCCGGGAAGTCGACGAGGTCGTACCGCGTGGGGCCGGCGCGCCGGTAGATGCGGTGCTGCTTGTCGATGGGCACGAACAGATCGTCGTCGCGCCCGATGCTCTCCGCCGTACCCAGCAGCAGCGCACCCGATTCGCGCAGGGCGAAGTGCAGCAGCGCCATCACGCGCCGCTGGACCTCGGGCTCCAGGTAGATGAGCACGTTGCGGCAGGTGACGATGTCGACGCGCGAAAAGGGTGGGTCGCTCAGCAGATTCTGGGGCGCGAATACGACCCTCTCCCGGATGTACTTCGAAACCTGCCAGCCTGCTTCGGTCTGCTCGAAGAACTTTTCCAGCCGCTGTGCCGAAACATGAACACTGATGCCCTCGGGGTAGACGCCGGTGCGCGCGTGGCTGATGACGGTCTCGGCGGTATCGGTGGCGAAAATCTTCACCTCGAACCGCTTGCCCTCGGCCTCCGCCGCCTCGTCGATGAGCATGGCGAGGCTGTACGCCTCCTCGCCCGTGCTGCAGCCCGCGACCCAGCAGCGGATCGTCGCGCCGTTCGGCCGCTCGGCGACGAGCGGGCTTATGACCTGCTCACTGAACGCTTCCCAGACGGACGGGTCGCGGAAGAAGCCGGTGACGTTGATCAGCAGGTCCTCCAGGAACGCATCCAGCTCCCGCGGATCGTTGCGCAGCAGCTCGAGGTAGTCCTTCATCGAGGCCGTGCACGTCAGCGCCATCCGCCGGCGCACGCGGCGCAGGACGGTCGGTCGCTTGTAGGCGCTGAGATCGTGCGCCGTGTGGGCGCTCAGGAGCATCGTCAGGTCGGCAAGCTGGCGCTCGTCCGCGTCGCCGACATCGAGCACGTACGGGCTGCGCACGTAGTCGGCGAGCAGCGCCGGCATCCGGTCGACCGGCAGGACCCGGTCCACCAGCCCGGTGTCGATGGCGTGCCGGGGCATGCCGGGGAACTTCGCGGTGGCGGGATCCTGCGCCAGCACGATGCCCCCGTAGCCCTTCACCTCCTTCAAACCGGCGCTGCCGTTGGCGCCGGTGCCTGAGAGCACGACCGCCACCGCGCGGCGCGCCAAACTCTGGCCGAGCGAAATGAACAGCTCGTCCACCGGGTGCCTGCGGCCGCGCGATTCGGCCGGTTCGCTCAGCCGCAGCCTGTCGCCCTCGATCGTGAGCGTGCTGTCCGGCACGATGACGTAGACGTGGTTCGGCTCGATCCGCATGCCGTCCTCGACGTCGTGCACGGGCATGGAGGTGCGCCGCGCGAGGATCTCGCGGAGGTGGCTTTCACGGGTCGGATCGAGGTGGAAGACGAACACGAACGCCATGCCGGCGTCGGAGGGCATGGCATCGAGCAATCCCGCGGCGGCCTCGAGTCCGCCGGCCGACGCGCCCACGCCGACGACGGGAAAGTGCAGGGTCGGCGGCGGCAGGCGGGGCTCCTGGTCCGACCTCAGCGCCATCCGACCGCGGCCACGCGCCTTAGTCATGTGCGTCTCTCCAGACGTGGCTGCATGTCTCCAAGGTATGCGCCGGGCCGGACCGGGACTCGCGGAGCGTATCCGACAGCATAGCGGGCTGCGGCCCGGCTGCGATTCCCTCGGGTGTTGCCGTGCGGCCACAGCTGGGGGCCATGGTCCAGCCGCAGGCGCCGTCCCGCCCGGTTCACCCGCCCGCGGCAAACCCCTTGCAGGTCCGCGGCGACGGGCCTCCGTGGGCCCGGCAGGGCGCTGGTACGGATGTTGCAAAGGCCGAACCAGGCCGGTATTGCCGGGGCACTGAGCGAGGGGGCGATGGGGCGCATGAGCCAGGCGCGCGCGTGGCTGACGGACAAGCTGCCATTGGCGCTGTTCCTTTTATCGCTGATGTTTCTGACCTTCGTGGCAGGCATCCTCGCGTCCGTTGCGGAAATCTTCCCGGCGGAGCAGGTACGCAATGCCTACCGCGCGGGGACGGCACTGTACACGCAGCTGACGCGATTCAGCGATCCGCTGTCGACCGATTTGTGGGTCAAGGCGCGCACGCCGAAAACCGGCCTCACGATCCACGCGCCGGACAAGGCCCATCCCGGGCTGACACTGTTTACCTCCGGCCACGCCCCCAAAGCATTCCTGCTGTCGATGGACGGCGAGATCCTGCACGAATGGCACAAGCCGTTCAGCGCGGTGTGGGACAAGTCCTCGCCCGTGCGACGCCCTGTCCAGGACCGGCAGGTCTACTTCAACAAGGCGCGCCTCTATCCGGACGGCGACCTGCTGGCCATCTACATCGGCGTCGGTGACAGCCCGTATGGCTACGGGATGGTGCGGCTGGATCGGGACTCGAACGTGGTCTGGAAGAACCTGGACCGCTTTCACCACGACATGGATGTCGGTGACGACGGCCGCATCTACGGGCTCACGCACCACTACCGCACCAAGCCGCCGCACGGCACCGACCTGAAGCTTCCCATCCTCGACGACTTCCTCACCGTCGTGTCGCCGTCGGACGGCCGCACGCTGAAGACCATCTCGCTGCTCGATGCGTTCAACGCGTCGGACTTCCGCCGCCTGTTGTGGCTCGTGCCCTCCTACAGCATGGCCGATCCGCTGCACACCAACGGCGTGGACATCCTCGACGCGCAGGACGCCGCGCGGCTGGGAACGCGCGTGCCGGCGGCCGCGGAGGGCCAGGTGCTCCTGTCGTTCCGGGAGCTGGCGGGCGGCACGCTTGCGCTGCTCGACGTCGAGACGGAGGAGATCGTGTGGGCAACCATGGGCCCGTGGATGTCGCAGCACGACCCGGACGTGCTGCCGAACGGCAACCTGCTCGTGTTCGACAATCGCGGCAAGTTCGGCCCGGGCGGCCAGACGCGCGTGCTGGAGTTCAACCCGGGCAACGGCGAGGTCGCCTGGACCTACGGCGGCGATCGCAACCATCACTTCGAAAGTTTCATTCGCGGCTCGCAGCAGCGCCTGCCCAACGGCAATACGTTCATCACCGAGGACGACGGCGGGCGGCTGCTCGAGGTGACGGCAGACGGCACCACCGTCTGGGAGTACATCAATCCCGTGCGCGACGAGCGGGAAGGCAAGCGCATTCCCGTCCTGAGTTGGGCACAACGCATCGATTCCGACACGCTGAGCGCCGAGTTCCGCGCCAGTGTGGAGGACGACACTTTATTAGCCGAGGAGACGAACACCCAATGAGATACCCAACCCTTACCGCTGCTTCACTCGTTCTCGCGCTCACCGCCAGCGAGGCGGCGTTCGCGTATGTCGGTCCCGGCGCCGGGCTCAGCCTGCTGGGCGCCCTGTGGGGGCTGATCGCGGCCATCGGCGCCGCGGTCCTGTTCGTCATTCTCTGGCCGTTGCGCCAGGCGCGGAAGCGCCGCCAGGCGAAGCGCGTCGCCACGCACGACCCGGCGGCGGAGGCCGAAGCGGCACGGGCCGCGCGGGCGCGCCAAAGCGCCGGCGCGGCGCATCCCTTGCGGCCCGGCAGCGAGCCAAACCCGGCCGATCCGCACCGGGCTCGCTGAGGCCGGTCCCCGGGAGCTGACGGCACAGCGATGGGCTTCTTCGACCTGCCCGCGCCGCTGTTCGACCGGCTGGACTCGCTGGTGGAGGTCCTGCCGCCCGCGGTGCGGCTGATGTTCTGGGGCATGCTGGGCGCAATCGTGTCGATGGCGCTGTACCGATGGCTGTCGCCGCAAGAGCGGATCAGCCGCGGTAAGGCGGAGCTGGCCGAGGCACGGCAGCGGCTGGATGCGCACGAGGGCGAATTCGCCGCGGCCGGACCGCTCGTGCGGGGCATGCTACGCACCGCCGTCGTGCAGGTCGGGCGCGTCGCCGGCCCCGCCATCCTCGCCTCGCTGCCGCTGCTGTCGCTGCTGGCCTGGATGAGCACGCGCTACGGACATGCCTGGCCGCCATCCGGCAGCACCCCGGCCATCCAGACCG
>Ga0299914_10001645_pt1 | contig 14988 bp, 13 predicted proteins | sample RVTome_10_FD_201361 | JGI IMG/M metagenome (GOLD analysis project Ga0299914, IMG submission 201361) | Soil microbial communities from uranium-contaminated site in the Upper Colorado River Basin, Wyoming, United States - RVT153D57 (version 2) ...
GACGCCCTCCAACTCGGACCCCAAACCCCGTTCATCATCACCGACGCCCGCAACCGCCAAGCCGTCAAACAAGTCCTGGTCAACCTCGTCGAACACGCCATGACCCTCGCCCACCCAACATGACCGCAGACCTACCGCCGGCTAATCAAGCCTGAACTCGATCCGGCGGTCGGGTATCGACGCCTCGACAAGGCTGACGGTCACCTTCTCACCCAGTGGTAAGTCGGTTCCCGTGACCCGGCCGCGCACCGCCGGAACCCGGATCACCACCTCGCCAGACCCCGGCTCACCGTCCGCACGGGGCGGCGACACGTCCACCACGACGCCTTCGAACCGCTGCCCTTCGCGGCCGGTGAGCAGCGCCGCTTCGACCGCCGCGACGCACATGCCCTCGTACGAGCCGGCTCGCTGGGTCGCCTCGGTCATGGTGTCGGGTACGGACGAAAGTCCCTCGCGCACCCAGTCGGGAATGTCGACGCCGGCGCAAGCGGCCACACATATTTCCAATCCGTACCGGTCGACCAGCCGCCGCAGCGGCGCGGTGACATGCGCGTACTCGGCCGCGATTGCGGCATGGGCGGCCGAGCCCGGCACCGTGCCGTCGAACGCCAGGTAACCCGAGCCGCGGAACAGCCCGGCGGCTTCGTTGACGAACGCCTCGTGCGCCGGATTCACCATGTCCAGCGAGGGGATCAACTCGGCATAGGACATGTCGTCCGGCCACGGCACGTCGAGCGCGCGGGCCGTGCGCCGGAGCCGCGCCAGGCTTGCCTGGCCGGCATCAGGCACGGTACGGAACACCCCGATTCCCGCACCCCGCATCATCGCTGCGGCCACCATTCCGGTCAGCAGCGAAATCTGCGCGTTCCACCCCTCGACCGGCAGTGGGCTGCGGTACTCGATCCCCAACCCCTCCGGAGTCGCCACGATCTCCTGTTCCGGCAGCGGCAGCGAAACCCCACCACGGGACCGTTCGAGGTCCTGGCGGAGCCGGCCCACGACCGGCAACAGTTCGAGCATCGCGCCCGCCGTACCGCCGTCCAGATCATGTTGGACCGTGTCGTAGGACAACTTCGCCGAACTCCGGACCAACGCGCGCCGCACCACCGGCTCACCGGCCACGGCACCGGATGAGTCCAACCGAATCTCCCACACCAACGCGGGACGGTCCTGCCCCGGAAGCAGGCTCGCCGCGCCTTCGGAAAGCTCGACCGGGTGGAGCGGCGCTCGAGCGTCGGGCCCGTAGTAAGTGACGCCACGCTGGTGGGTCTCGGTGTCGAGGGCACCCCCGGTACGGAGGAACGCCGCTACATCTGCGATCGCATACCGAACCAGCAAGCGGCCCCCGTCGCGGGACAGGTGCACCGCTTGATCCAGGTCTTCCGACGACGGCGGATCGATGGTGACGAACGGGATATCGGTGAGGTCCAGCGTCGGCCGCGGCCCGGACGAAGCCGCAAGACGCGCCTCGGCGAGCGCTGCCTCTGAGAACCGACCGGGAATCTTCAGCTCGCGGCGGATGTCGGCCAGTTCCTCGCGCATTGCCCGGTTGGTTGCGGCCAGGCGGATCGTGCGACGCGGCATGGTCGGCAGACTACGCGCCGGCAGTCCCTAGCACCTTCCGACCGAGGTCAGCGAATTCCCGAATCAAGGGCCTCCCGGAGAATACCGCCTATCGAGGTTGGGATGAGCAGTCACCAGTGCATCAACGCAGCCGCAGACACGCGTCCGGGTCGTCGAACGTGACCTCGACGTCGACCCGGCCGTCTTGCGGCACTTCCACCTCGAGGCGGCAGCGCAGCGGCCCGTCGAGGTCCGGAATCTCGGGCGGTGGCCCAATGCCCACGTTCGCGCTCGCCAGCACGACGACGGTTCCCGCCGGCACCTCCTGCTCGAGCACGCTGTCGTAGAAGGCATCGAGGGATGCATCGGGCATGGATGCGACGAAATCGCTCCACAGGCTCGAACCGATCACCTCGCCGTCGAGCGTTTCGAACCGCAAACCGACCTCGAAGCCCTCGACGAATGCCCCGTCGAGTTCCTCCAGTTGGACTGCGATCACCCCACTGCCAGAATCCGGGCCTCCCGTTGTCACGGCATCGGAGCTGTCGCCACAAGCAGTGACGGCGACGGTCGTCACCAGGGCGATGGCGAGCAGGAGTTTGCGCATGGTGGTTCGACGCCGGCAAGCACCGTCTGGTTCCGCGACGACGCGACAAGTTGGCACCTGACTGGGCCGCCCACCGGGGCAGGCGACGTAGCTACAGGCATACACGCGTGTAGGTAAGTCGCACCGCCTGCCGAACGTGATCGAACGGTCAGGAGCGGCTTTCTGGTTGGCCGGCCCACCACTTCAGGAGTTCTTCGCGGGCCACGTCCGCACCAACCGGGCCCCGGTCGAGCCGCAGCTCCAGCAGGAACTGCCAGGCGCGTCCGACGAGCGGCCCCGGCCGGATGCCGAGGACCTCCATGATCTGGTTGCCGTCGAGGTCCGGGCGCATGGCCGCCAACTCCTCCTCCTCGGCCAGCCGTGCGATCCGCTCCTCCAGTGCGTCGTAGGCCTCCCGGAGGGCTTGTGCCTTACGCCGGTTGCGGGTTGTGCAGTCGGCCCGGGTCAACACATGCAGGCGGTCGAGCAGGTGGCCGGCGTTGCGGACGTACCGGCGGACGGCCGAGTCGGTCCACTCGCCGCCTGCGTAGCCGTGGAACCGCAAATGCAGTTCGACCAACCGCGCGACGTCGTCGACGACGCTGGACGGGTACCGGAGCTTGGTCAGCCGCTTGGAAGCGAGCTTCCCGCCCACCACGTCGTGGTGGTAGAAGCTCACTCCGCCCCCCGGTTCGAACTGACGTGTCCTCGGCTTGCCGATGTCGTGCAGCAGCGCTGCGAGCCGGGTGACCAGGTCGGGTCCGCCGTCCGGCAGCCTGGACTCGAGGTCGATGGCCTGTTCCAGAACGGTGAGGGAGTGCTCGTATACGTCCTTGTGCCGGTGGTGCTCGTCGATCTCCAGCCGCAGAGCTGGCAACTCGGGGAGGAAGCGGTCGGCCAGCCCGGTATCGACAAGAAGCGTGAGCCCGGCCCGCGGTTGCGGCGACAGCACGAGCTTGGACAACTCGTCGCGAATGCGTTCCTCTGACACGATCGAGATCCGGTCCGCCATGTCGCGCATCGCTGTTTCGACGGCCGGGTCGACATCGAATTCGAGTTGGGCGGCGAACCGTGCGGCGCGAAGCATCCGCAACGGGTCGTCAGTGAACGAGTCCTCGGGGGTTCCAGGTGTGGTGATCAGCCGCTGCACGAGGTGCTCGAGACCGTTGTGCGGGTCAACGAACTCGCGCGACGGCAACTGCACCGCCATCGCATTGATGGTGAAATCACGCCGCACCAGGTCGTCGAGAATCGAATCACCGAAAGCCACCGCCGGCTTGCGGCTGGACCGGTCGTACGCGTCGCTCCGGTACGTCGTGATCTCGATGTGGAAGCCGTCCTTGCGGGCTCCGATCGTTCCGTACGCCTTGCCGACTTCCCACAGGTCGTCGGCCCAGCCGGCCAGCAGCCGCTTGGTGTCATCGGGACGTGCGGACGTCGTGAAATCCAGATCCGACCCGAGCCGGTCGAGCAAGGCGTCCCGCACCGAACCCCCCACCAGCGCGAACTCGTGGCCGTCGGCACTGAACTTGCCGGCGAGCTCGTCCGCCACCGGTGCGATCCTGAGCAGATGCCGGACGGCGGTGCGCTGCGCGGAGCTGAGTGTGGTGGTCGACTTCGTCACGACTCACCAGGGTAGCTACCCTGAGCGGATGCCCGGCCCGCCAGCCTCGTCCCGCGCGCCGGGCGATGATTCCCGCCGCGCTCTTCGGCGGCGGCGGTTCAGAACGGTTCGCGAGACGTCCGCCGGCGGTCTTGTCGTCGATCGGATCGATGGCGCCACCCGCGGAGTGCTGATCGGGCGGATCGACCGCCGAGGCGGGCTGGAGTGGGTGCTGCCGAAGGGTCATGTCGAGCCCGGGGAGACGACGGAAGAGGCCGCTGTCCGCGAGATTCGTGAGGAGACCGGGCTGGACGCCACCATCGCTGGCTCGCTTGGCCCCATCGACTACTGGTTCGTGGCGGGCAAGCGGCGGATCCACAAGACCGTGCACCACTATCTGCTGGCCGCCGTCGGTGGGACACTGGGCACAGAGGACGTCGAAGTGAGCGAGGTGGCCTGGGTACCACTCGACGAGCTGGCGAGCTGGCTGCGCCACCCTTCGGAACGACGGCTGTTGAAGAAGCTTCCGGGGTTGCTCGCGGCCGGAGCAGGGGACGGCACGCAATGAGAACCCGCCGCACCGATCTCGGCCGCCTGCTGGTGGTGGCCGGGTCGCTCGGCGCGCTCGCGGCGACGCTTGCTCCCGCCGCTGCGGTCGAGGCCGGAGCAGCGGCCGCCGTGCTCGCCACGTCCGCCTCGATGTACGCGGCGAGCCCCACCATCCCTGGTCCGGCCGGCCCGGACGTGCCGAGTGTCGACATCGACATCACTACCTTCGAACCGGCGGCTCCTGAGCCGGGCGACCTACTGGTGATCGAAGGCACGGTCACCAACGTCACCGACGCCCCACTGCTGAACGTGCAGGCCCTGCTGAGGCACAACCTGAACCCCGTCAGCTCCCGCGCCGATCTTGCACTCCTCGACACCGACCCCCGGCTGGTCTGGGGATCCCGGCCCGGCCACGTCTTCGCCGAGGTGACCCGATCTCTCGCGGCAGGCGCGTCCGCGGACTTCCGGCTCGAGGTCCAGCTCGAGACGGCCTGTCCACCGCCTCCGCCGGGCGCACCCCCCTGCGTGCAGATCCAGCACCCTGGCGTGTACGTGTTCGGCGTCGACATCCGAGAAGGGAATCCGAACGTGCCTGGTGCGCGCGTCGATGCCGGCACCACGCTGAGCCTGCTGCCCTGGCACATCGGTACGGCCGAGCGCAGCGTCGAAGTGGCCATGTTGTGGCCGGTCTCGGCCGCGCCGGCGCTTCGGCCGGACGGGACGCTCGGTGATATCGAGTCGGACACGATGGTGGGCCCGGGGGGTTGGCTCAGCGCGCTGCTCGATGCACCTCGCGACGCACCGGTCACCTGGGTGGTCAATCCGGATGTGCTGGAGACCGTCGGTGCGATAGCCGAAGGCGACGACCGGCGGGCGGGCGCGGCCGAGGACTGGCTGACGACGTTCGAGTCGACGGCGAACGACGCTCCGATCTGGCTGCTTCCGTTCGCGGTGCCCGACGTGGCCGCCTTCGACACCTCGGAACAGGTAAGGCTGGCTGCAACCGCCGTCCGCCTTTCCACGATAGCGGCGCAAGAACTGCCGACGGGAACCCGTACCGTCGCCTGGCCCACCGGCGCTGGAGCGCTGGAACACGAACTGGCGGCGTATCAAGCGGCCGGGGTTACGACCGCGGTGTTACCCAGCGACGCCGTGGCGACCGGATCGGGGCCGTGGGTCGATCTGCCGGCCGGCAACGGCCAGATTTCCGGCCTGGTCGTCGACACGGCGCTGAGCTCGGCCATCTCCCTCGCCGACGATGACGTGGCCATGCGGCAGCGGTGGTTGGCGGCAACGGCACTCGCGGTGCTGGAACCGGCTTCGGGTGATCCGGCTCCGCTCGTGGTCAGCCCACCGCTGGGCTGGCAGCCGAGCCACCAGGCGGCGTCGCGGTTGATCGAGGTCTGGACTTCCGTCCCGTGGGTCGAACCGGTGGCCTTGGGCCAGATCGACTCTCAGCACACGCCCAGCACGCTCGCCTCCGAGGACGCTCCCGCCGGCGGGCAGGACTCCCCGACCGCCGATGCCGCAGCGGAGTTGCTCGCCCACGTGAGCCAGTACGAGACACTGCTCGCCGAGCCGGCCGACGGCGACGACTTCAGCGCCGCGCTGGTCCGCGCCGCGTCGGCGGCGTGGCGGGCCGATCCAGACGCCGGCCGGCCGTTCATCGCCGCAGCGACCACGGAGGTGAAGGACCTCCTGTCACAAGTATCGGTGCAGGTCGCATCTACGGTGACGTTGTCGAGCAACACAGGTGCGTTCCCGGTCAACGTCGTGAATCATCTCGAGGTCCCGGTTACAGTGCGCCTCGAACTCGTGTCCGCGAACCCGCAGCGGATGGCTGTGGAACCGGTCACCGCACAACGCGTCGAACCCGGGGAAACCGAGATTGTGCGCGTCACCGCCGAGGCCGTCGCGAACGGCAAGGTGCGCGTCGACCTGCAACTGGCCACCGTCGACGGCACGCCGCTGGGCCGGCCCACCCAGACAGTCGTCAACGCAACCGATTATGGCGTCATCGGGTGGTTCCTGATCGTCGGTGCCGGGCTATTGTTCGTGGCCGGGCTGGCGTTGCGGACGGTACGGGGCAAGCGGCGGAACGGGAGGCCGGATCTGAGGGGTACACATTCAGACCACGCTCCCCTGGAGGGGGCCAGCCGGTGACCGAACTTCCAGCGCACGAGCAGTCGCACGGGATCAAACAGACCGGTCTGCTCAGCTCGAGCGCCATCATGGCGGCCGGCACCGTCGTGTCGCGGCTGACCGGCTTCGCCCGAGCAGCGGTGATCGCCGCAGCCATCGGCCTGACCGCCGGCGCCGACGTGTTCAACCTGCCCAACACCATCCCGAATATGATCTACATCCTGGTTGTGGGAGGGGTGCTCAACGCAGTCCTGGTGCCGGTGCTGGTCCGAGCCATCAAGGAGGACGCGGACGGCGGCCTGGCCTACTCCCAGCGGCTGTTCAGTCTCGTCGTCGTCGTGCTGGGTGTGGCGACGGTCGCTGCAGTAGCCGCGGCGCCATGGCTGCTTCGGCTCTTCGTCGACCCCGAGTGGTTGGCGCCGGGAAACCGCGCCTTCTTCGACAACATGGTGCTGTTCGCCCGCTTCTGCCTGCCACAGATCTTCTTTTACGGGCTGTACGTACTCGTCGGGCAGATGCTGAACGCCCGCAGCAGGTTCGGGCCGATGATGTGGGCGCCGATCGTCAACAACATCGTGGCCATCGCCGTCTTCGCGGGATACCTGGTCGCGGCCGGACCGAAGCAGGATGAGCCGTTCAGCACCGCCGAGGTCGCCCTGCTCGGCATCGGCTCTACCGTCGGAGTGGCGCTCCAGGCGCTGGTGTTGTTCCCCGTCCTGCGCAGAACGGGATTCCGGCTACGGTTCCGGACCGACTGGCGCGGTGCAGGTCTGGGCACCGCCGGGCGCCTTGGTGCCTGGACTCTTGCCTTCGTGCTGGTCAACCAGATCGCCTACGTCATCGTGATACGCACCGCCAGTGGCGGGTCCGTGGCAGGTGAAGCGGGTGTGACCGTCTACACCAACGCCATGCTGATCATTATGGTGCCGCACGCGATCATCACAGTCTCCGTCGCGACCGCTCTGCTGCCCAAGCTGGCCGACCACGCCACCGACGGCAACTACCAACTGGTGCGCGACCGTTTGGTGTCTGCGCTCCGCATCTGTGTGGCGATCATGATGCCGGTGGCGGCACTGCTCGCGGCGCTGGCGATCCCGCTGGCTTCGGTCATCTTCGGCTATGGCGCCGCCAGCGGGCAGACAGCCGTCCTGGCCTGGACGCTTGCGGCTCTTGTGCCTGGGCTCGTCGCATTCACGGTGCACTACGTGGTGCTGCGTGGCTTCTACGCGTTGCAGGACACCCGTACGCCGTTCTTCGTGCAGATCTGGATCGCACTGACGATGATCGTCAACGCTGTGATCGTTGGCATCGTGGCCCCCATCGAGGCCACGACAGTGCTGCTGGCCGGCGGCTACAGCCTGGCGTACATCGTCGGTGCGATGGTGAGCGTTACTGTGCTGGGCCGCCGCATCGGCGGGCTGGGTGCAGGCGCCCTGCTGGCACATGTCTCCCGGCTCCTCGTCCCTGCCGTGGTGGCGGGAGCGTGTGGTTACGGCATACTGGTGGCGCTCGACGAGTCGCTGGGGGGTATTCCGGACAAGCTCGCCGATTTGATCATCCTCGCGGTCGGGGGGGTCAGCGGCTTGATCGCGTTCATCGGCCTGGCTTACCTACTTCGAATCGGGGAAGTCCGGGATGCGATCAACCTGGTTGTCCGTCGGGTCCGACCGCACAGGTCCGAATTCGGGCCTAGCATGGACCTTCGAGACCGCGCCGAAGGCGACCGGGAGTTGGACGACGATCGGCCGCCGAGGCGCTCGTGATACCGGGAGGCCGCTTGTGAGAGTGGGGCTGTCGTGACCACCCAAGCAGTCCAGCCCGGTCGATTGCTGGCCGGCCGTTACCGCGTCGAGGACCTGCTCGACGAATTCGGTGGTGTGCGCTCGTGGCGAGCGATCGACGAGGTGCTGAGTCGAGCGGTGTTCGTTCACACCGTGCCTACCGACGATCCACGCGCTGACGCGCTCGCTGAGGCGGCGCGGGCCGCATCCCAGGTGGGAGATCCGCGGTTCCTTCAGGTGCTGGATGTCGATGCCGAGGACGACACGGTATACGTCGTCCGTGAATGGATCACAGGGCAGAATCTCAAGGCCCTGCTGGCCGGTGGACCGCTGAACGCCGAGCAGGCGGCAACTCTGGGAAGCGAAGTGGCCATGGCGCTCGCTGCGGCGCACGCCAAGGGACTCACCCATCTGCGGCTCGACCCCAGCTCGGTGGTGGTGGCACCCAACGGCTCGGTCAAGGTGGCCGGCCTGGCCACCGAAGCGGCTCTGCATGGCGCTCCGGACGCCGATCCCGGCGAGGTGGACGCCGCCGGGATCGGACGCATCCTGTACGCGGCACTGACCGGCCGGTGGCCTGACGACGAAGGACACGGGTTGCCGATAGCCCCTCGCATCGACGGCCGGTTCGCCTCCCCCCGCCAGGTGCGTCCGGGCGTCCCCCGGCACCTGGACGAAGTCGTAGACCGGACCCTCGGCAACGCCGAACGGCACCACGCCAGCCGGCTGTCGAGTCCTGCCGACGTGGCCGATGCGCTCAGCTCGAGCGCCTCCGGAGCGATGATCGGCGGCAACGGCGTGCTCGGTGACAACAGTGACGAGGTTTGGCCGCCGCCGGCGGTTCTCGCCGAGCCGGCAGCTCCCCTACTGACCAACCGAGTCGTTCCCACGGCCCAGGCAACGCCGCAGCGGTCGGGAGGCTCGACAACGGCCCGCCGGGTTCTCGGGGTTCTGGGCGCGACCGTGTTCCTCTTGGTAGTCGCGTGGATCGGCCTGCAACTGCTACTCAGCGGCGTCTCCGAACCCGACCGCACGACAAGTGATGATCCGGCGCCGAGCGAGACGGCGCAGCAGACCGAGGAAGAGCAGACAACCCCTCCGGAAGAGGAGGAACAGACTCCGGAAGAGGAGGAACAGACTCCGGAGGAGACCACTGTCTCGCTCACGGCCGACCCGACCTCCGTGGCCGCCAGCCAGCGAATCACCCTTTCCGGTGCCATCGAACCGGCTCAGGAAGGTGTGGTCTTGCGGGTCGAGCGGCGCCTCAGCGGCGGCGACTGGACAGGATTCCCGGATTCCAACAACCCGGTCACAACTACGACACAGGACGACGGCGAGTTCAGCACCTGGGTGCAGACTGGACGTGCCGGCGAGAACGAGTGGCGCCTCGTCGGCGAGGTCGACGGTGAACAGGTCGTGTCCGGCACCGCGACCGTCACCGTCAACTAGAAATCGTCGCACGCGATCGGGCCGGGTCAGGCTCGGCAGCGACCGTCAGCGGGAGGTGCACGGGTCTTGACCACCGACCCGCGTGACGACCGCCTGGTCGACGACGACGTCCTCATGCGCCGCCACGTCGGCGGAGATCCCGACGCATTCGGTGAACTGGTCCGCCGGCATCGAGACCGCCTGTGGGCCGTGGCGCTGCGCACGCTCGGTGATCCCGACGATGCCGCCGACGCAGTTCAGGACGGGTTGATCAACGCCTTCCGGCGGGCGAAGTCCTACCGAGGTGATGCCGCGGTCACTACCTGGCTGCATCGCATAGTCGTCAACGCGTGCATCGACCGGGTTCGTAAGGCGGCGGCCCGGCCGTCCGACCCGCTGCCGGAGAACAATGACCGCTCGCTGACGTTCGCCGGTGCCGGGCCGGATCCCGCCGACTCCGTGGCCACGAAGCTCGACGTCGAGGCGGCCCTTGCGACGTTGCCCGCCGAACAGCGCGCCGCACTCGTGCTGGTCGACATGGAAGGCGTTCCGGTGGCCGAGGTCGCCGAAATGCTCGGCTGCGCCGTCGGAACGGTCAAGAGCAGGTGTGCACGCGCCCGGGCCAAACTGCTGCCGCTGCTGGTGCCCCACCAGCGTGAAGGGAACCAGGCGGCGGCACCTGACGTCCCATCCACATCTCGGACGTCCCAATCCACGCCGCCTGGAGGTGACCCGCGATGACGACCGGGCACCTCGACGCCGCCCGCCTTGCCGAGCATGCGGAGGGCCTGCTCGGGGCGGACGAGGCCGCCGCGGTGGAGGCGCACCTACGGGAATGCCAAGCCTGCCGCGCGACCGCGGCCGACCTTGCATCGGTCTCGGCCATGCTCGCCGCGGCACCACCAACCCTGCGCATGCCCGCGCATGTCGTGGCCGGGCTCGATCGGGTCCTGGCGGACGAGGCGGCCAGGCCACCTGAGCCGGCCCCGGTCATCCAATTGTCGTGGTTCCGGCGGAAGGCGCCACAGCTGCTCGCCGCGGCCGCGACCGTCGGCGTCCTGGGCTTCGCGGGTTGGGCTGCGACGAACGGCAGCGGTGGCGACGACGACGCCGGAGAGGCGACGACCGCGGAGTCCAGCGGCGTCGAGGACGCCGGAGACGAGGCGGAAGACGGCGGGCTCGCCACTGATAGCGACCTCGAATCCGCAGAGGGAGAAACCGCCGCCGAGCCGCTTCAGGAGCAAGATCGTGCGTTGTCCGCGCCTGCTCCAGAGCTCGCCGACCAGATCAGGGCGATCGCTGAGCAAGGACCGGAGGCCGAGCGCGGCGCCGATGACACGTGCGGGCTGACCTTGGCAGACGGGCTCGGCGCCGAACTGGTGGGTACGGCGGCGACGGAGGTCAATGGCGAGGCCGCGGTCCTCGTCGTCGTGCGGAGCGACGACGATCCGGCCTTCGTCCACGGCTGGGTGCTGCCCGCCTGCGATGCGACCGTCGACGAGGCGCTGACCGAGTTGCGGGTCGAACTCGACTGAGCGGGTGATGGTCGAGCCGGCGCCAGGATCGATTCGCTATCCCGTCATGTCTTGCTGGTCGGCCATGGCTTGCGCGAGCGCGAGCAACTTCGCCTCGTCACCGCGACGGGCGGCAAGCTGCACGTTCCCCGTCCTGGTCGGACAGCTCAGGGCAGGCCACCCGAGCGCGTTGTAGACGGGAGTGTGACGCAGCAGGCGCTGCCGCACGAACGTCTCGCCTCGTTCATAGTCGCGGCGTACCGCTTCGACCAACGGAGCGGCCCCGTCCAGCACCGGACCGATCAGGACGTCGAAGTCGGCCGTTACTTCGTCGTACCTGTCACGCCATCTGGCGACCACGTCGCGGGCCCGCTCCACGTCGCCGATGGCCAGCCGGAGGCTGCGCTGGACGTCCTTGCCGTACCGGTCCGGGTTCGCGGTGAACCGCTCCTGATGGACCATCCAGGCTTCGGCTCGGAAGATCGTCCAATGATCGTGCGGCAGCGCCGGAGTCTCGAGATCGACGCCGATCTCCCCAACCCGGATATCGCGGGCGTCTGGCAACACTCCGGCGCCCAATACCCGGCCCAGAACCGCGACGTCGGCCGCCAGGAAGCCGATCGAGTCGAACGACGGCGCCAGCGGAGTGACACCGCTCATGTCGTAGCCGCCGTGGGCGGCCTTGAATCCGTAGACGCCGCAGCACGCGGCCGGAAGCCGGATCGACCCGCTGGTGTCGGTACCTACCCCGACGTCTGCGACACCGGCCGCAACCGCCGCGGCCGATCCGCCGCTGCTGCCACCGGCCGTCCTCGACCTGTCGCGCGGATTGAGGATCCACCCGTGATGAGGGTTGTATCCCGTGACCCCGTAGGCGTACTCGTTCAGCGCCGTCTTCCCGATGATCCGGGCGCCGTTGCGCCGGAGCGACGCGACGACGGCCGCGTCGCGGCTCGCCGCTTCCGGTGCGTCGCCGCTGGTGCCGTTCGTCGTGGGCCAGCCACCGACGTCGATGAGGTCTTTCACGGCCACGATCAGGCCGGACAGCGCTCCGTCGCCGGTTGGATCCAACCCCCCGCCGCGGTCGAACAGCACGAAGCTGCCCAGCGCGGGGTCGTGCCGGGAGAGCGCCTGATCGACGTCCATGCCCGACTATCTCAGACTGTTCGCCGAGTCGGCCCCGCCACAGTGCGGCGCGGGAATGCCGGCGACCCTAGGATCTGTTGACATGAACAGCCCCAGTGTTGGGCGCCAAATTCAGGGAAGGCCCCAAACGTGACTGATGTCCGTAATCTCATCATCGTCGGCTCTGGCCCGGCCGGCTACACCGCCGCTCTCTACGCGGCCCGCGCGCGCCTGGCGCCGGTCGTCCTCGAAGGCTCGGTGACCTGGGGTGGAGCCCTTATGAACACCACCGAGGTGGAGAACTACCCGGGTTTCCGGGACGGCATCATGGGGCCTGCGCTGATGGAGGAGATGCGCGCCCAGGCCGAGCGGTTCGGAGCCGAGCTCGTCACCGACGACGCGGTTGAGATCGAGCTCACCGGGGACATCAAGGTGGTGCGCGACAGTTCGGGTAACGAGTACCGCGCCCGCGCCGTCATCCTGGCGATGGGTTCGGGATACCGCGATCTGGGGCTGGAGAACGAGAAGCGGTTGTCCGGTCACGGCGTTTCGTGGTGTGCCACCTGCGACGGTTTCTTCTTCCGTGACCAGGACATCGCGGTGGTCGGTGGTGGCGACTCCGCTATGGAGGAGGCGACCTTCCTGACCCGGTTCGCCCGAAAGGTGTACGTGATCCACCGTCGCGACGAGCTTCGGGCGTCCAAGGTGATGCAGGAGCGCGCGTTCGCGAACGAAAAGATCGAATTCGTCTGGAACACCGAGGTGGTCGACGTTCTCGGCGAAGAGAAGGTCAGCGGAGTGCACCTGCGGTCTACTGATACCGGCGAGGAGCGCACGCTGGACGTAACCGCTCTGTTCATCGCGATCGGCCACGACCCGCGCTCGGAGCTCGTGGCGAACCAGGTGGCGGTAGACCCGTCCGGATACGTGCAGGTCGACCACCCGTCAACGCGCACCGACGTGCCCGGCGTCTTCGCCGCAGGCGACCTCGTCGACCACATCTACCGCCAGGCCGTTACGGCGGCAGGTACAGGTTGTCAGGCCGCGCTCGACGCCGAGCGGTACCTCACCGAACTCGAGGATGCCCCAGCGGCACCCGAGGCCGCGCTCGCCGCGGCGGAAAACTGATCATTACTTCATGGAAGGACGAATTGTGAGCGCCATCGTGCACGTCACCGACGCCGACTTCACTGAGAAGGTCTTGCAGCACGACAAGCCCGTGCTGGTCGACTTCTGGGCCGAATGGTGCGGACCATGCCGAATGATCGCTCCGATCCTCGAGGAACTCGCTGCGACGCAGGACAGGCTCGACATCGTCAAGCTGAACACTGACGAGAACCCGCAGACCACGGCTGCGTACCGCATCACCTCGATCCCGGCGCTCAAAGTTTTCCAGGACGGCCAGGTGGTCAAGGAGATCATCGGTGCCAAGCCCAAGGCTGCTCTGCTGCGCGACCTCGACGGGTTCGTCGGCTGAGCAAGCTGGGTAGCATGCCGAGCAACCCTCGTTTCGAAGGACGGCATCGCACCCATGACCCTGAGCTATCGCCTCGGTGATTCCGGCCCGGCAGTGGCCGAAATCCGGATCAAGCTGGCCCAGTTGGGACTGCTCGACCATACTGAGTCCGGCGTGCCGCTCGACACGTTCGACATCGACGTCGACCATGCCGTCCGCCAGTTTCAGCAAGAGCGCGGACTGATCGCGGATGGCGTGGTCGGGCCGGCGACGTACCGAGTGCTCGAAGAGGCGCGGTGGCGGTTGGGTGACCGCCTGCTGTCGTATGTCGTAGCCAACCCGCAGTCCGGCGACGACGTGCTGGAGCTGCAACGACGATTGACCGAACTCGGCTTCGACGTGGGACGGGTCGACGGCATCTTCGGACCCCGGACCGGAGAGGCGTTGCGCGAGTTCCAGCGGAACACCGGCCTGCCGGCCGATGGAACCTGCGGTCCCAGCACCTTCAAAGCGCTGGGACGGCTCGCGCCGATCGTGACCGGCGGACGCCCGGATTCGCTGCGCGCGTCCGACGCCCTTCAGCGCGCCGGCAAGCGATTGCCCGGCAAGATCGTCGTCATCGATCCGGGCCACGGTGGGCCGGACCGAGGCTGCACCGGAAACGGCCTCGAGGAGGCCGGGGTCGTTGAGGACCTCGCGGCGCGAATCGAGGGACGACTGGCCGCCACCGGTGTCCACGCGTACTTGACCCGGGGCGCGGCCATGGCGAACGAACTGGACGAAGTCACTCGTGCCGAGTTCGCCAACGAGACCGGCGCGAACCTGGTCATTTCTCTGCACGCCGACGGTCATCCCAACCCGGAGGCCTCCGGAGTGGCTACCTACTTCTACGGCCACGACCGGCCGGGGGCGAACAGCGCGATAGGTGAGATGTTCGCCGGACTCATCCAGCGGGAGATAGTCGCCCGGACCGATCTGGTCGACTGCCGTACCCATGCCAAGGCGTGGGACCTACTGCGGCACACCAGAATGGCGGCGGTGCGGGTCGAGCTCGGGTATGTCACCAATCCGCACGATGCGGCTCGCCTCGCCGACCCCCATTTCCGTGACGTTGTGGCCGAGGCCATCGTCGTAGCGGTCCAACGGGTCTACCTGCCGTCCCACGAAGACGCCCAAACCGGGGTCCTCCATCTGCGCGATCTGGCCGATGCGTGAGAGGTGGCCATGCTCAGGGTGAGAAG
>Ga0299914_10001647_pt1 | contig 14982 bp, 13 predicted proteins | sample RVTome_10_FD_201361 | JGI IMG/M metagenome (GOLD analysis project Ga0299914, IMG submission 201361) | Soil microbial communities from uranium-contaminated site in the Upper Colorado River Basin, Wyoming, United States - RVT153D57 (version 2) ...
CGGATGCGACCCTGCTCGACCTCGCCGGACGGTTCCACGACCAACACGAGTCTGATCGAGGTTTCGCGTTCCGGAACCAACAGCCGATCGTTCGCGGTGTTCGTCTCACCGCACGGGGCGAGACGCCGAAACCGGATCACTTGGGCGAAGTCGGGAACATTGCCGACTCCAGCGAGGCACAAACCCGTTCGCGGCCCGTGTACTTCGGAGTGGCGTTCGTCGACACGCCGGTCTACGACGGCACGTTGCTCGGTGTCGGCGCGGCGGTAGAGGGCCCGGCGCTCATCGAAGAGCCCTTCACAGTCGTGGTCGTGCCTCCGGGTATGCGCTGCCGGCTCGCCGAGCACCTGAGCTACGAGCTCCTTCCGACCGCCTGACGTGCCTGCGTTCTTCTCCGCTGACGAGCTCACGATCATCGCGGCCGCGTGCGAGCGTCTGTTGCCCCGCGACGACGACCTCGGCGCTCCAGGCGCGACTTCGGCGGGCGTCGCGCACTACATCGACGGCTTGCTGGGGGCCTTCACGTACGATCCACCTCGCATCTGGGCCGGCGGCCCGTTCTCGGGTCGTCACGGGGGCGAAGGCAAGTTCGAGGAGTTCGTTCCGCTCGGCGCCATGGACGAGTTGGCCTGGCGCACTCGGATCGAAGGCTCACGCGGCTTGTCCGAGCGCGAGTTCAACGGACCCGTCGTCGGCTGGCAGCAGCGCTACCGGACCGGGCTCGCCCAACTCGGCGCCGACTTCGCGACCGCGTCGGCGGAGGAACAGGATCGACGCCTCGACTTGGCGGCGCCGTTCAAGTCGCTGTTGTACAGCCACGCCTGCGAAGGCATGTACGGAGACCCTGTCTACGGAGGAAACCGCGACGGGGCCGGTTGGATGTTCATCGGCTTCGACGGTGACACCCAGCCTCGAGGTTTCACCGATGCGGAGGTGACCATCCCCGACGTCGTGTCGGAGCGCCGGCGTGCTTGACGCACGGGTTGTGATCGTCGGGACGGGGCCGGGCGGAGCAACCTTTGCCGACGCGGTGACGCGTGCCGGATGGGATTGCATCATCCTCGAAAAAGGTCGGAATCATCTGCTGGAGCTCGAGCCGCCGTTCGCCCCGAAGGGTGACTTCTCGAACGACGAGATCAAGTTCGTCTACCGCCACTTCCTAGGTCCCGACCCGTTGCTCGAACCGAGGACGTTTCGACGAGACCACAATGACGGCGACCGCTTGTTCAGCGGTGAGGTCAACAACCTGCCGAGCACGGTCGGTGGCGGGGGTGTGCACGCCGACGGCAAGCTGCCCCGCTTCCGTGAGGTCGACTTCAGGTTGCACAGCGAGCTCGGTCCCATCGAGAGCTCGACGATCGACGACTGGCCGATCACCTACGACGACCTCGAGCCTTACTACGCGGAGGTCGAGCGATCGATCGGCGTCGCCGGGGACGCCGATGCCAACCCATTCGCATCGTGGCGCTCCGGCCCGTACCCGATGCCTCCAGGTGCGGACATGTTCGGGGCCACGCTCTCGGCCGCGGCCGCAGAACGGCGGGGGCTGCATCCCTATCGCGCTCCAACGGGCGCGAACAGCGTCGCCTACGACGGCCGGCCGGCGTGCAACAACTGCGGATTCTGCGGGATGTACGGCTGTCCCATTCACGCCAAGGGCGATCCGATCGCACTCCTTCGGCGCGCATTGCTGACGGGTCGCTGCGAGCTTCGACCGGAGAGCCACGTCGTCGACGTCACGCTGGATGGATCCCGTCGAAGCGCCACGGGCGTGCGCTATCTCGACAGCGGTGGGGTCTCTCACGAGGTGCGTTCCGAGTATGTCGTGCTGGCGTGCGGCGCGTTCGAGACCCCGCGACTGCTGTTGTCGTGCGATGTGGCCAATTCGTCGGGGTTGGTGGGACACAACCTCATGTTTCACTTTCAAACGCTCACGGTCGGTGGATTCTCGGTCCCGCTGTTCGGCAGCCGAGGCCGCTCCGTCACGCATCTTCACGACGATCACATCGTGCCGACCAGCCTCGACCTGACGGCGGCGCGCGAGGCCGGGTTGCCGTACTTCCGGGGCGGCATCGTCGAGCACGGTGCGGCCGCGGCGCCGATCATGGAAGCAAAGACCTACAGCCCGGGATCGGGGCACAACGTCTCGATGCGGCGGTCCGATTTGCGCGATCGATTGTGGGTTTTCACGATGCAGGGTGAGGATCTGCCGCAATCTTCGAACCGAGTCGACCTGGACCCTTCCGTGCGGGATGTGTTCGGCCGGCCATCAGGACGCGTGACCTACTTGCCTCACGACCACGAGGTCGCCGCCTCGCGGCATTTCGCCAAGACGCTCGAAGAGGTGATGCTGGATGCGGGAGCGGAGTGGTCGTTCTCGACGACATCGCCTCCGGTCGGCGAGATCACGGCGCTCGACCGGCACAACCCCCTTGGCTTGGCGCCGGCGTCCCGTCACGTCATGGGCACATGTCGCATGGGAGACGACCCTCGCTCGAGCGTGGTCAACCGCGAAAGCCGATTTCACGACGTCGACAACCTCCTCTGCGCCGATTCGTCAGTGTTCGTCACCTCCGCCGGCTACGGCCCGACGTTGACCCTGGCTGCGCTCTCGTTGCGAGCCGCGTACCTGCTCACCGGCGACACCCGACCGCCCACCACACCGGCCGGCTGACCATCCCCGATCGGGGACAAACAACGGTTTACCGTCATGTGCACGTAAGAAAACGTTTGCCGGCAGACCGGCGTCTTTGTCTGGAGGCACCAAGTGGAGACAAGAGACAACAGCGGCATCGGTTGGATCACCTTCGCAGCAGTCATGATGATGCTCGCGGGCATGAGCAACGTGTTGAACGGCCTGTGGGCACTTGATCGCAAGGACCTGCCGATCGATTCCGTCGTGTTCGACGACAATCTCGAGGCGTGGGGCTGGTTCTTCGTGATCATGGGCATCGTGCTCGTGATCGCCGGGTTCGCGCTCTTCAACAACTCGCAGTGGGCCCGGTGGCTGGGCATCGCGGTGGCCGCCTTCTCCGCTCTGATCAACATGACATGGCTGTTCCAGTACCCGATCTCATCGTTGATCCACATGACTTTGGCGGTGCTCGTGATCTACGCGCTCGCGATCTACGGCGACAAGGACTACGTCTGAACGCCTGAAGCGTCGGCGCTCTGCTCGGCCTGCCGGATCAGCCACGCGGCAGGCCGAGTAAGCGTTCGCCGATGATCGTCCGTTGGATCTCCGACGTCCCACCAGCGATCGACGCGGCCTTGCTCCAAAGCCACTGACGTTGCCACGCTCCGGTGAGCGGCGCCGCTGCTCCCGTGGCGCGAACGGCAGCCGACGACAGATGTTGGCTCATGTCCGACCACGCCAACTTCACCCAGCTCGACTCGGCGCCGGGCTCTACACCGCGGGCCAGACGCGACAAGGTCCGCAGGTTGTGCAGACGCAGGATCCGTAGCTCGACGAACGCTTGCGCCAGCTCGTCGCCGACTTCGATGCTGTCCAGCATCCCGGCCTCCCGGGCCTCGTGGTAGAGGCGCTCGAGAAAGGCTTCGTGCACGACCTGCTCCTTGAACGGAAAGTTGGTGCCGCGTTCATGGGCGAGGGTCGTGTTGGCCACCGCCCAACCGTTGTCGATGTCACCGACGAGATGGGTCTCCGGCACGAACACCTCGTCGAGGAACACCTCGTTGAACTCCGCCTCACCGGTGATCTGGATCAACGGTCGAATCTCGATGCCGGGCGACTGCATGTCGACGACGAGGTACGAGATGCCGTGATGCTTCGGCGCGTCTGCGTTCGTTCGAGCCAAGCAGATGCCCCATCTCGCGTGTCGGGCGTACGAGGTCCAGACCTTCTGACCCGTCAGGAGCCAACCGTTCTCGACGGACTGCGCCTTCGTCTGCAGCGAGGCGAGATCAGAGCCCGCGTCAGGTTCGCTGAACAACTGACACCAGATCTCACTGGCGTCGAGGATCGGCGGCAGCCATGTGCGCTTCTGCTCGTCGTCACCGTGCGCGAGCAGCGTCGGACCTGCGAGGTTTATGCCGACACGATTCACCGGCTGCGGTGCACCCGCCCGGGCGTACTCCATGTTGAAGATCGCCACCTGCACCGGTGACGCGCCTCGGCCGCCGTACTCGCGAGGCCACCAGATGCCCACCCATCGATCGGCGGCAAGCCGTGCCTGCCATTCACGTCCCCATGCGACCTCGTCGTCGATGGAGCCGAAGGTGGGCGGGCTGCTCGCGTTGTCGCGCAGCCAGTCGCGGACCTCGATGGCGAACGATTGCTCGTCGAGCGAGAAGGACAGATCCATGGTTCACAGATCCCAGAAACGTTCTCGACCGGCCTCGACGAAACGTTCTCGCAAGGCAGTCTCGCCGGCGGGGGTGAACGGCTCGTACGACCCTGCGCCCCGCGGCCGGACGTAGAGATCGTCGGTGCCGACGCGGTCGCGACGGAACTTCTCGCGGACCAGCGTTCTCTTGACGACCTTGTTCGTGCCGGTCGTCGGGAGCTCTTCGGCCGCGCGCACGTAGCGCGGCCGCCACTTCGGCCCGATGTCGGGCAAAGCATCCAGCCAGCGGGCGAAGCCCGCACCGTCGAACTGGACGCCGGCGCGTAGCACGAGCGCGGCCATGACCTGATCGCCGGCTTGCTCGTCTGGCACGCCGTACACCGCCGCCAGGACGACGTCGGGATGACGGGACAGTGCGTCCTCGATCGGTCCGGCCGGGAAGTTCTCGCCGTCGACACGGATCCAGTCCGCGTTGCGCCCAGCGAAGAAGAGGTTTCGGTCCTGGTCGACGTAGCCCAGGTCGCCGCTCCAGTACCAGCCGTTCCGGGTGGTCACGGCGGTTGCCTCGGGGTTGTTGTAATAGCCCTCGAACGGGCCGGCGCCATTCACGTTGACTATCTCACCCACGCAGTCCTCGGCGTTGGTCAGCCGGCCTTGCGCATCGAAGGTGGCGATGGGTAGCTCGTTGCCACTGTCGTCGACGATCTTGATGTGCGTTCCGGCGATGCCCATCGCGCCCGGCTTGACGTCACCATCTCTGTCGAGCGAGATGCCGCCTTCGGTAGCTCCGAACGCGTCGATCACCTCCACATCGAACCGGCGGCTGAACGTCTCGACGACGTCGGGCGACCCTTCATTGCCGAACGCGATGCGCAACGGATTTTCCGCATCGTCGGGCTTCTCGGGTGTCGCAACGATGTAGGACAGCGGCTTTCCCGTGTAGTTGAAGTAGGTCGCGCCATACCGACGGACATCCGGCAGCCAACCCGACGCGCTGAACTTTCGCGCCAACGCCACGGCGCCGCCGTACACGAGAGCAGGCGCCCAGCCGACCATGATGGCGTTCGAATGGAAAAGCGGCATGCCCACGTAGCCGATGTCGTCGCGTCCGACGCCCAGGATCATCCCCAAGCGTGTTCCGGTGGTAAGGATTCTGCGCTGGCTACAGATCACCGCCTTCGGCGCAGATGTCGTGCCAGAGGTGAAGATCAATGCCCAGGTGGTCGATGGGTCAGGCTCGAACCCGCGATCGTCAGGGCTGCGAACAGACAGTTCGGTCTCGAGGTCAGAGCCGATCGTCGCGACCGGATCGCCATCCCGAGGAAAGCGGTGAGACACGACGATCCGATCCTCGCCGAAGGGAAGTTGATCGACGATCGGCTCGAGCGCAGTTGCATGAACCGGCTCCGTGACCAGGAGCGCCGCATCGGTGTGCACGATGTCGCGAAGGAGATGCTCGCCCTGACGAGTGTGGTTCAGCCCGACAACCGCCGCCCCTGCCAGCGCGGCACCGGCGAACGCGAAGAGGTAGTCGGGCGTGTTGTCGAGCAGCACGGCCACATGAGGCGGCCGGTCTGGCGGCAACACAGCCTGAAAGTAGGCCGCCCACCGACATGACTCGGCGACGAAGTCGGCGTGGTTCCACTGCTGGTCGCCGAACAGCAGCCCCGGTGCTTCACCGATGGTGGGGTCATCGCGATTCCTCCGCAGCAGCGCCGCGATGCTGGGCACGGGTGGAACCGCCTGGCCGGGCTCCGGAACCGAACCCTGTGTCATCGATCGTTGCCCGGCCTCGGCCATCGAGCCGCAGTGTACGGCACGTTCCTGACGTCGATGTCAGGAACGAGGGCCGCACCTGACGTTGGCGTCACGTACGCAACTAGCCTCACCGCCAATGCCCGCTCGGAAGCGCAGTTCCACGGTTGCGGAGAACGGCGACGACCGACTGGTTGGTCGCGCCGGCACTCCCGCGCAGGGGCGCGAGTTGCGAGCGCGAGGACAGCGGACCATGCGACGGCTCCTCGACGCGGGCATCGCGGTGTTCGCATCGCGCGGCTACCACTCGGCCCGGGTCGACGACATCGTGAAGGCGGCGAAAACGTCACACGGCACCTTCTACCTCTACTTCGCCAACAAGGAAGATCTCTTTCAGGCCCTTGTCGCCGACGTCGCCGACGAGCTGGCGGCGCTGACGGAATCCCTGGGCGCCATCGGCCCCGGTGATAGCGGTCGTGTCGAGCTTCGCGCCTGGCTCGAACGATTCGCCGACATGTACGAGCACTACGGTCCGGTGATCCGCACGTGGACCGAGACCGAGCTCGACTCGACCGAGGTCGGCCGGATGGGCACCGACGTGCTCGGCGATTTGACGCTCCGCCTCGCCGACAGGGTGTCGGCCGCGGGAACCGATGTGAACCCACAGCTCGCGGCCATGGCGGCCGTGGCCATGATCGAGCGGTTCAACTACTTCGTGCTGTCCCGCCAGGTCGCGGCCAACCGTGGCGAAATGATCGATACGCTCGCCGGCGTCGTCCATCGAGCCCTGTTCGACTGAACCTGACGCCCGTGTCACATTTTGGGGCTAGGGTGAGGCGATCCGGCTCGGATGACGCATTCGACCAGCGTTCGACCAACCTCGGGGGGAGGTCACGATGGGCAAGCGGGCCTTGCTCTTGCTCGCGACGGTGACATTGATCGTGAGCGCGTGCGGCAACGTCGACGAGGGCTCGCAGGAGTCGTCGGACAACGACACACCCAACACCACGGCCAGCGGCGCCGACCTACAAACGCACATCCCGTCGACGCAACCAGGGGTCACCGACACCGAGATTCGCGTGGGAGGAGTCGCGTCGATCACCAACCCGCTCGGGGGCAACTACGACCGCTCCTTCCAAGGCGTGAAGGCCTACTTCGCCATGATCAACGAGCAGGGCGGCCTCTACGGACGCCAGCTCGAGTTGGTCGCCGAGCGGGATGACCAGGTCGCGAGGAACCAAGAGGAGATCCAGGCTCTACTGTCCGAGGACATCTTCGCGGTGATGCCGATCGCGACGCTTCTGTTCACCGGCGCCGATACCTTGGCGGCTTCGGGTGTCCCTGCGTTCGGTTGGAACATCAACCCGGAGTGGTCCGGCCCCCCGAACTTGTTCGGCGAGCGCGGTTCGTACCTCTGCTTCACCTGCGGGCTTCCCGGAGGGCCGTGGCTGGCGCAGAACAACGGGCGGTCGAACGTCGGCATCCTCGCCTATCAGGTTCCGCAGTCGGCTGATTGCGCGAAGGGCGTGAAATCTGCCTTCGAGAAGTGGCCAACCGCAGAGGTCGTATTCGAGGACACTGCTTTGACCTACGGCACGACCGACTTCAGCGTGCAGGTGGGCAAGATGAAAGATGCCCAGGTCGACTTCGTGGCCACCTGCATGGACACCAACGGTGTGACCAATCTGCAGCGTGAGCTCGACGAGCAGGACGTCGACGTCACGCAGAGCCTGCCGAACGCCTACAACCCCGAGTTCGTCGACAGCTTCGGCGACTTGTTCGAGGGCTCCTACGTTCTGCCCTGGGCCATGCCGTTCGAATCGGCCGATCCAGTTCCCGCGCTCGCCAACTACCTCGAATGGATCGAGAAGACCGATGGCGAGAAAGACGAGCTGTCCATGGCCGGATGGCTCAACGCCGACCTCTTCTACAAGGGTCTGGTCGCGGCAGGACCCGAGTTCACCCGCCAATCCCTCATCGACACGATCAACCAGATGCAATGGGATGCCGACGGCCTGATCCCAGGCGTCGATTGGACGATCGCCCACGAGTCTGATCCCGACACGAGCTGCTATTCAGTCGTGAAGATCGAGAACGGCGAGTTCGTCCCGCAGTTCCAAGAACCGGGCAAACCATTCGTCTGCTTTGACAACACGAGTCCCACGTTGCCGGATCCACCGGAAAACAAAGCCGGCATCTTCCGCTGACGGTCGACCGTGAGCTCTGGCCGTAGCGCACTGCGATGAGCGACTTCCTGGGCTACGCGATCACGGGCATACCGATCGGGTGCGTCTTCGCACTCATGGCCATCGGCATCGTGCTGACGTACAAGACGTCGGGGGTGTTCAACCTCGCCTTCGGAGCGCAGGCGTTCGTCTCGGCCGCGATCTACTACGACACCGTCGCTCGTCACGACTGGCCGCCGGTTCTGGGCTTCGTCGTCGCGGTCCTCATAGGCGGACCGTTGCTCGGGCTGCTGCTGAACCAGTTGCTCTACCGCCATCTCCGGACGGCACCTGCCATCGCGAAGTTGGTCACTTCCCTCGGCCTTCTCGTGGCGATACCGCAGGTCGTCAAACTCTGGTTCGGTACGTCACCCGCCTACAGTCCGCCAGGTTTGATCCGATCCGACCGCCTCTTTCTGTCGGGTGAACTGACCCTGAACGTCAATGAAGTCACCACCATCGCGGCGACCATCATCGTCGTCGTCGGTCTCAGCGTGCTGTTCAGGAAGACCAACCTCGGACTGCAGATGCGGGCAGTCGTCGAGAGTCCGCGCATGACCGAGCTCAACGGTGTGAACGCCAACCGTGTCGGTGCGGTCTCGTGGATGTTGTCGAGCCTGTTCGCCGCGCTTGCCGGCGTGTTGCTCGCACCGCTGTTCGCGCAGGTAAGCGAGCTGAACTTCTTCACCTTGCTGGTCGCCGCGCTGGCCGCCGCTGCATTCGGACGTCTGTCGAGCATTCCGCTCACGCTCGTCGGTGGACTCTTGCTGGGGGTTCTGGGACAGCTCTTTGCTGGCTACCTTCCGCAGAACAGCGTGCTCGCACAAGGATTGCGCCCATCGCTCCCCTTCGCCGCACTGTTCCTGCTCCTGTTGTTCTGGCCAGGATTGCGCCAGCCACGCGAGATCAGCGATCCCTTGGCCGGTGTCGACCCGCCGCCGCCAGCGCCGCCGGCCGCCATACGAACGCGCGGCCTCACCTTGTTCACGAGGGCCTTCGCCATCGGCTTCATAGGGGTCGTCAGCCTGCTCACTTTGACGACCCTGAATGACTACTGGGTCGTACTCGTGACCAAGGGAGTGATCATGGCGACGATCTTCCTTTCGTTCGTGATCATCACGGGCTTGGGCGGCCAGGTGTCGTTGTGCCAGGCATCGTTCGCCGCCGTGGGCGCCTTCGCCGCCGGACAACTCGTGGCCAACAGCGGGATGAGCATCCTTCTGGCGATGGTGATCGGCGCGGCTATCGCCGCCGTCGTAGGTGCGTTCCTCGCTTTGCCCGCACTTCGCTTGGGTGGCATCTACCTCGCGCTCGCCACGTTGGCCTTTGCACTGATGTTCGAGACGGTTTTGCGCCCCCTCGACTGGGTAAGCGGAGGCACCCGCCCGCCACGGGTACCTCGGCCGACCATCGGCGGCATCGACTTCTCAGATGACAAGAACTTCTTTCTCCTCGCGCTCGTACTGCTCGCGTTGGTTGCGCTCTTCGTCCTGGTGCTGAAGCGTGGCACCACCGGTCGATTCCTCGACGCGCTGCGAGGCAGTGAGACCGCGGCCTCGTCCATCGGCATCAATCCGTTTGCGGCGAAGGTCGTTGCCTTTTCGATCTCTGCCGGCATCGCCGGCTTCGGCGGAGCGTTGCTGGCCTCGTTCGAAGGACGGGTCTTCTACGAAGCGAACATGACCTATTTCTTCGGGCTCGTATGGGTCGTGCTCGTCGTGACCCTGGGAGCTCGTTCGATCCAAGCGGCGATCACCGCTGGCGTGAGCTTCGTCGTCTTCGCTCCCCTCCTCACCGAGATCACGCCCCTCAGCCAGACGACCGCACAGGCGCTGGCGTTCATCCTGTTCGGGCTCGGCGCGCTGACCTACGCCAGACATCCTGAAGGAATCATCGAAGCGCAGACCCGCAGGTCTTTGCTGAAGATAACGCGATGGCTCGACCGCGGAGACGAGGGCCGTCCGGATCAGGAGCAACGCGAACGCGACGCCCGTGTCGCGGTGGGAGCGGGTCGGTGACACTGCTCGACGCACACGAGGTGAGCAAACGTTTCGCGGGCATCGCCGCGCTGAGCGGCGTCTCACTCGAGGTCGGCGCGGGTGAGTTCGTCGGGCTCATAGGCCCCAACGGTGCCGGCAAGACGACGTTCTTCAACTGCCTGTACGGGTTCCTCAAGCCCGACGCCGGGCGCGTGCTGTTCGACGACCGAGACGTCACGCGCCTGCCGACCTACCGGAGAGCTCGCCTCGGGCTGGCGCGAACCTTTCAACGCACGGAGCTCTTCGCCGGTATGACGGTCCGAGATCATTTGCTCGTCGCCGAGCACGCTCGAACCAGCGGTGTCACGTTGTGGCGCGATTTCGCCTTGCGGGGTCGAGACTCCGACGAGCAGCGTCAGAGCGCCGACGAGATGCTCAGCCTGCTCGGATTGGCCGACGATGCCGACCGGCCGATCGAGTCCCTCTCACTGGGGCGCACGCGCCTCGTCGAGCTCGGGCGGGCGCTGATGAGCCGGCCACGCCTGTTGTTCCTCGACGAGCCGTCGTCCGGGCTCGATCGAACCGAGACCGACGAGATGGCCCGCGTCCTCACCGACGCGCAGCGAGAGCACGGAACGGCCGTGCTGCTCATCGAGCACGACATCGACTTGGTGCAGAAGGTCACGGCTCGGCTCTACGTTCTCGATTACGGCAAGCTCATCGCGTCGGGCGAAACCACCACTGTCATGGACGATCCTGAGGTGCGCCACGCCTACTTGGGAGTGACCGCATGAGCAGCGGAGCGCTGCTCATGCTCGACCACGTGAGTGCCTCCTATGGACCCTTTCGCGCTCTCTTCGACGTTTCACTGGCCGTCGGCCACGGGGAAGCCGTGGCGCTGCTGGGGACGAATGGCTCGGGAAAGACCACAGTCGCTCGGGTCTGCACCGGCTTGATCGTGCCGACCGAAGGCACAGTGTCCTTCGATGGTCGCGACGTCACCCGCCGACGCACATACGAGTTCGCGCGCGCCGGAGTCAGCCATGCACCCGAGGGGCGCTCTGTCTTCGCGACGCTCACCGTCGAGGAGAACCTGACGCTTGCATTCCGCGAAGCGTTCGGTCGCGCCGGAACACGTGATGCCCTCGACAATGCCTACGCGCTGTTTCCGCGCCTCGGCGAGCGCGCACGGCAGCTCGCGGGGTCGCTCTCCGGCGGCGAGCAACGGATGCTGGCACTGGCACGCGTTTTGGTACACCCGCCCAAGCTCCTCGTCGTCGACGAGCTGTCCCTTGGTCTGGCGCCGATCATCATCGAAGACGTCTACCGCAGCCTCTCGCAGCTGCGAGAGAAGGGCGTCGCGCTCCTGGTCGTCGAGCAACAGGTCGAACACGCGCTCGAGCTGGCCGACCGCGTCGTCGTGCTCAGTCGAGGCGAGGTGTCTTACGACGGCCCGCCCGTTGCTGTGGAAGATCTGACCCCGCACTTCCTGCCAGAAGCGAGGGTGGGACAAACCTGAGATGGCCACGATGCCGGCCGCCGTCATCGAGGGCCCAGGCGCGATCGTCGTCCAGCCGTACCCGAAGCCCACCGTCGACGACCGCGACGTCCTCGTCGAGGTCAGCTTCTGTGGCGTCTGCGGGTCCGATATCCACATGGCCCTCGAGGGTTGGGCCGCGCCCGGCACCATCGCCGGTCACGAATGGACTGGGATCGTCAGCGAAGTGGGCACGGAGGTCGAACGCTGGTGTGTCGGTGACGCGGTCGTGGGCGGTCCGGCACGGCGATGCGGGCGCTGCCGCCATTGCCGTGCCGGACGACCCTCGTTGTGTGACGAGCGATCCACGCCGGGAAAGTCCGAATGGACCGGTGCGTTCGCGCGCTACATCCGAGTGCACGAAGACGAGTTGCTGGCCCTGCCGGACGAGCTCGATCTTCGAGAAGCCGCCTTGGCCGAGCCTCTCTCGGTCGCCCTCCACGCCATCACGCGATCGCAGCTGCAGCCCGGCGAGAGCGCCCTCGTGATCGGTGCGGGGCCCATCGGCCAGCTGCTGCTCGCCGCCCTCCGGGCGCGGGGATGGTTCAACGTCGGGGTCGTCGAACCGGCGCCGGCGCGACAGGAGCTGGCGCGCGCACTCGGTGCCGCGACCGTGTTTCATCCCGACGAGCTCGACGTGCCGTCGATCGCCGAACCCGAGCGCATCGTCGACTCCGCAGTCGACGTGGTTTTCGAGTGCTCGGGCAAACGGGTGGCGATGGAGGCGGGGCTGGCGCAGCTCCACCGCGGCGGACGACTCATCCTCGTGGGAGCCGGCATCGAACCGCCGAAGCTGGACCCCAACCGCATCTTGCTGAACGAGATCGTGATCACGGGATCATTTGTGTACGACGCCGATGGGTTCGAGCAGGCGCTCGCCCTCCTCACCTCCGATGCGATGCCAGTGGACCTGCTGCTCGAGCCCGGCACCGTTCCCCTCACCGGGCTGGCCGCCGCCATGCGGCACCTCGCGGCGGGTGAGCTCGCCGCCAAGGTGTTGGTGGCACCGGGCTCGGAACCGACAGAAGGAGAAAATCATGGCTGAGCGGCCGAGACTTCCGCGGTTCAACCATGTGGCGATGAGCGTCCCGGCGGAGCTGCTGGACGAAGTCACGCGATCCGAGATCCTCGACTTCTATGCCGAGGTGTTCGGATGGCAGGAAGCACCGGGGATGACGATCGATCGCGAGCGGCTGGTGCTGATGGCCCATCGCTACGACCAGTTCGTCTTCCTCGTCAGCGACGAGAATCCGATGCAGGCGCCGCGACTCGATCACTGGGGCCAGGCCGTGTCGTCGCGGGACGAACTCGACGAACTGTACGAGCGGGCGCGGCGCTACCGCGATAAGGACGACCGCGTGGACATCATCGACCTTCACGCCGACAGCTATCCCGGCGTCACGATCCACGCGTTCTACGTGCGGTTCCTCCTACCGCTCATGCTCGAGACCCAATACTTCGAGTGGGATCCCGCCTGAGACCGCCCACCAATCCCGCCCCCCTCACCAACCTGGTATGGATTCAGGGGTCGGAGGCACCGGATCCATACCAGGTTCGAGCAGCATGCGTGCGGGGCGATCAGGAAGCGGCGCGCTCGACGTCGGCGGGCTCGTCGACGCGAACCGCGCCCTCGGGCATCTCGACCTCGGGGGCGGCGACCTGCTCGGGGATGCCCTGTAGGTAGCGCGCATGCTGCACGGCCAGGAAACGGTGCACAGCCTTTACGACGCGACGGGTGCGAATCGAGGTGAACACGTCGAACGCGTGCTGAGCTCCGTGCAATTCGAGGTAGAACACCGGAGCCTTCGAGACCTCACCCAACTTCCTCGCGAACTCGCGGGCGTCCTCGACCGGCGCCAAGGTGTCCCGGTCACCATGGATGACGAAGAACGGGGGAACATCGGGGTGTACACGATCGATCGGTGACGCCTTGGCGAACTCGTCGGGCTCATCAGCGATGAACCGCTTCATGACGATGGGTTCGAGCACCCAGCTGATGAACTCGTCGGGCATCGTGTCGTTGCGGTTCGTGAAGTCATACACGCCATAGAAGGGAACCGCAGCCTGGAACGACGTATCGGCGTCCTCGATGCCGGCTTGGTACTCGAGGTCATTCTCGGTGAGGGCCATCATGGCCGCAAGATGGCCACCGGCCGATCCGCCGGTGACGGCGATGAAGTCGCGGTCGACGTCGTACTCGTCGGCGTGCTCGCGGATCCACGCCACGGCATGCTTGAGGTCGACCAACGGGTCCGGCCATGTCGCGCCCGGGCTGAGGCGATAGTTGGCGTTGAAGCCCACCCAACCCCTGGACGCGAGGTGCTTGAGCAGAGGGATGCCCTGTTCGCGCTTGTCGCCGATCACCCAGCCGCCACCATGGATCTGCAACACGGCTGGTCGGCGGGTTCCCGGCGGCGGGGGCGCGGACGGCCTGAAGACGTCGAGGCGGAGCGTCCTGCCGGCGACCCGGCGGAACCCGATGTCCTTGTCGCGAGAGATCTTGCCCCGATGCACCAAGTCGTAGGTCTCGTCGGCGATCGGCTCCAGGACCTTGTCTGCGAGGAGCCGGGCGGCTCGGCCCGAGAGCAAGATCCTGAGCAGGGCGAGCCAGTTGATCACGAGCAGGCCCAGCGCAATCCACCCGACCGGGCGGTCCAGGGCATCGAGCCAGATGAACATCCCGGCGGCGGCGACCTCCCAGATGAGGTGCCACCACACCAGCTCGATCGTGAGCCAGGAGGCGAAGAAGCTCGGCAGGAAGAGCAGCTTGTTCCGCCGAACCGGCACGTACGCGTTGAGCGTGAACAACGAGACCACGACGCTGAGAGCGAGAAAGATCCAGGAGATCATCCCGACCAGTGTGCCCGGCCAGAGCGCACGAGGGCGAGTCCTCGCTCCCTTTCATCGCAATGACCCGATCACCCCGAAATTTTTTCGTCCGGGCCTGGCCGCTTCGCGTCCGAAGGAGGCAAACTGGCGTGAGCCACTGCAGGTATGAGCAGGCGAGGGGATCACGTGGAGCGACTTTCGGGGCTCGATGCCTTCTTCCTCTACATCGAGACGCCGACCATGCATACCCACGTCGCGCTCACGGCGGTGCTCGATCCATCGACGATGCCCGGCGGCTACTCGTACGAGAAGATGCGCCGTCATATCGCCGACCGCGTGCACCTGGTCCG
>Ga0299914_10001648_pt1 | contig 14978 bp, 17 predicted proteins | sample RVTome_10_FD_201361 | JGI IMG/M metagenome (GOLD analysis project Ga0299914, IMG submission 201361) | Soil microbial communities from uranium-contaminated site in the Upper Colorado River Basin, Wyoming, United States - RVT153D57 (version 2) ...
GCCAGGCGTTCCTTCAGAATGTCCAGGGCGGTGCGCGAGGTCTGGCCGCCCGGCGGTCCGAACAGCGAGTGTCCCGAATGCGAGAGCCAACGCACGACCAGAACAATCAAGCCGGCCAGGACGGCGAGCAGCAGGATCATCATCACGAAGCCGAAGAACATGTGAACCATGCCGCCCCCGTCCCACATTATGCCCGGACCCCAGTAGCGATCGCCAGGCTGGGCCAGCGCAAACGATGGCAGAGCGAGCCCGACGAGCAGGGCCGCACCGGTCAAACCGCGAAGCTTCATGATCGCTCTCCTTAGTCGGCGAGGGAACCGGCTCCCGCTCCTGGTTGCATCGGCCCAGTCCCGTTCTCTGAACTGGCCGAATCCGGCAGCCGACAGAACCCCTGGGGCGGCACGGCGAGCGCGCCGTTGAACTTGCTCGACATGTTCTGGAAGGCGATCAGCGCAGTGAGCTCGACGATCGCGTCGTCATCGAAATGCTCCTTGAGCCGTCCCATCAGATCATCCGTGACCCCATATCTGGCCGCGTGGCCGCCTCGGCGTACTCGAGCGCCGTTCGCTCCCGCGCGCCGAACAGGTTGCTCTAGCGCCAATGGTCCAGCGCCTCCAGCTTTTCGAAGGCCACGCCACGCTTCAATAGCGTCGCCGAGTTGCTGTCCACGCAGAAGCGTTAGTGGTTGATCTGCGAGACGCGCACCGTGAGCAGGGAGCGCAGCGCCGGCTCGATCGGCGACCGCTTGCGATCGATCACCCCATACAAGAGCGCCACCCCGAGAAACAGCTTCGGCGAGCGCGCCCAAAGCAGGGCGGAATCAAGCGGCCGACCGTACTTTCGGCGCTGATTCCACAAAAACGGGCGCAGGTACCAAGGGTAGACCCCGGCCGGCCCGATCCTCATGGCCCAAGGGTTCCCGCGATGACTTGATGCTCGTGACCGCGCCTCAGGCGCCGATCTCTATATATGACGCGATATCGGTTCCAGTGACTGGAAGGTCAAGACCCCGGGTTAGTGTGGGATCGGTTGCGGCTCAGAAGTCGAACTCGTCGATGTTGTCCTTGTTGTAGATGAAGGGCGGCCCGAGCAGGACCTCGCTGCCGTTGACGATCTGCAGCGTGCCCAGGCGGCTGGCCTCGACCTCCTTGTCGCCCGGCTCGAGCTTGCCGTCGACCACGGCGCGCGTGACGTGCACCGCGGCATAGCCCAGATCGACCGGGTTCCAGAGCACCACGGACTTCACGCAATCCGACGCGACGTAGGGCTTCATGGCGTTCGGGGTGGCGAGGCCGACCACCGCCACCTCGCCGCACAGGCCGGCCTGGGTCACGGCCTCGGCGGACGCCGGGGTCGCGACGCTGGTCATGCCGAACAGGCCGTCGAGGTCGTCGCCATACTTGTTGATCAGCGTGGTCGCCTGGTTGAAGGACAGGATGTTGTCCTCCTGCGCCTCGACCGTCTCGAGCCATTCGAGATCGGGATGGCACTCTTGCGCGTAGGCCCACATCTCGGCGATCCAGCGCGCCTGGTTGGGGGTCGTGAAGGTGCTGGTGACGATGCCGAAGCTGCCGTCCTCGTCGATCTCGGCCACGATGGCGTCGATCATCGCCTTGCCGATGCCGTTGAACTCGGCCTGGTTGACGAACCATTCGCGCGCCTCGGGCACCGAATTGGCATCGTAGCCGACCACGTGAATGCCCTCGCCCAGCGCCTTCTTGAGCACCGAGCCGATGGCCACCGGATCGTTGGCGGCGAACAGGATGCCGTCGACCCCGCGCGTGACGTAGTTGTCGATGAAGGTGATCTGGTCGTCGATGTTGGCCTCGGTCGGGCCGTCGGTCGTGACCTGGACATTGCCGAGCTCCTCGGCCGCCTCCTGCATGCCCGCCGTGGTCGCCGCGAAGTAGCCGATGCCGACCAGCTTCGGCACGTCGACCAGGGTGATCTCCTGGCCGGCGAGGTCGGGGGCATCGGTCGGCTGGCCGCCGTCGTACTCCTTGGCGACCACCTCGGCGCCGCCTTCGCCCGAGCAGGCGAGCGGATTGACGTCGAGATCGTCGGCGCCGGCCCAGCGCTCCTGCGCGAGCGCCGGCCCCGCCAGCAACGCGGCGCCCATTGCCACCACAGTCGTTCTCAGCATGGTCCTTTGCCTCCCTGAAACGCCACGATTGGCGCCACCTTAGCCCGACCGCCGTCGCCCCGCCAGCACCTGCTTGCGGCCCCGACTTGTTGGGGTTGCTCTCGTCACACCGTGGCCACCGTTCGGCTCGCCCTGTCTCAGCCGTCGCTCCCGCTGACTCCTAATCAAGGTCTTGCGCAGGCGATCGGCTTCATGTGAGCGAGTAAGCGAAAACTCTCCTCGGCGGCCTCCGGCATTGGCCAGATCTGCCTGGTGATCTCGACAGTCCGGCGCACGCGGGCAATCGGCGCTGGCAGCTCGCGCCCGGCTGAGAGGGCGGCGTAATGCGCCCGGATCAGATGCAAGGGGGTGCCCGGCGGCGGATCCAGGCCGGTCCCGATCGACACGGCATTGCGTGCGGTCTGGGCCAGCATGCGGAATCCCGATCCGATCACCCTGGCGCCGCGCGCGAAGGTCCTTGGTCCCGGACCGATGCGCGCGCGATCGAGGAGCATGTTCTGGAGGTCGATGCGCAGGGTGGCCCGCGTGCCGTAGACCGTCACCATGAAATCGTCCGGCTGCGGCGTCAGGGAGATGCCGACGTCGGCCGTGAGATCTCCACCCGCGAGCGAGAGGCGCAGCTCGTCGGCGCACTCGTGAGGAAGCCGCCCGGTCGAGCGCGACGACCAGTGGACCGGCTCAAGCTCGCGGCCGCTCGCGGCGAAGGTGACCGAAAGAACGTGAGGCAGCAGGTCCTCAAGCACGCCTCCTGGAAGTCTCGCATACCAAGACGAGGCGGCAGAAGCGTCGGCGGAGATGGCCGTCCGGCGAAGGTCGAATCCCAGGAAGGCGCTGATGTGCACGAGATCGCCCAGGTCGCCGCGCGCAATCATTGCGATCGCCTTGCGGACATGGGGCGCGAAAGCAAAGTTTTCGTCGACACCGACCGAAAGAGCTTTGCCCCGAGCTGCCTCGATGATCGCGTCGCAATCTTCGACCGTCAGCACGGCCGGCTTCTCAACGAGGACGTGAACGCCGCGCCGGATGGCATCGAGCGCGACCGCGGCATGGGTATGCGGCGGCGTCAGGACATGCACCAGCTGCGGCGCGGCTGCCTCGTAGAATCGGTCGGCATCGGCAAAGTGCCTTTCCACCCCGAACCGTGCCGCGAGCGATGCCGCCGCATCCGGGTCGAGATCCAGGATTCCGGTGACGCGCACGCCGGGCAGCCGCTTGAGCGCCTGGAGGTGGAGGGCGGCGATCCGACCGGCGCCAATGATGCCGGCGCGCTCGACCGTCGCTTTGGAAGCATCGGTGGCAACCCCGAGCGACCCGGCGAGCCCGTCGCGCAATGCAACGCGCGGGCGCCAGCCGGTATCGGCCCGGAGCTTCGACGTGTCGTAGCGAGCCTCGACGGCGCGCATGCGCAGCTTCTGCGCGGAAAGGTCGGGCAAGCGAGAGATCCCGGTCAGTCGACGCAGGGCAGCCACCGCTCCATAGGCCAGCGCGACCGGCGGGACCGGCAGGTAGAGGGTGCGGTAGCGATGTCCGCTCAACTCGTACAGCAACTCAAGGTACCCGGCGCGCGTGATCTGATCGTCGTCGACGACCTGGTAGATGTTTTCGGCAGCCGCCGGGTCGGTCCCAAGCGCGATGAGCGCATCGACCACGCTGTCGACATGGACGAGTGGCAACAGGAGGTCGCCCCGTCCGACGGCCACGAACCTGTTGCCCAGGACCACGCCCAGATGCGGGAAGACGGTTCGCCCGGGACCGTAAATCAGGCCCGGGCGAGCGATGACCGTCTCCATGTCGCCGGTGCCGGCAGCGCGAACCAGCGCTTCCGCCTCGATCTTGCCGCAGGCATACGGATCGGCGATATCGCGGGGTGCAAGAGGCCATTCCTCGTCGATCGGGTCTTCCGGTCGGATGTGGCGCTTGTCGTAAACGACGAGCGAGCTGACCAGAACGAAGCGGCGGACGCGGGCAACGCGGCAGGCCTCGAGAAGCCGCCTCGTGCCCTCGACGGTTGTCTCCCGATGCACTTCCCAAGCGCCGGTCATCGCCGCGCCCAGATGGAAGACCACGTCCGCCGCGCGCACCGCCTCGCGGAGCGCAGCCTCGTTGCCGAGGTCGCCCGGCATGAGCGCGACCTCCGCAGGCAGCACGCGCGCGCGAGCCCTGTGGCGGACGAGCGCACGCACCTCCCACCCTCGCCGGACAAGTGCGGAGACGAGGTGACGGCCCAGAAAGCCGCTCGCCCCGGTCACTAAGGCTCTCGAATGCAACCCGGCTCGCTGCTCATGCTCCATGGTGATCCCCAATCGTTCCCTCCTTTGACAGGCCATGCTGTCCGGCGGGGCGTCGTCCTAGCGATGGGTCACGCCTGCTCTGGCGTAGAACCAAGCTCCCGGCACGGCCGTGATGATCGCGCCCAAGGACAGCAGGAGCCCCAGCGCGAAGGACGCTTCGGTATCGATCCCGGCGAGCCCGAGCAGGAACACTAAGCTCATCTCCCGCACGCCCAGACCGCCGGCGACCGAGATCGGCAAGAGCGTGAGGAAGAACACCACCGGCATGAGCGCGACGAGCAGCAGGATCGGGATCTCCAGGCCGAGCGCCCAGGCCGCCACCAGCACCGTTACGACCCGGAACAGCTGAAATCCGAAGGTGAGCGCCATGCTCCAGGCCATCAGGGCAGGTCGGTCCCGATAGGCATCGATGCAGTCGTAGATCCGGGCGAGAGAAGCCCGGGCCGGTGCCAGCCATCGGCCCGGCAATACACGTTGCGCCAGGAGCCGCGGGCGCGGATGCATCAGTGCAGCGATGGCGACCATCAGCAGCAACAGGGCGAGCCAGGCAAGGTGCATCGCCATGCCTGGCAGCTCCATGGGCGCGGCGGCGAGCCCCACCAGCATCAGGCCGGCCAGCGCCAGAACCGACTGCAGCCGCTCAACCAGCACCGACGTGAACGCCAGCGGCAGATTGGAGGTGGTGCGCGTCAGCCCGTAGATCCGCACGAGATCGACACCGCCGGGCATGAAAGTACCGATGAAGCTGCTCACGAGCGAAAGCCGGAGCACGGCCCGGTAGGTCGTCTCGCGGGTCAGCCCGCGCAGCAGAACGTACCACCGCCAGGCGGCAAGCAGCCGGTCGCCGACGACGAGCGCGAACGTCAGCGCGAGGAAGCCCGGCTGTGCATCGCCGAAAATCGCCAGGGTGCGCCCGAGCTCGATCTGGTTCAGCAGGATACCCAGCAGGACGACGCTGATGACGAGCCTGAGCCAGCACCATGTCCGAGGGAAGGAAATTCCTCGCGCCCCCCTGCGGGCTTGAACTATCAGAATGATCGCCCTCCGCCTCCGGACCGCGCCCGAGGGGCGAGACCGCCTCCGCGGCATGGCTGAGCAGCCCACCCGCGGGGCGCGCCCCGCCGAACCGCATGCGCGACACCCGCCGCGCTCCGCCCTATATTCCTCTGGCCCGCGAATCCCGCGTTGTCGACCTCATGACTCTAGCGCCTGCCAACGACCGCCTCGAGCCGGTGCGCCCGTTCGCAGCCCTCCATCGCCTGCGCGTACAGTCGTTCGAGCCTGCGGACGTGCCGCTCAATGCTGAAGGCCTGGGCATGCAGTCGACCGCCCTCGCCGAGCCTTTTTGCCAGGGCACCGTCTGTCAGCACGTCGGCCAGACTCGTGGCCAGGCGATCGACGTCGCCCTTGGGCACCAGGAATCCGGTAGTGCCGTCCAGGACGATCTGACGCAAGCCCTCGGATACGAAGGCCACGACCGGCCGGCCGGCGGCAATGGCCTCCAGCGCGCTGTAGCCGAAAGACTTCTCCCCCACCGATGGCACGGCCACTACGTCCATCGACGCAAGAAGATCCGGCACGTCCTGGCGATGGCCCAGGAACCGGACGACGCTCTCCAGCCCAAGACTCCGGACCAGGGACTCGCAGTCCCCCCGGGCGGGTCCGTCGCCTGCGATCAACAGAACGGCGTCGGGGCAGCGGGCGCGCAATCGAGGCATGGCTTGGATGAGGCAGCTATGCCCCTTTTCCGGACAGAGGCGAGCGGTGGCGCCCACGACCGGAGTGGCGGAGTCAGACCAAGCTCGCCGCGAACGCGTTGGCGCGCCCCCGCCGACGCCTTGCCGATGAGTTCAGCCTTATCCCGTTCGGCACAACCTCAATCTGGTCGGGTGGGACGCCATATTCCCGCACCGCGAACTCTCTGACCGGCTCGGACACGACGATCGTCTTCGTCATCTCCCGCGATGCACGGCGTTGCAAGGCCCTCAGTCCCGGCTGGAGAGGGTGCACGTCGTGGAGGTGAAGCAGGGCGGGTCGCCCAGTGAGCCGGGGGGCGGCGGCGCCGAGCAGCGCTCCCTTCATGCCGCTGAGGTGCAGGAGGTCCACCCCGTGGTCACGAATTACGCGGATCAGGTCAAACAGCGCCGTCGGGTCCCACTTAGAGCGGTTCAGAAAAATGGGAGAGATGCCGTGGGCTTCGAACTGCTCCGCCGCCGGATGCCACGGACGAGGAATGCAGAGCCGCGGCTCGACGGTGCGGCGATCGAAGCCGGTCAGCGTGGTCAGAAAATACGTGGTGGCTCCGTGGATGCAGCCGCCGTCGTAGCCCAGATGATCATTGACGAACAAGACGCGGATCGGCGGGTCTGCGGCGAATCGCCTAGATTCGCGTACCTTCGTGCTGGCCATTCGGCGCGCGAAGTGTACTGGGCTACCCTGGGCGAGCCCGTGCCTCGCGATGGTTCTCATGGCGCTCACCTTTGGTTTCGTCGGCGCAGACTTGGAAGCTGCGTTGCAGACGTTGGGCACGCACCCGCGGCTTGCCGCGTGGTGTCGCGCCAAGGCGCTCGCTAGGGCCGAAGATGCTCGAGCCCAAGCCGAAGCTTGCATGTGGGGACGCAATTAGCGCCGCCTCTGATCCAGCGGGCTATCTCAAGTCGAGTCAAAAATCGGTGAGCCACCGGGAGCGCAGCGGGAGATGAATGCGGGCATCGGGAGCGACGCGGACGCGCGCACAGCCGCCTTCCTGTGGGCGCGAGCCCGCCCGCCCGTGGCGGCCTTCCGCAAACGGCAACTGCCCTAGCCCCTGACCCGAGATGCAGTGGAGGCAGCGGCGTGGAACTGTTGGGCTGCGCTTTCCTCCGCCCAACCGGGGACTATGTCAGTCCACGCCCTCCTGACGCGAGCGCACCCAGTTGGTGATCAGGATCGAGAGGATCAGCACCGCGCCGATCACGACGATGGTCGCATCGCCCTTGACCCCGGTCAGCGCGAGGCCGTTCTTCAAAAGCTGGATCAGGACCACGCCGAGCACCGTGCCGAGGACGGTCCCGACCCCGCCGAAGATGCTGGTGCCGCCCAGGACCACCGCCGCGATCACGTCGAGCTCGAGCCCGGTGCCCATGTCCGAGCGCGTGGTGCTGACCCGCGAGACGAAGATGCAGCCGGCGAGCGCCGCCATGAGGCCGGAGAAGGTGTAGATCGCGAGCTTGTGGCGGTCGACCGGGATGCCCGAGAACCGGGCGGCGAGCTGGTTGTGGCCGATGGCGTAGAGCGAGCGGCCGAAGGTCGTCTTCGCGAGCACGACGCCGCTCACGAGAATCACCGCGAGCAGGATCCAGAGCTGGGTCGGCACGCCCAAAACCTCGCCCTGGCCGAGCTGATAGAACCAGTCCGGATAGCCGCGCACCGAGCGCGCCTGGCTGATGCCCTCGGCAAGGCCGCGGAAAAGGGCAAGGGTCGCAAGCGTCATGATCAGGGGCGGCACGCCGACCCGGGTGATGAACCAGCCGTTGAAGGCGCCGCAGAGCGCCCCCACCACAAGGGTCAGCGCGATCGCGAGCTCGAGCGGCAGGCCGAGGTTCTGCCAGAAGACCCCGAGCAGGATCGCGCACAGGCCCAGGACCGAGCCCACCGACAGGTCGATGCCGCCGGTCACGATGACGAAGGTCATGGGCATGGCGACCAGCCCGACCTCGGCCATGAGCCGCCCCTGATTGAGCAGGTTTCCCGTGGTCAAAAAACGGTCGGACTGGGTCGCGAGAAGCGCCAGCGAGACCACCAGGATGAGGGCGAGCAGCCCCTCGTGGCTGAGGATCGCCGCGCCGGCCCGGCTCAGCGCGTTCGGCGACTTCGATGCGACGGTCGCCACGTACCCTCCTGTGCCCTCGTCATGGCCGGGCATCTCCAATCGAGCCCTGCCTGTCAAGGCCCCTTGCGCCCTCGCCATGGATCACGCCGGGCGCCGCTCTATCTCACGCACCTGCCGGCATCGTCTCGAAGCGGGAGGGGAACCGATGAAGATCAGCGCGCGCAACGTTCTGAAGGGCAAGGTTGTCGAGGTCAAGAAAGGCGCGGTGGCCGCCCAGGTGAAGGTGGACATCCGCGGCGGCAACGTGCTGACCTCGATGATCACGGTCGGCGCGGTCGAGGACCTCGGCCTCGACAAGGGTCAGGACGTCAGCGTGATCGTCAAGTCGACCGAGCTCATGATCGGCCGCTGAGGCGCGGCGTGCAGACCGGCCGGTCGAGGCCCGGCACGCGGCTGATGCAGACCTCGACGCCGTAGACGGCGCGCAGTCGCTCCGAGGTGAGGACGGCCTCGGGCGCGCCCTCGGCGACGATCCGCCCGTCCTGCATCAGCAGCACGCGATCGGCGCAGGCGAACGCTTGGTCGGGTGCGTGGGTCGACATGATGACGCCGATGCCGCGCGCGGCGAGGCCCTGGACCTGCTCCAGCACCATGACCTGATTGCCGAAGTCGAGGCTGGCCGTGGGCTCGTCCATGACCAGGAAGCGCGGCTCCTGGGCGAGCGCTCGCGCGATCAGGACGAGCTGGCGCTGGCCGCCGCTGATCCGCGTATAGTCGGCCGAGGCGAGATCCTCGACGTGCAGGCCGCGCAGCGCGTCGCGTGCCGCCTGCCGATCGCGCTCGCCCGGCATGGCGAACAGGCCGAGATGCGCGGTACGGCCCATCAGCACCGTGTCGAGCACGCGGAACGGGAAGAAGCTGATATGCGCCTGCGGCACGTAGGCAAGCGTCCGCGCGCGCCGCTCGCGCGACCAGCGGGCGAGGTCCTCGCGGTCGATCGTCACCCGCCCGCCTTGCGGAGGAATGAGGCCGAGAATGGTCTTGAACAGGGTGGTCTTGCCGCAGCCGTTGGGGCCGAGCAGGCAGATGACCTCGCCCTCGGCCAAGCGAAAACTCGCGTCCCGCCCGACCGGCTTGCCGGGATAGCCGAAGGCGAGATCTTCGATCTCGAGGCTCATCGCCAGCCCTCCCGGCCACGCGCCAGCAGCCAGAGGAAGAAGGGGGCGCCGAGAAAGGCGGTGAGGATGCCGAGCGGCACCTCGGTCACGGCGATGGTCCGGGCGAGCGTATCGACCATCAAAAGATAGCCCGCGCCCAGCACCATCGCCGTGGGCAGCAGGCGATCGAAGTTGGGGCCGACCAACATGCGCGCGATGTGCGGCATGATGAGCCCGACCCAGCCGATGATGCCGCTGATGGCGACGACCGCGGCGGTCATCAGCGTCGCCGCGACGATGAACACGAGCCGAAGGCGCCGGGCGTCGACGCCGAGCGCCTCCGCCTCCTCGTCGCCGAGCGACATCAGGTTCATGCGCCAGCGCAGGAGGTGCAGCGGCACGAGGCCGAGCAGGACCAGCGGCGCCGCGGTCAGGATGTCGTCGGGCGTCACCGCGGCCAGGCTGCCGAGCAGCCAGAAGGTGATCGCGGGGAGCTGGTCGTAGGGATCGGCCAGCACCTTGAGCAGCGAGATCATGGAGCCGGCGAGCGTGCCCAGCACCACCCCCGCGAGCACCAAGACCAGGACCGGCTCGCGGCCGCGCACGGCGGAGGCGACGGCGTAGACCAGCGCCACCGTGGCGATGCCGAAGACGAAGGCGAGCAGCTGGATGCCGATTACCGGAAGTGACAGAAAAATGCCGAGCACGGCGCCAAGCCCGGCGCCGGCCGAGACGCCCAGGATGTCCGGCGAGACCAGCGGGTTGCGGAACAGGCCCTGATAGGCGGCGCCGGCGGCCGCCAGCGACGCGCCCACCACCAGCGCCGCAGCGATGCGCGGCAGGCGCACCTGCAGGACGACCGTGGCGATGACATCAGGCACCTCCGACGGCCAGCCGAGCAGGCGCCAGGACAATACCTCGGCAATGTCCAACGGCCCGATCGGGAACTGCCCGACGCCCAGCGCCACGACACAGAGCAGCGCGACGATCCCGACCAGCAGCCAGGGGCCGAGGCGCGCCGCCTCGATGCGATCCAGGACCGCGCTCATGGCGCAAGCATGCGGCTAGCGTGTTGCTCCCGCAAGCAGGGCGTCCAGCTGCTCCTCGCTCAGCTCGACCTGGTAGAACAGGGTGTAGAACTCGCGCGTCATGGCGCGCAGGTCGCCCTGGAACTCGTCCGGATGGAGGACCGAGGCGAGCCAGCGCATGCCGAGCAGCCGATTGATCGAGGGTGGCCGGTCGATCCAGCCGAACGGCTCGGACGGGCTCAGGTAGACGCGGCGGTTCTGGACGGCGTCGGTGCCCTGCCAGAAGGGATCGTCCCAGACCTGGTCGTAGAACCGATCGTCCCAGGTCACGACGACCTCGGGATTCCAGAGCAGGACCTGCTCGACCGAGACGTTGACGATGCCGCGCTGGCCCGGGGCGGCGGCGACGTTGATCGCGCCGACCCGCTCGATGATCTCGGTGTTGATCGAGCCGCGCACGCCGGTCTCGAGGCCCGCAGGCCCGCGGGCGAGGTAAACCCGGGGACGTCTCTCCTGCGGGATCTTGGCCAGCATCGCGTCGATATCGACGAAGGTCGCCTCGACATGGGCGGCGAGCTTCTCGGCGCGCTCCCCGACGCCCAGGATCTCGCCCATCAGGCGCAGCGCCGGCGCGGTGTTCGCGAAGGTGCCGTCGATCAGCACGTACGGGATGCCGGTCTGCGCCTGGACCCGGTCCGCGAGCGAGACGTAGGTCGGCGCGACCGAGCCGAAGTCGAAGATCAGGTCCGGTTTTGCGGCCAGGACCACCTCGAGGTTGGCATCGCCTCCGCGCCCGGTGATCCGCCCGAGCACCGGCAGGTCGCGATAGGGCTCGGCGACATAGGCCGCCTCATTGCCCCGAAACTCGCGCGTCCAGCCGAGCAGCGTCTCTGCCGCCAGGGTGTAGAGAAAAACCGTGGCGGGCGGACCGGCCGGGAACACCTGCTCGATCCGCTCCGGTACCTCGACGTGGCGTCCCGCCGAATCGGTGACCACGCGCGCCGCCTGACCCTCCGGGCTCCAGGCGAGGACCGTCCCCAGCAGAGCAAGTGCGGTCAGACGGCCGCGCATCGTCGCCTCCGATCAGCCCCCGGCGGGCGTGCCGCCGACGGCGAAGCCGTAATCGCCCAGGACCGCCTGGCCGGCCGGCCCGAGGATGAACATGGCGAGCCGCCAGCCATCGGGGCTTTCCGCATTCAGGACGATCAGACCGTAGTCCGCGCCGACCGTGAGCTCTTCCGGGAGATGCACGATCTCGAGCCCGGCGACCTCCGAAGCGGCCAGCTTGGCGTTGGTGCAGTAGGTGAGGAACAAATCCGCATTGCCCTCCTCCATCACCCAGCCATAGGTGTTGCGGCCCTCGGGCGCCTTGGCCGAATCCGGCCCGCCGGTGAGCTTAAGCGCCTTGGCGTCGAGCGCGGCGAAGCTGCCCGGACGCAGCGCATCCGCCTTCTCGAACAGCTCCCAGGCGTACTCGCCGGACGGGTCGGCCTTGGGCGTCGAGGTGCCGAGCTTGACGTCGTCCCGCAGCATCACGTCGAGGACGTTCGCCGTCTCGACGTCGAGGTCTGCCTGCGCCAGGGCGCACAGCCGGTTTCGGGCGAACAGGGCGACCGGTCCGCCCATCCCCTTCTCCAAGAGCGCCTGCGGATGCGCCATGTTGGCCGAGGCGAACACGTCCGGCCGCTCGCCGCCCTCGTTGCGCTCGCGCAGCAAGCCCGAGGCGGCGAAGTCCGTCTCGACCGGCGTGCCATAGGCTTGCTCGTACGACCTGGCGACGTCGGTGAGCGCCGCCTTGAGGCTACCGGCGGCGAAGAGGCTGAGCGCATCCGCGGTGATCGCCGGGGATGCCAGGGTCACGAGGCCGACGAGCGGTATCGCGAGCCGACGCATGACCACCCTCCCTTCATGGTCGCATTTGAAAGCAAGGGGCTGCCGGCGATCGACCCGCCGGCAGCCGCACGGGCACCGCTCAGCTCGAGCCCTCCGTGGCGTTCGGGAAGAACGCCTGCTGGCCGTTGATCTGGAACGCGCCGATCGCCTCCTGGCCCTCGTCCGAGAGCACCCAGTCGATGAAGGTCTGGCCAAGCTCGGTCTTGACGTGCGGATGCTTCTCCGGGTTGACCAGGATGATGCCGTACTGATTGAACAGGCGCGGGTCGCCCTCGACCGCGATCTCCAGATTCTGCCGGTTGTCGAACGACAGCCAGGTACCGCGGTCGGTCAGCGCATAGGCATCCATGCCGGCGGCGGTGTTGAGCGTCGGACCCATGCCCGAGCCGGTCTCGCGATACCAGCTGCCGCTGGCGCCGGCAACGTCGACCTCGGCCTCCTGCCAGAGCGTGAGCTCGGCCTTGTGGGTGCCGCTGTCGTCGCCGCGCGAGGCGAACGGCGCCTCGGCCTCGGCGATTTTTTCGAGCGCCGCGACGGCGTCCTTGCCGCCCTTGACCCCGGCCGGATCGGACGCGGGCCCGACGACCACATAATCGTTGTACATCACCTCATGGCGCTCGACGCCGAAGCCGTCGGCGACGAACTGCTCCTCGGAGGCTTTATGATGCACGAACAGCACGTCGGCATCGCCGTTCCTCGCAAGCTCGATCGCCTGGCCGGTGCCTACCGCGACGACCCGCACCTCGATCCCGGTCTCCTCCTGGAACATCGGCAGAAGCTCGCCGAACAGGCCGGAGTTCTCGGTCGAGGTGGTCGAGGCGACGGTGATGAACTTCTCCTGGGCGCTGGCGGTTCCGAAAGTCAGGCCGAGCCCCGCTACGAGCAAGGCTCCGAACAGGATGGATCGGCGATGCATGGCTTCCTCTCCCTTGGTTGTGCTTAGGCGAGCAGCTCGCCGGCGACGAAGGCGCGGGCCTCGGGCGTGCCGGGGCGCATGAAGAAGCGGGCGGCCTCGGCGTGCTCGATCAGCCGGCCCTTGTGCAGGAAGATGATCTCGTCGGCATGGCGGCGCGCCTGGCCGAGGTCGTGCGTGGTCATGACGATCTTGACGCCCCGTTCGTGCATCGCCGCGATCACCGCCTCGATGGCCCGGGTCGCCGCCGGATCGAGATTGGCGGTCGGCTCGTCGAGGAACAGGACCTTGGGTTCGAGCGCCCAGGCCCGGGCGAGCGCGAGCCGCTGCTGCTCGCCGCCAGAGAGCACGCGCGCCGGCCGATCGGCGATGTGGGCGAGCCCCACCTGCTGGAGGGCTGCCTCCACCCGACGACCGCGGTCGGCGCGCGGCACTCCGGCGACGGCCAGCGCATAGGCGACGTTGGCGGCGGCCGAGCGCCGCAGCAGCACCGGGCGCTGGAAGACGAACGCCTGCTCCCGTCGCACGCGCGCCGGATCCTCCCAGGCCCAACGGATCGCGCCGGCGGTCGGCCGGATCAGGCCATGGCAGAGCCGCAGCAACAGGCTCTTGCCGGCGCCGTTCGGCCCGAGCACCACGGTGCGTATGCCGGCCTCCAGCGTCAGGGTCAGATGGTGGATCAGGCGCTGGCCGCCGGCCTCGAAGCGGACGTCCTCGAGCCTGAGCGGCAGCGGGCCGTCGCCGGCGGGGATGGACCGCTCGATAACCGGCTCCTCGAGGAGTCTGAGGGCGGACGCCGGCATCAGCCTTCGGCCTGCCGCGCCGCCGACTGGACGACCATCAGGGTCGCGTTCACCGCCACCACGATCAGCAGCAGGACCAAGCCCAGGCCGAGCGCCAGGGCGAGATAGCCCTTGCTGGTCTCGAGCGCGATCGTGGTCGTCATGACCCGGGTAACGTGGTTGATGTTGCCGCCGACGATGATCACGGCGCCGACCTCCGCGGCCGCCCGGCCGAAGCCCGCGAGCACCGCGGTCAAGAGGCTGAAGCGGCCGTCCCAGAGCAGGGTCGGGATCGCGCGCGCCGCGCCGACGCCGAGCGAGCGCAGCTGCTCCTGGTACTCGGCGTAAAGGTCCTCGACCGTCTGCCTGGTGAGCGCGGCGATGATCGGCGCCACCAGGATGCACTGGGCGATCACCATGGCGGTCGGGGTGAACAGCAGGCCGAACTCGCCGAGCGGCCCGGCGCGCGAGAGCATCAGATAGACGAACAGGCCGACCACGATCGGCGGCAGGCCCATGCAGGCGTTGAGCAGCACCACCAGGGCGCCCCGGCCGGGAAATCGGGCGAGCGCCAGCGCCGCGCCGAGCGGCATCCCGATCAGGGCAGCGAGCGCCACGGCGGACAGGCTGATCTCGAGCGAGAGCAGCACGATCTGCAGAAGCTCGGGATCGGCCGAGACGATGAGCACGAATGCGGTCGTGAGCGCCTCGCCAAGATGGCCCATGCGACCCGCTTTCCTTGCCTCCCGTGCGACCTGGAGCGCCCAGGTCCCTCCTGCCGTTTTTAGGCAGGAACTGCACGCAATTCAAGAATCCTCGCGGGGTGTGGGAGATTTTGCATATTTCTGCGCAGGGATTCAGGCAGGCAGGCGGATCACCGTCTCGAGCACCGCGTTCAGCCGCTCGCGGCCCGCCGCGGTGGTCGCGAGGCGGTCTCCGTCGGTCTCGAGAAAGCCATCG
>Ga0299914_10001650_pt1 | contig 14969 bp, 14 predicted proteins | sample RVTome_10_FD_201361 | JGI IMG/M metagenome (GOLD analysis project Ga0299914, IMG submission 201361) | Soil microbial communities from uranium-contaminated site in the Upper Colorado River Basin, Wyoming, United States - RVT153D57 (version 2) ...
GCACCGGCTGCTCCAGGGCGACGTCGGCTCGGGCAAGACGGTCGTAGCGGTCAGCGCCATGCTCACGGCCGTGCAAGGAGGACACCAGGCCGCGTTGATGGCCCCAACTGAGGTGCTCGCCGAACAGCATTTCATCGGCGTGCGCGAGATGTTGGAGGGTTTCACCGTCACCGACACGACCGAGGCCGACAATCTCTTTGCCGGCACAGGAGTCGACCGCCCGCTTCAGGTGCAGCTGCTCACGAACCGGACGACCGCGGCCGAGCGCCGGCACTTGCTCGCCGATCTCGAGTCCGGCGCGCTCGATCTGCTGATCGGCACACACGCACTCATCCAGGAGGGCATCGCCTTCCGCTCACTCGGCGTTGTCGTGATCGACGAGCAACACCGTTTCGGTGTCGAGCAACGCGCGGCGCTGCGTGAGAAGAGCGCAGGCGAGGCGGTGCCCGACGTGCTGGTGATGACGGCGACCCCCATTCCGCGCACGGCCGCCATGACGGTGTACGGCGATCTCGATGTGTCCACGCTCGACGAGCTTCCGCCGGGGAGGACACCCGTCGAAACCATCTGGGCGAACGGGCCGCTCGACGAGCAGCAGACGTGGGCCAAGGTACGCGCCGAGGTCGCCCAGGGCCGTCAGGGCTATGTCGTGTGCCCGCTGATCGAGGAGTCCGACAAACTGCAGGTCGCCTCGGCCGAGGAGACCTACGAGCGCCTCACCCACAGCGAGCTGGTCGGGCTTCGCGTCGGGTTGCTCCACGGGCGCGTGCCGTCGCGCGAGAAGGAAGACGTGATGCGCCGATTCCGCGCCGGCGCGCTCGATGTGTTGGTGGCCACAACGGTCATCGAGGTGGGCGTGGACGTCCCCAATGCGACGGTCATGGTGATCATCGACGCCGACAGGTTCGGGATCGCACAGCTCCATCAGCTTCGGGGGCGGGTCGGACGCGGCGCGGCTCGTTCGTACTGCTACATGCTCGGTGAAGCGACCACTGCGGATGGCGAGACACGGCTCGAGGCGATGGTGCGCACGACGGATGGGTTCGAGTTGGCCGAGGTCGACCTCGACCTTCGCGGCGAGGGAACGATCATGGGTGAGCGGCAGAAGGGGCGCAACGACCTGAAGCTCGCGTCTCTCCGACGCGACCGCGAGTGGGTGGCGCGGGCTCGCGACGTTGCGTTCGAGTTGGTGGGCGACGATCCCACCCTCGCGGCTCACCCGGCGCTCGCACACGAAACCGCTGTTCTCCTGGGTGAGGACGAAGCAGAGTTCCTGCTCAAGTCCTGAAGCGCGACGATCAGCCACTCCCTTGTTGTGCACGGAAGTAGTCGAGCAGTTGATCACGGTCGGACGGGCGCGCAGCGCCACCGTTCGCCTCACCCGTGTCGATGACCCGTCGCAACGTCGTGAAGAACTTGGCGCGCTCGCCTTCCGTCATCGGGTTGTCCCACAGCTCGTCGAGCAGATCGATGTCGGCAGGTGCGCGCCCCGGCGGTGTCGGGATCAGATGGTCCACGTCCCACGCCCGCCCTACGGCCAACGCGCGGTTGCCGTGTTCGAATCGCTCGTAGCAGTAGCGGTGCAGAACCTCACGGGACCGACGGATCTCCGCGCTCTCGTCGAGAGCGGTACCGGCGAACAACATCTTGATGACCTGAAGTCCACGGTTGTCGTGGGGTGAGTCCCAGAACCAGCCCGCCGGCGCGTAGCGCAGCAGGTTGACGACTCCGAGCGACAAACCCTCGTTGGCCCATGTCCAGGCGTCATCCGCCGCCGCAACGATCCCGAGGAACGTCCGCGCGAAGTCGTCGACGAGTGACCCGCACGTCGCTCGGGGCCTGCAGCGCGTCCGCGTTTCGCTGGATCCATCGCTGGATCGCAGACGAGCCCGCTTTGGGCATACCAGCGTGGATGATGATCGTCGACATGCACCGCTACTCGTCGTCGTCATCGTCGGTGAGCTCGATGTCGAAGCGCTCACCACAGTCGGGGCAGCGGTAGGCCACCACATCCCCCGGTTCCCAGCCTTCGTGCGGCTCGTACGAGAGCAGACGCGCCTCACCGAGGCAGTCGACGCAGCGGATGGTCGCTCGTACCTGCACCCGGCGGAGCGTATCGCCGGGGCTACGGTCGATCGATGCGCGTCGTGGCAGGCAGTGCGCGAGGGCGCCGGCTCTCGGCCCCCGAGGGAACCGACGTGCGGCCCACCACCGATCGGGTGCGCGAAGCCGTGTTCAACGCGCTGGGCAGCCTGGACGCGGTGACGGGAGCGCGCGTCCTCGACCTGTTCGCCGGAACCGGCGCTCTCGGCATCGAAGCTCTGTCCCGAGGCGCCCGCTCCGCCGTGTTCGTGGAGACCGACCGATCCGCCCACTCCGCGGTCCTCGCGAACCTCGACGCGACGGGGCTGGCCGGTGCCGCCGAGGCCGTCCGGGCCGACGCCATCGACTTCCTCCGGTCCGGCCCCGGCCTCTTCGACGTGGTCCTCCTGGACCCGCCGTACCGCACGACCGACTGGGACACCCTGCTGGCGGCGGTGGAGGCGATCGTGGGCCCGGACGGCGTCGTGGTGGTCGAGTCCGACCGAGAGGTGACGGTGCCCGCGACCTGGCGTGTTGAGAGACGCAAGCGCTACGGCAGTACATTCGTAGTCATCGCCCGTCCGCCGGCGTCCCATCGACCGAGCCAACCGGAGCCACGTTGACGCGAGTCCTGTACCCGGGGTCCTTCGACCCGATCCACAACGGTCACGTCGAGATCGTCGAGAAAGCGTCCCGTCTGTTCGACGAGGTCGTGGTGGCGGCTATGCGCAACCCCCAGAAGGGCGAGCCGTTGTTCAGCCTCGACGATCGCCAGGACATGATCGAGGAATCGCTCTCGCATCTGCCCAACGTGACCGTGACGATGTTCTCCAGCCTGGTCGTCGACCTGGCCCGCGACCTGCAGGCCGACTTCATCGTCAAGGGTCTGCGTGCCATCTCCGACTTCGAGAACGAGCTCCAGATGGCGCAGATGAACCTCAAGGTGGCCGACGTCGAGACCGTGTTCCTGCCCTGCGCGTCGCAGAACTCGTTCCTGGCGTCGAAGCTGATTCGCGAGATCGCGCGGTTCGGTGGTGACGTGAGCGCGACGGTTCCCGAACCCGTGGCGCGAAAGCTCAAGGAGAAGTACGGCAAGTGAGTGACGTGAGCGACTTCGACGTCGAAGGTGAACTCGATCTCACGCCGCCGCCGGTCGGGTCCCAGTACCACCCACCGGAGACAGAAGAGGTCCTGCTGCAGCTGCGCGATGTGATCGACGCGGCCCGGCCCGTTCCGCTCTCGGCGTCGTCGATGATCTCGAAGGAAGAGGTGCTGGAGCTGATCGACGAGGCCATCGCCCGCCTCCCCGAGGAGTTGCGCGCCGCACGTTGGTTGCTGAAGGAGCGTGAGGAGTACTTGGCCCGGGTGCGTCACGAAGGCGACGAGATCCTCGACCAGGCTCGTGCGCGCGCCGAACGGATGGTGCAGCGCACCGAGGTCGTGAAGGCGGCCGAGCAGCGCGCCTACCAGATCGTCGACACGGCCGAGTCGGACGCGCGGAGGCTGCAGCACGAAGTCGAGGACTTCTGCGACCAGAAGCTGGCCAGCTTCGAGATCGTGCTCGAGCGGACGATGACCCTCGTGGCCGCGGGACGCACCAAGCTGCAGGGAGCGAACCTGCTCGGCGACGACGAGCCGGAGGACCAGGACCGGCTCGACCAGGCGACGCTCCCGCCCCCTCCCGACGCCGACGACTGGGACGACGTCCGGCCCGCTCCACCAGATGAGGTCTTCTTCGACCAGGACGAGGGGTGAACCCCTCTCGGCCGCTCCGGGTGAGCGTGGCCGAGCTCCGACGACGACTCGGCACGCGCAAGCACTTCCGGACACGTGTTGCCCTCGATGGGCTCGCCGTGTCGACTGCGGCCGTCCCGTCTGACGGCGAGATCGATGTGGACCTGGAGTTGGAGTCGATCTCGAACGGGCTGGTGGCCGAGGGCACGGTCTCGGCTCCGTGGCAGGCCGAGTGCCGGCGCTGTCTCGACCCCGTCCAGGCGGAGGTAGAGGTGCACGTCAAGGAGATCTTCGAGCGGGACCCCGTCGAGGGTGAGACCTACAAGCTCGGCGAGGACCAGGTGGACCTGGAGCCCATGGTGCGAGACGCGGTGCTGCTCGCGCTTCCCCTGGCGCCGCTGTGCCGACCTGATTGCCCCGGCCCCGCACCCGACGCCTTCCCGACCGGCCCGGTGGACGACGTGGTGGCTGCGGAGGCCGACGCGGCTCGCCTTCGAGAGCAGCGGTGGTCCGCCCTCGACCAACTCGGGTTCCCGGTGGGCGACGAGGTGAGCGAAGGCGAAAGTCGCGACTGACTTCGCCGATCGCAGCGGGGCCCGCTAGCCTTTCCCGGCTCCCCCGAAACGGATTCAGGATCACCGATGGCCGTCCCCAAGAAGAAGATGTCGAAGTCGAAGTCCCGCAGTCGGCGCGCCTCGGCGTGGCGGATCGGCACGCCGGGCCGCAGCACGTGCCCCCGGTGCGGCGCGGTGAAACGCCCGCACGTGGTCTGCGGCAACTGCGGCTGGTACCACGGTCGACAGGCCGTCGACGTCGACTGAACCCGATCTTGCGGTGATGCTGCCGATCGCCGTCGACGCCATGGGCGGCGACAAGGCGCCCGAAGAGATCGTGGACGGTGCCCGCCGGGCTGCACGCGAACTGTCGGTCCCCGTGGTGCTCGTCGGCCGACCCGAGGAGATCACCCAGCCCGGCGATCTCGAGGTCGTCCCGGCGTCCGAGGTCATCGCCATGGACGCCGACCCGGCATCGAGCGTGCGCACCATGAAGGACTCGTCGCTGGTGCGGGCGGCCGAGCTGGTGCGTGACGGGAAGGCATCGGCCATGGTCAGCGCGGGCAACACCGGCGCCACCATGGCCAGCGCGCTGCTGCGCATGGGCCGTATCAAAGGTGTGTCGCGGCCCGCGATCGCCACGCCGATCCCCGTTCCGGGCTCGGCGACACCGACGGTGCTGCTCGATGCCGGCGCCAACGCCGAGTGCCAACCCGAGTGGCTCGTCCAGTTCGCCCAGATGGGAGCGGTGTACGCCACCGCCCGCTACGGGATCGCCACACCCAAGGTGGCGTTGCTGTCGATCGGCGAGGAGCCCACCAAGGGCAGCCCGCTGGTCAAGGACACACACAAGCTGCTCTCGGCCGGCGAGTGGCAGGGCACAACGGCAGCCGAGTTCGTCGGTAACGTCGAGGGGCGCGACCTGATGACCGACGACGCCGATGTCGTGGTCACCGACGGGTTCACCGGCAACGTGGCGCTCAAGACCCTCGAGGGTGGGCTGAAGTCGCTCGTGGGCTCGCTGCTCGAGGCGTTCGACTCGTCGGACGAGGCGCGAGAGGCGTCCGAGAAGCTGTGGCCGGTGCTCGGCCCGCTGTACGCCACCCTCGATCCCGAGAACACCGGCGGCGCCATGCTGCTCGGTGTGGACGGGGTGTGCATCATCAGCCACGGCTCGTCGTCGGGAACGGCGATCGTCAACGCCGTGCGCGTGGCCAAGGACATGGTCGAGGGCGACGTGGTGGCACACCTGCGCGCTGCGGTGCGCGGGGCGTGACTGCGCCGGTCACTGCGTTTCGGCCCCTGTGAGCGTCTTTCGAGGAGCGAGACAGCACGAGGTCAGGTAGACTCTCGTCCGCCTCGATTTGGCCCGGGGAGCGCCAAAATCGCCTTCTACCTGCACAAACTACCTGCACAAAAGGAGCATCCGTGCCCGCTGAGACGCACGTCGAGCAAGGTCCGCTCGATCGCCAGGCGGTCTTCGAGCTGATCCGGGATCGGCTGGCCGACATCCTCGAGATCGAGCCCGGCACGATCAACGAGGGCGACTCGTTCGCCGACGACCTCGACGCCGACTCGCTCGCGCTGATCGAATTGGTGGAAGCCCTCGAGGAGGAGCTCGGCGAGCGCACGGTCGGGTTCCGCATCGACGACGAGGACCTCGAGGACCTCAAGACGGTCCGAGACGCCGTGGACTACGTCGTCGCCAAGCTGGGTTGACGCTCTGGACGACGACCTGGTCTCCACGCTCGCCCTGCGACTCGGCTACTCGTTCGACGAGCCGGACGCGCTCGCCCTCGCGCTCTCACATCGCTCGTGGTGCGCCGAGAACCCCGGCCACGAGTCGAACGAACGCCTGGAGTTCCTCGGCGACGCCGTGCTCGGCATGGCGGTCGCCGAGCATCTCTACGCCCAGTTCCCGGACATGCCCGAGGCCGAGATGTCGAAGGTCCGGGCGTCGGTCGTCAGCGCATCCGCGCTCGCCGAGGTCGCCGGCGTGCTCGACTTGGGCGCCGGGCTGCGGCTCGGCAAGGGTGAAGCGGCCAGCGGGGGACGTTCGAAGCCGTCGATCCTCGCCGACGCACTCGAGGCTGTCATCGGTGCGGTCTATCGCGACGGTGGTTGGTCAGCGGCGCGTGCCGTGGTGCTCGACTTGTTCGGCGACCGCATCTTCCTCGCAGCCGAAGGCCCGGGCGGTCAGGACTTCAAGTCCCAGCTGCAGGAGCTGGCGGCCCGCCACTTCGACCACCTTCCTCACTACGAGCTCCGAGGCGAGGGTCCGGATCACCAGAAGTGGTTCTACGCCCGAGTGACCCTCGCGGGCGAGGTTCGGGGCGAGGGCGAGGGTCCATCCAAGAAGCAGGCGGAGCAGAGCGCGGCCAAAGCCGCGTGGCATCGGATGATCGCCCAGATCGAGGACGTCACCGATCATCAGCCGGCCGAGCAGAGCGCAGGAGGCCGCTGATGCCCGAACTACCCGAAGTCGAAACCATTCGACGCGAGCTCGAACGCGATGTGATCGGCAAGCGCATCAAGCAGACAACGGTCCACGGCACGCGGACCGTGCGTCGCCAGACCAAGAAGCAGTTCATCTCGAGACTCGAGGGCGCCAAGATCACGGGCGTCGACCGGAAGGGCAAGTACCTGTTGTTGCAACTCGACACGGGCGACGTGGTCATCATCCATCTGCGAATGAGCGGCCAGCTGCTGCGCTTGCCCAACAAGGAACCCGCGATCAAGCACACCCATGTGGTCGTGACGTTCACCCAGGGCGGGCAGTTGCGTTTCGTCGACCCCCGAACGTTCGGCGAGGTCTTCGTCGTCAGCGGCGAGAACCTGGCCGAGGAGGCGCCCGAGTTGGCCACGCTGGGCGTGGACCCCGTCGAGGAACCCATCTCGTGGACGGACTTCGCCCGCTTGATGATGGCGAATCCGATGAAGCTGAAGGCGTTCCTGATGGATCAGAACCTGATCGCCGGGATCGGCAACATCTACAGCGACGAGATCCTGTTCGCGGCCGGCCTGCGCTACGACCGTATGACCGACACCTTGTCGTCGCAGGAGATCCGCCGGCTCTACCGCGCCCTCGTCGAGACGCTGCACGAAGCGATCAAGTACGGCGGCTCGACCCTCGCCGACGAGGGGTACGTCGACCTCAACGGACGCCCGGGCGAGTTCCAGGAGCACCACAAGGTCTACGCCCGCGACCGCCAACCCTGCCGGCGGTGCCGGCGCAACCAGGTCACCAAGGCCAAGTTCCAAGGCCGGTCGACCTACTTCTGCGCCGTCTGCCAAGTGTGAGGCTCTGTTGGCTTTGCGGCACCTTCGGCGCCGCCGGCTTCGCCGACCCGGTCGGGTTCGGTGCCGCTGCATCGCCGCAGGCGATGCAGCCTTTGGTGCCGCCGGCTTAACCGATCCGCGTCCGTTTGCTGCCGCTGCTTCGCCGGTCTCACCATGAACGGACGGCCTGGGGGCAGCCGCTAGGGTCGCCCGCGTGTATCTCAAGTCGCTCAATCTGAAGGGCTTCAAGTCCTTCGCCGAGAGCACCACCCTCGATCTGGAACCCGGGGTCACGGTCGTGGTCGGCCCCAACGGAAGCGGCAAGTCGAACGTGGTCGACGCCATCGCGTGGGTCCTCGGCGCGCAAGCACCGAGTGCGGTGCGCTCGCAGAAGATGGACGACGTCATCTTCGCCGGTACGTCGAACCGTCAGGCGCTCGGCCGGGCCGAGGTTGCGCTCACCATCGACAACGGCTCGGGGCTCCTGCCCATCGAGTTCAACGAGGTGACGATCAGCCGCACGCTGTTTCGCAGCGGCGACAGCGAATACTCGATCAACGGCGCCCCGTGCCGTCTGCTCGACATCCAGGAACTGCTGAGCGACAGCGGTGTCGGCCGTCAGCAGCATGTCATCATCAGCCAGGGTCAGATCGACGCCGTGCTGAACGCCCGCCCCGAGGAACGCCGGCTGGTGATCGAGGAAGCGGCGGGAGTGCTGAAGTACCGCAAGCGCAAGGAGAAGTCCGAGCGCCGGCTGGCGGCGACCGAGGGCAACCTGTTGCGCCTGCAGGACCTCCTGCGGGAGGTGCGTCGCCAGCTGAGGCCGCTCGAGCGTCAGGCCGAGGCTGCTCGCCGCCACGGGGATCTCGTGACCGAACTGACCGACCTGCGCGTGTTCGTCGCCGGTCGCGAGTTGGAGTCGTTGAAACGCAAACTCGACAGCGCGGCTGCGCAACGGGCCGAGACGCAGGAGGCGGAACGGGAGCTCAAGGCCCGCCTCTCCGACCTCGACACGCGGGTCATGGCGAGCGAGTCCGAGCTCTCGGCCCTGGGAGGTGACGATTTGGGCGACGCGTTGGCCAGCTTCGAGTCGTTGCACGAGCGGTCGCGTGGCCTGAGCACGCTGCTCGCCGAGCGCCTGCGCGGCATCGAGCGAGACCGGCATGCGTTCGTCGACCAGGGGGTGATCGCCACCCTCGAGGCCGAGTCGGCACGACTCCGGGGCGAGTTGTCCGAGATCGACGCCGAGGCGACGGCACTTGTTCCGCAAGCCGAGAGCTTCGCGGAAGCCGAAGCGGCACTCGCCGCCGAACGCGAGGCGTTCGAACGCGAATGGGGCGCCGGTGTTCCGGCGCCGAGCGGTCAGGCGGCCGAGGTGCGCGGCGAACTGATGGCCCTCCGAGGAGGAGTCGAGCGGGGGCAGGCGGAGCACGAACGCGTGAGCGCTCGGCTCGCCGGGCTTCGCGACAAGCAGCGGGTGTTGCAGGAGGAGGCCGAACGACTGCGAGGCGAGCTGTCGGCGGCCGAGCAGTCCGAGCTTCCCTTGGTCGCGTCGATCGACGATGCCGAGCGCAGGCGAGTCGCGGCCGAAGCTGTCGTGGACGCGGCCGAGGAAGCCCACCGTGCGGCCGAGAGCGATCTTCATGCGTCGCGTGCCCGCGCCGAGGCGCTGGCCCTCGCGTTGGACGAGGCCCGCGCCCGTGCCGGGGCGGAGCGGTTGGCCGACGTCGACGGTGTGCTCGGCACGCTCCTCGATCTCGTGGAGGTCGACGCGGGCTGGGAAGCCGCCTTCGAGGCAGCGGCCGGTGAGGCGTTGGCCGCCGTGGTGGTCGAGGGGCGGGAGGCAGCCAAGCGCGCCATCGCGACGTTGCACGGCGACGCGCTCACCGGGGCTGTGCTGGCGCTGGGCTCGGCGGCCCAGCCACGTGTGGCGCCGGCAGCCGGCGAGCGGCTCCGCAACCACGTGCGCTCGCACCGACCCGAGGTCGAGCAACTGCTCAACTCGCTCATCGGCCACGCGGTCGTCGTCGACGGAGGCTGGGAGGAAGCGGTCGACACGGCCCTCGCCCACCCCGACGCCGTGGTCGTGACCGTCGCCGGTGACCGCTTCGGCCTCAGCGGGTGGCGGGTCGGTCTGGCCGCCGCCGGCGCGACGGGTGCCGCGCTCGACGAGGCCGAGCGCCGGGCCGAGCAGGCTGCGTTTGCGGTCGAGCAGACGACCAGTCGATTGATCACGGCTCGGGCCGCTCTGGAGGATGCCCGCCGGGTCGAGTCCGAGGTGAGCCGGTCGCTCGACGACAACGACGGGCGTCTCTCGGCCGCTGGCGACGGCCTGCAACGGGTCGAGACCGAGCGTCGCGACGCCATGCGCGAGGCCGAGACGCTGCAAACGCATCTGGACGAGCTGACTGACCGCGTCAGCCGCGAGCAGGCACGCGTGGCCGAGCTCGAGCGAGCGCTTCCGGGACTCGAAGACGCCGAGATCGAGACCGTCGAGAGTGGTCGACGGATGGGTGAAGCTCGGACGCGGCTCGAGGAGCGAGCGGCCGCGGTCGGTGCGCTGCGAACCGATCTCGAGGTTCGTTCGGCGGCCGTCGACGAGCGTCGGCAGTTCGTGGGCCGCCGTCTGGCCGAGGTCGAGGAGCGTCTCGACGGGGTCGCCGCCGAGCGGGCGGCCGCGGCCGACCGGCGCGTCGAGCTCGACGGCAAGCAAGTGGCGACCGAGCGACTGATCACCTTCGTCGCCGAGCGATCCACCGAGATCGACACGGTCCTGGTCGACCTGCGCGAGCGGCGCCGTCGCCAGTCCGAGGCGGCGCGGGCCGTCGCCGCGGAGCTGGATACGTTGCGGCGCGAGCGGGCCGAGTCCGAAAAGCGCCTCGGCGAGCTGCGCGAGCGCCAGCAGCGGATCGAGCTCGACGACACCGAGACGAAGCTGCGCATCGAAACCGCGGTCGAGTCGTTGCGGCGCGACCTCGACATGGAGCCGGCGCGGGCCATCGCGGCCGAGTGTCCGGAGCTGGCCGAGGGCGTCACCCCGACGGCTCGAGTGCGCGAGCTCGAGCGCGAGCTGCGCATCATGGGTCCGATCAACCCGCTCGCGCTCGAGGAGTTCGACGCGTTGCAGGAACGTCACCAATTCCTGCAACAACAGCTCGATGACGTCAAGGAGTCGCGGCGCGAGCTGTCGAAGATCATCAAGGCGATCGACGGAGAGATCGTGAGCGTGTTCGCGGCCGCCTTCGCAGACGTGGCGGCCAACTTCGAGCAGCTGTTCGATGCTCTCTTCCCCGGCGGTACGGGGCGCTTGAAACTCACCGATCCTGAGAACCTGCTCGAGACGGGCATCGAGGTCGAGGCCAAGCCGTCCGGTAAGAACGTGAAGAAGCTCTCGTTGCTGTCCGGTGGTGAGCGGTCGCTCACCGCCCTGGCCTTCCTGTTCGCCGTGTTCCGCAGCCGCCCCTCACCCTTCTACGTCATGGACGAGGTCGAGGCCGCGCTCGACGACATCAACTTGCACCGCTTCTTGAGCCTGGTGGACGAGTTCCGTCGCGAAGCTCAACTGCTGATCGTGAGCCATCAGAAGCGCACGATGGAGGCCGCGGATTGCCTCTACGGCGTGACCATGCAGCCGGGTGGCTCCTCCAAGGTCGTGAGCGAGAAGGTCGCGGCCGGCGCGTGACCGCGCCAGTCCCGCAGCAGGGTGCTACGGCAGACGATGGAACCAGAGCAGGCTGAAGCCCGCGGCCGCGAACGACAGCAGTAGCGCGCCGGCGATGAACCAGGTCGAGATCTCGCGCTGCTCGGTCTCGTAACCCACCGACGAGCCGATGTTCTCGTACACGTCCGTCAGCTGGCCCTCGGTCGCGGCCGAGTAGAACCGGCCGTCGGTCTCGTCGGCGATGTCTCGCAGGGCTTCGCGATCGACCGGTACCGGAATGGGAAAGGGTTGCTCCGGAACACGGATGGTGCCGTTGTCGGTACCGAACGCGATGGTCGACACGGGAACCTGCGCGTCGACCGCCGCTTGCGTTGCCTCCTCGTTGGTGCGGCCAACCGTCCATGTCCCGTCTGACATCAACACGATGCGCGCGGGGGCCTGTGTTCCTTCGTCGTCGGGCGGAACGGATGCGACGGCGTCGAGTGAGGCGAAGATCGCTTCGCCGGTCGCCGTGCTCTCGCCCAAGGTCAGGGTGTCGATGCTCTGCTCGACGCGCGCGCGGTCCGTCGTGGGTGGCACTCGCAGCGCAGCCGAGCCGTTGAACGAGACCAGGCCCACGTTGATCTTGGGCGGGATGATCTCGAGGAACCGGGCCGCCGCCGATTGAGCGGCCTCGAGCCGGCTCGGCGCCACATCGGTCGCCTGCATGGACAACGAGGTGTCGATCGCGAGGATGATGGTGGCTCTCTCCCGCGGGACCCGCTCGTCACGAGCCGGTTGCGCGAAGCCGAGCACCAGCGTGGTGATCGCCAGCACGTAGATGATGGCGGCGATGTGACGCCGCCAGCCCGGCCGCTTCGGCGCGACCGACGACAGCAGGTTCACGTTCGTGAACCGAACCGTGTAGGCACGACGCCGCCACTGGAGGAACACGTAGCCGCCGGCCAGCGCGACCACCGCGAGCAGCAACCAGAGTCGTTGAGGAGAGAGGAACGTCATGACCGCACCCTGCTGAGCGCGTCGATGCGCTCACGTCGCCAGGCTACGAACCGCACGAGGTCGAGCAACCAGTCGCGGTCGGTTCGCAGCACGAGATGGTCGGCCCCCGCCGCCCGGATGCGGGCGGCGATCTGGTCTCGTTGGGCGGAGGCGGCGTCGGAGAACCTCGTCCGAAGCGCCCCGTTCGATGTCTGCACCTCGATGCGTGCGCCGGTCTCCGGGTCCTCCAGCTCGACCACGCCGACGTCGGGGAGCTCGAGCTCGCGGGGGTCGACGACCTCGATGGCGAGCGCCTCGTTGCGGGCCGCCAGGACTCGCAACGATCGGTCCCAGGGGCCGTCGTCCAGGAAGTCGGAGATGATGACGGCGAGCCCGCGGCGTTTCATGGTGGCCGACAGTCGGTGGAGCCCGTGGCCCAGATCCGACGCACCGACGTGATCGGTGGTCGCGCTCGTCACCACCCTCTGCAGGAGCGCCAACAGGTGGTGGCGCCCCGTGCGGGCCGGGATCGTGGCGAGTCGTGGCCCTTCGAGCGTGACGGCGCCGATGCGGTTTCCCGTTCGGGAGGTGAGAAATCCCACGGCTGCCAACGCCGCCACGGCCAGGTCACGTTTTTCGCACGCGGCCGTGCCGAAGCCGAGGCTGGCCGAAAGGTCCACCAGTGCCCACGTCTCGAGCTCGCGGTCGGCGATGGTCTCGCGTACGTGCGGGAGCTGCAGTCGTGCCGTCACGTTCCAGTCCATCCGGCGAACGTCATCGCCGGCTTGGTACTGACGGGACTCGCCGAGTTCGGAGCCGTGGCCCGGAACCAACCCCCGGTAGTCACCTTGCAGGATGCCGTCGAGCTTCCGGGTGATCGCGAGGTCGAGCCGGCGGAGCAACTCGGCCGATGGCGTGTCGACGACGCTCGGTGGCCGGTTGGTCATGTCGCCGGGGTTGGTCATGACCGTGGTGGCGACCACGGTGACGTATCGGCGTCGGACGCCGCTGCTCCGGTCTCGTCGTCCGGGGCCGGAGTCGGCGCCGGCACCTGCGCGGGCGGCCGGAATGGCTCGAACGTCTCGGAGGGCCGACGAGGCGGCGGTGGGCTCGGCGCAGCGGTGGGGGCGATGCGACCCGCAGCCGATGGTGCTTGCGACGGTGCGATTCGTGGCGCCGGCACCGTACTCAACACACGTACGAGTACGTGCTCGACTCCGAGGCCTTGGGCCAGCGCTTCGTATGAGAGCACGATGCGATGGCGCAGGATGTCGGGAGCAACGTCGAAGACGTCCTGCGGCAGGGCGTAGTTGCGGCCGCGCAGCAACGCGATGGCGCGAGCGCCCGCCACCAGCCCGAGGCTTGCCCGAGGACTGGCCCCGAAGGAGATGAGCTCTTCGAGATCCGGAAGTCCGTGCGTCGATGGGTTCCTCGTCGCCAGCACGAGATTGACTGCATAGTCGACCACGCCATGGTCGACGTACACGGCGTCGGCCGCCGCCTGCAGGCGCTGTAGGTCGTGCGGTGTGAGCACTTGCTTGGCCCGGGGCGGGCTCACACCCATGCGGTGCACGATCTCGAGCTCTTCGGCCGGCGTCGGATAGTTGATGACGATCTTCATCAAGAAGCGGTCGCGTTGAGCTTCGGGCAGGGGGTACACGCCCTCGGATTCGATGGGGTTCTGTGTGGCCAACACCAGGAACGGCTCGGGGACGTGTCGGGTGACGCCGCCCACCGACACGTGATGCTCGGCCATCACCTCGAGGAGCGCGGATTGCACCTTGGCCGGCGCGCGGTTCACCTCGTCAGCGAGCACGAAGTTGGCGAAGATCGGCCCCCACTCGATGTCGAAGCTCTCGTTCGAGGCGCGGTAGATGCGCGTGCCGACGATGTCGGCCGGCAGCAGGTCGGGGGTGAACTGCAGACGGGCATAGGTTCCGCCGATGACGGTCGCCAGTGTCTCGACCGCGAGCGTCTTGGCCAGGCCGGGCACGCCCTCGAGCAGCGTGTGGCCGCGGGCGAGCAGGCAAACCAACAGGCGCTCGATGGGCCGGTCCTGGCCAACGATGACCTTCTTGATCTCGAACAGCACCTGCTCGAGTTGCTCGGGTGCGGCGGGGGAGCCCGTGGTGGTGGCATCCGGCATGAGGGCCGACTCCTGTGCTGGCGGGGCGGGTGGCGTCACGGTCGTGTAGTTGACCACGGGTGGTCGAAGGCCAAGATAAAGGCAACGCGCTCTTACTGCGCCTTTACCGTCGGAATCGGTCAGTTTCGCTACCGTCGGGTCCGTGCGAGTACTCGTGGTCGACGACGAGCGCGATCTGACGGAGGCGGTCGCTCGTGGGTTGCGCGCGGAGGGGTACGCAGTCGACGTGGCGTTCGACGGCGTCGAGGCACTCGAGAAGGTTCGGGTCAACCCGTACGACCTCGTCTGCCTGGACATCACCATGCCGGGGATCGACGGTCGTGAGGTGTGCCGGCGGATCCGTGACGACGAGCTGTTGTCCCCCCAACCTCGGGTCCTCATGCTCACCGCGAGGGACGCCCTGGAGGATCGTGTCGCGGGCTTGGATGACGGTGCCGACGACTATCTCGTGAAGCCGTTCGCATTCCCGGAGCTGGCGGCCCGTGTGCGCTCGCTCGTACGACGCGACACGCCAGTCGAGTCTGCCGTGTACCGC